>OBXC01000436.1_pt1 | contig 33738 bp, 41 predicted proteins | sample 1538111 | NCBI WGS metagenome assembly OBXC01 (sample SAMEA2580137, study PRJEB22360) | human gut metagenome | biome: human gut; feature: human-associated habitat; material: faeces | place: Denmark | collected 2008/2010
AAAAATAATATAAAAAATTGTTTTACTATAGAAAAATATATAGTATAATACAACCATAAGAAGTGATAAAAAAATAACAAGTTGACCTAGCCAAACATAATAAGTTTTACTGTTGTGTTTGGCTTTTTTTATTTGATAGCCAGAGTGGGAAGTGAGGTGTCTACAATGATAATCTGTGTTATCTTTGATTTGGGAATGGCAGTGATTATGTTTTTATTTGGAATCAGTTTTGTAAAATCAAATGGAAAGGCCGCTGCATTTTTGTCTGGCTATAATATGAAATCTACGGAAGAACGAAAACAGTATGATGAAAAAGAAATGTGCAGAGTATATGGAAATCGGATGATGTGGATGGCACTGCCATTTGTAGCCGGTGCAGCCATAGATTTATTATACAGTGGAATCGGATGTTTTGCAGCGTGTGTAATATGGACCGTTCAATTTGTTTTATTGATGAAAGAACGTATGAAACGAGAAAAAATAGAAAAGAACATTTAGGCAAAAATTATATTCGAAAGAAGATATACAAGCTATCCAGGAACAGGATAATTCTCGGGAACAAGAGGAACTTTAATTACTTAAAGGAGATGACGTGAATATGAGATGTCCATATTGTGAAGGAAAAATGCGAAAGGGTCAGTTGCATGCGGTTGGCGCAGGGGCAGGACTGGAGTGGAAAGAAGGCTCTGAGAGTTTGCGGTTAAATACGGATCCAGAGTTGGCAGCAAGGATATCTGGAGACCGCATAGCTGCCTATAATTGTGATTTTTGCAGAAAGATTATTGTCTCTTACGAATATTGAGATTTTCAATTCTTTGAATTGTAATGACCGTAACGGGAAAGGATAAAAAGAGATAATAGAAAAATATCCAGAGGGCGAGGAAGGCCGGACATTTGGCTCTCTCGTATATGAGGAAGAAATGTATTCTATTGGAATTCCTACGGTTTTGTATAAGGAACTTCTGCTAATAGCAGAAGGTAAGGAAGAAAATTTACTGGAAAAACTTCTTGAAAAAATTTCTTCTAAGGAAACATATTTACTAGATATCGTTCCAGATGAGGCACTGTTATGGATGGTATAAGCAGCAGGAAATTAACATGGGGAATTTGCATCGTTGGAATTGCGATTGCGATAATAAGCTTCTTTTTCTTACCGGAGATTATTCCCGTTCACTTTGCTGGGAATGGAGTCGCAGATGACTTTGGCAATAAGATAGAAATTTTTTTAATGCCGATACTCCTTCTGGCTGTTACAATCTTGAGTGGTATAAAAAGTATAAAGTATGTTCTGATGCATTCGAAGACTTGGCTAACAGTTGGTCAATATAACCTGATGATTGATTGTGTTTTAGGAATTATATTGATCGCAGAAATTTTTATGATTTATGCTTCGTTTGTTTAAAGGCTGATCTATAAATAAAGAAGCAGATATATGGCAGTTTCTGGTTCATTGGGCAGGCTGTTTTATATCAAAGTGTGAAGAGGAGCTGGTTCATGATGAAAAAAGTAATTCCAATTATTTTATTTACGGTATCAGCAATATTGCTTTCTGCATGTGGCAGAAAAGAAGAACTGTACGAGATTCCTGACCTGTCACAGTACAAGACAGATTATGTAGGAGATTCTTCGAATGTTATAAATATTGTAAGTGGGCAAGAGTATCCGGAAGGATATTCTTATGATAGCATACAGATACAGTCTGAAACGAAGCCTTATGGATTAACAGTATTTCTAAAAGTTGAGCCGTCTGCAGTTAAGATTGAAGATGAATTGCAAGTTAATGCGGATATGACATTTGATTTGATTGGTAATTTGGAAACACTTGATTATAAAATAGCGGATAGCAAGGAAATCATTGCATCGTATGAACGGTAGATCATTCAGTGGTTAATATTTTGTCTGCTATTATGTAGTAAGAAAAATAGGAAAGCGAAATATATATTTGGAGGACAGCAATGAGAAAATGCGAAAAGTGTGGAACAGTCATGAGAGCGGATTTAAGACTTAAAGTTAATGGCGGTGGCTATGGGATCGTTGTAGATGTAGATGAAAAACAAAAAACGACAACTATAGATGATGTTAAAGTTGCAGTCTGTCCAGAGTGTGGACATACAGAAATGTATTTAGAGGATTTAACTAAATTGAAGTAAAATTAGATATGATTGAAACAGGATAAAAAATTTTGATGGAATGCTTGTGGAGAAAATAAATATGAAAAAACTTAATTATACAGAAGATTTATTGAGAGTTATCTTCTTTTGGATAGGAATATTCTTTCTTGTTTCCGGTGTCTTAAGTTTTCTTGGGATATTAAAACCAACAGTAAACTCAGGCATTCAGAATCCAGACATGTTGGGAACTGTGTTTTCTATAACGGGAGTGCTTATGTGTATAATAAGTGCTGCTCTTGGAATTTATACTGCAAAGCTTGATAAATTACATTTACAATTAATCGAAAATGGTACAAAAGTGAAGGGCTTGGTAGAAAAAGTATATTTGCAAAAATACACAAGATATAGAAGACAGATTCCATACAGGATTTTATATAGTTTTACATATCATGATAAAGTGTATTATCATAAAAGCCGTTTGGTATGGGAAAAGCCGGATCTTAAGAAAGGCGACTTGATTACCGTATATGTAAATAATCTTGGTAAATCAACAGTTTATAATTGCAATGAAGCGGTCTGATATCTAGCCTCTATATTTCGGAAAAATACTGCACGATCTGTGGTTTACAGAAGAGCAGCTTCAAAGAATGCTGAGGATGAAAAATGCAAATCCATCAGATGTATGGAAATTCAGAGATTATTAATTGGACAAATTGAAAGCTGAAAGGAAAACGGCCTATCCGTTTTCAGCATTGGCGGATCCGTCTGCTAATAAATGGTTTACAAATCAAAAAAACTTGGTAAGAGTATTTTCATAATTCTGTTCAATTTTGTCTATGTTTTCGAGAATCCTGTTCATGTACAAATGCAACTAAATTAGAGTATAATAAGGGAAACCATTGAAACTGGGTTTCCGTAAAGGACATTCCTGTGATGACAGGAGTGTCCTTTACATATAGCGGTAAATTCTGAAGTAGTTGGCATAGAAGTTCATGAGGTAGTTGACGTATGCTTTAAATCTTTTCATTTCGTTTTCCTCCTTTCTTTATCTTACAAGCACATTATAATATCAGAAGACGTATATTACTTGCCAAATGGGAAGAAAAAGTAGACAAAACTTGCAGGAGATTAATTGGAATGTACTGGTAAGAGCATCACAGACATTTGCCTGGATGCAGGAGTTGAGAGCCAAAGGACATTTAACCGGGTATTTCGTGAAAGATATAAAGTAACGTCAAGGGAATACCGGAATCTTTATCGTGAACAATATATAAGTCAGACCCAGGATGAAATATCTGGAATGGAGAAATAGGATGGTATTTATAATCTGTATAGCAGCACTCATAATCATGATGTTTGTATTTACCAAAATGTTGTTAAGTTTCAGCAATAACAGCAGTGCGGCAGTTGAATCTGTTGATGCGACTGTAGTTGAAAAGAAGCAAGGAATCTATACCCATATGCAGTCTGAAGCACATGTACCTTGGTTTCGCGTTGTGTTTGAGATGACGGATGGAAGTTTGATGGAATTCCAAATGCAACAGGGAGATTTTCGTGAATTGGAAAAAGGCGATCGAGGTATGCTGACTTATCAGGGAAATCAGTATATATGTTACCAAAAATATAAATTTAAAAGTGAAGCACAGGAGGAAGAAAAATGTTAAGTGAAAGCATTGCAAAACTGGTACAGTATGGGATTACAACAGGTCTGACACCAGAATGTGAAAGAAACTACACAACAAATCTTCTGCTGGACGTTTTTCATGAGGATGACTATGAGAAACCGGACAACATTGAGGAACCTGTTAATCTTGAAGCAACATTGGGCGAATTGCTGGACGAAGCCGTAAAAAGAGGACTGATCGAAGACAGTATTGTATACCGGGATATATTTGATACCAGATTAATGAACTGTCTGATGCCGCGTCCGGGCCAGGTGCAAAAAGAATTCTGGGATAAATATAAAGAAAGCCCAAAGGAAGCAACCGATTATTTCTATAAACTGAGTCAGGACAGCAATTATATCCGCAGATATCGCGTAGAGAAGGATCAAAAGTGGAAGGTAGACAGTCCATACGGTGAGATTGATATTACCATCAATTTGTCTAAACCGGAAAAAGATCCAAAAGCAATTGCCGCGGCAAGGAATGTAAAATCCGGAAGCTATCCGAAATGTCTTCTTTGCCCGGAAAATGAAGGATATGCGGGACGTGTTAATCATCCGGCAAGGCAGAACCACAGGATTATTCCGATCACAATCAATGATACTCCTTGGGGATTCCAGTATTCTCCGTATGTGTATTACAATGAGCATTGTATTGTATTTAACTGCCAGCATACTCCAATGAAAATCGAGAGAAATGCATTCATTAAACTGTTTGATTTTGTAAAACTGTTTCCGCATTATTTCCTTGGATCTAATGCAGACCTGCCGATCGTAGGTGGTTCGATCCTAAGCCATGATCATTTCCAGGGTGGACATTACACATTTGCAATGGCAAAAGCACCAATTGAGCAGCATGTAATACTTCCGGGATTTGAAGATGTAGAGGCTGGAATTGTAAAATGGCCATTATCTGTGCTTCGTATTCGCCATAAAGATTCCAACCGTTTGGTAGATCTGGCAACACATGTGCTGGAAGTATGGAGAGGCTATACCGATGAAGAAGCATTTATTTATGCTGAGACCAATGGAGAACCACATAATACAATTACACCAATTGCACGTAAAGTAGGTGATACCTACGAACTGGATCTGACATTAAGGAACAACATCACAACAGAAGAACATCCGCTGGGAGTGTACCATCCGCATGCAGAATATCATCATATTAAGAAAGAAAATATCGGTCTGATCGAAGTTATGGGACTTGCAGTTCTTCCGGCCAGATTAAAAGGTGAGATGGAACTTTTGGAAGAGTATATTCTCGAAGGCAAAGATATTTCTTCAAATGAACAGATTGAGAAACATGCAGAGTGGGTTAAGAAGTTTCTTCCGAAATATTCGGAAATCACAAAAGAAAACATCCATGGCATTCTTCAGAAAGAGATTGGAATCGTATTTACCCATGTTCTGGAAGATGCAGGAGTATACAAATGTACGACCGAGGGAAGAGAAGCATTCATGCGTTTTCTTGAAACATTATAAAAACTGAAATAAAAGGATTTTTGGGAAAATGGGAGGTAAGTGAAACCTCCCATTTTTTAAAAGGAAGATGATGAAAATAGAATATTTTTTATAAGGTGTGAAACCTTCCTAGGCTTTTCTTTTGGATGTAAGAAGAAGTAGCAGTGGAACAAAAATAAAGATCCTCCATAGTGCAGGAATGGTGATATTGTTTCGGAATGCAAATGCACTGCCAGAAGAATCTGCCGGTATGTAAATGCGAAGATCTACAGTACAGGATGAACTTTCATCTCGTATATCTAAAGGAAGCTGAGAATGATATACTTTGCCTTCATGGGTGAATTTAACAGGCAGTGCCCAGTAATAATGACGCGGACTACCAAAATTATAAAGATAATATCCGTCTGCTTTGATTAAATTTGGATTTTCATGGTAAAGAAAATAGTTTTTATTGGCATAAAAGAATGTCCCGCCCATTAATAGAAGCCAGATCAGCACCAGTGCAGCTTTATTCAAAAAAGGACTATCAAATACTCTTTTCAAAAAATCCCCTCCTGTCAGATAAGGACATTTTATCAAATGAACCAGGAAAATTCGATAGAAAGAAAAAATTTATTATTATGAGAACCGATTTGCTTGTATCTGCATCTAATTAGTGTAAAACAAACACGTGTACAATCCGGCCGGACAGAAGGAGAAAACAGAGAAGCGATTTTGTATAGAAGAAAATAAGTGAGATCTGATTAGGTGCTGTCATGAATCAGTCTAGGATGAAAAATCCCTGACCGGTCACGGCAGCCTTTTTTTCTGTTTTCAGGGTTCTGTTCACAGAGAAAAAGGAAAGTGTCTGAAAGAACCCCAAAAGTGTTAAATGTGAGATAAATGATGATGCGGTGTTTCTATCCGTAAAAGAACAGCGGAAAAATGTTTTGTAGAAATCAGCTTACTGTTTGTAAAAGAAAATGTTTTTTCCAGCAGTCTTGGTTATTTTTTATTAAATCGGAGATATTAAAATCAGACGATTTAAAAAATTTGTCTGAATGCTGTTTATCGTTAAAAACAGGGGGCATGGATGGGAAAAAGAAAAGAGATAACCAGTAAGGATAATGGAAAGCAAAAAATGTGGATAATAATCACTGTCATCATAGTGTTCTTTGCTATGGCTGGCTATGCAGGAATGTCTTATTACTATTCAGACAGATTTTTTCGGGGAACAACGATCAATGGAATTAACTGTTCTGGAAAAACATCGGAAGAGGCAGAACAGGCGGTTGCAAAAAAAGCAGAGGATTATCTGCTGGAAGTAAAGGCAAGAAATCTGAAATCACAGAGTATCAATGGAAAATTGATCGGATATCGTTATGTTTCGGATGGCAGTATTTCCCAATATCTGGATGAACAAAAACCATATAAATGGGTTCGGGGATTTTGGAAAAAGCAAAATTATACAGCCAAGGAAAATATGACCTATGATAAAGTGAAGTTAAAAGAACAGATGGAAAAACTGGAATGTGTAAAAAAAGAGAATCAGACAGCACCAGAAGATGCTTATGTAGCTTATAAAGATTCGAAGTTTGAAATCGTACCGGAAACAGAAGGGAATACCCTGGATTTCAATGGAGCTTATCAGGCACTGTCAGAAGCGGTTACTGACAAAAAAAGAACCATTGACCTAAATAGCTGTCCAGCTGTTTATGTAAAAGCGGCAGTAATGAAAGATGATCCAGATCTTAAAAATTCATTGGAAGAATGCCAAAATCTGATCCGGACCAAAATCGTATATATATTTGGAGAAGAAACGGTAACATTGGAGGGAGACGAGATCAGAAACTGGCTCATTTTTGATGAGAGAGGACGGCTACAAAAAAATGAGGATGAACTGAGACAGTGTGTGGCAGAATATGTGGCAAAGCTGGCTGCCACACATGATACCGTAAATACAGAGAGGGAATTTTGTACAACAAGCGGACGTACTGTTCAGGTGTATAGTTCCGTTTATGGATGGAAGATCGATCAGGAAAAGGAAATAGAAACCATTATGCAGGAAATGATTGCAGGAGTACAGATAAACCGGGAACCGGTATACGCCATGCGGGCAAATGCACGGGGTATGAATGATATAGGCAACACGTATATTGAAGTGGACCTGTCTGCACAGCATTTATATTACTTTCAGGATGGTTCTATCATTTTGGAATCGGATATTGTGTCAGGAGATATGCAGTATGCAGAACGGCAGACACCACCGGGGATTTTTCAACTGTATTACAAGAAAAGTCCATCTGTGCTGAAAGGAAAGATGTTGGAAAATGGGAAATATGAATATGAAAGACCAGTAACTTACTGGATGCCTTTTAATGGGGGGATTGGATTTCATGATGCTTCATGGCAGCCATACTTTGGAGGAAATCGTTTCCGAGAAGGTGGTGGATCCCATGGATGCATTAATCTTCCGGCGGACAAAGCGGCAGAACTTTATAATAGGATAGACGAAAGTGTGCCGATTGTCTGTTTTTATTAAAAATGGGCAGGATATATCGTTTTATATAGAGGTTTGTTTATAAAATGGAAGATCTTAATTGGTCTTCTGTTTTTTTATAATTATCAGCAATAATTTCATGGAAGAAAAGTGTGTATGTTCCGTCCAGATATGGAAAGAAGTCTTTGACCATTTTGACCGGCAACCGAAAAAAATCGAGACAAATGAGAACTATTCGATTGATGAAGATGCAAAGGAAATCTTGCAGGAGAAGATCAAGAGGATGCTGGTTACAGAAGCAAAACGAATGGTAGTGTATAAAATTAGGTGGATGTAATTGAGAAAAAAATATGATATCATGTTAGTAACAAAACGGAAATTATGGAGGAATAGAGTGTGAAAAAATGCAAATATTGTGGCAAAAAACTCAATGATAATTTTGAATTTTGTAACAGTAAATGTGAAAATTATTATGAAAAGATGATGGATAAAGACAGCCATAAAATCAAGTATTTTACATTAGGCATTATTTTGGGATTCTTAGTTATGTTTTATGGCATTATTTCTAACAATAATGTCTTTATAATAGGAATTGGGATTGTAGTAATGGGTATAGATGTTGTTTTATTGCCATTTACAACTCCTGAAACAATTAATTTTCTAGGATATCAAAAGTCAAAATTCGCAGGAAGAATATCAGGCATATTGATTATAGCAGTTGGAGTATGGATGTGTTTTATTCAATGATAAATCCCAGCCTGCAAAATTGAAAATAAATTGAAAGTTACGAAATCGGAGGAGTTAATGATTATGTGGAATGAATTAGGTTTAAGCGGGGGAACCGCAATTATTATTTTGATTGCGCTGTATTTCGTCATCAAATGGGCAGTGAAAAATGGAATCAAAGAAGCCTACAGTGCCATTACTGGAAAGAAAACGGAAGAAGATGTCAGAAACGAAAAAGAATTGAAAGAACTCGGATTTGAGTTAGAAGATAAATAAAAGTTTATAGAGATGATGAAAGCATAATAGAATTAGCTGGCATGTGGGAGTGATCGAATGAGTTGGTTAAATATATAGTACGAAAGTAATTTGAGAAAAAATGATAAAAGGGATGGGATGAAAGCTCTTGCAGTTTACTGCTTAATCATGTGCAGTGCTTTCTGTCAGGGCTGGCTTTATACAACAAATATAAATGTTATTGTGCTGAATTTATCACAGATATGGATCCCTTTGATTTTGACTGCTGGCTTCTTTTTATTTTTTTACTGTAGCAAAGAGAACATTAGAAGTATTATTCAGAGGGTACATACAAACAAGATTATTTGGACTCATAAACAGTCAGTGGATAGTTGGAATAATCAATTCTGTTCTTTTTGCTTCTTGTCCAAAGAGAAAGAAAAGGTAGATTAGAAAGTGTTTTTTACAGGCAGGTGATTAGATGAATGATCAATTCTTACAAGGAGTATTATTCGATTGGAATAGAATTGATAACGATAGTTATTTAACAAAATATAACAAGAATTCTCCTTCCTCTATAGGTGGGAGATGAATTGTAGATCTGAGCATAAATGCTCAAAAGAATTTTATAAACAAAAAAAGAAAACACTTGTTCGCGTGTTGGAATTGTATTATAATAATAAAAAGAGAACATATTGTTCAAAAAACGATGATTGAAATCATTCATATGTAGGAATAAGGTGAGAAAAATAAATCGGGCAGTAAAAATAAGAATCTATCCAAATGCAGAACAACGTGTGCAAATAGATAAAACAATCGGTTGCAGTCGCTTCATCTATAATTGTATGCTTGCTGACAAAATGGAACATTATAAAAAAGAAAAAAAGATGTTAAGGAACACACCAGCCAGTTACAAGAAAGAATATCCCTGGCTGAAAGAGGTGGATTCATTGGCGTTAGCAAATGTACAGATGCATCTGGAAAGTGCATTCCATAAGTTTTTTCGTGAACCATCTGCAGGATTTCCGCGTTTCAAATCAAAGAAGTCATCAAGGAAATCCTATACAACAAACGTGGTGAATGGAAATATCTTTCTGGAAGGGAAATATCTGAAACTGCCTAAGATGACGGCTGTCAGAATAAAGCTTCACCGTCCGGTATCAGAAAAATGGAAACTGAAATCTGTGACAGTCAGCAGGGAGCCATCCGGAAAATATTTTGCCAGTCTTTTGTTTTGCTGTGAAAACCAAACAGCAGAAAAAAGACCGGCAGAAAAATTTATTGGGATCGATTTTGCGATGCAGGGAATGTGTGTGTTTTCTACCGGTAAAAGAGCTGAATATCCGATGTTCTATCGAAATACAGAGAAAAAGCTTGCGCGGGAACAGAGAAAGCTGTCCAGATGTCAGAAAGGCAGTCAGAATTATAAGAAACAGAAGAAAAGAGTTGCACTGTGCCATGAAAAGATCCGAAATCAGAGAAAAGACTTTCAACATAAACTCAGTGCCAGTCTTGCCGAGAGCTACGATGCAGTATGCGTGGAAGATCTGAATCTGAAAGGGATGGCAGGAGGACTTCATCTTGGAAAAGGCGTACATGATAATGGATATGGCCTGTTTCTGTCTATGCTGGAATATAAACTGGAGGAACGCGGGAAGTATCTGATAAAAGTAGATCGTTATTTTGCATCAAGTAGGATTTGCAGTGCATGTGGAAAGAAAAAAGAAAAATTGTCTTTATCTGAAAGGATCTATTACTGTGAATGCGGACACAGAATGGACCGTGATGTAAATGCAGCAGTTAACATCATGAATGAGGGAAAAAGAATCTTTGCAGAATGTGCATGACAGCACAATAAAAAGTCCGTAACCGGACTAATAAAAATCGCGGGGCACGCGAGGATAGCTTGTAGATACTTGGCTCAGTAGAGCCATTGAGCAAGAAGCCCCCACTTCAAAATCAGAGATTTAAGTGGTGGGAGCATGTCACTGTTTGGATTCGTAATGGCCAAAAAGAAAAGGGACAAAAATCTATAATTTCAGTTTTATTGTACTTTTCTAATTCGAGACACACTGTGCCCTGAATTGAGCTGGTCACATTATCGTGCCCTGATACGTATAAATGATGAGAAAGCAAGAACAAATGCAATGTAGACTTGGGATATAAAAAACTATACTATAGAAAAGCGTTAGAGGTGGCAACGGGAATGAAAAATAAAATTTTGGTGATAGAAGATGACCGTGCAATTTCAGAATTGCTGTGCATGAACCTGGAGGCAGCAGGGTATGAGACTGTGGCAGCGTATGATGGGGAAGAAGCCCAGAGGCTGCTCTTATGGCAGGAGGACGCGGACCTGGCAGTAGTGGATATCATGCTGCCGGGAAAAGACGGGTTTGCATTGATGGAGGATTTTAAAAAGAAGGAGCTTCCGGTGCTCTACCTGACTGCAAAGGATGATGTGGCTTCCAAGGTGAAGGGATTAAAGCTGGGTGCGGAAGATTATATGGTAAAACCTTTTGAGATGCTGGAACTTCTGGTACGCATTGAGAAGGTGCTGGAGAGGACGGGACGGGCCAAGAAAGTCTTAACGGTCCGGAACATCCTGGTGGACATGCAAAGCCATCAGGTCTACAAAGACGGGCTTCCGGTAAGCCTAAAGCCAATGGAATATGACCTCTTTGTGCTGCTCCTGCAAAATAAGAATATTGCGCTTGGAAGGGAAGAACTGTTAAAACGGGTCTGGGGAGAAAACTACCTGGGAGAAAGCAGGACGGTGGATGTCCATATCGGACAGCTCAGAAAAAAGCTGGAACTTTATGATGAGATCAGGACGATCCCGAAACTTGGATACCGTCTGGAGGAATAAGGATGAAGCTGTGGAAACGAACGGTACTTCTTATGCTGGTAACGCTATTATGTGCCCTGATCCCAGTGGGAACGCTAAGTCTTTATATCACAGGAAAACGAAGCCTCAATAATGCTGCAGAGACCTACGGAAGACAGCTGGAAAATGGCAAGATACTCCTGGAACAATTTTGGGATAACAGCAAATATGAGCAGATGTCCGAGACTGGAAAGCAGGCTTATATGGGCTTTCAGTTCCAGCGATGCTGTGGGGAAGGCATGGCCCTGATCGACCGAAAAAGCAATGCCGTCATTGAAAACCTGACAGATTATAAAGTGGTGGGGCTCGAAAACTTAGGCTTAAAGGATGAAGGAGATCCGTATGCCTACAAGATACAGAAACTGGGACAGAAATACCTCCTTCTCCAGCTGGAACCATTATCCAGACCGGAAGGATACGAAGTCCTCTCTGTCCGGGAAGTCACAGGGCTTTTTGCAGAGCTGAGACAGACCGCTGTCTGGTTTTTGGGAATTTATCTGGCTGTGTTCCTGATCGCCGGCCTTTTTATTTATATGATGATGCGAAGAACTGTGGAACAGATGGAGAAGTTACAGGAAGTGGCAGAGAAACAGGAGCTGCTCATGGGGGCACTTTCCCATGAAATGCGTACCCCGTTAACGTCCATTATCGGGTATTCGGATACCCTGCGCCATGTAAAGCTGAAAGATGAACAGAAAGACCGGGCACTGGAACATATCAACCGGGAGGGAAAGCGCCTGGAGGCTCTTTCTGGGAAGATGCTGCAGATGCTGGGGCTTTATCAGAACCATGCCATACAGATGGAAATGACCATGGCAGGTGACCTTTTAAACCATGTCATAGACATGGAAAAAGAACAGGCAGAAAAGAAAGCGGTGCACCTCAAGATGGAATGTGAAGCCTTTTCCATGAAAATGGATCCGGCCTTGATGGAAAGCCTTCTGATAAACCTGATCGACAATGCCCTAAAGGCTACGGATGCCGGTGGAAGCATTTGGGTAAAGGCTTATGAGAAAGCTGGAAAAAAGATCTTTGAGGTGTCGGATACCGGAATGGGGATCCCGGAGGAAGAACTGGGAAAGATCACAGATGCATTCTATATGGTGGACAAATCACGAAGCCGAAAAGAAGGCGGATCCGGACTTGGGCTGGCACTCTGTGTGAAGGTGGCTGAAATCCATGGCGGATGCTTGAAAATCGAAAGCAGACAGAGAGAGGGGACCACGGTAAGAGCCATCTTCTGATTTACAATTTGTTTACATCTTGATGAATACATCGGCAAAGCAATATGGTACTCTTTTCTCATAAGAAGAGGGTACCTTTTTTAATACCGAAAGGAAAGGATGGAAAAAGGATGAAGAAAATAAAAATGTTTATGGGAGCCGTTCTGTGTATGAATCTTTTGACATTATCCGGATGTGACCGTATTGTCCAGTCTGCTGTTGTGGAAGAAAAGGATCAGACAGAACAGAAAAAAGAAGAGAAAAAGGAGACAGTTCAGAAAATCGTTGCCGAACAGGTTCAGGCACCGGAAACATACCAGACAACAATCCAAGCAGATCTAAGATCAGCGGACCGGGAGGATAAAGAAACCCCGATGAATTTTACCCTGACAGCGGATGCACCGGTAAAAGTCCCGGATGTAGATGCAATCTGTTTAAAAAAAGTAAAAAGGGTGGCGATTCCTGAAGAAGAACAGAATAAAATAAAAGACACATTCGGAAAAGGACAGCCCATGCAGGAAGAGAAGAATGAGAACGAACAGGCGGGGACATATACAGTAGATGGACTGACCTATCGGTATTCTTATACACAGAGTGAGCAGGTATCGGATGTGGAGGAACTCGGATTTGGGATAGCGAAGTTTATCTTTGACGATTGTGGAGACATGACCCTGGAATCGAGTGAGAAAAAAGAAAGGGAAGAACGCTTTCAAAATTATATAAAGGCAGGAAGCGGGAAAGTATCTGAAAAGGAAGCAAAGGAGAAGGTTTCAGGTCTTGTGTCCGGAAACTGGGAGATATTTGAAAGTTCCTCAAAAGCACTTACTGAAGGAAGCACTACCTTGGAAAAAGATGATTTCATTTTTGAACGGATGATAGACGGGGTTCCGGTTAATTATGTGAGGGAAACCTCTCTGCCTGTTAATGAGCAGGCTCTTGAATGGGAAAACGAAGATGGAACACTTCATGAAGGACAGTCTGAAGGATGGGAAAATGAAGTACTGACGATGGACTTTTGCAGTGGGACACTTCAGAGTTTTCTGCACCGAAATCCCATAGAAGCATCGAATGCTTCCGATGAAAGGCTGTTCCTACTTCCTTTTGATGAGGTCAAGGATATCTTTGAAAAAACGATCACTTTGCAGGTCATGACAGAAGACAAGAATCGGCTGATCTCTGTCGATGGAGGAAGCCACTACCGTTATCCGTCCATTGATGCACAGAGTGCGGAGATAACCATAACAAAGGTACAGCTGGGTTATATGTGCATGCCAGACAGTGAAGGCAGCGATACCGAAGCAGTCCTGATCCCGGTGTGGGATTTTTATGGAACCTGGACATCCAAAGAGCCAGAGTATGAGTACGGAAATGGGGAGGATGGACCGGTCATGGGAGACGTGACGATGGATAATGCCGGTGTTCCACTCCTTACGATCGATGCACGGGATGGAAGCGTAATACAAAGGATTCAGGCTGGATGGGCGACTTCTATGGGCTCCAAGGATATAAAATAAGTGTGAATTTCAATTTCTAATCAATGATGACAGAAAGACCTGGAATTTCAGGTCTTTCTGCTTTACAGGAAAAAGAAAAATACATTATACTTTTCCTATAGAAAAAGGTTGGAGGAATATGTATGGCAGAAAAAATGGCAGAGCGGATCGCAGAGATTTTAAAAGGACCTAATTTTCAAACGGCAAAGAAAGCACTGACAGATTTCTGCGGAACGATGGATGGGGAATTCAGGAATCTTCTGGTGGATATTATTGTGAAACGATGGATTGATACGCCTAAAGACGTACCGTTTTCCTATGCCCGCAGCATTTGGAATCGGAAAGATATAAATAGAGAAGAGTATCAGGCATTGCTGGAGGAAATCCGAAGCTATCCCATCGCACCGATCAACAAGGCAAAGATATCGGATTTTTTATGGGTTGTGAAAAATAATTTTTCAAATGCTAAAATAGCAGAAACGGCTTATTGCGAACACCTGAAGAACACCGGTGCATTTGCAGATCATATCATGGCTATAAACCGGATCTTGTTTATCTCTAAAAAAATCCGAAGCAAGGAAATCAATGAAGAGGTGCGAAAGAATCTGCTGATAAAAGTATTAGAAGAGTATGATAACAGCAGCCATGCAAAAATTGGATATTTGATAAAAACTGCCATGGAGGAAAAAGTGGATACAGGATATCTGATCCCTTATGTGGAAAATATCTTGAAAACCTACGATGACAATAGCTGCGATGCACCGCTCATTGGTAAGTTTTGTGATCTGTTGGAAGAACTCTATTGCAGAAAAAATAACTGGCAGAAGAAAAAGTGTATTACTGAACCTAAACTGATTGCGATACGAAGACGTAAGATTCAGGCTGTCCGGATGGAGGCTGAATATGCCGGGGCCTCTTCCAAAGGAAATTTAATGAGAAAGATTCACTATTTGAAAGAGGTTATTCAGTTGTTAAAGACCATACAGGGTACGGAAGAAGAAAGAAAGGCACTGTTGCAGGAAATAGCACAGATAGAAGAAGCTTCCCTTTCGGAGATGATGGTATGGAGTGATAAACAGGATGCCAGCGGCATTGTAAAAGAACTGTTCCGCCAACTGGAAGATCTTGATAAAGAAGAGGCATTATGTTATTTTGCTTCATTTCTTCCGATTCCGGTAAGAGAAAAGGTAAAGAATCAAGTATTAAATAGGACTGGGATCCTGAACACGATATTTCCAGCGGCAATCCTTGGAAAAGGAGGAAAATTAATTGCTAAAAGCAGGCCTGTGAAAAAGCCTGATGGAACAATCGATGAAGGTGCGCTTAAGGATAATATGGAGCGGACAGCAGCCATGGAGATGGATTATTTTGCACAGATTCTGGTGAGAAATACGTTTGAATATATTCGTTCCAGATTTGTGATCGAAGAGAGTGATGTAAAAAAGATTGTAGATGTAAGTTGTGCGATTCCGGAGGGGAGAAAAGAATCGTATACCAAGGGTCTTATGTTTGGCTTTTCAGGAGATTTTTTGACGGCGCTAAGTATCCTGATTCCACAGATAGAAAATGCAGTAAGATATCTGGCAGTGGAATGTGGAGAACCTGTTTACAACATGAATGAAGAAGGGATTGAAGAAATAAAATCAATGCACGCTGTCTTAGAATTGGAAGGAGTAAAAGAAAGTCTGGATGAAGACCTTATATTTGCTTTAAATACGATTTTCTGTTCAAAATTTGGATTTAACATGCGCAACAATGTGGCACATGGAATGCTGGATGATCAGGCATTCCAGAGCTTTAAAGCTTTGTATATCTGGTGGTTTGCACTGAAATTTTGCTATCTATTCTGCGGAAAATTACAGGAGGAGAATAGAAGCAAAATAAATAAAAAGTTGAAACAGCTGATGGAGAAGAAAGATAATATGGATGAGAATTAATATAAAATGGTTGGACGGATGGTATGGTTTCCTTAAAAAGTGTTCGGAAGTATCTGGCAAGCATAGCGTTTGGATATCAAAACGCACTTTGGGGACGGCCTCAACCCCCGGAATGTGTAGCACTGAGAGTAAATCTATAAATATAATATGAATTATAAAAACACTCCAACTTATTAGTAGTCAGAGTGTTTTTCATAAACATATATTTTTAAATAAAAATATAGAGAAAGTATTTTGGTAGTTACGGATTTAAGAAAAACCAAAATTCATGTCCCTGGCATACAATATAGCGTTCCAACCATTCATTAAAAGGAAGGTTAAAACGATCGGTGTCAGGAGCTGGATAACATAAATAATCTTCTCTACCTTCTAATACAGCTTGTAAATCCATGGTTATATCACCTATATCTTGCAGAAAAAGAACGGGAAGATGATAGGTGAATTCTGGATCAGATAAAATGGGTGTATTATTCCAAACCTCTTTTTGATTAAGAGCTTCTTTTAAAGAGTAGATGGTACAGCTGACTAGAGAACTACCCTCTTCTCCACAAAAAAGCTCCATTCCATTTGAACAAGATAAAAAGGCTTTATACGAAGCGGGAAGTTTCATGTTGGGAAAATATTTTTCAAATAACTGAAATTCTTCGGAGGATACAGGTGGGTAAAATTTATGAGTTACTTTTATAGGCTCATCACCTAAATGCCATTGATAGACCCAACCATTATTATCCATTTCATATTTTAAATTTTTGAAAATTCTGTGTATTGCATTTACATCTTCCATTATGTACTCTCTCCTTAATAATTTCTAAACCAAGAAGTTATTGCTCTATGGCTTTCGGTTTTGACAGGCATTAAATTCAATACCGCCCTCGTAATATTTAGAAACACAAAGCCGTACGGTTGCTGAACTAACGGCAAGTTTTTCAGCGATATCGTTGAAAGTCATGCCATCAGATTTATATAATAAAATTTTGGCACGATCTACAATTTGTGCCTGAATTGTTCTTTTTTTGATAATGTTTTAAGGTAATCTTTGTCTTCCTCTGACAGAGTAAGATATGTTCTTCTCATAGCGTTCATCCCTTTCTTAGATAACACTATTATACCACACATTATCCTCAAAATATATAGTAGCTATTTAATTTACGTTATACTAGAAATGTGAACTTCCGTAATAATTAACTCTCGAAAGGCGGCGCCATGTATCTCGATTTTCAAGTAAAAATACCAACTGAATCAGCTGGCATTACTCGTAAAAAAATTAAGGGAACCACTTACATTTACTATGCATATGAACATAATTACAATACAAAAAAAGGGTATACTGTCCCTAAGAACACGACGATTGGAAAGTGTACAGAGGATGATTCGGAGCTGATGTATCCGAACACCAACTTTTTGAAATTTTTCCCGGCTGAGGAACTGCCGGAAACAAAAGGCAGTGCTTACAGGAGTGGGTGTCTCAGAGCTGGTACCTATTTTGTACTACGTAAGATTATAGCGGAGTATCACCTGGATGAAATGCTGGGAGATATCATTGGAAAGAACAGCGGTTTGTTTCTGGACTTGGCAGTGTATTCCATCATTGCAGAAAACAATGCCGGACAGTATTATCCCGATTATGCGTATAACCACCCATTATTTACAGACCGGATGAAAATCTACAGTGACACAAAAGTCTCCGATTTTATTAACAGCATAACCAGGCTCTGCCAGATTGGCGGTGCGGTGGAATCGGTGCTGGGTTCTGCAATTGAGGAAGAAGATATCCCGAAGCTGATTGGCTTCTTAAAAAGGCAGGAAGCAAACGGAAAGTTTTTCTCAAAGGCAATGCAGAAAGAGCCAGTTGCAAATACGGAGGAAGTGTAATGCCGGAGGGAGTGGGTTTTCCATTCCCTTCATTGTTTTTTTATGAAGGGCGCATTTATGGACAACCAGAGGTCGTCCGTATAAGTTTGCCACAAGTGGCAACCGGTCTGCGCTCACGCTTGCCGGGCTCGTTCCGTCGGCGGGCATTTCATGCAGACCTGCTCATGCCGTAGGAGGCATTCTTCGCCAGAGGGGCGCATTCCATGCAGGCTGTTATGCACAGGGCACTCTTATGCAGAGGGCGTTCCGGCAGATACCTTTTTCTTTTAGGAAAACGTTACCTGCCGGAAATCAAAGCCGGATACGGCAGAAAGGAGGAAACGGATCATGGCAATTTTTCATTATACAGTAAAGATTGTTGGACGCAGCAAAGGAAAATCCATCATATCGGCATCTGCTTATCTCAATGGCGATGTGATGAAAAATGAAGAAACAGGCAGGATCAGTTATTACACTTCCAAAAGAGAAGTTGTTTATACCAACCTGTTGATGTGTGAAAATGCACCACAGGAATGGCTGAATGTACCTGCTGAAAATATCAGACGGTTCCAGAAATCTGTCCGATATAAAAGAGCAAATAACAAAGATGCCGCACTGGAAAAATTTAAACTCACTTTTCAGAAACAGCGTTTGTGGAATGAAGTTTTGAAGATTGAGAAGACCTCGGATGCACAACTCGGCAGGTCATTTGAGTTCTCACTTCCGAAAGAATGGAGCCGACAGGAACAGATTGATTATACAACTGAATATATTCAAAAGACCTTTGTAGATAAGGGAATGTGTGCGGACTGGAGCATCCACGATAAAGGCGATGGGAATCCTCATGTGCATTTACTTGTGACGATGCGATCATTCAATCCAGACCATTCATGGGGAAACAAAGAAGTCAAGGACTGGGATTTTGTCAGAGATGAAAATGGAAATATTGTGGTGGATGAATCCCATTCGGACTGGTGGCAGGATAAAAAGAACCCTGACCGTCATGGAATCCGAATCCCGGTATTGGACGAAAATGGCAATCAGAAAGTCGGTGCAAGGAACCGTAAACAGTGGAAACGTGTATTAACCGATGCTACCGGGTGGAACAATCCGAAAAATTGTGAACTGTGGCGGAGTGAATGGGCGAATGTATGTAATGCTCATTTGAAAGTGGAAAATCACATTGACCACCGTTCTTATGCAAGGCAGGGAAAATTTGAGATACCAACGATCCATGAGGGTGCGGATGCCAGAAAAATTGATGAGAAATTTCAAAACGGACAGACATCCTCCGCTTCATGGAAAGTGGAGGAAAACCAGATCATTAAAAACGCTATTCCGATAAATCTCATGGTATTCCTATTACTATCACATGTTATTTATATTGGAATTCGATGTTATGGAAAGGCTGGATGGAAGAACGGTGATATTTTTAAAATCTAACTTGTTCATTGGCGTTATTTATATTTACTTTCATGCTAATATATATTATCATATTAGCATGAAAGGAGAATCTATATGACTCAATTTGAAAAATTAGATTTGTTATTGCGTGAATGTGGAGGGACAATTCAGACATTTGAAGTTCTAAATAATGGAATTAGTAAGTCTGTGTTTTATGCATATGTGAAGGAACGAGGATTAGAACAAGCTGCTCATGGTGTGTATGTATCACCGGATACGTGGACAGATGCTATGTACATCTTACATTTACGTTGTAACCAGGCCGTGTTTTCTCATGAAACTGCATTGTTTTTCCACGATTTAACAGACAAAGAGCCTTTGAAATATACTATAACTGTGAGAACCGGGTACAATCCGAGCCGTTTGCAGGAAGATGGCTTTCAGGTATATACAATAAAAAAAGAATTACACGAGGTAGGAACTACAACTATGCAGACATCATTTGGACATGCTGTTCCGGTTTATGATATGGAGAGAACGATTTGCGATCTGCTTCGCAGCAGGAAAAATATTGAAATGCAGGTATTCCAAGATGCATTAAAGCAATATGCAAAATGTAAGGATAAAAACTTGCGGATGCTTATGAAATACGCAGCTATGTTTCATGTTGAAAACATACTTAGACCATATTTGGAGGTGTTACTTTAGATGATAACAACGGCAAGACAATTAAAGGATTTAATTCGTAATATGTCAAAGAAAAAATCCGCAGATGCACAGATTTTGATGCGGAATTATATGATGGAACGTTTTTTAGAACGAATTTCTTTATCAGAGTATAAAAACCAGTTTATATTAAAAGGTGGAATGCTAGCGGCGGCAATGGTTGGTCTGGATGCCAGAGCTACTATGGATCCGGATGCTACCATAAAAGGCACTAATGTTAGTGTGGAGGATGTAGAAATGATTATATCCCAAATTATATCAATTCCACTGGACGATGGTGTTTCATTTCGAATCAAACGGATATCGGAAATCATGGAAGAAGCAAATTATCCTGGTGTTCGTGTAAGCATGGAAACGAAATTTGATGGTGTAATCACACCATTAAAGATTGATATTTCTACAGGAGATATCATTACACCAAGAGAAATCAAGTACAACTTTAATCTTATGCTTGAAAATCGCACAATCGAGGTATGGGCATATAATCTGGAAACGGTATTGTCTGAAAAACTGGAAACTGTTATTAGTCGAAACGTTACAAACACGCGAATGAGAGATTTTTATGATATCTATATTTTACAAAAACTATATGGAGAGCAACTTTCAAAAGATGTATTATGGGATGCACTTGTTGCTACAGCTAAGAAACGAGAAACTTTAGAACAGATAGAAGTTGAAGATATAGACGAGGTATTTAATGAAATTCAATCAAATTCTGTTATGGAAAATTTATGGAAAGCTTATCAAAAAAATTATACTTACGCTACTGACATTTCATGGCATAGCATTATGAAATCAATTCGCACATTATATGAAATCATATCAAAAAATACATATAATTTATTGCAGTTCCCAAAGAACGCAGAAAAGCCGAATGACGGAACAACAAAACAAGGGAAGGAGTCGCATCATGAATAGGATTTTGATTATAGATGATGACAAAGCACTGTGTGAATTGATTAAACGTAGCGTACAAGCAGAAAACATAGAAGCTGATTTTTGTAATACCGGAAAAGAGGGCTTACAAAAATTAAGAGAGCAGGAGTATCAGCTTGTGGTGCTGGATGTGATGATGCCTGGTATGGATGGCTTTGAAACGCTGGAAGAAATCCGCAAAGAGAACAGTCTGCCGATTTTGATGTTCACATCTAAAAATGACAGCATTTCTAAAGTACGGGGCTTACGGGCCGGAGCGGACGATTATCTTACAAAACCGTTTGATATGGATGAACTGATTGCCCGTATTGCGTCCCTCATTCGCCGCTACACCCGTTTTAATCATCAAGCCGGAGCTGTGCAAAAACTGGATTTTGATGGATTGCAAATTGACCTTGAAAATCGTTCTGTTACGACGGAAAATGGCACTTTTGAACTTCCACCAAAGGAATTTGATTTGCTCCTGTACTGTGCAAAACATCAAGGGAAAATTTTGACCAAACAGCAGATTTATGAGGAAGTATGGGGCGAAGAATATTTCTATGATGATAGTAACATTATGGCGATTATCAGCCGACTTCGTAAAAAATTAGAAGTCAATCCTTCAAGCCCAAAGTATATACAAACGGTCAAAGGGATTGGCTACCGGTTTAATAAGGAGGTGTAGTCAGCATGGAAATTATCGTATTCTTGTCCATTGTGATTGCTGTTGTGGCTGTATTGACTTCCATCGTTCTCGTTCGGCGTGTAAAAAAACAAATAGCAGAAATGACCGATGTGCTGGTTGATGTGAAAAACGGAAATGGCAACCGGCGTATTCTATCTGCAACAAATGAACTGACAGCACCTCTTGCCTATGAAATCAATGAGATCGTTGTGGCCTATGAAAGCAGACTTTCAACTGTACGGCAGACAGAAGAAACCAACCGCCAGCTTATGACGAGCCTTTCCCATGATGTGCGAACGCCCCTTACTACTCTGATTGGGTATCTTGACGCTGCACACAAAGGGCTGGTCACAGGAAAAGACCGGGATGATTATATTGAAACCGCCCGCCGGAAAGCCCATGATCTGAAAGAATATATTGATGTACTCTTTGACTGGTTCAAGTTAAATTCTAACGAGTTTGCTTTGGAGATCCAGAGTGTTGAGGCCGCAGAGCTGACAAGAAATATCCTCATTGACTGGATACCGATTTTTGAGGATAAACAGGTTGAGTATGACATTGATATTCCCGAACAGCCTGTCCGGGTAAGATTGGATATGGACAGCTATATGAGGATCGTCAACAATCTCATTCAAAATGTAATCGCTCACAGCCATGCAGACAAAATCAAAATTGCCCTGTCAAAGAAGGAAAATAACATGGAGCTGCTGCTGGCGGATAATGGAGTGGGAATTGAGAAGGAAGATTTGAAACACATTTTTGAACGGCTCTATAAGTGTGACAAAGGACGCTCTGAAAAAGGCAGCGGACTTGGTCTTTCTATTGTCCATCAGCTTGTAGAAAAGATGGGTGGGAGTATAACAGTTGAAAGTTTGCCGGGAAAAGGAACTGAATTTATGTTGCTTTTTCCTTTGGAGATTTAAGCGGGTTCCCGTCTTTATGGCGGGAACCTTTGTCATTTTTGCCGGATTTCAAATTGCAAGGTTAATGCAAGGTTGCGGCAAGGTTAATGCAAGGTTGGCGTGATAGAATACCTTACAGAACAGGAGGTTTTGAATATGGATACAAATTACATCATTGAAACAAAAAATCTGACGAAGCAATATGGCTCACAAAAGAGTGTGGCTGACTTAAATATCCATGTGAAGCGTGGGAGAATTTATGGTCTGCTGGGCAGAAACGGAGCCGGAAAAACCACTACCATGAAAATGCTGTTGGGCTTAACGAAGCCGACTTCCGGGGAGGTCAAAATCTGGGGAAAGTCTTTGCAAGGGAATGAAAAGAAGCTGTTGCCCCGTATCGGAAGCCTGATTGAGTCCCCCGGTTTTTATCCCAATCTGACCGGCACAGAGAACCTGCGTATCTTTGCTACTCTGCGGGGCGTACCAAACAATCATGCTATCAAAGATGCTCTGGATCTGGTAGGACTGCCCTACAAAGATAAAAAGCTCTTTTCACAGTATTCTCTTGGTATGAAGCAGCGGCTTGCCATTGCCCTTGCCGTTATGCACGATCCGGAGCTTTTGATTTTGGATGAGCCGATCAACGGCCTCGATCCCATTGGTATTGCAGAAGTACGCTCCTTTATTCGGGAGCTTTGCGACGCAAGAGGAAAGACTATTTTGATTTCCAGTCACATTCTTTCGGAGATTTCTTTGCTGGCTGACGATATTGGAATTATCGACCACGGCGCGTTGCTGGAAGAAGAAAGCCTTGCTGAGCTGGAGCAAAAAAGCAGTAAGCATATCCGTTTTACGCTCTCTGATACTGCACAGGCGGCAAGAATTTTGGAACGCAATTTCCATGAAAACCATTTTTCCATACAGGACGACCACAATCTGCGCCTGCACAACCTTGATCTGCCTGTGGGGAAAATTGTAACTGCCTTTGTAGAAAACGGATTGGAGGTATCGGAGGCGCATACTTGTGAAGAAAGTCTTGAAGATTACTTCAAGCGTGTGACAGGGGGCGAAGGAATTGCTTAAACTAATCAAATGCGAATTTTTGAAATTGAAACGGAAGAAATTTATTCCGCTGATTATTTTGGCTGCGTTCCTGTTTCCAATTCCGCTGACTTATCTGATGACAACGCCCTCTATGATGGAGCGATATACGGATCGGGCAGATGCTTTCGATGGACTATTTAACATGGTGTTGGGATATGGTATCCAGTTTTTACTGCCCTGCATTATCGGAGTGATTGCCGCTATTCTGTTTTTTATGGAACGCGACAACGATACATTCAAAAATCTGCGTACAATTCCCGTAACCACCACGCAAATGGTACTTGCAAAGATTATTGTCCTTTTTATCTTTGGAATTGTTTTTTGCGTGGCTTCTACCATTGCAACAATTCTTTGCGGAATTGGAACATTAGAAGTTTATGGAATTGGTTATAAGCTGTTTTTGGCGGTTGAAACGGGGATCTTCATTACGGCAGGAACACTCCCGTTGATTGTCCTTGTTGTCTTTTTCAGTAAGACCTATGTTTTTTCCATTTTGTTGTGTGTCTTTTACAGTGTTCTGAACATGAGTGCTACGGCATTGTTTGACACACTGCCTAAAACTATGTTATGGCTTCTGCCCACGCCACTGACTACATTTTGGAGTGCAGGAGATATGACGGCTCATGGAATAAAAATGGACTTAGAGCAAATGACAGGGCTAATTCCCTCCACATTTCAAGTTGTATTCATTCTTGGGATTATGGCATTCGTTTCGTTCTTACTGATTGACAGATTATATAAGCAGAGGGGGGAATAAACATGGTTCGCATTGTAAAAACAGAATTTTATAAATTGAAAAGGTATCATATCCTTTGGGCGGGCGTTGCACTCATGCTCCTATCCGTCCTGCTGACCTTGTTTACCTCTATGGCGAATGATGGTTCCGTTTGGGATTTTGCCTATCTTACAGAACAGGTCATCAAAAACAATATGTCCATGATTTTTCCGATGTGTATCAGCCTAATTGCTGGATATATGATTTCTCGTGAGCAGACGGATGACACATTGAAAAATATTCTGACTGTGCCGATCTCTTTTAAGAAACTGTTGACCGGAAAATTGATTGTGTGCGGCGTATTGTCTATTATTTTCGGGCTGATATGCAGTCTGTTTACAATCATAGCAGAAATGATTGTGGGATTTCCCGGCTTTGAGATTTCCTTAGCTCTAAAAGCAGCCTTGCAGATTACTGCGGTTAATTTCTTTTTATATCTTGCGGTTCTGCCGATTATCGCTCTTACTTGTCGGAGGGCAGGCAGCTTTTTAGTCGGTGTAATCATTGCTTTTGTCTATGGATATGGAGGGATGTTTGCCGCAGGAAATATGACATTAGCAAACCTTTATCCGATTACCGCAAGTCTTGGAATGGTAGGCTACCGTAGCTATGATACCGCAGTCAACTGGAATATCGGAACCTGTTCTTGCAGTCTTGCGCTTGCTGTCGTTATTTCTGCCATCTTGATTTTGTGCATGAAAGAACGAGAAGCAACCCAAACAAAGAAAAAGGCCAAAAAGGTAGCTCCAAAGAAAGGCTGGTGATGATTTTATGAAGAAAATAGTTTTAGCATTAACATTCGTCCTTGTAGGAAGTTTTATGCTTGCTGGCTGTTCAAAAGATGAAATTCTCAATCATTACAATAACATTGTTCAATCTGCGGGCTCCATAGAACTGACAGGGAAATCGTCACTGCAAGGGGAAAAAGAAAAAGGAATTGATGATTATACAGGGACTTATACGGCTGATTATGCGAACTTTTCAGGTACAGAGTATTTGTTCGGAGGAACTTCCATAAAGAGAGAAGCCGGTAAGGAGCTGTCCATTGATTGCACCTTGGAGATTACGGAAGGTACTGCAAAAGTATTTTGGATTTCTGGATCTGATGAAGCAGTCACGTTGATTGAAGCAACCGGAACTTATAGTGACACAATTACACTTCCTGATGGTGGAAATTATTTTGGCATTGAATGTGAGAATTTCACTGGAAGCATTGAATTAAATATTGAATAACATTCTGCCGGACGACGGCAAAAGAAAAAAAGCCGCCGTTTCTTTGCGTTTACACAATCCTATGACGACTTGCAGGGACACGGTAGCCGATTGGAGGTTATTTTGCCGTGTCTCGTTTGCTTTTTCAAAGCTCACATGATCTACATCGGTTAAAAAAAGCATTGCTCCTCCTCCGGGCAAGTATAACATTGTATCGGCATTATCGTTCCATGTAATTCAGTATAATAATGGCTGTTCTTGGCGCGCCAGTTTTCCCTCACGGAAATCTGGCGTTTTTTGTTGCCATTTTTTCGGAGATGACCCGGTTGTCTGCCGGTGTCGGTCTCCGCCTCCATTCGATTCACCCGTCAATCACCCGTGAATCGAAATGGAGGTACATAATGAAGAAAATTAACCTTCGGGAACTTTATCCTGATGTTTATACAACAGACTTTTTTGTAGATGTGACAGAGGAAGTAATGGAGACTATTCGAGCAGCTGAACGTGCGGAGACTGCGTATGAGCGAAAGATGTATCGTTATAAAGCACAGTATTCTCTGAATTGCGAGAATGGCATTGAAAATGCGGTGTTGTTGAAGCCGCCAGAGAAACAGGCAAAGAGGATTTATGCCCGATAATACTACCTGGGAATGACGGTAAATGCAAGCTGTGTCCGAGGCAGTATCCGCCGTGGCTTAAAGCAGCTCGGAAAATATTTTTGATAAAGTTTCATTTGATGAGCCTGTTTTTGTCAGTGTTAATAAGAAGGTTATACCGATTTGAAGTGCGCTTATTAAGAAAACGCCAGATCCAGGGGCGTATCACCTCTGCATCTGGCGTTTTCTTATAGATTTGTACTTGCCTGTTTATCCAATATACGGGAATATTAAAGTAGCTTCACACCCTTTCGGGAAAACATTAGTAAGTTTGAAATTGCCGTTATGAGCTATGGCGACTTGTTGGACAATCAGCAATCCAAGCCCATGTCTTAAATCAAGTCGTTCATCTGTGCTTTCCATATAATGCGGTTTTTCTTCCAGCTCTTGCAGCTTTTCAGCAGGCAGACCCATTCCGTTATCCGTAACCGCCAAGATAAGATGGTTTTGCGATGCTGTAAGCGAAAGGCAGACTTCACAGCCCTGTGGGTTGTGTTTCATGCTGTTCTGGACAAGGTTGTTTACAGCCCGCGAAATCAATCTGGCATCACATTCCAACACAGCATTTTCGGCGTCAGGAGTAATCTCAATTCCGATGTTGTAGCTATCGGAAATTCCTGTATTCAACAGGTCTGCTACATAGGATCGCAGTAGTTTGGATAAGCGAACCATCTCTTTATGAAGCGGCTGCATCTCATATTCCAACTGCGATACTAAATTCAAATCCTGCACCAGCTCTTTGATTTTTACACTTTGCTTCCGTACTATTTCCGCCTGTTCACGGATGCTCTTGCTGGCAGCTTTACTTTCTGCAATACGGCCCGCATACCCCATAATCATGGAGAGAGGTGTGCGGATGTCATGGGAAACGCCGCTGATCCAGTTCGCCCGCGCTTCATTTTGTCTATTCAAAATGGAAGAAGCTTTGTTTACACTGCTTGCAATTTCCGATAGTTCTCCGCTGATATGAAGTGAAACTGGCTTTCCGTCTGCCAAAGTTTCCACAGCGGACACAATCGGTTCGGTATTGTGAATGATTCTGCGTTTGGAAAAGTAATAGGCTGAAAAGAGGCACAGCACATCCAAGCCAAGCATCCCCAGCACAAAGATGGGGAGTCGTTGAAGTGCTGCAATGGAATAGTAATTGCTGGTGAGTTTTGTGTAGCTGTCTGTGGGATAGCCCAGTACCAACAACCCATCATCGGTGTTCCAAATAAAAACCGGGTAATCCTCAATATACCCTTTTGAAAATAGTGCGACATCTTGAATTGTGTAATTTTTCGGCACATTGTCCGGCAAATCAACCGACCAATAACATTGACCATCTGTATTCAAGTAGATCGCCCAAATATGATTCTGTCGGAGCATTTGCATCGCATCATCCGATAATTGTTCCGGCGTAGCGGCGGTAGCAGTCATTTCCAACATGGATTGCGGGGATGAATCGCCATAATCCTCGGTCACAATCTTTTGAAAAGTCAGACCGAATACTACTGCATTAAGAAAAAGCAATATCAGAATAAAGGCAACGAACGACACAAGATATTTTGATATATAACTTCCGAATGATTTCATGACATCACTTCCTTGCTATCAGCTTATAGCCTAATCCTTTAATGGTTATCAGGGACACGGGTTTTGATGGATCGGTTTCAATCTTTTCCCGGACGCGCCGGACATGAGCATTGAGGCTGTTTTCGTAGCCAAAAGGATTATCCCCCCAGAGGGCTTCACAAAGCGTATCTACGGTAACAATCTTTCCAGCATTACGGGCAAGCGTTTCAAGTAAAGTATGTTCTTTGGCTGTCAGGGAGATAATTTCGCTGCCCTTATGGACTTCGGCCCGGCTGAAATCAATCGTACATCCATCCAAAACAAGCAGCGGTGAATCCTCTTTGTAGGTCCGCCGCAGTACCGCATAGATACGCAGTAACAGTTCCTGCGGCATAAAGGGCTTAGAAATGTAGTCATCTGCACCAAGCCCCAATCCCGATAATTTGTCTGCTGCTTCGTCCCTTGCTGTTAAGAAAATGATCGGCACATTGGTAAAAGTGCGGAAATGCTGCATCAGAGAAAAGCCATCCCCGTCCGGCAGCATGACATCCAAAACAATTAAATCGGGAGTTTCCTCTTTTGCGGTCAAAATAGCTTCTTTGACCGTCATTGCGGTAAGGACAGTTTCAAATCCTGCATCTTTCAATATATCTGAAACCATTTTCAATAGTTCCTGTTCATCATCTACCAACAGGAGCCTTTTAGTATGTAAAAAGGAATTATCCATAGCAGTTTCTCCAATCTGATTTTATTTGTTTCTATTATATCATGGGCTGTCCATTCTGCGTTCTTGTTCCTTGAAAAGTAAGGTAAAAGTAAGGACGGGAGAATGTAGATGTCAGGTTGAAGTTGTACCATAGAAGCATCGAAAGGAGATGTTTCTATGGACTATATCATTACAACGGAACATTTGACCAAGAAATATAAGAAATTCACTTCGGTCAATCATGTTTCGCTTCATATTCGCAAGGGCAGCATTTATGGTTTTCTTGGCCCGAACGGGGCAGGCAAATCCACTACCATGAAAATGCTGTTGGGGTTGACCGCTCCCACAAAAGGCAGCTTTACCATTGATGGGAAACAGTTTCCGCAGGATCGGATTGCCATTCTCAAAGAGATCGGCTCTTTCATCGAAGCGCCGTCTTTCTACGCAAATCTCACCGGGCGGGAAAATCTTGACATTATCCGCCGTATTTTGGGACTGCCGAAAGCTGATGTGGAAGATGCTCTGGAACTGGTAGGGCTGACCGAGTTTGGCGACCGGCTGGCAAAACAGTATTCGCTGGGAATGAAGCAACGCTTGGGCCTTGCCGGGGCACTCTTGGGGCGTCCGCCGATTCTGATTCTGGACGAACCCACAAACGGTCTTGACCCGTCTGGTATCCACGAAATCCGCAATCTGGTAAAATCCTTGCCCAGCCTTTACGACTGCACGGTGCTGATCTCGTCCCATATGCTGTCTGAAATCGAATTGATTGCAGATGACATTGGGATTCTCAACCACGGGCGGCTGCTGTTTGAGGGAAGCATGAATGATCTGCGTCAATACGCCCTGCAATCCGGCTTCGCTGCGGACAATCTGGAAGATGTGTTCCTTTCTATGGTTGAGAAAGATAACATGGACAGAAAGCAGAGGGCAAAATTATGAAAACGCTGGCAATCGAACTTCGGAAAGAAAAGCGAACCGGCGTGATTCCCGTGCTGCTGGCCGTTGGTGTCTTGGGATCCGCCTACGCATTTGTCAATTTCATTGTGCGGAAAGACACACTTCTGAATCTGCCGCTGGCCCCGATGGATGTCTTGTTGACCCAGCTCTACGGCATGATTATGGTGCTGAATCTGTTCGGTATCGTGGTTGCTACCTGCATGATCTACAACATGGAATTTAAAGGAAGTGCCGTAAAGAAGATGTATATGCTTCCCGTCAGCGTCCCGGCCATGTATCTGTGTAAATTTCTGATTCTGACGGTCATATTTTTGGTTGCTATCGTGCTGCAAAACCTGGCACTTGCACAGATCGGAATGACGGACTTGCCGGACGGAGCGTTTGAGATGGGTACGCTGGTACGCTTTGCCGGATACTCTTTTCTCACATCCATGCCGGTACTGTCGTTTATGCTGCTGATTTCCTCGCGCTTTGAAAATATGTGGGTGCCGCTTGGAATTGGTGTTGCCGGTTTTCTGAGTGGTATGGCCCTTGCAAATTCGGGGCTGACGCTTTTGCTGGTGCATCCTTTTGTGATTATTCTGAAACCAGCAGTAGCCATGAGCGCCCAGCCTGATTCGACGGTTGCCCTTATCGCTTTGGTGGAAACACTGTTGTTCCTTGCTGTGGGCTTGTGGCTGGCGAAGTACAGACGCTACGAGTAAGGAGGGATAATAAGAAATGAGTTTTTTGGATTTACTCAAAATCGAGTTTATGAAAGTAAAACGCTCCAAAATCGCACCCCTGATTTTCATTGCACCTTTATTGGTGGTGGTTTCCGGGGTTGCGAGTTTGAGCAACTACTTTACACCGGAATACACCAATGCGTGGCCTGCCATGTTTATTCAAAGTGCGCTTGTTTACGCCTACTATCTGCTTCCATTCAGCATGATCGTGGTTTGCGTGATGATCGCAGGACGAGAAACAGGAAATAACGGGATTCTGAAAATGCTGGCGCTGCCGGTCAGCCGCTGCGCATTATCCATTGCCAAATTCTGTGTGCTTACCTTTTATCTGTTTATGGAGATGGTGGTGTTTCTTGTCGTATTTGTAATCGCTGGGTTGATTGCGACACAGACAATGGGAGTAACAGAAACCCTGCCAATCCTATATCTTCTGAAATGGTGCTTGGGGCTGTTTCTGACTATGCTGCCGTGCATTGCGGCTATGTGGGTCATCACTGTGTTGTTTGAAAAGCCGCTTCTTTCTGTGGGATTAAATCTGCTGCTTGTGATTCCCGGTGTATTGGTTGCGAATACGCCGCTGTGGATCGCTTACCCGTACTGTTACAGCGGTTATCTCGTTTCCTGCTCTCTCCATGACTTTACAGCAGAAACTTCCGACGCCGCTTTTTCGGTATTTCCGTTCCTGCCGTGCGCGATTGTAGTGTTTGACCTGTTTTTCGCGCTGGCTGTCACCCAATTTGGGAAAAAAGAAATGAGGTAAAACTATGGAAAAGAAAAAACTTCAATCAGTTAGTATCGCTGCGCTCATTGTGAGCATACTACCGCTGGCGGCTCTTGTCCCATCGCTTCTGCACCTTTCGCTGTCGGACGGAGTCCGAACCGCTTGGGCCGGAGCCAATATCGTTTTTGTTCTGCTGGGCCTGATTCTTTCGGTGGTATGTGTGCGGAGCAGGGAAAGCCGCAGCGTTATCAATATCGTATCTACGGCAATCAGCGCGTTTTGGGCGTTGCTGATGGTGGGAATTGTTGCGCTTGCCATGTTCCTTACTTTCGTTCAGTGAGGAAACGGTTATGCGTAGAGTTGGGAAATTTATTGGATGCTGCCTGATCGCGGTTTCTTTGCTGGTTTGTACTGCCTGCTCCGTCTCGATAGGTTAGAGCAAAAAGCCAAACTGTACTATGGTAACTATTGCTGCAAAACGGATTTTGATTTAATCCGAAAAATTAAAGCCATAGTCAGTAACTAACTACAGACCCCATCTGCCGGACGACGGCAAAAGAAAAAAGCTGTCGTAGAGCAGACAATTTGACACGCCCTTTCTTTGCGTTTACACAAACCAATGATGAATTTTCCGGAAATATTGTAGCTAATAGTGATTTAAACTGTTGTATTTGTTTAAAAATCAAAAAATTTCTAATGAATCTTCTGCATCTATCCACATTTGCAAATTTTCATCAAGATATAATCTTGCATATTCCAGTGGTTCATCAATAGCAAGTGCATCTAATACACAGTCTGATCCAGGCGTGATTTTTAAGTCCTTCTCAGCTTCCCAACAATCAATGCGGAGCATATAACCAGTAAACATCAATGCTGTTTCTGTGTGGATTGCATTCTGCAAATATCGTTCTCATCGTATAGCATCTCCTTATCATTCAATCAATCATCAGTTACAAAAATTAGAAGCATTTCAATCAGTTCACCATGTCACTTTCATTTTGTGTTATAATGTGTTATCAGATTTTTTTGCCCTTGTATTTGCCCTTATCAGAGTTTGTAAACACTGGTGGGACGATATAACACAAGGGAAACAATAAGGGAAAGCTCACCTGCGACAAATTCAGTGTTTTCAATGGTTTACAGTGAATTTGATAACAAAATATAACAGTTATTAAATCTCTTAAAACAGGTGAAATCTCAATCGAAATTGACCGAGCGCATTGGGCGAGAGATACTTCTTGTTTGAATGTTGGAATGATTATAGGTATTTGTTTTCGGTATGAAAATACCGTTTATTTATTCTAGACATAAGATGTCCGGTTGAAAATTAACGGATTCTCGTTTTATGTCGTGGTAATTTTGGTGCATATTGGTAAGCTGTAAGTGGAAGAGAGGTAGAGATATGGATACAAAAAAGATTGGAGCTTTTTTAAAGCAATGTCGTAAAGAAAAGAATCTTACACAAGAGCAGCTTGCTGAAAAGTTTGGAGTATCTGCAAGAACAGTTTCCAGATGGGAAACAGGAATAAATATGCCAGATCTCAGTATACTTGTTCAACTTGCTGAGTATTACGATGTTGAGATGAGAGAGCTCCTGGATGGAGAAAGGAGCCAGACTATGAATAAAGAGATGAAAGAAACATTGGACAAAGTTGCGGTGTATGAAGAATGGGTGAAACAAAAAGCATTAAAGGCTGGAAATCTTGCATTTGCATCAATGTTTGTGATTAGTGTGTTAGCGATTATTATTCAGATGTTATTAACTGTGGATATTCGCTTGGTTTTAGGAGAGACAGCAACTGCTTTGGTAGGAGGAATCCTGTACGCCTCTATTATGGTGTACAATGGAATATGGGATAAATGTTTGCCAAAAAGTGCTACTATATGGCGAGATTTTTTCACCAGTGTGATATGTGCAGGAATTTTTACAGTCATCTATGGTGTATGCTTATTCAGAATGGGAGCTACAGAAACACAGATAACACGATTAGCATTGGGATTTCTGATTGGTATTACTATTGTGGCATTTATTATTCTTAGGCTCTTGGCATTTATTAATCGAAAAAGAAACCAGAATTCGTCAAATGTTCAGGAGAAAAAGGAAATTTCCCTATCTAAGGTAGAATGGATAAAAATTTATAATGCACAGAATATAGTAGAGACAGAACAACTTGTAGAAATGTTAAAGCAAAATGGAATAGTAGCTTTTTCTCAGGAAGCAGGTGCGAATGTTGCAATGCATGGGGCACCAGGATTTGGAATATATGGTGTGGATATATTTGTGAAAACCGATGATGCAGAGAAGGCAGTACAGTTGATCAAGGAGATTAATAACCAAGAATGAAGAAAATTTTTGACATTTTCACACATGCGTGCTAATATGATTATAGAAAAAGAGTGCTACCGATAGACGGTTAGTCCACATACTTAATTGATTAAAAATAACCGTTCAGTTTGCGAGGCTGGGGCGGTTATTTTTGTGTCTTGTTATTATCTTTGCCGAATGTGTATCCGGCACAAAAGCAGGTGATGCCGAAGCTCACGACTGCAATAAAGTCCACAATACTCATTGGCTTAGCCCTCCTTTCCAGTGGATTCTCTTTCGAGTTTCTATGTAATCAGAGG
>OBXC01000452.1_pt1 | contig 32958 bp, 26 predicted proteins | sample 1538111 | NCBI WGS metagenome assembly OBXC01 (sample SAMEA2580137, study PRJEB22360) | human gut metagenome | biome: human gut; feature: human-associated habitat; material: faeces | place: Denmark | collected 2008/2010
AGAGCGTCCGGTAAAGCTTCCCGTGAGCCAGTACCTGCCGGCGGGAAGCGGCCGGGTGCGGCCCCTGCCAGCCGGTATGGCAGACCGGATCATGACAGGCGCCCCGGTGCCGGAAGGAGCGGACTGTGTCGTCCGCCAGGAGGATACGGACCAGGGCGATGAGGAGGTGTGTTTTTATGCATGTGTGGACCGGGGAAGCAACCTCTGTTATGAAGGGGAGGATATTTCCGCTGGGGATTGCCTCATCGAGGCCGGGACAAGGATAGCCTTTGCCCACATCGGGGTCATGTCAGGACAGGGAATGGAATGGGTAGAGGTATATGAAAAGCCCAGGGTGGCGGTGATGTCCACGGGGGACGAGCTGTCTGCACCGGGAATTCCCCTGGGGCCGGGGAAGATCTATGATTCCAACAGCATGATGCTGGCCGCCCGTCTGATGGAACTGGGGATCCGGGCCGAAATATATCCTGCGGCGGCGGATGACCCCCAGGTCCTGGCAGCCCGGGTGGACCAGCTGCTCTCCCGATACTCCCTGGTCATCACAACAGGCGGGGGGTCGGTGGGGAAAAAGGATTTTATGCCCGGCGTGGCAGAGATGGTCTGTACCCGCCTGCTTTTTCAGGGGATTGATGCAAAGCCCGGCAGCCCTGTGCTGGGAGCGGTGAGAGGGGACAGCGTGCTTCTGGCATTATCGGGAAATCCCTTTGCCAGTCTGGCAACCTTTGAACTTCTGGCCCTTCCTGCTCTTGCGCGCCTTTCGGGGGATATACGGTGGAGGGCCGTAAAGGTACGGGCCAAGATGAAAGGAAACTTTAAGAAATCCTCAAATACACGAAGGTTCATACGTGCTAGAATAGAAGGCGGATACGTATCAATACCTGAAAAGGGGCATTCGTCCGGCGGGATCGGCAGCCTGTCGGGGTGCAACTGTATGATTGATGTCCCGGGGGGCAGCGGCCCTCTCTCAGAGGGGGATGTGGTTACGGTCTGGTTATTCTGAAAGAGGTGGAAAAATGAAAAGATGGAGCAGGATGACAGCTGCCAAAGCGGCAGTTGTACTGGCAGGCATACTGGCAGCGGGTCTGCCCGTAAATGTCATGGCAGCACAGGCATGGAGCCTGGAGAACGGGCAGTACGTGGATGCGTCCGGAGCGCCCGTGGCAGGCGCCCTGGCAAAAGGGATCACGGTGACAAAGTATCAGAACAGGGCCAATGGGGAAGATGGGATCGACTGGGAGAAGGTGGCTGCGGACGGAGTTTCCTTTGCAATGATCCGCGTGGGGTATTATAAGGATAAGGACCCGTATTTCGACAGGAATGTGACGGAGGCAGCGGCCAATGGGGTCAAGGCAGGGGTGTTTTTCTATACACAGGCGCTGGATGTGCAGACTGCCGAGGATGAGGCAAATTTTGTCCTCAAGGTGATAAAGGATTTTCCTATCTCCTATCCTATTGCCTATGACGTGGAATCACAGCATCTTCTGGACAATAATCTGTCAAGACAGCAGATCACGGATAATGTAAATGCGTTCTGTAAAACGATTGCGGACGCAGGTTACCACCCGGTGGTCTATGCCAACAATGAGTGGCTGACAAAAAACATGGACACCAGCCAAATCCCCTATGATATCTGGTATGCCAGGTACGGAACCGTTAACAGCTATCCCAACCGAACCATATGGCAGTGTACGGATACGGGGTCCGTGGACGGGATCAACGGAAATGTGACCATAGAGCTGGCTTTTGCCGACTACAATGCCATGATACCGGCTGACGGATGGAAGCATGTGGACGGCAGGTGGTATTATATGAAGGATTACAGAAAACAGACAGGGTGGGTGCAGGTGGACGGTCTGTGGTATTATCTAGACCCCAACGGCTGTATGATCCATGACACCACCATGGATATTGACGGTGTATCTTATACCTTTGACGGGAATGGAGCCATGGTGCAGTAGGTTATAAGCCATGGTGCGTCAGGTTATTTTGCGGCGCCCTTCCAGAATAATACTTGACAAAACCAGGGTCCGGTCATATAATCCTACTAAACCTAGCGTTTAAGTATGAATATAAAAGAAAGGCCCTTATATATCTGAGCGTAATAAAAATGCTCCGAAGGGGATGGTGGGAATGTATGTCCAAGATCTACAAAGGTGTCATGGAACTGGTAGGCAATACCCCGTTGGTGGAGGTTGTAAACATTGAACAGCAGGAAAAGCTGAAGGCAACCCTGCTTGTAAAGCTGGAATATCTGAACCCGGCGGGCAGTGTCAAGGACCGGGTGGGAAAGGCCATGATCGAGGATGCGGAGCAGAGGGGAATCTTAAAGCCTGGTTCCGTGATCATTGAGCCCACGTCCGGTAATACGGGGATCGGTCTTGCATCCATTGCAGCGGCAAAGGGGTACAGGATGATACTGACCATGCCCGATACCATGAGCATTGAGCGCCGCAATATCCTGAAAGCCTACGGGGCGGAGATCGTGCTGACTCCCGGAGAACTGGGTATGACAGGAGCGATTGAGAAAGCGGAGGAGCTGGCAAAGGAGATTCCGGGCAGCTTTATCCCCGGACAGTTTGTGAATCCCGTGAATCCCAAGGCCCATATGGAGACAACCGGACCTGAGATCTGGAGAGATACCCAGGGGAAGGTGGACCTGTTTGTGGCCAGTGTGGGCACAGGCGGCACCATCACCGGAACAGGAACTTATCTGAAACGAAAGAATCCGGATCTGAAAGTGATTGCAGTGGAGCCGGCTGCTTCAGCAGTACTTTCAGGAAGGGCGGCCGGCCCTCACAAGATCCAAGGCATTGGCGCCGGATTTGTGCCTGAGGTCCTGGACACCGGCATTTATGATGAGATTATCACAGTTGACAATGATGTGCCCTTTGCAACATCCAAGATGCTGGCGCGCACAGAGGGGCTGCTCACAGGCATATCCTCAGGCGCTGTCTTATATGCTGCCATCCAGGCCGCCAAGCGGCCGGAGAATGAGGGAAAGACCATTGTGGCCCTGCTTCCGGACAGCGGTGACAGGTATTATTCCACGCCCCTGTTTGTGGAGTGACGATAAAATGGAACATATATTTATAGTTAACATCAATGGACTGAGAGACGGATCCATATACCAGACCTGGTTTGATCAGATGTCAAAGGAGCGCCGGAATAAAATCGTCAGCCACAAGATGGAGGGCGACCGGCTGCGCTCCCTGGGCGCAGGCATTGTGCTGGGGGCCATCTTAAAGCAGTACGGCCTTGATCCGGTGAAAACACAGCTGGAATATGGGGACAATGGAAAGGCATCCGTGACCGGCCGGCCGGATATCCATTTTAACCTGACCCATTCAGGGGACTTTGCGGCCGGGGTCTGCGGTGTGGGTCCGGTGGGGATCGATGTGGAGACCGTGGGAGTCATGAAGGAGAAGACGGCGCGGCGTTTTTTTCATGGAGGGGAGTACCGCTATCTGGAGAAGATAGAGGATGAGGAGTCCCGGCGGGAGGCATTTTTCCGCTTATGGGTCCTAAAGGAAAGCTTTATGAAGGTAACCGGGCTGGGGATGAGGCTGCCCTTAAATGCCTTTGAGATCCGCCTGGACGGCAGGGAGATAGAGGTGGACCAGACCGTGGATGACAGGCATTATTATTTTAAGGAGTTTGCCCTGGAAAACAGCCGGATGGCAGTGTGCAGCGCGGACCTCTCCCCGGCATCCTGGGAGCCGGCCTGGATTCCCCTTTTGTAAAAATAGCAGGTCATGAAACGGTCATGAAACCTTCCGGCAGGGAATACCATTATATTAAAGAAGCGAACCGGAGATACCTGTATGAGGTTCATTATTTTCCTGTCCGAGGCCATGGTGCCGCTGATGATATTTTACATTGTGGGGTTCGGACTGCTGTCAGGGCGTCCGGTGCTGGACGATTTCATAGACGGTGCAAAAGACGGCATGAAGACAGTGGCGGGCATACTGCCCACCCTGGTGGGGCTTATGGTTTCCGTAGGTGTGCTGAGGGCATCCGGTTTTCTGGATTTCCTTGGGAAAATGCTTATGGCCCCTGCGGCCCTGATCCATCTTCCTCCGCAAATCGTACCTGTCATACTGGTGCGCCTGGTTTCCAACTCCGCGGCAACAGGATTGGTGCTGGATATTTTTAAGGAATTCGGTACGGATTCCAGTATTGGCCTGATTGCTTCCATTCTTATGAGCAGTACGGAGACCGTCCTCTATTGCATGAGTGTGTATTTCGGTTCCGTGGGGATCAGAAAGACCAGATATACGCTGGCAGGCGGCCTCATAGCCACCGCGGCCGGGGTAGCGGTGAGCGTGGTCCTGGCAGGAGCCGTCTCCGGCTAAAAAAACATTGCAAAATCAAGGGTTATTGACTATAATAGCCATAGAAAAGAGGGAATCCGCTGTATATGCGCCCTGTATAGGCATGGTAAGAGCCAGGGGGATTATGTACAGCGGGTTTGTGTTGTTCAGGAAAGGGACCATAGATGGAACAGTATCAGAGACTGCGCGGGCAGTATCCGCGGTTTATTTACAAAGGATATGATATAGAGGAAGATAGCTGTGAGTTAAGGATCACATACAGGTTTGAGATCGAGGGGCTGTCCTCCTTTGCACCCACCTGGAGATTTCCCAAAAGGAATGGGGATACTGCTGTATGGGCGCAGGACGGGCTTATACGGGATATGGTGTTTTCATTGGGTATGGTAGAGCTTATCAGTTATTGGAAGATTGCCTGCCCGCCTCAGGTGATGGTGGAGGCAGGTGTATTAAACCAGGATCAGGTAAGTTGGTGGAAGGACCTTTATTATAACGGACTGGGCGAGTTCTTTTATGTAAATCAGATCACAGAAGCGGATCCTGACACCTTTATGGATATTGTATCCAATGTGCAGGAAGAGGCATCGCTGAAATCAGCGCAGGTTCATGGGGAATTGCCCCGGGATTTCCGGGAACAGGCCCGGTCCCACCGGAGGAAGGGGGTGCTGGTTCCCATCGGAGGCGGGAAGGATTCGGCTGTGACCCTGGAACTTCTGCGCAGTGCGGGAGAACCTCTTTATGGGTACATTATCAATCCCAGAGGAGCCACCATCCACACCACCCGGTCGGCCGGACTTGAGGAGGATCGCATCATCAGTGTCAGGCGCACCCTGGATCCCGGTATGCTGGAGCTTAACAGGCAGGGATATCTCAATGGCCATACGCCCTTCTCCGCGCTGGTGGCATTTTCCAGCATTCTGGCAGCCAGGATGTACGGCCTGGACTGGGTGGCGCTTTCCAATGAATCCAGTGCCAATGAGAGTACGGTCCAGGGGAGCACGGTAAACCACCAGTACTCCAAAAGTTTTAAGTTTGAAGAGGATTTCCACAGATATGAGATGAGGTATCTGCCGGGCAGCGCCTATTATTTCAGTATGCTGCGCCCGTTAAGCGAATTCCAGATCGCAAGGTATTTTGCAGGGCAGAAGCAGTATCATGGTATATTCAGGAGCTGCAATGCGGGAAGCAGGACGGACAGCTGGTGTGGCCGCTGCCCCAAGTGCCTGTTCGTATATCTGATCCTTTCACCCTTCCTATCCTCTCAGGAGGTAAGGGAGATATTTGGAAAAGATATGTTGGAGGATGGATCCATGAAGACCACCCTGGAGCAGCTGGTTGGCATTCAGGAGGAGAAGCCCTTTGAGTGTGTGGGCAGCCGGGCGGAGATCAATACGGCCATTGTGATGACCATTGACAGGATGGAAAGGGACGGGGAAGACCTTCCGCTGCTCCTTTCCTATTATAAAGGGACCGGCCTGTATGACCGGTATAAGGAGGAGGGAGACCAGTATTCCTCCTATTATGACGGGGAAAACCTGGTGCCTGAACCCTGGCTCAGCCTGGTAAAGGAACAATGCGTATCAGGACCTGTAACCGCGTAAGGAGAATGGACATGATAGAGAAGATAAAACCATGGATTCAGGGGAAGCGCGTACTGCTTCTGGGATTTGGAAGGGAAGGACAGTCCACGTACCACGTTCTCAGACAGGTCCGGGGCTATGAGAAGCTGGATATTGCGGATGTGTCATCCCCTGCATCCAGGCCGGATGAGGATGGATTGTGGATAACAGGACCGGATTACCAGAAATGCCTGGATAACTATGATGTGGTGTTTAAAAGCCCGGGTATTGTGCTGGAAAAGCCGGCGGAGGAATACAAGTGCAGGATCCTCTCCCAGACAGAGGTGTTTTTCCAGCTTTTCCGTGACCAGATCATAGGAATTACAGGCACCAAAGGAAAGAGTACGGTTACCACACTGCTGTATCACATATTAAAAAATGCAGGCATGGATACCATGATCCTGGGCAATATAGGCATACCTGCCCTGGACCACATGGAGGAAGTGACAAAGGATACCAGGATCGTGTTTGAACTGTCCTGCCATCAGCTGGAGTATATGACCGTGTCCCCGCATATTGGGATTCTGGTAAATATCCACGAGGAGCACCTGGACCACTACGGCACCATGGAAAAATACGTGGAGAGCAAACACCGCATTTTTAAGAACCAGACAGGATCGGATATGCTGATCTGTAATGTACAGTGCCTTCCGCAGGAAGGAACCTGTCCCTCCAGGCTGATTAGGGCCGGGGTGGATGCACCGGATGCCCAGCTATGTGTTTCAGAAGAAAAAGGCGAGACCTGGATCAGGTACGATGCCCAGTCTTACAGGATACCCGTGGACCAGATCAAGCTTCTGGGACAGCACAACTATTTTGATATCGGGGTGGTCTATGCCGTGTGCCGGATCCTGGGCATGGATGAGGAACTGTTTACCCAGGGCCTTAAAACCTATGAGCCGCTGCCCCACAGGCTTCAGTATTTGGGAGAGCGGGATGGGGTCAAATATTATGACGATTCCATTTCCACCATCTGTGATACCACGATCCAGGCGTTAAAGACCCTGAAGGATACGGATACGGTATTGATCGGAGGAATGGACCGGGGGATTGATTACCGGGAGCTGATCGAGTACCTGTCCCAGTGTCAGGTGAGGCATATTATCCTGATGGAGGCGACCGGCAAGAGGATCTACCAGGAGATATACAGATATTACCCTGATTTTGAAAACAGGTCCAGGCTGATCCTGGCTGAGCATCTGGAGGACGGAGTCAGACGGGCCAGGGAGATAACAAGGCCGGGCTGTAGCTGTGTGCTTTCGCCGGCCGCCGCCAGCTATGGGATATTCAAGAATTTTGAGGAGAGGGGAGAAACATTTGCCCGTCTTGTCTTTAGATCATAATTTAATCGTATTTGAATTACAAAGGACACAGAAAAATCACAACCTGTTAAGAATTTTATAAGGATTTAGGGGGTTGTTTTAACACTTAAAATACTGTACAATCAGTAAGAAGCTTTTGAAGCAGAAAGTGAAAGGGAGAAACGTGGGAGCTTACGAGACGCTGAATGAAGTTTTGGTTAGCCTGTTCCGCGATGTCAATGATATAGAGCAGAAGGCAATTATCACCTCGGAATTTGAGGATATTACCAATAACGATATGCATGTGATAGAGGCTATTGGCATTGACGCGCCTAAAAACATGTCCAGCATTGCCAGAGTATTATCTGTGACAGTGGGTACACTGACCATATCCATGAACAGTTTGGTAAAAAAGGGCTATGTGGTCAGACAGCGCAGTAGTGAAGACCGGAGGGTCGTATATATTTCCCTATCAGAAAAAGGAGTTAAGGCATACTATCATCACAAGAAGTTTCATGAACAGATGATAGATGGAGTTGTGAAAGAACTGACGGAAGAAGAACTGGAAGCCCTTGTAAAGGCGCTGACAAAGCTGAACTCCTGGTTTAGAAGCTTTGAAAAGGACTAAAGGAGGCAATTACATTTATGAAAAGATGGTTAATAGGTGCAATGGCAGTGATGATGGCAGTATCCCTGGCAGCCTGCACGCCTACTACTGAAAAACAGAAGAAACAGACCACACAGGCGGCAAAGGATACTCAGGAGATCGTTCCCCAGTCCACCGGCGGGGCAAGCGATAAGGTGCCGGATCCCAATGTGATGCCGGTAGCAGTTGTTTCCATATACCATGGAGGGGACTCTGACAGCCTGGTACAGGATATGGATTCCCTTGACACAGAGGGGCTGGATGCCCAGCTTTTGGTAGACAAGCTGATAGAATACGGCGTACTCACACAGGGTACCAAGGTTCTGAGCTTTGATATCCAGGGCAAAGAAGAGGATTCAGTGGGAACCCTGGACCTAAATCAGGCGGAGAGCGCCGAGGGCGTATCGGATGAGATGTTCCTCACCGAGATCGGCAATACCTTTACTGAGAACTTTGAACTGGGAAAGCTGAAGCTTAAGGTAAACGGCGGAAATTACCAGGGCAGCAGCATTAAGCAGGGGGACAACGACTTCCTGAGCTATCGCACGGATTATGATTCAGTTGAATAGATAAAAGTGGTGTATGAGACCGCTTCATGGCAGAGGGTGCCGTGGAGCGGTCTTATTATTTAAAAAAAAGCTTTGGTGAAATTTAAACCATCCGGTTCCTGCCATTTCCCGCAGCAGACCCCCAGATGTTGACGGAGCTTTGGCTGAGATTAAATATTATGTTAAAACATATGGGATTAAGGGGACCGCCATGGAGACGGAATGGTCCATGCCTCCAAAAGACTAAAGCATATGAGAAAGATTCTTACCCCTTGATCCTGATGCGTCATCAGAACCGTATCTCAAGATAAAGTACAAAAAAGGACAGCCCTTGTAAGAAAGGACAGCCCTTTATTTTATGCTTATAATTTGGCCATGGCAGCCTCATCCGCAACAACAATTACATCATTATGTAACTGAAGGACAGAAGCCGGAACATCAGGTGTAACCGGTCCGCAGAGAACATCATGAAGGATCTGAGCCTTATCAGCGCCGCTTACCACAAGAAGGATCTTCTTTGCCTTCATAATGGTTCCAATGCCCATGGTGTATGCCTGCTTGGGAACATCATCCACAGATGCAAAGAAACGCTTGTTGGCCTCGATGGTACTCTCGGTCAGATCCACGCAGTGGGTGGTCTTTGCAAAATCCCCGGCCGGTTCATTAAATCCGATATGGCCGTTATGCCCCAGGCCCAGCAGCTGCAGATCAATACCACCGTAAGCTTCGATCACTTTCTCATAGCGGGCACATTCCTTCTCGCTGTCCGGCTCAGTTCCGTCCGGAACATTGGTGTTGTCCATATTGATGTTGATGTGCTTGAAAAGGTTGTTGTACATGAAATAGTAATAGCTCTGGTCATTATCCTTTGTCAGACCCCTGTACTCATCCAGGTTCACGCTCTTTGTCTCGGAGAAATCCAGATCGCCTCTGTTATACCACTCAATCAGCTGCTTATAGGTGCCGATAGGGGTAGAACCGGTTGCCAGTCCCAGCACGCAGTCAGGCTTTAAGATAACCTGAGCGGAGATAATGTTGGCAGCCTTGCGGCTTAAATCATTGTAATCCTTTGCTTTGTAGATTCTCATAATAATTGCCACCTTTCCATACACTAATAGTAGTTGCAGATGTGTCGTTACAGCCGAACCATCTATTCTGAAAAAAATTTTTATGAAACTTTAAACATAGGATAACATTTTCCTAACATACTTTCAAGGGGTAATTGCATAAAATATTTATAAAAGCAGATAGGCCGTGTTCAGGGCAGCTGCAGACTATGGGTGCGAGGAGTGAAAATATGACCAATTATCGAAGATTGATATCTTATATCTATGCCTACGAAGGCGATGTCAAAGGCAAAAATATAGGATTTGCCAAACTTGAGTCACGGAACGGACAGTGCAAGCTCAGCGTAAATGTAAAAAAGGTCTACGTGGGAAGCAGTGACCTGAGTGTATATCTGCTGGCTTCAGGCAGGGAGATCCCGCTGGGAAGTATTTTTATCAGGGGCGGTTCAGGGGAATTCCGTGCCGTGGTCTCAGTGGAAAATGCCGCGGATTCGGGATGCAGCCTGGACCAGTGCTACGGGCTGACCATCCACGAAAAGAATGACTCGTGGCGGGGGGGCACTACCCCATTGGGGGGGGGCATCAGAAACCCCGCTGAGGTGGAGCTGGCTGATGTAACATCAGGAAAACTGGGGAATTCTGAGACGCAGATACATAAAAAAGTGGAGGAGCTGGAAAAGGAGATCAATGACAAGGTACTGTCATCCTCAGGCGAACCGGCTCTGCCAAATACTGTCCCCCTTCAGGACATGGACCAGGAAACCGTAAAGGTTCAGGGAGAAAATGCTTCTAACGGAACAAGACTGCCTGATGGGGAACCGGTTTCTGATAGGGGAACCCTGCCTGTCTGGGGAGAAGCAGCGTCTGAGAGCAAAACCCGGGAAAATGAGGCTCAGCCGGAGCTGGATGCTTGTTTGGAAAACAGTGCCCAGCCAAGCGCAGAAGCATCCGCAGGAACAGGAACAGGCACAGATGCAACCTTAGCCGGTGAAATGAATGGGCGGCCGGATATGGAATATGTGTCCGGGGATTCAGAGCACACGGAGATAGAATATCAGCCAGAGGGTTCAGGGCAGATGGACGCAGAATATCAGTCTGGAGATTCATGGCAGGCTGAAAACATGCAGCCGGAGGAAATGCAGCCGGAGGCCGGTGGACCAGCCTGCCCTCAGGACGGAGAATGGAATGGGAATCAGATGACGTCCGACTACGGTATGCAGCCGGAAGGGGAGATGCAGCCGGAATATGGGATGCAGCCGGGGCCAGAAATGCCGTGTGAGTACGGGGAACAGCCGGCGGCAGAGGCGCAACCTGGATATAGGATGGGGCCGGAGCCGGAAATGCAGCCGGAATATGAAATGCAGCCCGGGTCAGAACAGACATCTGAATACGAGATGCAGCCGGAAGAATCCGCCCCATGCCGGTGTGGTTCCCAACAGGAAGATCATCCGCGGTCAGAGTATGAAAACCAGATGAACCGTACAAATAATTCCCAGGCCATGCTGCATTCCACAGAGGCATTGCGTGCAGATACAGACAATGGGGAATGCGCAGAATCAGAGGAGTATCCTGATGGGAAGACGATGCCGGATATGGGGAGACAGCCGGTCCGCCAGTTTGGCCCTGATTCAAATTCGCCTTTTATGGGAAACCGTCCCCATCCTGTTGTCTTACCAGATGCCATCATGCGGCAGCAAAGAGAGATGCGGAATGGATTGAACCGTTATCCCCGTGCCAATATGCCCAATGGAACCGACATACCGGCCGGCGCAAATACACCAGCCGGCACAAATATGCCGGATCATATCAATATGCCCTCCGGTCTGGATACTGTACCCGGGACAGATATCCCGGCGGCAGCAAACCCGCAGCCCAGAAGGCCTATGCCCTACAGGAATAATCCAAGGTATCAGAGAGGCGGATTCCCTGGAATGGGTATGCGTACAGACACATCTGTCCAGGCACAGCCGACCGCGCAGCCGACTGATCAGACCCAGCGGCTTATCCAGCCGCAGCCGGCCGATCAGACCCAGCAGGCTGACCAGACCCGTCCGTCCTCGCAGGCTCAGCCAGCTGATCAGACCCGGCAGCCTGCTCAGACTCAGCCATCTGCCCAGGCCCAGACGGACATGAGATCCCGTCCGGCTGCCCACAACAGAGCGTTTACCCGTCCCAGACCAGCTCCAAAGACAGATCCCGTCTCATCAGAGGGGGATGTGACGGAGGAAAAGCCACTTGTGATCGACTCCGCCAGGGAGGAAATGCTGTTAGGAAATCCACAGGAACTGGAGCGTCTGGAACAGGAAGAGCAGGAGAACCTTGGACCGCGCCAGCTATGGGAAGATTTCCGCAAGCGGTATCCTAAAATACAGGCATTTGACAGTATGAATGGATGCGAAATCCTCACCATCAAGCCCCAGGATATCGGGCTTTTGCCCAGGGAAAACTGGAATTATGGCAATAACAGCTTCCTGCTCCACGGTTATTACAATTACCGTTACCTGATACTGGCCCGCATTGGAGATGAATCCCAGGGCCGTACACGGTATATCCTGGGCGTGCCCGGCCATTATTACAGCAATGAAAAATATATGGCATCCATGTTTGGGTTCCCCCACTTCGTGCTGTCAAAAAAACAGCCGTCACAGGACGGCCGCTTTGGCTACTGGTATACGGATGTGAGAATGCAGAATCAGGACTAATGTGTGTTTGAAAATTCATTTCCGCCATCTGCCCTAAGGAATCCGACAGAGGTATCATTAGGATAAAGCCGCGCTCCATGTTGCACGGATTTGGTCCCGCTCCATTTGGCCCCGCTTCAGCCGGCATAGTCCGCTGCGCCTTCCTCAATGGAGCTAAGTCTCACGCAAAGAGTGACGCACAGATGTCAGAAAGCAATGTTCAAACACGCGCTAATAGTCAATCCCGCGCAGGGATACCTGGCCCACATAGGGACGGACCAAATCCGCAAAGCCCAGCATTTCTTCTTTTGTAAAGTCAGAATATATGCCAGGAACAAGAACCTGGCCGGATTCAGTAAAGCACTGCAGGTAGTACCCGGGACACCCTTTGATCCACGGCCCGATCTTGCGGAAATCTTCCGCTGTGTGAAGGCCGCGGACCACGGTTGTCCTGAACTCGTATGGAGTATTGCCGGACAGAAGAAAAGCGATACTCTCGTCAACTAATTCCATATTAAGTCCGGGCGCACCTGCGACCTCCCCGTAATGGTCCCGGGAAGCCTTGATATCCATGGCAACATAATCTAAAAGACCCTTTTGGCATAAATCTTTCAGCAGTTCCGGTTTATATCCGTTGGTGTCCAGCTTCACGGCCAGACCCAATTCACGGACTTTTCTGATAAAATCTTCCAGGTCCGGCTGCAGGGTAGGCTCCCCGCCGGTGATACAGACCCCTTCCAATACCCCCTTGCGTTTATGTAAAAATTTAAAAACCTCTTCCTCTGTATAATCGTCATCCGCCCCGTTATCCAGCAAGTCGCTGTTATGGCAGAAGGGGCAGCGGAAGTTACATCCCCCTGTAAATATGGTACAAGCCACATGTCCGGGAAAATCCAGCAATGTGGTTTTTTGCAGTCCGCTTATTTTCATGATTCATTCAACCTGTGCCTTTTCAATTTTTGATTTATTATATATAATGAGAAAAGTATAGCACAACCAGAGTGTAAAAAAAAGAGGAAGCAATTATATGAAGACCAGAACTCCAGGAAGTAGGCCTGAGGGAGCCGCAGTTATTATCCGGGAAACCGCACAGGATATACAAAGAGATACACAGAAGGACATGCAAATGGCCATACAGAAAAATACGCAGACGGAAGTATGCCGGAATACAATGCCGGACTGCCCCATGGATCCCGGATCGGATGCCCTGACCCAGAAGCAGAAGGGGGAGGAGACCAGGCGAAGAAAATGGGAAAAGAGGATGGAGCAAAAACGTCTTGCATCCATGGCTGAGGAGGAAGGGAACAGACAGAGGCGTGAGGCGGATGAAAAGTTTATGAAAGAGGCCATAAGGCAGGCGCACAGGGCAGGAAATTTGGGGGATGTGCCGATCGGATGCGTCATAGTCCGCGAGGGAAAGATTATAGCCAGAGGATATAACCGGCGTAATGCGGACAAAAGTGTCTTGTCCCATGCCGAGATAACCTCCATTAGAAAGGCATGTAAACAGATGGGTGACTGGCGCCTTGAGGACTGTACCATGTACGTTACCCTTGAGCCCTGTCCCATGTGTGCCGGCGCAATTGTGCAGGCCCGTATCCCAAGGGTAGTAATAGGCTGTATGAATCCCAAGGCCGGGTGCGCGGGTTCTGTCCTTGACATGCTCCACGAGACTGGATTTAACCACCAGGTAGACACGGAGATTGGGATTTTGGAAGAAGAATGTTCCAGGCTCTTGAAGGATTTTTTTAGGAAACTTAGGAAATAGAATTATTGACGTATGGCTCATGGCCGGTAATCACACACCGGTTGTGAGCTTTTGTTTTGCCATTTGTGCACAAGCTACAAAATACCCTGACCGAATTGGAATCCATGGATGATGAAAATAGGGAGGAATCATTCTATGATTAGGTAAGAGAAAGAAAGTGGGAGTCTCAATCGGAGGGAAAGATGAAGGATAAGGATTGGAAGAGGTTGATTGCCCTTTTGTTTGGCGGGTGGGTGGTAATCTGGATATACCGTTCCATGCTTACACCTGTATATGCCGAAATACAGGAGACCATAGGTATGCAGTCCAATGCAGCCATGGGGATGATTGCCAGTCTCTATTTCCTGGGATATACGCTGATGCAGATACCTTCCGGCTATCTGGTGCGCAGATGGGGACAAAAACAGGTGATCCTTCCAGGATTCCTCATTCTGGCAGCAGGAACAGTGATCACAACATCGGTGAGAAGTTTGGAGGGGATGTATGCCGGAAGCGTGGCTGCGGGAATTGGCTGTGGAACGTTTTATGGATCTGCATTTTCACTGACTGCTGAATTTGTACCTTCGGAAAAGAAGGGACTGTCGGCTGCTATGGTTAACAGCGGATGTTCTGTAGGCTTGATCACAGGGCTTCTTGGCTCCACCCTGCTGGTTAAAAGGTGGGGAATGCCGTGGCAGTTCATGGGAGCGGCAGCAGCGGTGCTGTCAATGGGAATGGCTTTGCTGTTTCTGCTATTCCTGCATGATGATCCAAAACAGGAGGTTCAGGCAGACGGAGGCAGGCCATGCGGGACAGAGAAAAATAATCCTGTTATGTGGAAGCCCCTATTAGCATGCAGTTTTCTGTATTTTGCCACTTGCTATGTATATTACCTTATCATCACATGGCTTCCTGATTATCTGGAATCAGAGAGGGGATTGAGCGGAGGTGTTCTCGGCATTGTATCTGCACTGATCTGTATCACAGCCGTACCCGGAGGATTGTATTTTGCAGTACTCTCAGACCGCTGGTCCGGTAAAAAGCAGAAGATCGTAGTATTTCTGGAGTTCATCTCAGTGATGCTTGTGTGTGCATCCATGCTGGCACCCAATATGACTGTGCTGGCAGTCATGCTCCTTTTATACGGATTTTTTGGTAAGATCTCTGTTGATCCGGTGCTGATCTCGTGCATAACGGATTTCTCAGACAGCAAAAATCTGGCATTAACTTTAAGTATATTCAATTGCTGCGGAATGTCCGGTTCCGTTATAGCCCCCATTCTTACAGGGAGAATAAAAGACATAAGCGGAAGCGGGAGCGGAGGATTTTTTATCGGTGCAGGGCTGCTGGCAGTATCAACCGCAGGTTATATGTATATGAACAGGGCAGTAAAAAATAAATTCGAGGAGGAAAAGTAAATGAGTTATATCAATCAGGTGACAGGGTACAGAAAGGATTTGTTAATAAATCGGTCCGTATTAAAGAGAGGTATGTATGCAGTGATAGAGCCGGATGGTCTGGTAAAGAATACAATACCAGGTTTTGAAAAGTGCGAGATGACGATTCTCGGATCGCCCAAACTGGGAGCTTCCTTTGTGGACTACCTTGTATCGATAGGGGAAGGCGGAAGGAACCTGGCCGGATTCGGAGGAGAGGGAGTGGAAACATTTTTCTTTCTCTTTGAGGGAAAAGTCAGGGTGTGGAATGAGGATAAGGAAGAGGTCATAGGAAACGGTGGATACATTTTCTCTCCATCAGGAAAAATGCTGTGCTTTGAAAATGAAGGGGGCGAGGCAAGGGGATTTCTGTACAAGCGAAAATATGAACCGCTGGAGGGGTATGAGGCTTATACGGTCATCGCAAATATCAATGATGTGGAATGGACGGATTATGAGGGAATGACAGATGTGGGAATCAAGGATTTTCTTCCCTCGGCATCTGACCTGGGATTTGATATGAATTTTCATATTCTGTCCTTTAAACCGGGAGCCAGCCATGGCTATGTGGAGACTCATGTCCAGGAGCACGGCGCGTTGATATATTCGGGAGAGGGAATGTACAATCTGGATAATGACTGGATACCGGTAAAAAAAGGGGATTACATTTTTATGGGGGCTTACTGTCTTCAGGCCGCCTATGGGGTGGGAAGAGATGAGGAATTTGCCTATCTGTATTCCAAAGACTGCAACCGGGATGCTGCCCTGTAAGCCATGACAGGAAAAGATATGGGCATTGATTAAAAGGAGGTACGCAATGAGGGTAAAACCGGAAAAATTAAAGCAGCTGATGATGAATAAATTTATAGGCGCGGGAATGAAGGAGGATCATGCCGCGATCATGGCAGATATTCTGGTATGGTCGGACTACAAAGGAATCCATTCCCATGGTGCGGTCAGGGTGGAGTATTATACGGAGCGGATTGCTAAGGGCGGCATGAATGTTGATCCCAAGTTTGAATTCCAACGGACCGGCCCTTGTACCGCGGTTTTTGAAGGAGATAACGGCTGTGGTTATGTAGCTGCGTCCCTGGCCATGGAACACGCCATTGAAATGGCTAAAGAGTATGGCGTGGGAATTGTCGGAATCAGAAACATATCCCACAGCGGGAGTATACTCTGAAATGGCTGCCGCAGAGGGTCTGGTTTCTATCAATATGTGTCAATCCGATCCCATGGTAGTGCCTTATGGAGGCACTGAACCCTTTTACGGCACAAATCCCATTGCTTTTGGCGCCCCTACTGCAGATGAACGGATGGTTATCTTTGATATGGCCACCACGGTGCAGGCCTGGGGAAAGATCCTTGTGGCCCGTTCCAGAAAAGAGCCGATTCCCGATACCTGGGCGGTGGACGAAAATGGAAACCCCACCACTGATTCCACCAGGGTAAATGCGCTTGTGCCCATTGCCGGGCCCAAGGGATACGGCCTTATGATGATGGTGGATGTATTGTCCGGTATTATGCTGGGGGTTCCCTTCGGCAGGCATGTCAGTTCCATGTATGAGGATCTCTCAAAGGGGCGATGCCTGGGGCACATACATATTGTTATAGACCCGGCCAGGTTTGTACCAGTGGAACAGTTTAAAAAGGACATGTCCCAGGTGCTGGACGAACTGGCACAGATAAAACCAGCCAGCGGGTTTGCTAAGGTATATTATCCTGGAGAGCGGGGGATGCTGCGCAGGCAGAAATATGAGGAGGACGGCGGAATAGAGATCGTGGACGATATTTACCGTTATCTTACAAGCGATGACCTTCACTATAACCATTATGACCACAAAAACAAGTTTGCGGAATAGGGGAGAAGAGACATGATAAAGTCAGTGATAAAAAAGGGCAGTTATCAGGACTCGGTGGTCCTGATGCTGCTAACCAACCGGATCGCGGCAATGGAAGGGGTAAACAGGGTTTCTATCATGATGGCAACTCCTGCCAATAAGGAGATGTATGATGTAAATGGCCTTGCCACCCCGGAACTTGCATCAGCAGGACCTAATGATATGGCAATTGTTGCCGATGTGGAGTCAGAGGGCATTATGGACAAGATTACACAGGAGACAGAATGCTTTCTTAACAGCCAGTCAACTGCAGGAACATCCGGAGAAAAAACGTCCGCAGATTATTGGGATCAGGCATTAAAATTAATGCCGGATGCTGACCTGGCTGTGATCTCTGTTCCCGGCATGTATGCAGCGGAGGAGGCAAGCCGGGCGCTGGATGAAGGAATGAATGTGTTTATATTTAGTGATAATGTGCCTTTGGAGGACGAAATACAGCTGAAATCCAAGGCACACCACATGGGGCTCCTTGTAATGGGGCCGGATTGTGGAACCGCCGTGCTGGGAGGCATACCTGTGGCATTTGCCAACCGTATTAAGCGAGGAAACATAGGGATCGCCGGAGCATCGGGGACCGGTATCCAGGAACTGCTTTCCATCATCAGCCGGAGTCAGGAAGGAATATCCCATGCCATTGGGACAGGAGGCCGTGATTTGAAGGAGGAGGTAGGCGGTGTGACCATGCTGGATGCCATCCGTTTTCTGGAGCAAGATGAGCAGACAAAGGTACTGGTTGTCATATCCAAACCACCCGCCCCCTCGGTGCGTAAAGCTATCATCCATTGTTTGTCCAAAATACCTAAACCGGTTGTCACCCTGTTTTTGGGTGAGGAACCTAATATGGTTGAGGATGGGGAACAGAACATTTATCAGGCATATACATTGGAGGAAGCTGCTCTTACAGCGGTCAGCCTGCTCCGGGCCGGACAGGGCGCGGATTTTCAGACTGTTCGTGGAGCTCCTGTAACTGTTGGACCGGACATCGAACCGTTTCTGCCACAAGAAGAGATGAGGATCAAGGGATATTATTCCGGAGGCACTCTGGCAGAGGAGGCTGCCATTCTTTTGTCCAGAGGGCTTGGGCTGGTTCAAAAAGGGCATGGAAGGGGACACAAACTGGATTGCTGCGGCCACGAGATATTTGATCTGGGGGATGATATTTTTACCAGAGGCACCCCCCATCCTATGATTGTCCCTGAAAAAAGGTTAGAATGGATTTGGTCGGCTCTGGAGGATGAAAAGACAGGAGTCGTTCTCTTTGACGTGGTTCTTGGTTTTGGGGCATGCAGTGATATGGCGGGAGCCCTGAGCCAATGTATCAGGGAAATCAAGGAGAGATGCAGAAAGCAGGGAAGGAGGCTGTACTTTGTAGCAGACTTGTGCGGGACACCGGAGGATATTCAGGGGTATAGTGCACAGAAGGTACAGCTGGAAAAAGATGGGGTCATTGTGTGCGAAAGTAACCGGCAGGCAGTCCTTACGGCCCTGGCGTTGATTGGCCGCCCATGGATACCGGAGGCGAAAAAAGAGCCGGATTCCAGACATCAGGCAGTGGTCATGAAAAAAGCAGAGGAATCCGGGTTTGCGGTATCAAAGCAGATGGCAGGGCTTTTCTCAGGCCATCCGTCCGTTATCAATATAGGGCTAAAAGGTTTCGGAGAGGTTCTGTCACAGGCAGGATGTTCCACATTACAGTTTAACTGGAGACCGCCTGCAGGCGGGAATCGGCATCTGATTAAAGCGGTCAATTTTCTCAGCCGGCAGAAAAGGGTGAAGCAGGGAAATCAGGAGGTAATCAGGCGCGTTATATCAAGCTCCCCTGTACTGATGGACGTGACGCCAGCGATGGAATCCATTCCGGAACTTAATACAGGAATGACGCTGCTGCATGCAGGCCCGCCTATCCAGTGGGAAAATATGCCGAGCCCCATGCAGGGGTCCTGTATCGGTGCGGTATTATTTGAGGGATGGGCAAAGGACCAGTCAGCGGCAAGAGAAATGCTTGAGCAGGGAAGTATCCGGTTTATCCCCTGCCACCACGTAAATGCGGTGGGACCTATGGGAGGGATCACCTCCCCACATATGCCTGTATTTGCAGTCAAATGCCAGCCTTACGGTAATATGGCCTATTGTACCATGAACGAGGGAATTGGACGTGTGCTTCGGTTTGGGGCGTACTCGGAGGAAGTAATAGAGCGTCTGAATTGGATGAGGGATGTTCTGGGTCCAACCCTAAAGCAGGCACTTAAAGCCATGGAGGGAGGACTTGCAGTGAATCCTCTTATAGCAAAGGCAATTGCCATGGGAGATGAATTCCATCAGCGCAATATTGCCGCATCCCTGGCATTTCTAAAGGAAGTAGGGCCTATCATCACTTCCCTGGATATAGACCGGGAGAAGGCTGCACAGGTCATAAAGTTTCTTTCTGACACGGACCAGTTTTTCCTGAATATTATGATGGCTTCGGCCAAGGCGGTTATGGACAGCGCAAGGACTATCACGGAAGGAACTGTAGTAACCGCTATGTGCAGAAACGGAGAAAATTTTGGCATACGCATCAGCGGTATGGGGAATCAGTGGTTCACTGCACCGGTGAACATTCCCCAGGGTCTTTATTTTACCGGATTTACCGGAAAAGATGCCAGTCCTGACATGGGAGACAGCGCTATCACCGAAACATTTGGTGTGGGTGGAATGGCAATGGTGGCAGCTCCGGCCGTTACCCGTTTTGTGGGAACCGGGGGCTTTGAAGATGCGGTGAGGACAAGCAATCAGATGGCGGAGATATGTCTGGGTCATAACCCTAATTTTCCTATACCCACCTGGAACTTCCAGGGAACCTGCCTGGGGATTGATGCGTGCAGGGTGGTGGAAAAAGGAATAACACCGGTGATCAATACGGGGATTGCCCACCGCATCGCGGGAAACGGACAGATTGGTGCGGGTACGGTACGGCCTCCCATGGAATGCTTTGAAAAGGCAGTGATGGCATATATGGAAAAGCTGGCTTACGGACAGGGTGGATATGGAGAAGTAGATAAACAGGCCGGACAGGATGGGCATGGAAAGTAAAATACAGCCAGCGTTTGATATCAGTGCGGTCCATGTATCACGCAGCTTTTTGACACTGCCGGATACAAATGACTATGAGGTACACAGCGTATATTCCAGCGGATTTAACTTGAGAGCAGGCAGATACCTGTGCTTTGTCGGGAACAAGAACAATGAGCAGCTTCCTTTTGGTGTGATTTTGCCCTTATATGACTATCAAGCGCTTTTGGCATCCGGATTGGAAAGAGGGAACGCTATGGCGTGGGACAAAAGCAGCAGGTGCCTGATTTCTTCCAATGGACTTATCAGACTGGGACAGGGAATTGTATATGACAGCAGGGTGGTGTCCTGTAACTTATCCCATTCCGGAATTAGGACGGCGGTATCTATACTGGAGCCTTATGGGATATGCTCAGACAATGCCCGAACTGACTTTACCCTCCCCCTGTTCCGGGCGATCCGGGACAGGAACAGAAACCGAATCCGGGAAGGGGTACGGTATTACCTGGGCAGGGGAAGGGGACTGACTCCCTCTGGCGATGACATGCTTTTGGGCATGCTGTTCATAAACATGGCATGCGGTAAGGGAGAATGTGTCCTTCAGGAGGAGGTGGCCGCTCAGCTGCGGGAAGGGATTACCACGGATATCAGCCTTTCAAACCTGCATGCTGCCCTGGAGGGGCTTTACTGCGGTTCGCTGCTCCGGTTTTTGGATGCGGTCCGCTGTAACCACAGAGAGGACATGCACAGAGCCGCGCTGGCTATCCATCAATTTGGTCATAGTTCTGGGGATGATATGCTGTTTGGAATACTTTTCCAGTTAAAACAAATGGATTTATCACTATAATAGAAGTTTATGATTGACCATTGTGCCTGCTTTCACGGATATGGGGGCCTGAGCGTATGACATTAAAATGCTTATTAGAAAATAACAGCCTGAAAGATCTGGTGGTTATGAACCGTAATGCGGATCTGGAACGCACGGTTTCAACCATAGAGTCCACGGAAACACCGGACATTATCTCCTTTGTTCCTGTGAATTGTTTTATCATTACCACTGCCATGATCTATAAAAATCATCAGGAGGATCTTTGCGATTTAATATTAAGGCTGAATGTGCTTCCCTGCGCAGGTCTGGGAATTAAGCTGGGGCGTTTTATTGATAAGCTGGATCCCCGGGTGATCGAAATCGCTGACAGTGTTGGATTCCCTCTGGTTCGTATACCCATGAACAGGACCCTGGGAGATGTCTATCACCGGTTTCTGGCTTTAATATGGGATAATGAAAACAAGGATCTGCTGAACGCGCTGAACATTCAGAAAAAATTCTATAACCTGGTTCTCCACGGCGCATCGCTGAAACGTCTGCTGAATGTACTGGGTTCCACGATTGAAAAGCACGTATTGATTGTGGATATGTTCGGCGAGATTTGTGGCACGAGCAACACCAGCCGTTTGGAAGAACAGACTGCCCTGCAGGTTATGAGACAGGTTAACAAGGAAGACAATGAATATTGGCAGCATACGCTTACCCAACTGGGAAAGAAGATGCAGATCGTTGTATATCCCATCCGGTCAATTAACAGAAACACGCATCACCTGGTTATATTTAATGATGAAAATACCTCAGCCATCTCAGCCTTTGTCATGGAGGAGGTACTGCTCATATTCGGAATCCATTTTTATAAAAACCTTTACGTTTACTATAATGAAATGCAGTTCAGGGACAGCTTTTTAAAGATTATGGTGGATGTAAATGAAAACAAGTGCTGGTCTGCCAGGCAGATTCTGGCTATAGGACAGGAACATGGACTGAAGCCCAGCGCGTTTTACCGGGTCATCATTGCCAGGTTTATACACGCGGAGACACAGAAATTCCAGGCAACCCAATTCATGCGCCGGGAAGAGCGCTACATACTGGTCTACAATTATCTGAAAAGGAAAGTAGAGGAACCATTTTCAGGAGATATCATTGTACTTCCGGATATTGACAGTTGGAGGTATGTGCTGGTCCTGCAGAATAATGGGAGGAATCTGGATAAACGTTTGAAGGAGATCAATGATGTACTGGAGGACATTTTCCATGAACAGATGTTTTTTGCGTACGGAAACAGCGCTTATGATATCGGTTCCGTTGTCAATTCCTACTGGGAGGCAGTGGAGAGCCTGAACAACATGTCTGCAAAACAGGATACTATGATCCTTCATTATCAGCCCAAAAATATTTTGGAACTTCTGAAGGGAATATCCAGCCGTCAGATCGATGATGTCTGTAAACGTATGTTAAAGGAACTGGCCTTTCCTGAGGACGAGATGAATGTGGAGTTGAAGCGGACCCTAAAGGCATATCTGGACTGTCACTGCAGTATTATGGAGACAGCCAACCGTCTTTACCTGCATAGGAATACGGTGCGTTACCGGATAAAAAAATGTGAGGAGATATTGGACAATGACCTAAGCGACTGGGAGTACTGTTTCCAGCTTCAGTTGTGTTTGATTTTGTCGGATATGTAAAGGAGAATAACAGAAGAATAAAGCGGCTTGGACCATTGTTGATTATCATGGTCTGGTGCTGCTTTTTTGTTGGATTTGTTCGTGAATCTGCAGGATAGTTCTTCTTGATGTGCATAATGTACAAAACAAAAACCAGATTTGTTCTTTGAATATATAGGATGCATATGGGAAATGAAATATACTTTTCAGTAAGAACAATACAGTGGAGTGATTCAATTTGCCCTTAAGACAAGGAGGAAACAATGGTAAGAGGAGATAACATTATCCTGAAATACGTGGAGGATCCGGCAATTGCCCTGCCTCAGGAGAAAACGGAGCTGGACCACGAGATTTATATGCAGAGGCTGAGCCGCACCATACAGGCAATGGACAGACGAAGCTACGATTATCTTGTGTTTTACACAGACAGGGAGCATTTTAGTAACTTTCAATATCTGACCGGATTTGAACCAAGGTTTGAGGAAGGTATCCTGGTATTGAAAAGGGACGGCAGCGCATCGATTCTGTTGGGAAATGAATGCTTTTGTATGGCTGCATACAGCCGCATCAAAGCAAAAGGAATCCTGTTCCAGGCCCTTTCTCTTCCCAATCAGCCCGTAGATCAATTAAGGGATCTTCAGGATATTTTCAGGGATGAAGGAATAAAAGAGGGGTGCAGGGTTGGACTGGTTGGCTGGAAACTGATGTACCCGTGGTATGGGACGGAGAAGGATTTTGAAATACCCCATTATATTGTAAAGGCAGCGGAAGGGATCGTGGGGGAGGGCATGATCTCCAATGCCACGGATCTGCTGATCCATCCCGGGTATGGGATTCGCAACAGCCACACGGCCCAGGAGATTGTTGGCCTTGAGTATGGTGCGGCATATGCATCGGACGCGGTTAAGAATATTGTAAATGGTGTTAGGACGGGAATTTCAGAAATTGAACTGTCCAGAAAAATGGGCAGCGGAGGGCTGGAGATATCCTGTTTCCCTATGCTCTCCACGGGCAACAGGACAAAGTTAGGTCTTGTGAGCCCGTCTTCAAAAAAAATATGTATGGGAGAACCGATCAACTGTTCCCAGGGGCTCAGAGGCGGACTCACATGCCGCACTGGTTATGTGGCCTATTCTAAAGAGGACCTTCCAAAGGGGCAGCAGGACTACATAGAAAAGCTGGGCGGACCTTATTTTGCAACGGTTGTAAACTGGTTTGAGCATATGAAAATAGGTGCCGGGTCCGGTGATATCTTTGAAATGGTGCAGTCCACATTTCCAAAGGAGGTTTATGGATGGGTATTAAACCCGGGACATTTTATTTCCACGGAAGAGTGGAGCGCCTCCCCCTTTTACAAAGGATCGGATATAACAATAAAAAGCGGGATGTGCATCCAGATGGATATTATACCATCCGTGGAAGGATATGCGGGTGCCAATTGTGAGGATGGAATCGCGGTTGCGGATAAAGCTCTCAGAGAGGAGATCCATCAGAAGTTTCCGGAAGCTTTTGGAAGGATGATGGAAAGAAGGCGGCTTATGACAGAGGAAATCGGAATCAAATTGCCTGAGGAAATCCTTCCTCTTTCCAATCTAACAGGACTTTACAGACCATTTATGTTAAATAAGAATCTTGCTTTCGCGGTGAAAGCATAACAATTAAAAATACAAAGGAGGACGAATATGAAAAGAAGGTTTTTAGCAACATTACTGGCGGGAAGCATGATCATTTCATCATTGACAGGATGTCAAAAGACGGCCGACCAGACAAAAGGGGATACCACATCGGCTGCATCGAAAGCAGTAAAAGGAGAAGATATATCAAGCCCGGAGCAGGCGGCACAGGAGGCAGAATACAAGGATGAACTTCATATCGGTTATAAGATCGAGCCCGCAACTCTTGATACCATGCTTATATCAGATGCGCCCGCCAGAGTGGTGTCGTACGGAAGTATCTACGAAGCCCTGGTTACCATGGATGAAGAGTTCAAGGTAAGGGAAGAACTCTGCGAGTCCTATGAGGTGAGCGCTGACGCAAAGGAATATACTTGGAAGCTGCGCAAGGGTGTAAAATTCCACAATGGGGAAGAAATGAAGGCGGATGATGTTGTTGCATCCATGAACCGTTGGGTGGAACACTACGGAAATGCCAAAGCTATGGTAGGGGATTCACAGTTTGAAAAGGTGGATGATTATACTGTGAAGATCACCCTGGACGAGCCCGCAGCCTTTTTAAATGAACTTATAGCAACTCAGACACAGGGATCTGTCATAATGCCTAAATCCGTTCTGGATGACCCTGATCCTGAGACAGGTGCGGTTAAGTCATATGTGGGCACAGGACCATATAAATTTGGAGAGTGGAAAGAAGGAAGCTACATACGTCTGGACCGCTTTGATGACTACCAGCCATATGGCACAGAGGGAGAGACAAGCGGTTGGTACGGATATAAATCCCAACTTACTAAGACGGTTTACTTTGATATTGTAACAGATGTATCAACCAGAACGACCGGCATTCAGACAGGCGAATTTGACGTGGTCACGGAGATGAGTTCCGATGACTATCAGATGTTCCAGTCCACAGAAGGTTTACAGACATGGAAGGAACTGAATGGAGAATGGGTCATTGTCTACAACAAGGCAAGCGGTCTGACACAAGATGTAAATATCAGGCAAGCTGTAAATGCAATTGCAGATCCCACAGAAATTCTTACAGCAGCCCACGGCAGTTCTGAGTTCTTCCGGGTGGAGGTAAGCTTTATGCCGGAGGAGACAGCCAATTGGTTTACGGATGCAGGCAAGGAAAATGCCCATAGAGTGGACGCGGATCTGGCAAAGGAATATCTGGCAAAGGCCAACTATAATGGTGAGCCCTTCCGTATCCTGTGTGCATCTAATGATATTAATCTTACCAACGCAGCTGTTGCATTAAAGGCAGAGCTGGAGTCCATTGGAATGACCGTGGAAATGGTAACCCCTGACTGGACAAGCTATTCAACCTACCGTTCCGATCCGTCCAAGTATGATGTGTTTTTTGCTGCCCTTATGCCGGTTGCAGTTCCGTCTCTTCAGCTGTTCCTAAGTCCTACCTGGGCAGGATTTACCAATGACCAAAAGATTTTTGACATGGTTGCCCAGATGAACCAGACCTCATCATTGGAGGATGGACAGAAAATATGGGATGAACTGCAAACCTATTGTTGGAATGAAAGTCTGCCTGCAACAAAGCTGGGAAGTGTATTCCTGTATAATGTGTACAATGAAAAGGTAGACAATTTCGTCTTTTTCTGCAGCGGACCGATCATCGGAAACATGGCGGTCAGAAAATAACTGAACATGAAATGGAGGGCAAGAAATGCTTAAATATATTGTAAAAAAGGCGGTATCTGTCCTGACGGTCCTGTTTATCGTGTCTTTTGTTACCTTTTTTATCATACATCTGACACCGGGAGATCCGGCCAGAATCATGCTTGGAGCAGATGCCCCCCAGGAAGCGGTAGAAGCCCTGCGGGAACAGATGGGACTTAACCGGACACTACCCGTACAATATCTGGAATGGCTGAATGATGTGCTCCATGGGGATCTTGGAACCTCCATTTTTATGGAAGGAAGCATGTCCTATATTATTGGACTGCGTATGAAGCCCACAATCGTCCTTACCTTATGTGCATTGGGCATAGCCGTCATCATTGCGATCCCCACAGGAATCATGGCTGCCAGGGGCAGAGGCAGGGCGGTAGATCAGGGAATGATGATGGTTTCGATGATAGGTGTGAGTATACCGGGATTCCTGTTAGGGCTGCTGCTGGTACTTCTCTTTGCCGTGAAGCTGGGATTACTCCCGGCTTCCGGCTACAAAGAACTAAAGGATGCAGGATTAGTGACCTATGTAAAGTATCTGATACTGCCGTCCATATCACTGGGAATGATGCACGCTGCTTTATTAAGCAGGATGACGCGGTCCGCGGTGCTGGAGGTATTGAATAAAGATTATATCAAAATGGCAAAAGCAAAGGGTGTGCATTCGTTTTCCCTGATGTTCAGACATGCCCTTCGGAATGCGCTTTTGCCCATTATCACCGTGATCGCCCAGAGTTTTGTGTCTCTAATCGCCGGCGCCCTGGTGACGGAAACCATATTTAATATACCGGGAATCGGAAAGCTGATCATTGATTCTATTGGGCGGCGGGACTACGAGGTGGTTCAGGCCATGGTCCTTTTAGTTGCAGTGATCAATGTCCTGATCATGTTTGCTCTGGACCTGATATATGGTGTCATCGACCCGCGGATCAGAACTGAAAAATAAGAAAGGAGGGATGAAAGATGACGGACTTAAAACAGATAAAAGAACAGATGCGCAGGGAGCACAGAAGATTAAAATTCAGAAAGTTCCTGCATAACAGGGCTGTATTAATTGGGACCGCAGTGACGGTGATCATGATTATCCTGGCTTTAACAGCGCATGTAATCTCTCCTTATGATCCTCAGGCGATCGATGTAACAAGACGGCTTACCCCTCCCTGCCGGGAATATATATTTGGTACAGATACCTTTGGGCGGGATATTCTCAGCAGGATCCTGTACGGTACATCCATCTCCATGAAGGTTGGCATAACGGTCAGCGCCACCTCCTTTGCAGCAGGTCTGTTTATGGGGCTATATTCCGGCTATTATCCGGCTGTAGGAGCGGTCCTTATGAGGATCTGTGACGGGCTGAAGGCAATTCCGTCCCTGATTTTTGCCATTGCACTTGTGGGTATAATGGGAGCCGGGATGAATAATGTGATCATCACATTGAGCATTATATCTATTCCGGACATTGCAAGGGTGGCCAGGTCCATCACACTTCAGGTAAAGGAGCAGACTTATATTGAAGCACTGCGGGCATCAGGAGCTAATGATGGGCGTATTATCTGGATGAATATTATGCCCAATGTTATATCTACAGTCCTGGTCCAGGTATCATTTATATTTGCAACAGCAGTCATCTCAGAAGCATCCTTAAGTTTTCTCGGGGTAGGCATACCTGTTCCGGAGCCAAGCTGGGGAAATATCATCAATGAGGGGAAGAGCGTAATTTTTCATGCCTGGTGGATGATTGTATATCCAGGTATCTTTATCGCTGTTTCCGTGCTGGGGCTTAACCTGTTGGGAGAGGGTCTCAGGGACTTCTTTGATCCCTTGACAAATTAGGAGGTGGGGAAATGTCAGAACATGCAGAACTGTTAAAAGTTGAGAATCTGGCCACCTCATTTAAGACTGAGCGGGGGACCATGAAGGCGGTGGACGGAATCACCTTTCATGTAAACAGGAATGAGATCCTGGGAATCGTGGGGGAGTCAGGGTGCGGTAAAAGTGTAACGGTACAATCCGTAATGCGGCTGTACGATGAAAAGTATCTGGCTAAAATTGAAGGAGAAATTATATTTGAGGACAGGAATCTTCTTGAACTTACAGAAAGGCAGATGGAAAAGATCAGAGGTTATGCTATTTCCATGGTATTTCAGGATGCACTCAGTGCCTTAAATCCGGTGATGAGGATCGGTGATCAGATCATAGAGGGGATACTCTTGCATCATAAGGGAATGTCCAAACAGGAGGCGTCCGGGAAGGCACTTCAGATTTTAAAACAGGTGGGGATACCAGCATATAAAGAACGGTTTTATCAATATCCCCATGAACTTTCAGGAGGGATGAGACAAAGGGTTATGATCGCCATTGCCCTTGTATGCCAGCCACGCATCCTGATCGCAGATGAACCAACCACGGCCCTTGATGTAACTATACAGGCCCAGATCATGAATCTGATCGTAAATCTTAAAAATCAGCTTGGAATGAGTGTGATCCTGATCACCCATGACCTGGCGGTTGTTGCGGAAACATGTGACAGGGTGATAGTTATGTATCTTGGGCAGATTGTGGAGGAGGCGGATGTGAAGGAACTGTTTCTCCAGCCTGCCCATCCCTACACAAAGGGAATGATGGCATCCATACCAGCTTTGTCGGAGGAAAAACCGGAGCGCCTGTACGTCATAAAAGGCATGGTTCCTCTGTTAAGCCAGATACCTAAGGGATGCAGGTTTGCACCCCGGTGCGAGTTTGCCACGGACCGGTGCAGGAATGAAATGCCGGAACTGACCGTACTGAATAGCAGGCATAAAGTCAGGTGCTTTATGGCAAAGAGGGATGGTGATGGAACCAAATGACGGAACAAAAAAATGAGATACCTTTATTGGAAACAGACCATTTAAAAAAATATTTCCCCGTGGAAAAAAAGGTGAATGGACAAAAGGCGGAAGTGAAGGCGGTAAATGACGTGTCCATTCAAATCAGGCGGAATGAGGTATACGGCCTGGTGGGGGAAACCGGGTGCGGCAAAAGTACGCTGGGACGTTCCTTACTGCGTCTGATGGAACCGACATCCGGAACCATTATGTATAATGGCAAGGACATTACTCATATTCCTCAGCAAGAATTCAGGACCTACAGGCAGAGGCTGCAGATGATTTTCCAGGATCCATACACATCGCTGAATCCCAGAAAGAGCATTGGAAAGATTTTAGAGGAGGTTTTGGCAATACAGGGCATCCGGGATATAAAACAGAGAATGGATGCGGCCCTGGAGATCCTTGGAAAAGTTGGACTTAGGCCCGAGCATTATTACCGCTATCCCCATGAATTTTCAGGGGGCCAAAGGCAGCGCGTAGGCATTGCCAGGGCTCTGATCCTTAACCCGGAATTTATTGTATGTGATGAACCGGTGTCAGCACTGGACGTATCCATCCAGTCCCAGATCATCAACCTGCTTTTGGATCTAAAGGAGAGCCGGGAACTGGCATATCTGTTTATTGCCCATGATATCAGCGTTGTCAGGTATATATCCACAAGAATCGGTGTTATGTACCTGGGATATCTGTTTGAGGAGGCTGAGACAGAGGAACTGTTTCATCACCCCATGCATCCGTATACAATGGCACTTTTGTCTTCGGTGCCAACCATAGACTTTGAAAAGGAAGAGAAAACACGGGAACTGATACAGGGGGAGCTTCCCTCACCCCTTAATCCTCCTGCAGGTTGTGTGTTCCATACCAGATGTCCTTATGCAAAGGATATCTGCAAAGAGGAGTGTCCGGATATGAGGACGGTCCAGTCAGGGCACAGGGTTATGTGCCATCTTTATGATTAAAAGGGATGGAAAATGGAGAGGAGAACAAGGTCATGACCAATGATTTGGAACGAATGGCATCTTATGTAGAAAAACACAGAAAATTAATACTAGATACAGAGCGCTTTATATGGAAACACCCTGAGATTGGATATAAGGAGTGGCAGACCACTCAGTACCTGGTGGAGCAGTTTGAGGCACTGGGGTATAAAGTCACAAAGCCAAAAGATATAACAGGGTTTATCGCAGACCTGGATACTGGAAAGCCTGGGCCTAAGTTTGCTATTTTGGGAGAATTGGATTCCCTGATGTGTGAGACACATCCCGAAGCCGACAGGGAAACAAAAGCAGTACACGCATGCGGTCATCACTGCCAGACAACAGCCTTGCTAGGATGTGCCGCCGCATTATCAGAACCGGGAGCGCTGGAAGGCATGTGTGGCTCTATACGGTTCATAGCAGTACCTGCGGAAGAGACCATAGATATGGAGTTTCGGGCGGATCTGATGAAAAAGGGGATTATACACTATAATGCAGGAAAAATAGAATATCTGTACAGGGGATATTTTGATGATGTGGATATTGCCGCCATGGTGCATGTAATGGTGGACGACCATCATCTATTCCATCTATTTAAGGGTGGAAATGGCTGTATCAATAAACATTTTGAGTTTCAGGGAGTAGCTGCTCATGCCGGCGTGGGCCCTTGGGATGGAGTAAATGCCCTTTATGAGGCAAATATAGCCATGACTGCCTGCAATGCCCTGAGGGAGACTTTTATTGACACGGAGACCATGCGTTTTCATCCCATCCTGACCCAGGCGGGTCTTGCAGCCAATGCCATACCTGATGTGGCCAAAATGGACGCGTATACGAGAGCGGCCAGTTTTGAACAGATGAAATCCCTGAATGAAAAAATCAACAGGGCACTTGCAGCATCAGCGGCAGCACTGGGAGGAAATGTCCTAATCGAGGACAAGCCGGGTAACATGCCTCTTCACTGTGACAGAAGCCTGTATGCGGAATGTGAGGATATTATTGCCCGATTGTTTGGTGAACATGAGATTGAGCACCTTGAATGGTCCTATGGAAGTACGGACATGGGGGATATCTCCAGTCTTATTCCGGCCATCCATCCCGAGGCTGCAGGAGCGGTGGGCAAGCCGCACGGCCAGGACTACTGCATATCGGACCCGGAAAAGGCTTGTATTAATCCGGCTAAGCTTCTGGTCTGCCTTGCTTACAGGCTGTTGTCAGAAGATGCAGCTGTGGCAAAAAGGGTTATACGGGACTATAGGCCGGTGTTTGCCAGCAGGGCGGAATATTTTAAAGCGATTAATGATATCGAACTTTCCGCTCAGGCGGTAGATTACCTAGAAAATGGTGATGTTGTGCTGCATTACAAAAAGAACCAGGAGGAATAATGATATGAAACAGATACTGTTAGCCGGTGAATCGTGGATAGTTCATATGACACATGTAAAGGGATATGATTCCTTTACAACATCCCGTTATGAGACAGGTGAAAAATGGATCAGGCAGGCATTTGAGCGTGCCGGATATGAGGTTACCTATATGCCGAGTCATGTGGCGGCCAATGAATTTCCTTTTACAATAGAGGAACTGAAACAATTTGATGTAGTTGTGTTGTCTGATATTGGAGCCAATACACTTTTATTGCCGGATGCCGTGTTCTATGGGGGAGACAGGCGGCCTAACCGTTGTCAGCTGATCAGGGATTATGTGCTTGGGGGCGGGGGACTTCTGATGATTGGCGGCTATCTTACCTTCAGCGGTATAGATGCAAAGGGAAAATGGGGTATGAGTCCTGTTCAGGATGTGCTGCCGGTTAAAGTGATGGATACGGATGACCGATGTGAGCATCCGGAGGGCGTGGCTCCGGTAACGGTTGCCGCCCATGAGATTGTTGACGGAATTGGCCATGAGTGGCCTTTGGTGCTGGGGTATAATAAGACGGTTCCCTTTGAGGATGCCATAGTACCGGTTAAGGTGGGGGATGATCCGTTTATAGCAATTGTCGAACGCGGAATGGGAAGAACAGCTGTATTTACCACGGATTGCGCCCCCCATTGGGCTCCTGCTGCATTCCTGGAATGGGAGGGGTATGATAGGATTTGGAAAAACCTTGTGGATTGGATTACCAAAAGCTGAGGACAAAACTATGTTTAAGATAGGTATATTAGGTCCTGGAAAGATTGCACATAAAATGGCCGAAACTGTCCGTCAGATGGAGGACACAGTAATATGGGCCGTGGGTTCACGGTCCCTGGAACGGTCCAGGCAGTTTGCCCAGGCATATGGCATTGCCAGAGCTTATGGCTCCTATGAAGCCCTTGTGGCAGATAAAGATATTGACATGATATACATTGCCACGCCACACTCCTGCCATTTTGAAAATATGAAGCTTTGTATTGCATACGGAAAGCATATCCTTTGTGAAAAAGCATTTACTCTGAATGCTTCTCAGGCAAAGGAGATACTTTATCTTGCAAAAGAGGCGGGAGTTATGTGTGCGGAGGCTATTTGGACCAGATACCTTCCATCCAGACAGATGATCCGTGAGGCGATTGATTCAGGCATGATCGGAAGACCGGTATCCCTTACCGCGAATCTGGGGTATGTATTGACATCTGTGGATCGTGTAATGGACCCTGCCTTGGGAGGTGGAGCGCTTCTGGATGTGGGGGTTTATACGATTAATTTTGCACTCATGGCTTTTGGCGAGGATTATGATACGATCATATCCAAGGCAATATTTAACCGTCAGGGCGCAGACGTTTCGGATGGGATCACTATTACATGGGAGGATGGTAAAATTGCAGTCCTGCATGCCAGCGCTCTGGCAATAACAGACAGAAATGGGATTATTTACGGAAGCCAGGGGTATCTGGTGTCTCATAATATTAACAACTGCGGGCAGATCGATATATATGACCTGAACCGGAAGCTTGT
>OBXC01000455.1_pt1 | contig 32847 bp, 31 predicted proteins | sample 1538111 | NCBI WGS metagenome assembly OBXC01 (sample SAMEA2580137, study PRJEB22360) | human gut metagenome | biome: human gut; feature: human-associated habitat; material: faeces | place: Denmark | collected 2008/2010
GCCAGCATCGGGGAGAGGGCGGCGTGGCAGAGCCCGGCCGCCGCTACGGATATAAAATCGCCTGTCAGTCAGGGATTGATATCCATGACGGGAGTGTTCTGGGATACGACCGTCATGTGTGCGGTGACGGCGCTGGCTGTCATGAGCGATATGATAAAAAGTGCGGCGCCCTATATGGACGCCGCACAGGATGAATATTGTTTTGTGGCATTTTCGGGACTTCCCTTTGCAGGAGAAGAACTTCTTTCCCTTTGCCTTGTCCTGTTTTCCTTTGCCACAATGATAGGGTGGAGCTTTTACGGGGAATGTGCTGCCCGCTATCTTTGGGGAGAAAAAGGCGTCAGGGTATTTCAGGTGTTTTATATCGTATCTGTTTATATCGGTTCGGTGCTTTCGCTGGAGCTGGTATGGAACCTGTCGGATATTTGCAACGCCTGCATGGCGCTCCCAAATCTGCTCTGCTTATGGCTTTTGCGGAAAACGGTCATACGGCAGACGAGGCAGGAACATTAGAAAGGCTCGGGACAGCAGTTGTTTCCCTGAAAAGAGGAGCAGTTATTCGGAAGGCTGCTCACGGTGTATCTTCTTTTTGGTAAAGCCGGGACCGCGCACTTCGTTGGCGTCGCTGATGACAAGGAAGGCGTCGGGGTCGATGTCCATGACGAGTTGGTCCAGAGCGGCCATTTCGCGCCGGGAAACGATAGTCATGAGTACCGGCTGGTCATTTTTTAAATAGCCGGTCGTTGCCCTGAGAAGAGTGCAGCCGCGGTCGAGGCGGTCGAAGATGGCCTGCCGGATATCTTCAAAGCGGCTGCTCACAATGTCTACGCGCGCCTGATGCTTTCCGATCACGAGTACCTTGTCAAGCACAAACGTATATATCATGACGAGCAGAATGCCGTAAAGAATTTCTTCAACATTTGAGAAAAACATCTGTCCGATAAGGATGCAGACATCAAATACATACAGGGAAACGGATACGGAAATTCCAAGCTTCTTTTTCAGGATGAGGGGAGGAATGTCCATGCCTCCGGTGGAAGCTCCGGCACGGATGACTATTCCGATACCGGCGCCTATCATAAGGCCGCCGAGCACAGTGCAGAGCATCGGATCGTCAGTGAGCGATGATATGATAGGAAACTGCTGCCAGAAGGTCAGAGCCACAGGATAGAAAAATGTGCTGATCAGTGTTGTGAGCGCGAATTTCTTGCCGAGGACGAGAGCGCCCAACAGGAACATGGTGAGATTAAAGCCGAATACGAATACGTTAAGGGGAATGTTGAAATAGTGTTGGGTGGAAAGACCGAGTCCGGTCGTACCGCCGGTAATGATACCGGAGGGCAGCAGGAAAGCTACGACAGAAAGCGCATAGATTGTATTTCCTGCCAGAATAAGGAGAACATTGCGCATGAGTTTTAAAGTGCGGTGGGTTTGGATGGTCATAGATACAGTTCCTTCTTTCAATGTGATAGTAGATTAAAGCGCCAAAAAAGCGGGATATATGGTTTCCCACACAGCCCGCTTCCTAAATCAAGATCTTATAAAATTATGCGTGAGTATTATAATACAGCTTTAGAAAAAAGTAAATGAGAAATTGTGACTTTGTTACAGAAAAAGGCGGTGGGATTGGATATACTAACCCCATAAACAAAACAATAACCGCTTCCCGAAACCGAAAGGGAAAAATACAGCGACGAAAAGGAGATAATATTATGGCAAAGACATTTACAGCACAGAATTTTGAAGCAGACGTATTACAGGCACAGGGGCCCGTTCTGGTTGATTTCTGGGCAACATGGTGCGGACCCTGCCGGATGCAGGGGCCTGCGATCGACAAGCTGGCAGAGGAAGGCTATAATGCGGGCAAGGTCAATGTTGACGAGCAGGAAGAGCTGGCAGCACGCTATCATGTGATGAACATCCCTACCCTGATCCTGTTTAAGGACGGCAAGGAAGTGGATCGTATGGTAGGCGTACAGAGCAAAGAGCTTCTGGAGCAGAAAATAAAGAACCTTCAGTAAATAAAATAAAAAATGCGCTGTACCGTCGGGGACAGCGCATTTTTTGTACGACATGCTTTGGCCTGGGTCACATTCCCAGCTTGCGGTAGAGCGCATTTTTATCGAGGATTTGGATGCAGCCGCGGGAAAGCGCTACGCTTCCGTCTTTGGAAAATTGTTTCAGGATACGACTGACCGCCTCCCGGGCGCTGCCAATGGCCATCGCCAGCTTTTCCTGCGTAAAGGGGATGGAGGCTGTTCCGAGCTCTGCCGATTCGTCTATCAAAAAGGCGGCGACACGCTGCTCGAGAGTCATGAAAAAGATGCGCTCCATTGCTCCCATGACACTGGAAAAATGCTCGGTCGTCATCCGGTAGGCAAACGCTTCCAGATAAATATTTTCCCGCATGAGTTTTGAAAAAAAGATGCTGGGAATGAGCAAAAGATCGCAGTCTGTCTCCGTGTCGATAAGAACGTCAAAAGTGATCGCAGACAGGGCGCAGGATGCGGAGAGAACGCAGGGCTCGCCCGTGTGCAGCCGGTAAATGGTAATCTGTCTGCCGTCTTCTGCCTGCAGATAGATACGCAGCGTCCCCTGTAGGATAAAAAGCATCCCGAGGCAGTCGCTCGTCTCGGAAACGACGGGCTGGCCGCTGGAATAATGAACCTGACGCGCCTGCTCGAGAAGGGAGGTTTTTTGCCCCTGCTCAAGATGTTCCCAGAAGGGCTGCGCTTCAAAAAAATGTTTCAGTTCGTTTTTTGTCATGTATATAAATCTCCATTCCGGAGTGTTCGCGGCGGAGGTATGCTGTCTGCATACACATTTTACGAACCTCCCTATGTCCATTGTAAGCCACAAAAATAGATCTGTCAAAATTTGCAGGGGAAGATTGTGAATTTTCTTTAAGAGTGATAAGATAAATAAAGAAAAGTCATCAAGACAGCGGGGATTAAGATGAAGATAAGTGTCGTATCATTTACCAGAGCCGGGGCGGAGAAGAATCTGGAGTTGACCGGGCTTTTACAGCAAAAAAGACATCAGGCAGTCAGCTATAGCTGGCATTGTTATACGGGCAGAAAGCTGATACCGTTTCAGTCAGAGGAGCTTTTGTTTGAGGATTTATGGGAAGAACAGGAGCTTATCCTTTTGCTCTGCGGAATGGAATGGGTGGTACGCCGGCTGGCACCGTTGATAGGCTGGCGCAGCGAAGGTCCGGCGGTAGCGGTTATGGATGAGGAAGGCAGATTTTTAGTCCCATTATTGAAAGGCAAGTCCGGCGGGGCGGAGGAATGGTGCCGATGGTTTTCGGAACAGTGCAGCGCAGCGTGCGTCTGGACAATGGGAAAGGAACGGGAAGAGCGTTTCAGGGCGGAAACGTTCGCACAAAAAAACGGTCTCTGCATTCAGGATCCTTTCCGCATCGGGACGGTCACGGAATGTCTGGAGGCGGGAAGCCCGGTCGGAATATACAGTGATTATGCGATAGAAGGGGTGATTCCGGAGGGGCTGATTCCGATAGGAGGAGCAGGTTTTGCAGGAATGAAGGTTTCCAGTTCTGTCCCTGAGACGGGGATTTCTGTGACAGACGACTGGGAGGCACCGCATTTTATAAAAGAATGCAGGATGTTTCCTCACAATCTGACTGCCGGGATATACTGTGCCGAAGATGTATCGGCGCAGGAGCTGGAGCAGGCGCTGCGGAAAGGCCTGGCGGAAAACCATCTTTCCAGAGAGCGGCTCTTTAGCCTTCACGCAGTAAAGACGCACGGTCTTGAGGCAGTCCGCAGTGTTGGCCAAAGGCTTGACGTCCCGGTGTTTTTTTTGGATGAGGACAGTCTGCCTGCAGGGGAAAAGCCGATATGGGAGCGGGTATGTCTGCCTGCAAAAGAGGCTGTAACGCTGCTCTTTACATACCGGGAACAGGAGAGGATAGCCTTTTCCGTTTATGAAAAAAAGGCTTCTTTATATTTTTAAATAGAGAAGGAGTATGGAGAAATGAAGCTGGAATTGGGAATCAACACGGATTTTGAAAAAGAGCATGACTGTATTGAAGAGATACGAAAAGAGCTGCATCAGATAGCTGACGCGGGGTTTACGCATATCCACTGGTGCTTTGAGTGGGATGGAGATTATCTGTATTCCCGCTCTGAGATGGAGCAGATAAGAAGCTGGATGGACGAGTGCGGCTTAAAGGAGAAATCCCTGCATGCCAGCAAGGGAAGCCGCCGGGCGGTAGAAGAATACGGGAAGGTGCATTACCGCAAGGATTATACATCCGATATGGAGCCGAACCGCATCGCAGGAGTGGAGCTGATAAAAAATCGCGTGGAGCTTGTAAACGTGTTGGGAGGGAAGGAAATCGTCCTGCATATGTATCTTCCCTACAAGAGCTTTGAAAACGACCCGGCATCCAAGGAACTGTTTTATGCGCAGACCTTCCGGTCGCTGGATGAGCTGCAGCCATTTTGTAAAGAGAAAAATGTAAGAATATGTATCGAAAATCTGTTTGAAGCGCCGAGAGAAATGCAGCTGGAGCAGTTTGATAAGTTGTTTGAGCGTTATCCGGCCGATTATATGGGGTTATGCATCGATACCGGGCATGCCAATCTGGTCGGCGGGAACGATTTTGTACAGGAGCTGGCAGTCAGGTATGCCGACCGTCTGTATTCCCTTCATTTAAATGATAACATGGGATGGGGGGATGAGCCCGGCTGCGGCGACGCGCATCGTCTGCCGGGGGAATGCAGGGTGGACTGGGAGGCGTTGATGCCTCTGATAAAAGCCTCCGCCTATGAAGAGCCGTTTGTGATGGAAGTGATGAAGCCGATGGGCGAGGATATCGATGGGTATTTAAAGAGAGCTTATGAGGCAGGCGTCTGGATGGCAGGGCTGGCGGAAAAATAAAACAGAAAAAGGCAGAAGGAGGGTGCATATGAAATACGCAGAAGAGGGAATGCAGTATCATTTACAGATTAAAAACGGGGATGTAGGGAAATACGTGATATTGCCCGGAGACCCGAAGCGCTGTGAAAAGATAGCGGCATATTTTGACAATCCTGTCCTGATAGCGGACAGCCGGGAATATGTGACCTACACGGGCTGGCTGGACGGGGAAAAGGTATCCGTTACATCGACGGGGATAGGAGGACCTTCTGCTGCGATAGCGATACAGGAGCTGGTAAAGGCGGGGGCGGATACGTTCGTGCGCGTTGGGACCTGCGGCGGAATGGATATCGATGTAAAAAGCGGAGACCTGGTCATCGCCACGGGTGCGGTCCGGGCGGAAGGTACGAGCCGGGAATATGCGCCGATCGAATTTCCGGCAGTAGCGGATATCGATGTGGTGTGCGCGCTCCGGGAAGCGGCTAAAAGGCTGGATATGCCGTTCCATACGGGAGTAGTGCAGTGCAAGGATTCTTTTTACGGACAGCATGAGCCGGAGCTGATGCCTGTGGATTTTGAATTGATGAATAAGTGGAATGCATGGCTGAAGCTGGGGTGCAAGGCGTCAGAAATGGAGTCAGCGGCGCTGTTTGTGGCGGCAAGCTATCTAAAGGTGCGCTGCGGTTCTGTTTTTTTGGCGGTGGCAAATCAGGAGCGGGAAAAGGCAGGACTGGAAAATCCGGTCGTACACGACACGGACAGCGCTATCCGTACAGGCGTGGAGGCGCTGAAAATTCTGATCGCAGAGGATAAAAGGTGCGGAAACATAAGGTAGGAAGGCTTTACAAAGGCGGGATGATAACCGAACGCTGCTGGAAGGTAACGCGGTATGAGGAGCGCGTGGAGGTTGTCCTTTCAGGGGCGGAGCAGCCGGAACAGATGATTGTTTTATATTTAAAGAACGGGAGCTGAAAGGCTTCCGTTTCTTTTGTTCGAGTGGAAATAAAAAAGTGAGCGCCAGGCGAGATTGCCGTTTGAGCAGATGGATATAAAAAGAGGATGATTTCCGTGACGGGTGGAAATCATCCTCTTAAAAAATTCAATTAAATTTATGCGATCTCGTTTACAGCCTTCGCCAGACGGGAAACCTTACGGGAAGCTGTGTTCTTATGATATACGCCCTTGGAAGTTGCCTTGTCGATTACTGCAGTTGCAGCGATCAGAGCAGCCTTTGCAGCTTCCTTGTCCTGTGCTTCGATTGCAACGCGCACTTTCTTAACAGCGGTCTTAACAGAAGACTTGATAGCCTTGTTTCTGTCAGCCTTGGTCTGGTTTACTAAAATTCTCTTCTTCGCAGATTTGATATTTGCCACGATAATACCTCCATATAAATTCACCATAAATGCTGTATCATGTTACATTAAAGCCGGACACGGACGATCTAATGCAAACATACAATATGTATTCTAGGATAAGAGGACAGTTCTGTCAATACATAATTTGTTTATTTTTGCAAAAAATAGGAAGGAGAAGCAGCAGCTGCGAAAAAGGGAGAATCAATGGTCGGAGGAAAAGAACATGAGCGGGTTTGCGGTAAGGACAGATTTGGCGCTGGAGGATGGAGAGCGCATCAGGGAATCGGGAGCGGAAATCAGAGGCGTTATTTTGGAGGAAGAAGAGAATGAGGAGACCGGGGTACACATAACGCGGGTAAAGATAGAAACGAAGAATGGGGCGAAAATAATGGGAAAGCCGGTAGGAACTTATGTGACGCTGGAAGCTCCGGCGTTGACGGAGCAGGATGAGGATTACCACAGAGAGGTGGCAGGAGAGCTGGCAAGGCAGCTGCGCAGCCTCATCCCGGACTGTAAAAAAGAGCAGTCGGTGCTTGTTGTGGGGCTCGGTAACCGGGAGGTGACGGCAGACGCTTTAGGACCGCATGTGATAGAACATCTTTTTGTCAACCGTCATGTGGTGATGCAGTTTGGAACAGCTGCGTATCGAAAGGAAAAAATGCATCGAATCAGCAGCCTTGTGCCGGGAGTGACGGCGCAGACCGGAATGGAGAGCGCAGAAATCGTGCGGGGGGTGGTAGAGCAGACAAAACCGGACTTTCTTATCGTGGTGGATGCGTTGGCGGCACGCAGCACGAAAAGACTCAACCGGACAATCCAGGTGAGTGATTCCGGTATTGCACCGGGTTCAGGAGTGGGAAACCACAGGAATGCGCTGACAAAGGAATCCCTGGGAGTTCCGGTCATCGCAGTGGGGGTTCCGACCGTGGTCGATGCGGCGACGATAGTGGGAGACGCGCTGGAGCGCATTGAGGAGGAATGCGGTATACATGTCATGGCTTCGCGGGAACATCCGCAGGCTCTGTCCGAGCTGAACAATATGTATGTGACGGGAAAGGATATTGATGAGATGATACGGCGGCTGAGCTATACGGTTTCAGAAGGGATAAACATGGCGCTGGATATGGAAGGATAAAAAGCTGTCGGGTGTACTAAAAGGAACATTGAAGCGCATATATTTTTTCATGGGAAAAAAAGACAAGGGCGGTAAAATTGCATATCGGGTAATCGTTTCGGGACTGGCGGCAGCCGTAGTATTTTTTGGCATGCCGGGCGAGACGGAGACCGGGATGGGACAGGCGGCAGCAGAAATGCTTACGAGGGGGGTGCTGCAGGGCGGCTGTCCGGCAGTGTTTTACGTTTCGGAGCCGATGGAGCGGGGGCTGTGGAAAAGTGCGTCAGGGCAGTTCCCAATCCTGGATTTTTACGGAAGACAGAAGCGGACGCGGCTTTTGTCGGAAAGCAGGGGCACATACGAGGATATCGTCAGGGCGGAAGGGAGGGATGAATCCGCCCGAAAAGAAGTGGAGGGCGGAATGGATACGCCGGAAAGCTCTGCAGGACGGGTAAAGGTGGAAGGAGAGCTGGCAGAGCTTTTGAGGCGGGAGAACGGGCAGGATGCCGGTAAAGAACTGCATGAAGAAGAAAGCGGGGCCGGAGAAGAAGGGAATACCGAAAAAACGGCAGAGGAAAAACAGGTTTCCGAAAACAGCTATGAAGCAGAGCTACCGGACAAAAAGGAAAGCTATCAATGGGAGTATTTTAAAAAGTATGATACGCTCGTAAAAGAATTTTATGCGATAGATCAGAGCACTGCGGCAGATGAAAAACAGCTCAATCTGGAAGCGCTTTTAGGACCGGATCTTTCTATAGAGAAAAGGCAGGACGGACTGCCGCAGATTTTGATATATCATACGCACTCACAGGAGGATTTTGCAGATTCCATTCCGGGAGATGAGCGGACGACAATATTGGGGGTAGGGGAATTTTTGGCGGAGCTTCTGCGTCAGAAAGGATATAATGTAATGCACCATATGGGAAAATATGATGTGGAAAAAAGAGATTACGCCTATTCTTATTCGCTTCCTGCGATGGAGGAGCTTCTGGAGCAAAATCCGTCGATAGAGGTGGTGATAGATCTGCACAGGGATGAGGTCGCGGAAGGAACAAAGCTGATAACAGATATCGATGGTCGGCCGACTGCAAAATTCATGTTTTTTAACGGAATGTCACGCACAAGGAAACATGGGGATATCGACTATCTGCCGAATGAAAATATCGGGATGAACCTGGCGTTTTCTTTTCAGATGCAGGCGCTCTGCAATGAATATTATCCGGGGCTGACGAGACGGATATATCTGAAAGGGTATCGTTATAATATGCACTTAAGACCCCGTTATCTGCTGGTTGAGATGGGAGCTCAGACAAATACATATGAGGAGTGCTATAACGCCTGTATTCCGCTTGCAAATATGCTGGATCTGGAGCTGTCCGGGGTTGATTTTTACAATCCCTCATAGTAAAATGGAACAAATGTATACAAATGAGGGGAAGACCATGAAAAAAGAACGCATTAGCTGGAATGTATTTTTTCAGGCGGTGATATCTATCGCACTGCCTATCGCATTGCAGAATTTTTTATCCACAACGGCAAGTATGGTGGATACTATAATGATAGGCAGCATGGGCGAGCTGTCGGTGGCGGCGGTAGGTATCTGTTCACAGATTTCATCATTATTTTTCTCATGTTATTTCGGCTTTGCAGGAGGAGCACTTTTGTTTTTCTCCCAATACTGGGGAGCAAAGAATGAAAGCGGGATAAACAGGACGTTCGGACTGTCCATGAGCCTGCTCTTACTCGTCGGTGTACTTTTTGGCGGGGCAGCTGTCATAAAACCGGATTTTCTGCTTGGAATATATACGGATAAACAGAATATCATTGACGTGGCAGTGCCTTACATCCGTATCGTAGGCTTTGCATATCCGCTGCAGGTGCTTGGCGTGATAGCGAGCTTTCTGATGCGGGCGACGGAGCGTGTAAAGATTCCGCTGGTTGCGTCTATCGCAGGTCTGGTGACGAACTTTTGCTTAAACTGGGTATTGATATATGGAAGGTTCGGGATGCCGCAGATGGGGGCTGCGGGCGCTGCGGTGGGAACGCTTGTTTCTGCGCTCGTGAATCTGCTCATACTGATGGTATTTTTATGGAAGGATCAGAAAACGCTGCGTCTGCGTGTGAGCGAGATGTTCTGTTGGGGAGACGGCTTTGCGAAGATGTATCTGTCGAAATGTCTGCCCATTATCTGTAACGAGTTGTTTTACGGGATAGGTCAGATGCTCATCAATGTGGTGATAGGACGGCAGTCTGAAAGCGCAATCGCCGCGATGGCGGCGTTCCGCGTGCTGGAGGGCTTTGTGTTCGCCTTTTTCGGAGGTCTGGCAGATGCAAGCTCCGTTGTGGTCGGCAAGGAGATAGGTGCGGGGCGGCATATGCGCGGTTATCAGTATGTAAAAGGTTTTTCGATACTGTGTCCGGCGATAACCTTCGTTATCTGTCTGACGGGTGTGCTGTTAAATGAAACGCTTTTGTCGCTGTTCGGGCTGGGACCTGAGGCGATGTATTACGGCAAGTATATGCTGCTGATATATCTGGTGGCGGGGACGGTGCGTACCTGCAACTATATCATGAATACCTGCTACCGGGCAGGGGGAGAGGCGGTATTCGGGACGGTGCTGGAGATTACCTGCCTGTTTACGATAAGCGTGCCCGCCACATGGATCGCGGGAATGGTGCTGCATCTTCCGTTCCTGGCAGTATTTTCTTTTTTGTACACGGACGAGCTGATACGTCTTGTGTTCGAGCTGTGGTATACGAGAACGGGAAAATGGGTCAAGCCTGTAACGGAGCAGGGGAAGGCGGCGCTTTCTGATTTCAGGAAACAGATGGCTGCTGCCCACGGCAGCTTCAAACATAAAAAGCGGCAGGGCGCAGGATGAAGCCTTGACGGACGTCAGGAAAGCCTTTAATATAATGGAAGAGGAAGAGATTCAGGAAAGGATGCACAGATGAGAAACTGGGACAAAGCGGTGATAGTACCGGAATTTTGCGAGCAGGGAGTGGCATGCTACCGGCTGGATGGGGAAGAGTATTTGAATGAGTATTATATCGTTTCCGAGGCTGAGACGAGAAAGCTGTTGAGCAAGCCGGAGATAGTGGGATATGAGGTTTACAACTGCCTTATTCCGTCTACTTCCCAGATGCTGTACTATCTGAAGGATCAAAAGAAGGTAACGACGGCGAATATCCTTTCGATATTAAGAGGGGCGCTGAACTATCCGCTGGAGGAGAGCTGCTACCGGGAGCATATCCGCGTGCATGACATCAGCTTTTTGTCCAGCGAGCGCGTTTTTGAAAATGAGGAGATAGCGGGGCTTGAGATAAAGTACAGCAAGCTGACGATGGTGCCGGATTCCACGCTGATGATAGGCGACATTATCGCCAGCGGGGAAACGCTGATACACTGCCTGCGTTATGTGACGGATTTTTACAGAAGCCATGGAGCGAAGCTGAGAAATATCATCATCTTCACGATAGGCGGCACAAAGGCAATAGAGATCCTGGAGGATCTGACGCGTGATATCCGCGAGTTCTGGCCGGAATTTGAAGGATTTATCACGATTTATTATGAAGGGATATTTTCTACCTATCAGGATAAAGGCGTATCCGGAATAAACCTGCCGGATGTGGACTTTTTCTGGAAGGACGGAATTGTTGCGCCGGAATTCCGTCGGGAGGCGCTTTCCATGTCCAGTCCGTTGTTTGAAAAGTGCATTATCTATGATGGCGGTGCAAGGCGGTATGAGATACATGAGCATGTAAAAGAGGTTCTGGAATTCTGGGAGGGCATTTTAGAGCGTGCCGACAGGATAGATTTCGAGAAGCTTCTGGAAGAAAAGCTGGGATATCCGCTTCCGGTAAGCTTTGAGGAGTGGATAGCATTGAATCATTATGATAAGATACGTCCTGAGGATGCCGGCTGGCTGTACCGTCAGGAAAAAGGCTTTATCGAAAGCATAAAGACGATGACATTAAAGGAGCTTGCAGAGCAGAGAATAGCAGAGTTTACCGGCGCATTGAAAAAATATATTCTCTAAAGAGAATATGGTGATACACAAAAAAGGAGAGGGAACGATTCCCCCTCCTTTTTTGAATCCGTCTTATTTCATGGATTCTTCCTGTTTTTTAATCATTCTGCGGACCATTTCGCCGCCGATAGAGCCTGCTTCCTTGGAAGTCAGGTCACCGTTGTAGCCTTCCTTTAAGTTTACGCCCAGCTCGGACGCAACCTCAGTCTTAAATCTGTCAAGAGCTGCCTTTGCTTCAGGAACCTCAACTCTATTGGTTTTACCGGAACTGTTTGCCATTTTCAGTCACCTCCATAAATTTTCATGGTTTGCTGTTTACAGACGGTAAAGGGGACACTGCTCCTTTGCCGCAGGATAAGCGCTGTCATCAGAATGCGCTTATCGCTTTACCCAATGGCTCTGCAGATGCCCCGTAAACCGTTGTGCGCGTCTGTGTCATCACTTATCTTGACTTTAGTATGTACCTGCAAAAAGAAAATATGATGGAAACTTATGGAATCGTGATGATTTCCGATTTTAAAAGAAGGGCATCTTTCGGGTCGTGGGAAGAAAAGAGCAGTGTCGCATTTTTTTTATATTCCAGGATAAGCCCGGCGGCAGTCTGCTTTGTGGCTGCGTCCATACCGGTAAATGGTTCATCCAGTAAGAGAAAGTCAAACGGAACGGCAAGGGCACGCAGCAGGGCAAGCCGCCTTTTCATGCCGCCGGAAAATTCAAAAACAGGTTTATTCAGGCTTTCGGGCGGGAGAAGACGGGATGCGAAGGCGGCAAGCTGCGCGGTGGTTTTTGTCCGGTCTGTTACGAATCTCAGATTTTGGACTGCATTATAGCCTTCCAGCAGTCGGTCTTCCTGAAACACAGCGGAGATTTTTTTGCCGGAAAGCCCGTCTATAAAACCGGCATCCGGCTGTTCCAGCCCGAGGAGGATTTTGAAAAGTGTTGTCTTTCCGGTCCCGGACGGCGCCATGAGACAATAGGAGGCGCCGGAGGGGAGCGTGAGGTTCAGGCGGGAAAGCACAGTCTGACCGTCAAAGCTTTTACACAAGTCGGAAATAATGATATCGGAAGAGTGTTTCATAAAGCAGGATTCCCCTTTCCGGCGGCAAGAGTCAGAAGCCGCAGCAGGATTTTTTCAAAAAGGACGGATAACAGGATGACTGTCAATGTCCATGAAAATAAAGAAGCGGTGTCCAGATATATCTTTGCCTGGTAGAGTCCTTCTCCGATGGAACCGGACGGGACGCCTATTACTTCTGCGGCGATGCCGGATTTGAAGGCGAGAGCAAGGGCGGTCTTACAGGAGCTTATAAGGTAGGGGAACAGTGCCGGACGGTAGATATAAAAAAGCCGTTTTGAAATCGGGACGCAAAATACCGCCGCCATTTCCAAAAGCTTCGGGTCTGCGGCAGAAAGACCTGCCTGTGTGCTGACATGTATCATGGGAAAAACGACCGCAAAGGAAATGAGGACGGACAGGTTGCCCGATCCGGTCCAGATGAGCGCCAGAATGACAAAGGACGCTACAGGAATAGCCTTCATGAGCTGGATGGGAAGCTCGAGAAAATCCCCGAGAAGACGGAACCGGCAGGAGAGCGCTCCTGTGGTAAGTCCGGCGAAAAATGCGAGGAAAAAGCCGAGGCATATCCTGCCGAAGGAAAATCCGACAGCCTGCCAGAAGGAAAGGGTAAAAAGCTGGGAAGCGAACGTTTTTAGCGTTTCGACAGGGCCGACCAGCAGGATGGCATTGTCCATTTTCAGACAGGCGAGCTGCCAGACGAGCAGCCAGAAAAAAATGACGGCTGCTCTTTTCAGTTGGTCAGGAAAATCTTTCCACATGGATATGGCTCCTTTACGGAAGATAATAGAATGCGTCGTCCGGCAGGGAACCCCCGACAGACTTGGGCTCCTGTTCCAGAAGGACAGAAAGGTAGCCGCTCAGGGCGGTCTTCATCTCCTGACCATCCAAATAGGAAATATTGCAGGCGGGGAGCGCCTTTTTGGCGATGGCTGCCTTTGCGACGATGCCCGCCTTTTCTATCAGGGCAGCAGCCGCGTCAGGCTCTTTTTGCGTGTAAAGGATGGAAGCCTCATGCTCTGTTAAAAATGCATCCACCAGCTCTTTGTGTGCGTTTAAAAAGTCGTTGTTTACGATGGTCACGCCGGTAACGAGGCGGCTGCCGCTGCCTTCCTCCTGAAGTTCATCCCAGGCTTTGGTCAGGTCGAGGACAACGGAAAGGGATTCATTCTGAGCAAGGGCGACGGTGACGAAGGGCTGGGGTAAAAGTCCGACTGCCTGCGGGTCTGCCGCAAGGACGGATGCGACCTCAGACGCTTCGGATTTAAATTCCAGAGTCACATCGTCTTTGGAAAGACCGGCGGCAGAGATGAGGTAGCGCAGCACATATTCGGGCGTTGTTCCCTTGCCGGGCAGATAAACGGTCTTGCCGGAAAGCTGTTCGACAGAGTTGACAGAGCTGTCGCCGGATACGAGATAGAGCACACCGAGTGTGTTGATGTCTATCACGGAAATCTTTCCGCCTGTCTTGTGATATAAAACGGACGCCACATTTGCGGGAAGCAGAGCGATGTCTACGCTGCCATTTGCTACAAGCCCGGTGAGCTCATCGGCAGCCGTTACCATTGTGAATTCATAGTTATTTGTGCAGATGCCGTTTTCAGCGTCGTCCATCAGCTTGACAAGCCCCATTGTGGTAGGTCCTTTTAAGCCGCCTATGCGGATGACGGTATCGTCGGATGTCTGATCGGTTCCGGACGTGGCTTCGATTGCAGAGGTGGTTTCAGATTCAGGCACAGATGTCCCTGTGTTTGAAGGGAAGTCGGGCGCAGAAGAGCTGCAGCCGGCAAGAAGACCGGCGGACAGGATAGCCGCCATCAGCAGAGAGCCAAATTTTTTCATGGAAAAATCCTCCTATTGTTTGGAATAAATGGTCTTCGTGCTGATACCGTCGAGCATGCCGAGCTTGCCGGAAAGGGAGCTTATCTGATTCATAGGCGCGTCAACAACAATACTGATAATGGACAGACTGCGCTCACGGTAAGGGATGCCCATGCGGCCGATGATGTAAGGGCCGTATTCATGAAGAAGCTGATTCATTTTTTCGATGGAATCGGGATTCTCGACCATAATACCGATCAACGCTACGCGGGTGTCCATAAAAATGCCTCCTGTTTACGCCTTCTCCCGCAGAAAAACCGCCCTGTACAGACAGGAGGGCAAAATCTTTGGGGTCAGCACGAATGAACTTACTAAAAACATAGCATAAAAACCGCATACTGTCAAAAAAAACTGGTATTTTGGGATGGGGTATGATATAATCGTACAATGACTGTTGGTATGCCCGTATTTCAAAAAAGCATGCCCTGCCGGAACCTTCCGGCAGATGAAAAAACACATAAGAAATTCAGGAGGAATCATACAATGAGTTTACAGGTTGAAAAACTCGAAAAGAACATGGCGAAACTGACAATCGAAGTTTCCGCAGATGAATTTTCCAAAGCAGTAGAGGAAGCTTACCAGAAGAACAGGGGCAAGATCTCCGTTCCTGGCTTCCGTAAGGGCAAAGTTCCCAAGAAGATGATCGAGCAGATGTACGGCAAGGCAGTATTTTATGAAGATGCGGCAAATGCTCTGATTCCCGGCGCATATGAGAAGGCTCTGGAGGAGTGCGAGGAGACTATCGTTTCTTCCCCCAAGATCGATGTGACACAGATTGAAGAAGGCAAAGCCTTCATCTTTACCGCTGAGGTGGCATTAAAGCCTGAGGTTACACTGGGCACATACAAGGGCGTTGAAGTGGACAAGATTGAGATCAGCGTTACCGACGAGGAAGTTGAGGCTGACTTAAAGCAGCAGCAGGAGAACAATTCCAGAGTCGTTACCGTTGAGCGTCCCGTTGCAGACGGAGACATCGCTGTTATCGATTACGAAGGCTTCGCAGACGGCGTTGCATTCGAGGGCGGCAAAGGCGAGGATTACAGCCTGACAATAGGTTCCCATTCCTTCATCGATAACTTTGAAGAGCAGCTCATCGGCAAGAACGCAGGTGAAGAGTGCGAAGTAAACGTGACCTTCCCTGAGGAGTATCATGCAAAAGAGCTGGCTGGCAAGCCCGTTGTGTTCAAGGTGACTGTAAAGGAAGTAAAGGAAAAGCAGCTTCCTGAGTTAAACGACGAGTTTGCAGGCGAAGTATCCGAGTTCGAGACTCTGGACGCTTACAAAGAGGATATCCGCAAGAAGCTGACCGAGAAGAAGGAAGCTGAGGCGAAGAACGAGAAGGAAGATGCTGTCATTACAGCTGTTATCGAGAACGCTCAGATGGAAATTCCTGAGGCAATGGTGGAGACACAGCAGAGACAGATCGTTGACGAGTTTGCGCAGAGACTGCAGATGCAGGGTCTGAGCATGGAGCAGTACTTCCAGTTCACAGGTCTGAGCTATCAGCACATGCTGGAGCAGGTTAAACCTCAGGCTGAGAGAAAGATAAAGTCCAGACTGGTACTGGAGGCTGTCGTTGCAGCGGAGAACATCGTAGCTACAGAGGAAGACTACGAGGAAGAGATCAAGCGCATGGCAGAAGGCTACAGAATGGAAGCCGACAAGATCAAAGAGCTGATGGGCGAGCAGGGCAAGAAGCAGATCATGGAAGATCTGGCTGTTCGCAAGGCTGCAGAATTTGTTGTGAACGAAGCAAAAGAGAAATAAACAGCATCATTAAATATTTCTAAAATATCAGGTTCTTTTATTGCAAAAAGAAACGCCGTGAGCTAAGATTTTAAAGAAAGCAAAATCCAGCAAAACAGGGAATAGACCGGGAGCAGCAGCTCCCGGTCTTCACGGCGGTTTTTATTCCGTTTGAGACAGGAAGTAATTTCCGCATACATTTCCCAGTTAATAATAGAAACCGGAGGTTATATTATGAGTTTAGTACCTTATGTCATTGAACAGACCAGCCGTGGAGAGCGTTCCTACGATATTTATTCGAGATTGCTCAAGGAGAGGATTATTTTTCTGGGAGAAGAAGTAAATGACGTTACGGCGAGTCTTGTAGTGGCTCAGCTTCTTTTTCTGGAGTCTGAGGACCCGGATAAGGACGTCCATCTTTATATCAACTTATTTTCAAGCTCCATTTCTGCCGGCATGGCAATCTATGACACGATGAAATTCATCAAATGTGACGTTTCCACCATCTGCATCGGGATGGCGGCCAGCATGGGCGCATTTCTGCTGGCAGGCGGCGCAAAGGGTAAGAGAATGGCACTCCCCAACGCGGAAATAATGATACATCAGCCTTTAGGCGGCGCGCAGGGACAGGCGACAGACATTGAGATAAATGCAAGACATATTTTGAAAATAAAAGAGAGAATGAACCGGATACTCGCAGAGAATACCGGTAAAGAATATGAGGTGATAGCAGCGGATACGGAAAGAGATAACTGGAAGACCGCGCAAGAGGCTGTGGATTACGGCCTGATCGATATGATAATCACCTCCCATGATAACATGTGAGTAGGATAGGAGAATAAAATGGCAGGCAGATTTTCTGACGACCAGGTAAGATGTTCCTTTTGCCATAAGACGCAGGATCAGGTCCGCAAGCTGATAGCGGGACCTGAGGGCGTATATATATGTGATGAATGCGTGGACATCTGCGCAGAGATAATCGAAGAGGAGAGCGAAGAGGAAGAGGCACAGCTCGATCCTGCAGAGATAAACCTTTTAAAGCCGGCTCAGATAAAGGAGTTTCTGGACGATTATGTCATCGGCCAGGAAGAGGCGAAGAAGGTGCTCTCCGTTGCAGTATACAATCATTATAAGCGCGTGACGAGCGAGGATGACGGAGACGGAGTCGAGCTCCAGAAGTCTAATATCCTGATGCTCGGGCCGACGGGAAGCGGAAAGACATATCTGGCGCAGTCTCTTGCGAAGATAATAAATGTTCCTTTTGCCATTGCGGATGCAACGACCCTGACAGAGGCGGGGTATGTGGGCGAGGATGTGGAGAATATTCTGTTAAAGCTCATTCAGGCGGCGGATTATGATGTGGAACGCGCGCAGCTGGGTATCGTATATGTAGATGAAATCGACAAGATAACCAAGAAGAGCGAGAATGTTTCCATTACGAGAGACGTTTCAGGTGAAGGCGTTCAGCAGGCGCTTTTAAAGATTATGGAAGGCACGGTTGCAAGCGTGCCCCCTCAGGGCGGCAGAAAGCACCCTCAGCAGGAGCTGATACAGATAGATACGACGAACATCCTGTTTATCTGCGGAGGCGCCTTTGACGGTATTGAGCGCATCGTGGAAAACCGTCTCGACAGAAAGAGTATTGGTTTCCATGCGGATATCACAACGAAGGCGGAACGGGATGCGGGCGAGCTGTATGCGGAAGTGACGGCGCAGGATTTGGTAAAATTCGGCCTTATTCCGGAGTTTGTGGGGCGCGTGCCTATCAACGTATCACTGCAGGGACTTGACAGAGACGCCCTGATAAGGATATTAACAGAACCGAAGAATGCCCTGATAAAGCAGTATCAGAAGCTGTTTGGTTACGACCATGTGAAACTCGTATTTGAAAAAGAAGCGGTGGAAGCCATCGCAGACAAGGCGTTGGAGAGAAAGACCGGAGCCAGAGGGCTGCGTTCTATCATGGAGAAGGCGCTGATGGACGTGATGTTCCAAATCCCTTCCGATCCGGGGATTACCCAGTGTATCATTACGAAAGAGACTGTGGACGGCGGCAGCAGGCCGATGCTCGTGCGGCGTGAGAAGCAGGGGCTTTTAGAGGGCTTCAAAGAGGCAAAATAAAGTGACAGCATTATGCGCCGCCCGATGATTTGGGCGGCGTATTTGATAATGAATAATGAGGGGAATATACCCGTTTTTATATTGGAGTGTTATGGAAAGATTTGAACAGATGCCGGCAGTGGCCCTGAGGGGAATGACGATACTGCCGGATACGATGATACATTTTGACCTGATAAGGGAAAAGTCCATCCGGGCGGTGGAAGAAGCGCTCGATGCTGACCGTAAGGTATTTCTGGTAACTCAGAAAAAGGCGGAGACAGAAGAACCATCCAGAGAGGATCTGTACAGTATCGGCTGCGTTGCGTCGGTAAAGCAGGTGACGAAGCTGCCGGATAACCTGGTGCGCGTGTTCGTGGAAGGCAAGGAGCGGGGAAGACTTGTTTCACTTGATGAGGAAAGCTCCTATCTGCTTGCTGAAGTGGAATATGTGGAAGAAAAGGAGGGGGACTCCTGCGAAACAGAGGCGATGAAACGCAATATCAAGGAGCAGTTTGCGGCATATTGCAGGCTGCATCCGAGAACAGGCAGGACGCTTTTGCGCCATATTGAGGAGATATCAGAGACCGGGCGGCTGCTGGATCAAATCGTGGAAAATATTCCCGTGGATTATACCGTAAAGCAGAGCATTCTGGAGACACTTGAGGTTGAGGAGCGCTATGAGGTACTGGCAGGCGTTTTGTCCAGAGAGATAGAAGTGGCAAAGATACGCACGGAGCTTTCCGAAAAGGTAAAGGAACGTGTGGATAAAAATCAGAAGGACTACATTCTGCGGGAGCAGATGAAATATATCCAGGAGGAGCTTGGGGAAGACGATATTTCCGAAAGCGCCGTATTCGAGAGCAGACTGGAGCAGTTAAAGGCGTCCAAAGAGATAAAAGAAAAGATAGTAAAAGAGATTGGGCGGTTTAAGAGGCTTTCCGGCAACAGCGCAGAAGCGGGGGTACAGAGGAGCTATATCGAGACCCTGCTCGACCTGCCATGGGATAAGGCATCGCGGGACAGCACGGATATCGTGCATGCGGAAGAGATACTTGAACGGGACCATTACGGTCTGGAGCAGGTGAAGGAGCGAGTGCTGGAATTTCTGGCTGTGCGGGCACTGACAAAGCGGGGCGACAGTCCCATCATCTGTCTGGTAGGCCCTCCCGGAACCGGAAAAACCTCTATTGCCCGCAGCGTGGCTGAGGCACTGAATAAAAAGTATGTTCGTATCAGTCTGGGCGGAGTCCGGGACGAGGCGGAGATACGCGGGCACAGAAGGACTTATATCGGGGCGATGCCGGGGCGCATCGTTGCCGGATTAAAGCAGGCGGGCGTAAAAAATCCCATGATGCTGCTGGATGAGGTGGATAAAGTTTCCAGCGACTATAAAGGCGACACATCCGCGGCTTTACTGGAGGTTTTGGACGGAGAGCAGAACGGACATTTCCGTGATCATTATGTAGAGATCCCAGTGGATTTGTCAGAGGTGTTGTTTATCGCGACAGCGAATACGACGGAGACGATACCGCGCCCTCTGTTGGATCGTATGGAAGTGATAGAGGTAAGCAGCTATACTGCGAATGAGAAATTCCATATCGCCAAAGAGCATCTTCTGCAAAAGCAGCTTTCCAAAAACGGGATGGAGGGTAAGCTGGAAATAGGAGACAGTGCATTGAAGGAGATAATAGAAGCCTATACCCGTGAAGCGGGCGTAAGAAATCTGGAACGGAAGCTTGGCGAAGTATGCCGGAAAGCAGCAAGGGAACTTTTAAAGGAGAAAAAAGACAGGATAAGGGTGACCTCCCGGAATCTGGAAAAATATCTTGGAAAGAGGAGATTTTCTTCTATCAAAGCGAATAAGACAGATGAGATAGGCATTGTGCGCGGACTGGCGTGGACGAGCGTGGGCGGAGATACGCTTCAGATAGAAGTCAATATGATGCCGGGCAAGGGAGAGCTTGAGCTGACAGGACAGCTTGGCGATGTGATGAAGGAGTCTGCGATGGCAGGTCTGAGTTATATCCGCTCTGTCAGCACACGGTACGGTATTGCACCTGAGGTGTTCAGAGAGAATGATTTTCATATCCATATCCCGGAAGGAGCCGTTCCGAAGGATGGTCCGTCCGCTGGTATCACGATGGCGACGGCGCTTTTGTCGGCGCTGACACATACGCCTGTCCGTGCTGATCTGGCAATGACCGGAGAAGTCACTCTGAGAGGAAGGGTTCTTCCTATCGGGGGATTGAAGGAAAAAACGCTGGCAGCAAAAAATGCCGGCATCCGTACCGTTCTTGTACCGGAGAAAAATCGTCCGGATGTGGAAGAGATACCGGCAGAGATAAAAAACGGGCTGGAGATTTTATTCGTGGAAACGATGGATGATGTGACCGCTCATGCGTTTGCAGCAGGAAAGGAAAAAAAGAATGGTAATTAAATCTGTGAATCTGGAGACCGTATGCGGGATTACGAGCAAGCTGCCGGACAATACACTTCCGGAAGTTGCTTTTGCGGGAAAGAGTAACGTGGGGAAATCCTCTTTGATAAATGGTATCATGAACCGCAAGAGTCTTGCCCGTACATCGTCTCAGCCCGGAAAGACGCAGACAATCAATTTTTATAATGTGAATGAGACGTTTTATCTTGTCGATCTGCCGGGATACGGTTATGCGAAGGCAAATCAGCAGGTAAAGGCACAGTGGGGAAAGATGATAGAACGGTATCTGCACAGCTCCAAACAGTTAAAGGCGGTATTTCTGCTGGTAGATATCCGACATGACCCCTCCGCCAACGATAAGCAGATGTATCAGTGGATGCGCCATTACGGTTATGACCCTATCATCATCGCGACGAAGCTGGATAAGATAAACCGCAGCCAGATACAGAAGCATGTGAAGGCGATAAGGGTCGGGCTGGAGGCGGAAAAGGATACCATCATCATTCCGTATTCTTCCCTGTCAAAGCAGGGAAGGGAAGAGATATATGAGCTTTTGGACCGCCTGCTGGTTCCTGAAACAGACGGAGAAGAACAAGCCGACTAAAGGAGGCAAAAGCGATGCGGGAATCTCAAAAAAAGTATTTGAAATGCGTACTGAATCTATTGACTGCGGCGGTCATTGTGCTGCTGCTGGTGTTTTTGATGCCGCGGATGATAGGGTTTTTCATGCCGTTTGTCATCGGCTGGATAATTGCGGCAGTGGCAAATCCGCTCGTGCGGCTTTTGGATGAAAAGCTGAAGATACGAAGAAAAGCCGGGTCGGCTATCGTGATAGTCGCAGTCATAGCGGCAGTCATCGGGATATCCTATTGGGGGGTGAGCCTTCTGGCAGAGCAGCTTTCAGGGTTTGTACACGACCTTCCCGTGCTGTGGCATTCTCTGGAGGAGGATGTGAGCAATGCGGGCAGGCTGCTGCAGCGTTTCACCCAGTATCTTTCCCCGGATATCCAGAGTCAGATAACGGCAGTCATAGATGGTTTGACCGGTTGGGTCAGTGCTATGGCGAATCAGGTTGGAAGCCATACAGTGACCGTGGTGGGCAATTATGCAAAAAATATCCCTTCCATATTGGTAGGAGTGATAATGTGCCTGCTGTCCTCCTATCTGTTCATCGCACAGCGTACGGAGGTCATCGCTTTTTTCAGAAAGTATGTTCCGGAAGGCTTTCGGACGAAATGGATGGTGATGTACCGGAGCCTGACGGGGGCGGTCGGCGGATATTTTAAGGCGCAGCTGAAGATAGAGATATGGATATATTTTCTTTTGCTGGTCGGCTTTATGGTTCTGCGGGTCAAATACAGTGCGCTGATCGCTTTGGGAACCGCTTTCCTTGATTTTTTTCCGGTGTTTGGAACAGGGGCGGTGCTCTGGCCGTGGGCACTTGTAAAGGTGCTGGGCGGCGACTATAAGATGGCGCTGGGGCTGATGATAATGTGGGGTGTGGGTCAGCTGGTGCGTCAGCTCATCCAGCCGAAGATTGTCGGAGATTCTATCGGGGTTCCTGCACTGCCGACGTTGTTTTTATTATTTATCGGCTATAAGATGGGGAGCGTTGTCGGGATGATACTGGCAGTCCCGGCAGGCATTATTGTGGCGAATATGTATCAGGCGGGATTTTTTGATACGACGATAGCCAGCGTGCGGATACTGATAGAGGGCTTCAATCATTTCAGAAAGCTGGAGGAAGAGGACCTTCACAGACCGGACGGAAAATAATAAAAAGGTTTGAGGGAAAGGAACAGGAAGCTTGCGTAATTTTAAGATAGTGGTTCAATATGATGGAACCCGTTATCAGGGATGGCAGCGGCAGGGGAGTACGGAAAATACGCTGCAGGGGAAATTTGAAACGCTGCTTTCCAGAATAGCGGAAGCACCGGTGGAGATAAATGCCTCCGGAAGGACGGACGCGGGGGTGCATGCCTACGGGCAGGCAGCCAGCTTCCATATGGATACAGACCTGTCACCCGAAGAGCTTTTGGAAGAGATGAACAGGTATCTGCCGGAGGATGTGGCAGTGCTCTCCTGCGAAGAGGCGCCGGAGCGGTTTCACGCGCGCCTCAACGCGGTCGGAAAGACATATCGCTATCGCATCTGGAATGGAAAGGTCAGAAATATATTTGACAGGCGGTTCGTATGGCAGGTGGATGAAGAACTCGATTTGGGTGCCATGAGAGAGGCGGCGGAGCTTCTGACCGGACGCCATGATTTTGCATCGTTTACTTCTGCAAAGAGTAAGAAAAAATCTACGGTTCGGACGATATCTTCCATAGGGATAGAAAAACAGGGAGAAGAGATAGTACTGACATTTACGGGCGACGGATTTTTATATCATATGGTACGGATACTGACGGGGACTCTTGTGGAAACAGGGCTTGGGAAGCGTTCCGCGGACGATATGGTGCGGATACTGGAAGCAAAAGACCGGCAAAGAGCGGGAGCGCTGGCGCCTGCCTGTGGTCTTGCGCTGATGGAGGTTTATTATTGAGGGGTTTTTATGAAAATATGGGACACACTCAGGCACAGCCTTTGTACGGAGGATGAAACCAGCAGGAAGACAGGGCGCATCCTGAAGGTTGTGTTTTTTATTTATATTCTGCTGCTCCTTCGGGTTATCGTCTTTAAATATCCGATGGAGCGGCTGGAGGAAATCACCCGGTCATGGAGCAAAAGTGTTGTGTTGGAAGGGCTGGGAACGGCAAATTTTACATTTTTCAAGACGATAAAAATGTACATCCGTTATTGGGGACGGCTGAACAGCTTTGAAAATCTGGTCGGGAATGTAATCGCGTTTATCCCATTCGGATTTCTGACGCCGTTTGTACAGAAGGAGAGCCGCAGATGGTGGGTGCTGTTTCTGGATTCGTTTGTGTTGGTGGCATGTATCGAACTGTTTCAGCTCTTTACGGCATTTGGCGCGTTCGATGTGGATGACATTTTGTTAAACTGCGCCGGGGCAATGATAGGATACGGCATATTTGCGGCAGGATTTCTCCGGAAAAGGTAAAGATACGCGGGAGGAGATTACAATGAGACTGGTGTTTTTGATACGGCGGAGGAAAATCAGATGAAGAAACTTCTGTGTTATCTGAAAGGATATGAAAAGGAAACGGTGTTCGCGCCGCTGTTTAAGATGCTAGAGGCTCTTCTTGAGCTGTTTGTTCCGCTCGTGATGGCGACGGTGATAGATACGGGCATCGCACACCGGGACAGCTTTTATATTGTAAAAATGTGTCTGCTCCTGGTGGCGCTGGGTGCGGTCGGACTGGCGTGCTCTGTTACGGCGCAGTTTTTTGCGGCAAAGGCTGCGACCGGATTTTCGACAAAGCTTCGACATGAGCTGTTTTCACATATTCAGGGACTGTCCTATACGGAAATGGACAAAATTGGGACGGCAACGCTGATAGCGCGGATGACGAGCGATGTCAACCAGGTGCAGAACGGCGTCAACATGTTCCTGCGCCTGTTTCTGCGTTCGCCCTTTATCGTGTTCGGCGCGATGGTCATGGCATTTACGGTGGATGTGAAGGCGGCGTTTGTGTTTGTAGTAACAATACCGCTTTTATCCGTTGTTGTATTTGGCATCATCCTCTGGACGCTTCCTCTTTATCGGAAGGTGCAGGGGCGGCTGGACCGGGTGCTCGGGCTGACGCGGGAAAATCTGAGCGGTGCGCGCGTGATACGCGCCTTTAATAAAGAAGAGGATGAAAAAAGGCGTTATCGGGAAGAAAACGATGCGCTGGCGGGGCTCCAGAAATTTGTGAGCGGTATTTCAGGGCTGATGAATCCGCTTACCTGCGTTATCATAAACGGGGCGGTCATCGCACTTTTGTATACGGGGGCGTTTAGAGTAGACAGTGGCGTCCTGACGCAGGGCGAGGTCATCGCGCTTGTCAATTATATGTCGCAGATACTTGTGGAGCTTGTAAAAATGGCGAATCTGACCGTTACTCTGACAAAGGCGGCGGCATGCGGAAACCGGGTGCAGGATGTACTTGAGACGAAGAGCAGCATGGAATTTTTGCCGGAAACGGGGATGCAGGCGGAAGATTGCAGAGGAAGGGCATCAGGTGGAAGAGAGGCCGGGACGGATGAAGAAACGGCGGTGGAATTTAAGCATGTGAGCCTGACCTATGCCGGAGCGGGCAGCGAGGCGCTGACGGACATCAGCTTTTCGGTAAAAAAAGGGGAGACGATAGGCATCATAGGCGGTACAGGTTCCGGTAAGACCAGTATCGTAAATCTGATACCGCGCTTTTATGACGCAACAAAGGGCGGAGTTTTCGTGGACGGAAGAAATGTAAAGGGATACACCAAAGACGCGCTGAGAGAAAAGGTCGGTATCGTTCCCCAGAAGGCGGCGCTGTTTGCAGGAACGATAGCGGAGAATCTGCGCTGGGGGAAGAAGGAGGCTTCCGGGGAAGAACTGTGGCGTGCGCTGGAGATTTCCCAGGCAAAGGAATTTGTAGAGAAAAAAGAGGGAGGCTTGAATGCGGATGTCCTGCAGGGCGGCAAAAATCTGTCAGGAGGGCAGAGACAGCGACTGACCATTGCGAGGGCGCTGGTGCGGCGTCCGGAAATCCTGATACTGGACGACAGCGCGTCGGCGCTGGATTTTGCGACAGATGCGGCGCTGCGCAGGGCGCTCAGGACGATGGACGGCGCGCCCGCAGTATTTATTGTTTCCCAGAGGACGTCCTCGATACGGCATGCGGATAAGATACTCGTTTTGGAGGACGGACATATGGCGGGACTTGGCACGCATGAGGAGCTTTTAAAAACATGCCCTGTTTATCAGGAGATACACTATTCTCAGTTTGACAAAAATACGTCGGAGGGGGAAAAGTAAGATGGGAAAAAGGATAGATGAAGCACAGAGGCGTACTTTGAAAAAGGTACTCCGGTATATGAAGCCATACCGCTTTTTTCTGCTGCTGTCCCTGTTGCTGGCAGCCGTGACGGTGGCGGGCACGCTTTATCTGCCGCTTTTGATCGGAAATGCGGTGGACTGCATCATCGGGCCGGGCAGCGTGGACTTCGATGGCGTATTCGGGGTGCTTTTCAAAATGGGGCTGGTGATAGGCGTGACGGCGCTTTCCCAGTGGCTCATGAACGTATGCAATAATAAGCTGACCTATCAGATCGTGCGGGACGTGCGGAACGAGGCGTTTACAAAGATTGAAATCCTGCCGCTCAAATACATCGATTCCCATCCCCATGGGGAAATCGTGAGCCGTGTGATAGCGGACGTGGACCAGTTCGCGGACGGGCTTCTGATGGGATTTACCCAGCTTTTTTCAGGGGTCATCACGATTCTGGGGACGCTTGCGTTTATGTTTTCGGTAAATGTGAGCATCACGCTCGTCGTTTTGGTGGTGACGCCGGTCTCCCTGCTGGTCGCTTCCTTTATCGCAAAGCGCACGTTTAAAATGTTTAAGGTACAGTCGGAGACACGCGGCGAGCAGACAGCCTTGATAGAAGAAATGATAGGCGGGCAGAAGGTCGTGCAGGCATTCGGACATGAAAAGGAAGCGCTGGAGAAGTTTGACGAGATAAACGGGAGGCTGCAGGGCTGTTCCTTAAAGGCAATCTTTTTTTCCTCCCTTACCAATCCGGCGACCCGCTTTGTCAACAGCCTTGTGTATACGGGAGTCGGGATATTCGGCGCGCTGGCAGCGATTCAGGGTCGGCTGACGGTAGGGCAGCTCTCCAGCTTTTTAAGCTATGCCAACCAGTATACGAAGCCCTTTAATGAGATTTCGGGCGTGGTGACGGAGCTGCAGAACGCCATTGCCTGCGCAGGAAGGGTATTCGGGCTGATAGAGGAAGAGCCTCAGATGCCGGAAAAGGAGGATGCGGTAAGCCTTTCCGGGATAGACGGCAGAGTGGAGTTAAAGGACGTTTCCTTTTCCTATTCGCCGGAGCAAAGGCTGATAGAGCATTTTAATCTGCATGTGAAGCCGGGACAGCGCATCGCCATCGTCGGTCCGACAGGCTGCGGAAAAACGACGGTCATCAATCTGCTGATGCGGTTTTATGATGTGGACGGAGGCAGCATCTGCGTGGAGGATATGGATATCCGCGACCTGACGAGGCGCAGCCTGCGGGCAGGCTACGGCATGGTGCTGCAGGAGACATGGCTGCGTTCGGGGACGATACGGGATAATATCACGGTCGGAAAGCCCGATGCATCTGAGGAGGAAGTCGTTGCGGCGGCGAAGGCGTGTCACGCCCACAGCTTTATCATGCGTCTGCCAAAGGGCTATGACACTGTGATAGGAGAGGACGGCGGCGGACTGTCGCAGGGACAAAAGCAGCTTCTGTGCATTACCCGCGTGATGCTGTGCTGCCCGCCGATGCTGATATTAGACGAGGCGACGTCTTCTATCGACACGCGCACGGAGTTAAAGATACAGAATGCGTTTGCAAAGCTGATGGAGGGGCGCACGAGCTTTATCGTGGCGCACAGGCTGTCCACGATACGCAGCGCGGACGTCATCCTTGTGATGAAGGATGGGAACATCATCGAGCAGGGAAATCACGAAAGCCTGCTCGCAAAGGGAGGGTTTTACGCGGAGCTGTACAACAGCCAGTATGCGGGATAGAAAATATATGTGTACAAGGCGGCAAATTGAGAAGAGAACGGAGCGGATCGAGCTGCAGCAAAAATATCAGGAAGGTTGACAGTTAAAGATAAAAATGGAGCTATATGGTGTCGGTAATATGATATCCTATTACAGGGAGAAGAATGGTTTGACCCAGCGGCAGCTGTGTCGCGGAATATGTACGGAGGCAACCATCTGTCGGATAGAGACAGGATGCAGGGAGTTTGATTCCCTGATTTCGGAAACGCTGTTGGAAAGGCTTGGAAAAACAGCGGACAGGCTGGAATTTGTTTTAAACGATGAGGACTATGTGCTCAATGAGCTTCGCTGCAATATTTTAACGGAAATCCGTGGGCATAGAACAGAACAGGCGGAAAAGCTTCTGGAAAAATATGAGGACAGTATGCCTGAAAGAGACAGGCTGCATCAGCAGTTTGTCCTTTTTGCGCGTGGATTGCTTCTGGAGGAAGCAGAAAAGGGAGAAGCCGCAGTTAAAAATTTTGAAGAGGCATTGGCTTTGACAGATGCAGATCAGGAAAAAAAGGGGAGTGGAATGATTTTATATTCTTCTGTGGAGATTGAACTGATCTATCATTTGTTTTGTCATGGAAGAATTGGAATAGAGCGGGTATTTTTAGCATTTGATTTCATGGAGAAATTATATGATGCGGAAATGAAAAGACAGTATATGATCCCGTTTCTGCAGCGGTTGTTAGAACAGTATAAAAGAGACGGAGATTTTGCGGGGATTGTTCGGATATGTGAAAAGGCGATAGGAATTTTAAATGCAGGCAGAAGCTATGAATATCTGGCGGCGTTTCACTGGGAAAAATTAAAGGCGCAGGAACAGCAGATGAGCGCACGAGGGATAGATGACAACGAGAAAAGAGAACTGCAGATACAGGGTAAAACGCTGTATTATATGAGTATGATTGAAGAAGATACAAAAAGAATGTGCGAAATTGCAGAGTTTTGCAGGGAGAGATTGGGATGTCAGATTATCGGGCAGGAGATTTGATACGGTTGGCAAGACAGGCGATTGGGATGAGTCAGGAGACGCTGTGTGAAAACATCTGCTCCGTCCAGACATTATCCCGGATCGAAAATGGGAAGGTCAATGTAAAACGGGATATTTACAGTATGCTGATGGAACGGATGGGAAGAAGCGAGGAGAAGATTCACAGCGTGTTAAAGACGGAGGATTTTGATACGTGGGAGCTTTTTTGGGAAATCGGCCGGGAGATCGCGAGGTATGATTATGCGATTGCGGAAAAAAAGCTGGAACAGTTAAAGCTTTATTTGAAGGAAGAGGAAAGCATAGTAAACAGGCAGCAGGTTCAGCGCCTCGAAAATTTGATTCAGTACCGACAGAAAAAAATAGAGAGAGAAGAATATCTGGAAAGGCAGGAGGGGCTTCTTACATTGACAGTGCCGGATTACCGGAAGCTTTTGGACAAAGTTTATCCATTCCGGAATGTGGAAATACAGATTTTAATGAATATTGCAAATGCAAAAGCAGATGGAGAAAATATTGAAAGAGCGATAAAAATTTACTATATGCTGATTCGTTCCTTAAATTGTGGATATATGAGAAAATCAGATTCGGAGAGGTTGATTTCCATGTTTGCATTGGGTCTCTCAAAAAGATACGGGGAATTAGAAGAATATGGGCGGGCAGCCAACTTGTGCAGAAACGGGATAGGGCGTGCAAAACAACATAAGTTTATTAGTGTGCTTCCGGGATTGTATGGTGAATTGGCCTGGAATATTATGAAGCAAATAGAAGAGGGAAAACTGGAAAAAAAAGAAAGGGAAACGGTTAAGAATTATTTGCGGTAAAGTTATGCCTCGGCGATTTTATCGCTTCAGCATAACATTGCGCAGATTTCAAAAGCATATTACAGAAAGTGGTTTGGAGAAGAGATATATTAAAGGAAAAAAAATTTCTTGAGGGGGATAATCAGAAGTATCCCCATGAGCTATAATAATATCAAAATAAGAAGCGTTATGACAGAAAATTTTTGATGTAAAGTCTGTAGAAGATTGAGATAAAAGTACGGATAAAATAGAAAATGCAATAAGAAACATAGATAATTTTGTAAAGCTTTTTTTCATTGTGACATCCTCCTAGTATTTTGCGGGATGTACTTTACAGTAAATTTACGGCAAAGACCATACCAGAATTGGAAAAAATAAATTTCCAATTCTGGTATGGTCTTTGTTTGTTGTAAAGGCTATGATATGTGCAGTTAAGCTTAACAAATCAGAAGAAGAGAGGTGAATATGATGAAAACAGAAATTAAATTTGATTTTAATGAGAAGAAGCCTGTTCTTAAAGGCGGTTCTTTGATTATTAATTTGTTCTAAGTAGAAAGTAAAGGGTTGATACATTAATATTGTCTGGAGATGTGTAATTGTAGAAATATATAAATGAGGATTTTATTATGTAGCAACCCTTTATTGTAATGGATGAAAGATAAAGTCGCAGTATTGGAGATTACAATATGAAATTATCAAAATATATTTACGTTGCAGATGGGGTTGATGGAAAGACCGGATTATTATATAATAGCAAAACAGATTATCTTATTAAGTATAATAAAGCAGATTTTGGCGAAGTGGATAATCTCATTAAATATGAAGAAATAATGAGTTTTTTGAAAGAAAAAGAGTTTCTGGAATTGGAAAATGAAGAGACCATAATACAGAAGCAACACAAAAAGTCCCTTTTGTCTGAAGATACACTTATGCTGATTTTAAAAATAACAAAAGCATGCAATTTTAGATGTACATATTGTTATGAGGATCTAAACGGACATAAAATGTCAGAAGAAGATCAAAAGTCAATAGAACATTATATTGAGAATAGATTGTTGGAAGGAAAAATAAGGAAAGTAGTTGTAGATTGGTTTGGCGGAGAACCTACGATGAATATGGAATGTATTATTAACATGGGAGAAGATATTCATCGTATATGTAAAAAATATGGTGTAGAATACACGAGCGGAATTACAACCAATGGTTATTTGTTGAATGAAAAAAATGTTGAAGCACTATATAATGCTCATGTTAGTGTTTTTCAAATTACAATAGATGGGAGATCAGAAATTCATGATACACAGAGGGTGTTGGCAGATGGAAGAGGAACATTTCAGACGATATATGAAAATTTAAAGAAACTGAAAGAAAGATCAGGAGAATACAAAGTAGTTTTAAGAACAAATATTTCTCAAAAGATGCTGGGAAGTATGAAGGAATATGTTGAATTGATGAAAGAGTTTTTCTTAGATGAACGTTTTTCAGCAGTTTTTCATCCAGTGGTGGATTTTGAGGATATGTCGCATGAAGTATCGGATGAAGAAGTAATGAAAGAAGTGTGTGAAGCTATAAAAGCAGGGTTTGTTTTTGCACCGTTAACAGAATTTTTGTGCTTAGATGCAAGTTTTTGTTATGGAATAAAAGAGAATCATTATGTAATTGATACCGATCTTAATGTGACGAAATGTACAGCGTCAAATGAACCATATTCCATTGTTGGGAAAATATCTCCGGAGGGAGAATTGATCCCTAATTCTTTTATGAATGTTTGGAGAGGAGCCCGCATTTCAGAGAAGTGTAAAGAATGTAGTAATTTTGCAGGATGCGGAGGCGGAGCATGTCCTATGTATTACTTAAAGCATGGAGAAGCTCGATGTATGAAGTATAAGGAAAAGGGACAAATAGAAAAAGTTCTACAGATTGCAGATTTTCAGAAGCAATATGATGTCTATATTCATTTATAACAAAGGAAAGTTTAATTATGAAACTTTTAAAATTTAATTCCGTCCGGTTTGCGCTCTTTGTGACGATAGCTCTTGCTTTTGTGGAAACGGCGCAGATGAACAGCATGTCTTATCTGGTTGCAGACAGCGTGCCGGAGCTTGTCAGGAACGCAGCGCTGGTTATTTCGCTGTATCTTATAAAGGCTGCGCTCGTGTACGTTCGGGAACGGCAGAAGTCGGTCGCGCAGTATTACGTCCGAAGGCAGTACAACAGCAGGATAGACCGGTATTATGAAGAGCTCGAGCCGTCCGGCTTCGGAGAAAAGGCGGTGGGCGAGCGGGCGGCGCTGTATGTCAACGATGTGTCAAGGGTGCTTAATCTGACGCTGGGCCGGTTGTTTTCCATGGCGGCAAACGGGACGCTGATCATGTTCATCCTGATTTTTTTGTGCAGAATCCACTGGAGTATGCTGCTTGCGGCAGTTTTAATGGGGGCAGCGCTGATACTGACCGAAAAGCTTTTTGACAAAAAGCTGCAGGAATATATCCTGCGCTCCCAGAAGGAAAGCGAGCAGTTTTTAAAACGAATCACGGAAGTGCTGACGGGCTATATGACATTTGTGGAAAACAGCGCGTTCCACAAGTTCCGAAGGCGGTCGGAAAGAATAAGCGAAACGTATGCCCGTGCGGAGGCAGATATCAATACGTTTGCCGGAATTTTATCGGCGGCTTTGATGCTTGTGAGCAATCTGTTTACGGTCGCAGCGCTGGCGCTTCTGTCGTGGCTCGTAATCCGCGGCGAGGCGGCGGCAGGAACACTTCTGGCGGTCATGTCCCTGCTTCCCGCGCTGGGGGACGCGCTGGAGCTGCTTTTTTCGGACAGAGGCTTTTACAGCTCGGGAAAGACGCTGTACCGCGAGAAATTTTTGCCGATGGGGATGGAAGGGATATATGAAAAAATTTTTACAGCGCCGTTTTTAAGGCTGCGCTGTGAGACCGGCTGCTATGAACGGAAAAATGTCCCTGAAAACATCCGGCAGCTGGAAACGAAAAATTTAAAGATAAGGTATAAGGATAAACTCATACCGTTCCCGGACATCGTGCTGGAGCAAGGGGGAAAATATGCGCTGACCGGAAACAGCGGCTGCGGGAAAAGCTCTCTGTTAAAGGTGCTGGCCGGGGAATGGAACGATTACGACGGCGATGTGCTGGCAGACGGAAAGGTTCTGGATAAAAATCATAACCTGTTTTCGGACATCGCCTATGTGAATCAGGATACGTTCCTGTTTGAAGGTACGCTGGAGGAGAATATCCGGCTGGACAACGGGGCGGCTGATGTAGAAAAGCTTCTGGAAACGGTGGGACTGCATGCGGATGCAAGTCAGGAGCTTTTGGAGAACGGCAAAAACCTTTCCGGCGGGCAGAGACAGCGTGTCGCTATCGCACGGGCGCTGGCGCGGGAAAAGAAAATCCTGTTCATGGACGAGGCGACCGCCAATCTGGATGCTCGGTCGAGCCAGAAAATCGAGAACATGGTTTTGGACAGCGATAAAACAGTCGTGCTGATAACGCACAAGCTGACGGATGAAACGCGGGGAAGGCTGGACAGGGTCATTGAATTGTGAAAGAGAAAGCAGCAGCTGCTCACAGGATATCTGTTTTTTGATGTCAATGAATGAAAAATTCCTGTTACATTCTGGCAGAAAAATTTCTTGCCTATATCCCCGCAAGGTGCTAAACTGAGAGTAAGCATAAATTTCACAGGAATCCGGGCATTCATGCCATCTCTTATCTGCGGCGG
>OBXC01000459.1_pt1 | contig 32583 bp, 39 predicted proteins | sample 1538111 | NCBI WGS metagenome assembly OBXC01 (sample SAMEA2580137, study PRJEB22360) | human gut metagenome | biome: human gut; feature: human-associated habitat; material: faeces | place: Denmark | collected 2008/2010
ATAAGCCATTTTCAGCTATTTTTTCAGTAAAATATCTAAAAGCACTCTCGCCATTAGAATACTCACGAATATTATCCATAAGATTCCGTCTTACATACTTAGACTGGGTCCTACTTCTTGACTGATTCACCTTTTTAAGCTGTTCATAATCCTCTAAGGACTTCATCTTAAACTGGGAATACTTCACATCTAAATACTCTACAAATAAATCTTCTCGTTTTGTGTCTATCCCCTCATTAAGGGTACGGATATTAAGCATATAATTAAAGACATCATCACTTGTGATAATTCTACTCTCTAGTGGAATTTCCTCTACTATTTCTATATCACACATATCGATATAGTCCCCATAAAAGTTTGTTCTGTTATAAAGAGATTCTCTTGTAATACTGAGCTTCTCAGCAATGACATTTAATGCAGTCGATTTTCCTGAACCATTTCCACCATAAAGAATAGTGATAGGCTCAAAATCTATTTGTCTAAAATCATTTTTTGATAGAATTCTAAAGGGATAAAATGAGTCGTAGCATTTTCTTTTTATTGAAAGAATAAACTTAAATTCCCTATCTTCATCAGGAAATGTAAAGGATTTTAAATATATCATACTATCACCTATATGCCATTTTTAGCTTCATACTATCACTTGTCTATATAGATTTCAATAGAGCATTTCCAGTAGTTATTTACTGAATTTTATACCATGTTATAATTAATATAAGTCTAGATTCAACTTGGGAGGTTATATGGAAAAATTATGTGAACGTTATGGAAAGAAAAAAACTTATATTTTTAGTGCTATCCTAGCATTTATCATACTTTTAGCAGTCAGTGGATGCGCTCAATATGTAAGTCGTCTATTTCGCTTGGAAGATACCACTTTTAAACTTATTCAGCAACATCATCAAAGCGCTACCTTTCAGGATCAAGAAGGCAATCTACTAGAAGCCTTAATAGAACCTGGTCAATTAAATAGTTACACTTTATTACTCCAGATTACTTATTTAGGTAAAACCATAACTTATAATAGTTTAGATTTTGATGAAGGCATTATCATTACTTTATCAGATGGTTCAATCTATAAAAAAGACCCTATCTCTATACATGTTAATAAGGGACATATTACAAATGGCAAACCAGTAGAACCATCTAAACCAGTGGAAGTTATTCTAATCAATAAGGTGCTTGACGTCATGCGTAATAACCTCTCTACAGAAATGTTTCTTCTTTGTAATGGCCTTGGGCTAGTACTTATTTTAGTAGGGCTTATGAACATCCTTTACCCGGAGGTATGCTGGACACTAAAACATTTTATGGATGTAGAGGGTGGGGAGCCTTCTGACTTTTACATTTTCTCCAGTAAAATCGGTGGTTATATTTTTATAGGATTTGCCTTTTTCATCCCAATTTATTATCTTCTATCCATAAAGTCTTAATACATACGCTATAAATGAAATAGCCATCTTAAATCACTAAAATTATTTTATAAATTCCCTAAAATTTTTTGAAGAATTTTCATACCTTAGGACTATATATAAGATGTAAAAGCGAAAACACATCCTAGGTAGTTTGAACTTTTACACTTCTAAGAAAAGACTCTTAGTTAGCCCCCCTTCTAATAATGAGCCTTTTCTTAGCCCTAACAGTTAGCAGTGTGGTAGCTGCTCTCTGTTAGATTTATGACTAAAGTAAGGCTTTTCTTTCAAAACTGAAAGCCAGCGCTACATCTAAAAGTATACGAAGGTACCTTTGGTAGTGCCAGTATGGGCGTCGTGATACATGCAGTGGCATCCCTTTCTCGTTCGGCATACCTGGGCTATGCATAGAACCTGCCTACACTTAACGGTAACGCCAAAAGCTTACAGAAACAAAGGATAAGCAACAACTTTACTTAATACTTCTACCACACAAAAAGCCGTTTCAAAGAGCTGCCTTAAGGGGGAGGCAGTCTCTTTGGAACGGCTTTTTAATTCATAAAATAATTATTGGGTTTAATAGGAATTAAGCTTATAATCCTTGTAAAAAATGCGCTGCTTGTCTACGGTTTCGTAAAATAATGACTTGAATATCTTCTTCTCTACTTAAGATGTCATAATACCTTTTTCTATTATTTTTATTAAAATTCCAAACAAATTTTATAAAATCAAAATCAAATCTTTCTGGGCAATATCCTCCCATATCAGGACGACTTTTACCATACCCTGTTACAACTCGTTTTATTACACCATAAAGACAGCTTATACGAGAATAATCCATATAAATAACAGTATCACAGTATTTCAATCTTAATGGTATGGTTCGTTCATAATTTCCATCTATAATCCATGTCGGCTTTACAACTTCAGCCCATAGTAAATCATCAAATTCTTCTTTAGATATATTTTGCCAGTTATCTCGCCAATTAAGTTTGTCAAGATGTATCAAAGGTAAGTTTAACTTATTAGACAGTTTTTTAGCTAAAGTTGTTTTTCCACTACCACAACAGCCAATAATCATTATTTTTTTCATGGATACACCTACTCCCTATTATCTACGTAACCTCTATTTATTCTATTGATAGGATATCACTTCGACCGGGAACATGCAATTTCTAACTTATTGGTTGAGTCATCTAAAAAATCAAGTTATTGTTTTAGTATTTTAACTTAAGTACAATAAACTTAGTTGATGCATCAGCCTACGCTAAAGGGGGTTTTAACAATGAAAATCGAAATCGGACAACGTATTAAAAGTTTACGTATTGAAAAAGGTGTTACACAAGAAGAGCTTGCTAGTCATTTAGGCCTTTCCTATCAAGCTGTATCTAAATGGGAAAATAATGTCAGCACTCCTGATATTCAGCTTCTGCCTCTTCTTTCTGTTTATTTTGGTGTTACTATAGACGATTTATTTGAAATGCCTCATGAGGTGCATATGGATCGTATTGACCAGATGATTGATAATGAACGTATGATTAGTACTGAGAATTTTAACTATGCTGAGCAGTATCTAAAAGGTGTCTTAGATGAAGATCCTAAATGTGCAAGGGCTTACTATCTCCTAGCTGCCCTTCACTATCACCGCGCAGAAAGTGATAAATACTTAGCCTCTGAATATGCTAAGTCTGCTCTTTTCTATGCACCCGATGATAAAGCACACCATAATATCTTCAACAAAGCCATGGGCGGTGTGGCAAGTGATGATTATTACAATAGACACGATGCTCTTATTGAATACTATGAGAATTTTGTTAAAACACATCCTACCAATAGAAGAGCTTATCTTTATCTACTTGACCAGCTTATTGCAGATAGACATTTTGAGCGCGCTAAAGAAGTCCTTGAGCAAGTTAAAACGCTTAAGCATACCTGTCTAGATGCCATCTATGAGGGTGATATAGCCTTTGCTAAGGGGAATGAAGAAGAAGCCCTCACTTTATGGCATGCATCCGTTACAGAATTCCCTAATGCTTGGGAAGCTTATATCTCTCGTGGCGATGGTTTTGTGAAGCTAGGCCGCTATGAAGAAGCTATTTCTGATTACGAAAAGTGCTTTTCTCTTATGGAAAAACCACGTTACACAGACCCATTAACTTTCATGGCTAAGGCCTATGAACTTAATGGTGATTATGCAAAGGCTATAGAAACACATCAACGCGTTATAAAAATACTTGAACAAGATTACAACATCGTTTCTGGTGAATTAGTCGATGCACCTATGCGAGAAATCAAGCGTCTTGAAACACTTATTTAACCCATCTATACTCACTATCAAACTGCTTAGATTCCCTTTGGTAATGCGTATTATAAAAAGGGTATCACAAAACTTATGCTCTCGTTTTGTGGTACCCTTTTATCATGCTCATTACTTCTATCTATGGCCTATAAAGCCTATTACTTATGTACTACTTCTACTAGCCTTCTAGTACAATACCTGCATAATCCTGCTCATACTTCATCTTGAGTTTCTTTAATACATAGAAGTAGGCCGGAATCAAGAATAAATCTGCCATAATCCATGCTACAGGTCCAGCAAAACAAGCTGCTGTGTAGCCAAATATAGGTACAAAAACAAATCCAACCATGCCACGTGCAATCATTTCACATACACCTGCAAACATGGCTAGGTTCCCAAATCCCATACCTTGAATAGAGAACCTTACAATATTCACCAATGCTAATGGGAAGAAGAAAAGACTTGTATATTTCAGCAATAGAGCCGCATTTTTGATGACCTCTACCTCTGCTTTATTTACAAAAATCAAAGCTAGCGTCTCTCCGAAAGCACTTAGAATAATACAAGAGATTACGGAGTAGATGATTGCCATGATACTACATGCTTTAGCCCCATCTGTTACACGGTCAAATTTTTCGTATATGTACCATTTAAATAACCCTTGATACATCTAGTAATCATTGATGTATCAAGGGTTTACTCTATTCTTATTTTCCGTTGTATTCTTATAAAATTAGTTTTTGACACAAAAAGTTGTGTCATTTAGTGTGTCAAAAACTACCCCCAAACTTATTTTGTCTTGTTAAAAATAATGCTATTAGCACAGGATATGGTCTTCAGGAGAACTTAGAACTATCTTAAGTCAGCTCAATCATCCTTATTAAATACTCATCTTCATATTTGTTTTCCATATGCATAATCCAAATTTCATCTGCATATTCTTTTAATCTCGCTCCTATTTTCTTTTGATATACATTTTTTAATCTTTCAAATGAGAACCCCATATTAGGATTTTTATCATTTACTTCGAACATTATTTCCATTCCAAACTTAATCTTTAAGTCAAATAAAATAATTCGTTTTCCCTCTGAATACTTATCAAATTTTCCCACACACTTTTCTTTAATATATCTCTCTATATCACCAACCATAGAATCATAATCCTCAATCATTTCAAATACTTCTGCAAGACTCATTCCATTTTCTTTTCCTTTTTCTTGGCGTGTAGGAAAACAAAATAACACTTGTCTGTCTTCTCCTAACCAATCTGTTCCTACGCACCTCTCTTCTATTTCAATCTTGATTTTTTCATCTTCGTATTTAAAATATTGTTTACTGAGTATTTCTCCCTCCACTTTTTTGATAAATTCTACATCTTTTATTTTTTTTATGTAATGCCTACCTATTGGATTATAAACATTAATAGTTGTCATAAATTTATTATCCAAATTATGTATATTAATAATCTCATATATTATATTGGATATAATATCGAATAACTCATTTCTATTTTTCTCTTTTGTCCTTAAAATATCACTTTCATTTTTTGCTTCTGAATGATATATTTCTTTTACCTCTATTAACATTTTTTTTGCTGTTTCTTTATCTTCAGCTACTCCGTCAGGTTTTTTCCCTTTATACTTTAAATCATCTTTATCTGGACAACTGATCATGTGATAATTGGTCTTATTGTATTCATTATAAACGTGTAAAAATCCCCCTATCACTATACATTCCTCGGTTCTACATTTTTCACATTCTACTGACATTTTTATCCTCCTTTAGTTCTAAATCAATTAGAACTGTTCAATCTTTTGTACTTACTAGCTTATTCTCCCACTCTCAATATAGCACTTAAATGCTTCAACTATTACTTTACTATGTGTAGAATCAAAATCCCAAACCCTATTGGTATAGCAGATTATATTTTTTAAAAAAATCATCTATTCTTTTATTTATTTGCTCTTTCATAAGCTCTCTCTTTCTTATAGTATTATAAAAAACAGCATTATATTTACGTAATATTCCAACTTTTATTTAATAGTTTTCTTATCTATATTCCAATTGTTTCCTTCTTTTTATACACCTTATAGAAATTCTCACAGGCAAATATCTTCTTCTAACCTCTAATACCTCTCTTCTTTCCTTGAGTATTGGTATAAATACTCCTATCATGCCCACTAATACTACTATTGCTATAAGCAAAGTTCTTCCATTTTGCACATCAGGAATTAATCCTACTAATCCTACCATTATTGCAAGCCCCCCCATCACAAAAGCCCACGCATTTGAATATGATTTTTCCTCTAACTTTTCACCAACTACATCTTCTAATATATCTATATTAAAAGTGTCTCCATATCTTTTTATGTAATTTTCTATTTCATCCTGTAATTTTACTATTGTGTAACGATCAAGTTTTTTCCCCTCAACTAGTTTACTAATTTGTTCTGCAACTTCATAGTAACATCCCATAAATACTTCCGTATTGCAATTCTTTTCCATCACTTTCTCTCCTTTTGCATATTTTTATATTATTATACAAAAAATAACACTCTATTCCTAGAGTGCTATTGCAGGCATTAAACATAAACTTAATTCTTCTAATATCTTATCTTTCCTGTTGTATAAAGCTTTCTTGGCCAAATTATACTGTATGGCTATATATTCTATTTTTATATTCTCCCAACAACTTCATTCTATTAATTTAATGATTTGATGCTTTTTTATATTGTAGCCCTTCACCACCTCCCTATATTGCTAAATTTAACAACTCTCTCATAAAGTCCCACCTTATACTTCCTGAATCATATGCTTTTCCTTTTCTCATGTATCCTTGTTCAATTACTCTCATTCTAGCCCACTTACTCTTCCTAATCTCTCTAAATGCATTCTCCTGTATCTGTTTTACATATGTCCCTGTAACACCTAAAATAGTCCCTATCTCTTCGTATGTATAACATTTTCCATCACTAAAGCCATATTTAAGTCTAACCACTTGCAATACATTAGGATTTATATTCTTGCCATTAGTAAGTATCTGTTCGATATGCTTATAATCTTCTTTATTAGCAATATTCTCCTCTATATCTGGATAAATATCTTCATCTGCTAAAGTCTCTTGTAGTTCTATGTCATCATCAAGCCCTGATACCATAGCATTTAAACTATTAACTTTCATACTCTTATTATTTATCTTATTTCTTGTAGGGTACATAAACCGATGCATAGCCTGATATATCCAATAGTAAGCATACGTAATAAAACCTGCTTCTGTATCTTCATTATATTTTTCTACAGCTTTTATTAGCCCTATATAGCCCTCTTGAATTAAGTCTTCCTGATCTATAGCATTATCGTGGCCAATAAAGAACCGTTTGGCCACTTTATAGATAAGTGCTTTATTTTGTTCTAGAAGCAGTTGTAAACTCTCACTTTTCCCCTGCTTATATGATTGTATCAACTCTTCATTAGTCATTTATTCACTTCCTCTTATCCTCAATTAAAAAACAGACATAAGAAATAACCAACCTCGCAATTTTGCGTAGTCAATCATTTCCCATGCCTGTTATAGCTTCCCTCAAAAGACTATTTCGAGAGGGTACTTCTCTTTATTGATTTAATTCGATTATACCATATCATATAAAATGAGTACAAATACGTTTATGCTAACCCCAATATTTTTATTATTGTTTCAACTTATAATTAAAACTCTCTGGAATTACTTATCATTTCTTTTCTGATACTTCCTTCTTTGATTATCTAACAATATCGGTAATCGTTTTGTCCAATCTGCTCCTAAATATGCATTTAGTAAGAAGTTTATATCTTCAAGCGTCCAAATTTGAATCTTCTTATCCATTTGCTTTAATCCTTCTCTTACATACCCTGTACAAAATATTATCCCCCGATTTATCTTATTTTCATTAATTGTATCTCTTAACACCTTAATATCACTTGGTTTTAACTTGCTACCCTTATACAACTTACATTCTACATATACCTCTTCTACACCATCTCTTCTCTTTATTCTTGCTATAACATCTTTTCCTCCATCTCTAGTTGCAGGAGTTAAAACTGTATCGTACCCTAAATTTTGATATAATAACTCTATCAGGTACTCAAATTCTCTCCAATGTAAACTGAATATTGTTTTGTTAGCTAAATTACTATAAATGTATTTAGCTTCTATTATCTCTATACATTGATTTAATCCTATAATTCTTTCATCAGGCATTGCCCCTATCTCTGAATCTAAATATATTCCTATTGCCTCAATTGCTTTCTGGGGTTGATAAGGTAATAATTGAAGAACCCAAGTTAAACCTTCCCATGCTTGTTGCCCAGCACTAATTCTATGATATAATTCTAGATTCAGTGTTCTTTCAGTAACCTCTTTAAACTCATTATTATAATTTTTTTCTTTACTTTGGAGCATCTTCATATTGTTCAACATTTCATAGTTTTCTACATCTAACTCTCTAGTATAAGGGGATAATAGATACCTCAGTAACTCCTTTACCTCTATATCACTCCTATTTTGAACACTATTAATATAGTCCTCTTTCCACTCTTCATATAAAATCATATTATTAGGATAAACTTTTTCACCTTTTTTTAAATATCCAAGCCATTCTTCAAATGTATCCATATCTTCTGCAAAGTACATCTATATCATCCTTTCTTCATATTAACTAAGTTCTGTAACTTTTACTCTAATGTAAAATAACTCTTCATAACAAACGTCATTTTCCGTCATCGATGTTAGCAAAGTTTAGTATTTAATCTAGGAATATTATCTTTATACCCTTCTTTTTAGAAGTAATTTAGATCAACATTTGCTAATCTACTATATAAAGCTCTATCATAACTATCTATTTCTTTTTAGGGGAGCTAAAAAGGCTAAAATATTAGTTTTTAACTATTAACTACCCTACTCCTTCGCTCTGAACATCTTCATCAATATAATTCATGCCACATTACTCCTGCTCTTCATTTTAAGACCTCTTTATTCAATTCTATATTTTTCATAAGGAACATATATTTGTTCAATATCGACTTGAAAGAGGTCTTCTTCTCGTTCTTGATGGTACTTTCTAAAAAGATAATTAACCTCACCTACTGTATAAATAGCACGAATAATAGCTTCCCACATCCTATTATCCATTTTAGCATCACAATAAGGACAATGAACAATATGCTCTTTTCTCACTTCACTTTTATATACCTCATATGTATTGTTGCAATTAAAACACTTGATTTTTGCTTTTGTAGTCATTTTAAATCCCCTTTCAATATAATCCTTTAGGTTTTAATACACGCATACCTGTACCTCTATTATTAAATTGCTCTGCAACTCCTGTTGTTGCATCTGGTGCATCATCATGCTTATTTTTACCCTCACGCTGATATGAAACCATTGCTTTATAATACTCTGGCCACCTATCACGCCAATTAGCAGGGAAATAGATATGGTCCATTACCCATGTACTATTACTCAAGATACGAGCAACTTTATTCTTTGATTGATGAAACCATGCCACCCTTGTTTTATTACTTCTATACTTATCTTTTAAAATTTTGTCAACACTTCTAGAAAAGCCTCGTCCACCATTATTGGATTCTATTTTAGCAATATTGACCTCATTCTCATATAATATCCTTGCAAGCTCCGGTTCGGTAACTTCCATAGGCTCTTTTGTATAGTACACATCAAGGACATATGCCTCTTTATTGTATTCCCCATAGATAATTGCACATAAGTAGTCCTTCCCTTCATCTGCCGTATCCACATAGGCACTTATACTTCTAAACAAAGGCTTTCCATTACTGTTTGACGGTACTTCACTATACGTCTTAAATCCACTATATAAACACCCTTTTAAGTCAATAGGTATTTGCTGATAGTTTGCACTGGCTATATCTTCTCCCATAGCTTTTACCTTCATATCATAAGATTTTCTTGAAAGAACACTATCACAAAGCATCGTTCCATCATCTTGAAGAGCTTTCATAGATATATGTCGAACATTTATATCATTATCATTAAAGTATTTAAGAGCTTTACCTGCTAAATCACCACTGGCCCATCTCGTCATAATGATAATAATCTTGCCACCTTCTTCTAATCGTGACAGCATTGTATTTGTGAACCAATCCCAATGTTTTTCAAGGACTTCTTCATTGTAAGCTTCTTCAGCATTTTTTATTAAGTCATCTATAATTAGAAGTGAAGCACCAAATCCTGTCGCTGTTCCTGTAGGTGAGGTAGCTAAATAGTTATTATATCCACCATCTAATGCCCACAAGTTCATAGCACCATCGCCACGTTTTATAAATGTATTAGGAAATATATCTCTATACACTATTTTATTCTCATCAGCTTTCTCCTCTTGAATAGCATTTCTTACCGCTTTCGAAAATGTTGTGGATAGTGTCTCATTATATGATCCAGTCATAACTTTTTCATCTTTATTCTTTCCTAGTACCCACTCTACAAATAAAGAAGCAGTACGGCTCTTACCATGACGAGGAGGCATATTGATAATCAAAACCTCTTCATCCGATGACTCATAAAACTGTTGCATATTACTACATAATGTTTTTAAATAGTCTCTATCTGTGGAATAGAAGTCGCCTGCTAATAAATTACAGAACCTAAAGAAGTTCCTCTTAGCAAGCTCTATTTTAGCCCCTGTAGCAATAATTCGATTTTGATTACCCACTGATTACTCCTCCTTCTCATTCCATTTCTGCAAGCCGAATAAGCTGCTCCTCTGTTAAGTTTTTATAAGGGTTACTGTATTTTATCTCCCCTCTATGCTCAACATCTTTCTTATCACGCCATTTTTCAGGCTCTCTATTTTTCATCCAAAATATTTGAGCTGTTGTGTCTGGCGCTACTTCTTTTGTAACTACTTTAGTAACTACTAGTTCAAGTTTGCCTGTTTCAGGATTCTGCACTCGCTCCTGTGTAACCTCATCATACCTATAACCTAATGCTCTTTTAAGAAGTGCATTTTCTACTTCACGATTTACAACTTCTTTACCTTTTTTTAATGCTTCCTTTAATTCTTTATATTGTTTCTTGTATATTTTAAAGGAAGCATATGAAATACCTAAATTATGGGCTATTTGTTCATCAATCAAGCCATCCCTTGCCCATCCTTCAATTTCTATTAATCTCTGTTCTACATGTGTAGCATATTTTGAGTTTCCCATAAAACACCTCCTAAAAATAAAGGAGCCACTAGGGCCCCTTCTGAATAATTAAAAGAACTAGGTCTTTACTAAGCATAAAAATAGAAACACAACTTTATAGGGAAGTTTTAAGCCTTACCTAGGGCTATTTTATTATACCTACCCTACAGTTTTTACGTAGACCACACAAGCGTAAATATATTAAAAGCTTTAGATTTCATCATAGGAAGATATTTGCCTTATTTCAGGTCTATAGACCTTCCCCTCATACTTCTTTAATTCAGGAGGTAAGGGGCCAAACATACGCTCTCTATACCTTTGTTCGTAACGTTTTCTATATTCTTCTTCACGCTCTGCTTGGACATATGCAGCTTCCTCAGGGGTTGCCTTATCATATTTAATATAAAACATAGTTTAATCCCACGCGTAAGCGTAAGGATTACTGCTGTAAACTAATTCTGCAAACTCACGCTCTGTTACACTTCTAAGGTCACCTAAATATAATCGTTCCGTATTAGAAACAACACTTTCAATTAACCTATTGATACGAGAAACACTTGCAGCTGCTTTTATTTGTGAGGCTAATGCACTATTTTCTCGCTCTTTTGAAGCACATAGATTTGTATACATTCTCATAATCGCAAATAACTCAACATCATCCTTATCCATGACTAAATCTTCAAATATAGATTCTAACTGTTCAATTGTTTGGCTAGCTACTATATCCTTTAGCAGATGAATATTATACGTTTGTTGATTAATTTTAAGAAGGTTAACTTGGTCAACTTCTTCATCAGTAAACTTGATTAGGTTATTGCACTGATTGATATATGGAGTTTTAATGCTCTTTTGTAAAAGAACTGCTTGATTATAATAAGCCCTTGCTTCACCAAGTAAAGTTTCCTTCATTTGCTCTAATTCTCTTACTCTAGGAGCAAACTTTGTTTCATTCAACTCTGCTCGAATAGCATTACCACGTGCTGTATACTCAGCTAGTTTTGCATTGACTGTCTTATAACTTTCCATGAGGTCTTGCTGTTGATTCTTACTGATTTTTTCAATTTCTTGTGTTAATTTACTCATATCATTATCCTTTCATTATTATCAATACACTTTACATTTATTGTTGACTTTTTTAAACAAAAAGGCACGAGTAACAACATCAAGTGTCCTTTAAGAACTCCTGTTAATTGTTTCCCATGCCTTTATAATAGCTTCCCTAGTTAAACTAGAGGGTACTTTCACGTGCCGTATTTATTTATCTATATTATATCATACTATAGGTGGGTATACAAGCTAAACCCTATGATTATCAAGGGCTATTCAGCATTTATATATATGTTTTTATGCCCTTTTTTCACCTGTTCTTTACCTATTTTGATGATTTTCAACCCCTTTAATGCTTCTAAAGCACGTTGTTTTTCCTCTTCATTTTGATACGATATTTTTATTTTTATCATTAGACACTCCTAGTACAAACGATCTAATAAAAAGTAAGTGGTTTGGATTATTTATTTTATGTAAAATCTCAATAATATCATTTATTAATTGTTCTTTCATACTTCTACCTTAACCTTTCTTAACATTTTACACTTGATTTATTTCAACTCACACGGTAGAATTAACTCGACAAAGTATAATTTATTGTATGAGCTGTTAACTAAGTGTTGTATTAGTTGATGGCTTTTTTCTTTTCCAGTAAATCTAATAACATCATCGCCACTCTGTCTGCCTGCTCTTCATACTCAATATGTTTTTCACTAAATATGGTATTTCCTTTATCGCTATGTAAATAAGCATGCGCCATTTCATGTGCTAAGGTATAACGCATATCTTGTATGCTTAACCCTTTTCTAATTGCTATAACTTCTCCACATAAAAGCCCTCTTAAATTACTCTCAAATGGCATTAGTATTATTTCTAAACCTTTCCTACTTCCTAGTTCCACTAGCTCCGCTATTACTGAATCTTTTTCTACTACTTCACATAAACTCATATTCATCTACTCCTTTTTCTCTCTAGTCTCTCTACAAGATGTCTTTCAATAAGATAAAATATTTCTGTTATCTTTTCCATGTCTATACCTGGATTATTTTTTTTAATCCTTTCAATAGCCTCTTGGATAATCTCATGTATTTCTTCTATAGTTTTTCCTTCTACTACTTTCTCAAATGCTTTTAACAACTCATTTGCTTCATTTGTACTCATATGTATCTACTCCTTTTCATTAATTAATTTATATAAGGTTCATGCCCTCATAGCCTATATACGAACCACACTACCTTTAGTTAAACCCATTAGGGAAAAACAATTTAAATGGTTGTGGTGCCTGCTGAATAATATTATTATCCAGTAACCATTGTATGGTTGGGTCATGTTGCTTCATCTGCTCTAAATTAACCATTATTTTTAGGTGCGTAGTTGGATCTAAGTAGCAGTTGTCCCTTATGGACACTTCATGTATAAGCCCTGCATATCCTGCAAGTAAATCCTGTAAACAAGCCCCTTCTTCTTCCCATGTCTTCTTTAGTTGCTCCATTCGCATAGTCACCTTGTACAAAGTGTTAGGCTTGTTACTTTCCTCGATAATCATTTCAAAGTCGTATCCATCATTTATTTGTTTCATATGTAACTTACTCCTTTATAAATTCCATTCTTTTTTCAACTTATCATTAATAAATTGCATTAACTCTGTATCACCTGTTGCACTATCTGGGTGAAAGTATTTTGCTAATATCTTAAAGCATTTTCTTAACTTGGCTTTATCCTCTTCATTGTAGTTACTACTGCTATTCCCTTGATAACTACTGTTGTAGTTACCTTTAAAATAATCTTGGTAACTATATGAATTGTAGTTACTCTTAAATTGTTCATAGTAACTATGATTTTTCTTTAATACTTCCAAGTATTCTGCATTTCTCAATGTACCAAAAACATCATAGCAACGATCATATGTATTACTACCATAAGTATTTTCAAATTGCGCTCTAGCTTCTGCGTATTTTCGGGTTATTTCACTATGTTTTTGACTTACCTTATATTCTTCCGTCTGCGTGTACTCTGCCTTTATACGCTCATATAGTGGCTCTAGCTTGGCTTCCACAATTTCATACAGCTTATCCCATGGTATACCTGTTTCCTCTGATATTCGCTCTAGTGGCTCATTTACATTCTCATAATAGCCCCATTCACACATTGAATAATATGTGATAGTTCCCAAGCTCCACTGTTTAGCCTTAACCTTGCCATCTACCCTGTAGCTTTCTCTAAGTGTTATTTTATAGGCTGTTTTAATAGGTCTTTCAAATCTATCATCTGAAAAACGATAACTGTATATAACTTCACCATTAAAACTCCAAGTATATACTTCAATTTCCTTATGTGCTCCATATGGATTAGACTTTTTATTTTGTATCTCTTGCACTATGCAATACACATCTTCACCCCCCTTTGTAGTTACTTGATAAATTTATGTATTAACTACAGTTCTTTTCTGATTCCTCAATCATATGCCCCATACTCTGCATACCCTCACCTACTCTACCCCCTCCAATAATAAGTCTAAATCCTTGTTAGCTTCATTTGAAACCTTTAGCCCTACATTCTCATTAGGTAACTCAATCAAACGCACTGATGAGCTTATTTGGTTTATTGTAGACGTATCATATTTCAAGTCTTCCATTTTCTTTTTACTGGTTATTATCGTTACCTTTCTCATATCAGTTCTCTTACTAATTACCTCATACATTAAAGTACTAATATAATCCGTCACTTTTTCAGTTCCTAAATCATCAATAATTAATACTTTGGCATTGGTAAGCACACGTAATTTATCATCAACTATGGGATTTTCTTTACTAGACTGCCTCATTGCCCTTTTGTATTCTTCAAAAAACGTGGTAGCTTTAATAAATTTTGGTGATTCGTTGTACTGCCTTATTAATGCATTTGCAAGTATTGAAGCAAGAAGCGTTTTTCCTGCTCCCGAACTAGGGCTATAAATATACAGCCCTACCCCTTTATCAACAAACTTTCCAAAATTCTCAACAAAACGTGTAACCTTTTTTTTAGCATTTCTAGCTAACACCTTATCCATGTAAATTTCTGGCCTAAAATCCTTCATCCTAACATATCTATGAGCTTCTGGTATTCCTGTTCTACTGGTGCTTTTATCATAATCAACCTGTAACTGGACATGTTCATAAATCATGTTATTATCATTTTTTATTTCATATATTCTACACTCTTTCCTTATTCGAACATTAAAAGGTGTATCTATTGGTGCATTTTCATAAGGATATAAAGGATTCCCTTCATCATCTAATCTATCAGAATGGAAGGTCTTCATCTTCTGGGTCTGTTCTGTAGTATGCTTCCAACTGCTCTGGTGTAAATCTTGTGTTATCATATTCCACCTCTTCCTTACTTTGACTTACTATTTCTTGACTTACATTTTCATCTAGGTAATCTATATAACCACCATTCCAAAATGTACTCTCATTTTTGTACTGTAGTGATGCAAAACCATCGGCCCTTGTATTTTGTACATACTGGTTATATCTTTCAATGCATCTTATAAGTTGCTCCTTACCATACTTCTCTATTAACTTAGGGAGCTTCTTATATGCTCCTGCTTTATTTTTATTACCTGGATATAACTTTCTAATTTCTGATATATCTGATTCTAAATGACTATATTTATTTTTATTAACATTATTAGCATTGTTATCATTATTGTTTGTGTACGGTTGTAGTTTGTCCATAGTTTGGTTATGGTTTGTTTGTAGTTTGTCTGTGGTTTGGTTATGGTTTGCTGAAAACTGATAAACGTTGTAATTACATACTGTTATAGTGGTTTGTTTGTTGTTCGATTTTTTGATTATCATATTGTCATCTTCTAGTAATTTCAAAAACGTTCTAGTTTTGGTTTTTCCCCATCCCCAACGTTCCATAAGTTTCAATTCAGATGTGATGAAACTACCACGCTCTACATATACAATTTCTTTTCCTAACGGAAATTTATTGTCCTTATGGTTAGCTAGTAATAATATATCTAACCATGCTTGCCCTCTTGAGAAGGGTTTATCATCCCACACCCAATTATCAAATATTTTTCTATGTACACTTATAAACCCTTCCACATTCTCACCTACTTGCAGTTAATTTTTTTCTTTCTCAAATACTCGTATAAATCCTGTTCATCTACACGTAAAGCTCTTTTACCTAAAACAATAAGAGGAAAGTCCTCGCTCCTCATCATTTGATTGGTTGCTGTACTTTTTAAGCCTGTAATCTCCATAACTTGTTTTGATGTTAGTAACTTCATTAAATCGCCTCTCCTTTCAATAACTTCTTCATAATTTGAAGTTGTACTTTAATCTGTCCTGCATTGCCTTTAATTGCAAATGGCATTTAATCAACTCCTTTATATTTATTTTTGATAGCAGAAATTTCTGCTGTCCTCGGTGCGTAGTTACAGCTACTCTGCGGTGCGTAGATATAGGTATCTTGATAGGAGCACCTTTTGATTCCCACGAATTGGGGAGTAAGTTTTTAGATAGGTTCACCTTAATGGTGAAGGTTCAACATAGTATACAAAGGTGCCTCAAATTCGAGGCAGGGGTGCGTCAGATTTGACGCAGGGTAACTAAATTAGGTTAGCCTTAATCTTCACTAAAGAATAATGTTTGTACGTCAGTATTAAGTTCTTTTGCAATCTTAATCATTAAATCACGACTAGGATTAGTACATCTTCCACTTTCCAAGTTACCTATATGTTGTTGTGTTACTCCAACCTTTTCAGCTAAATCTTTTTGTTTGATGCCTAGCTCAATACGTCTAAGTTTAATTTTTAATCCCATAGTTTGCACCTCCCTCTTTTTTATTTGCATTTATGCAAACTTTATTTGTAAAATAATATTAATATACGTTTTTGCAAATGTCAATATGTAATACAAATTTTATTTGCAAAAACGCAATTTTTAATATATCTTATATAGTATAAGGAGGTGAAATAATGGGTTTAAATGAATTTATACAGATAGGAGAAAAACTCAAACAGGCTCGTATAGCTGCTGGATATAAACAAAAAGATTTTGCCAAGTTACTAAATTTACCCATCTCAACTTTAGCCAACTATGAAAATGGTCATCGAGAACCTAATAAAGAGATTATTGAAAAAATAGCTAGCAAATTAAATATTTCTATAGAAGAATTATTATATAACCATATTGAACTTAAACCAGTTGATGAATTTGAGGCATTTCTCAGATTTCTCGGTTATAAAGTAACTTCTCTAGAAACTCCGGATCAGTACAAAGCAGAATTTAACGAATATCCAAGTGAAGATTATCTTGTGATAAACGGGCACAGACTTACTAATGATGATATTGAAAAGCTCTGTTTGAAATTAAAAAACGAAATAGATTACTATCTTAAATGGAAATGGTGATATATCAAGTCAATATCAACGACATAGAACTGAGAGCAAAAGGTCCTTATCTGACAAGCACGTCACCACATAACTATTTATAGGTTGGTTGGTTTATCCAACTGTCCTCCTTGAAGAAGGATAGTTAAGTCAACTCTAAACTGACAGCTTGTAAGATTAGAACAAGCTACTTGCTTGTAACAAGTAAGTAATATTAACAGAGTGACATAATGTCACTTAGTTTTACGCCAAAACTAGCGAATAAAATCAATTTGTAGGTACTGTGTTTATATCCATAGTACCTACAACTATATAATGAAATAAGGTAGCGCAAAAATCTGCAGACCTAGAAAGGAGCAACTATATGGCAGGAGCATATACAATAACAGAACGAGCAGACGGTCGTTTCTTTGCTCGCATTAATATTGGCAGAGATAAGAACGGTCGCATTAAATACAAGAGCATCTATGGCCGTACAAAGAAAGAAGTCAAAGAAAAGATAAGGGCTTTTACTACTGATTTAGACAACTACGGTAAGCCCTTAGATAATACCTCTATTACGCTGTCAGAATGGACGTACAAGCATCTTTTTACCAATGTGAAGCCTACTATAACACCTAGTACTTTTGAACGTTATATGTCGACATATCATAATCAAATCCACAATAGTATTATTGGAGATATGAAGGTAAAAGATATTCAGCCAATCCACATCCAAAACTTCCTTAATGAAAATAAGAGTCTTTCTAAAAGCTCTCTACGTAAAATTCACCTATTACTCAATATGAGTTTCAAATCTGCTATAGCAAATAATCTTATTCGATTAAATCCCACCCTTGAGGTTAAATTGCCAACAAGTGAAGTTGAAACTAAGGAGATAGAAATATTAAGTTTAGATGAGCAAAAAGCTTATATGAAAATCTTAGGTCACCATAGATACGGAACATTATTTCTTACGTCCCTATATACGGGTATGCGTATTGGTGAACTTCTTGCCTTGAAATGGCATAACATAGACTTTGAAAATGCAACTATTACAGTCTGTGAAAGTTTAAGACGTGTAAGAGTATATAATGATGATGGATCCAGTTCTAATGAATTTATTACTAAGTCCCCTAAAACACAAAAAGGCTATAGAGAAATACCAATCCCTAAGCCTTTACTATTAGAATTAAAAAAATATAAGTTATCATCTAATAAAAGTGTTGATGAGCTTGTCTTCTGCACCAGAACAGGCACACCACTACGATATAATTATATTTGGCATACACATAAATCTTTATGTAAAAAAGCTAGCATAAGACCTATCACTATCCATGCCCTACGCCACACTTTCGCCAGTAGGAGCATAGAAGCAGGTATTGATGTTAAAACGGTTTCTGAATTACTTGGACACACTGATACGCAAATTACATGGAACACCTACGTGCACAGTACAAACGACAGTAAAAAGGCTGCTGCTGATACTATGGGTAGATTATATCAGTCCTTATTGAGCTAACGCATAAATTGTATATATCAAATTATATTTTTCAAGTTGTGTCAGTTTTGTGTCAAACCACCTTTCCTATCCCTAACTCATCCCCATCTATCCTTTGATAAATAAAGCTTTTTATATTATTCATAATACGGTCAAATTTGCCTGCACCTACATTTTGTCCTGCATAGGTGGCCATGGTCGAACCCATAGCGTCAAATGGACAGCAGAATATCATATTAATTTTATTCCCAGCTGTTATAGCTGCTACAGCCATAGATCCTAAAGAGTTAACTGCTGTCTGTAAAATGACACTTCCTATTGCTGTAATGGAATATTGAAGCCCCATAGGTACACCCATCATACAAAGTGTTTTCATCAATTGTCCATTAGGTACCCACTCCTCTTTCTTTATCTTTAAAATGCTGTAATTTTTCATCATATACAATAAACATAGTATACCTGAAATGCCTTGAGAAATAACGGTTGCCCATGCAGCACCACCTACACCCATATCCAGCACTAGAATTGCAATTAAGTCTAGTACGATATTGAGTAAAGAGGAGATAATAAGGAAATAAAGAGGCGTTTTACTATCGCCTAAAGACCTTAAAATACCGGATAATAAGTTATATAAATAGACAACTGGAATGCCTAAGAAAATTACAAAAATATAAGCATAAGAATCTTCAAATATATCACTTGGTGTGCCCATCCATATGAGTATTTGACGGCAAAGTACACAGACTATGATTGTCGTTACAAGTGAAAAGAGAATAGCGAGCCATACACTATTGGCTACATACTTCCTTAAAGAAGATTCATCTTGTGCACCAAATGCTTTTGCAACAGGGATGGCAAATCCATTACACACTCCCATGCAAAAACCAATAATCATGAAGTTAATGGATCCTGTCCCGCCTACTGCAGCTAGTGCTTTCGCACCTAAAAATTGTCCTACTATCATGGTATCCATCATATTGTAGAACTGTTGAAATATCATCCCTAACAATAAGGGCATAAAGAATCTCAAAATTAACTTACTTGGAGATCCTTCTGTCATACTTTTTACTTTACTCTTTTCCATTACTTAAATCCCCTCTTATGATACATTATCTTTTTCAAGTATACTCCGTATAAAGCATACGCTGCATAAGTCTGTCTTATGCCTGCTCTATGATACATTTAATCTCTCGCTCTTTTGCCTCTAAATCCTTTTCTTTATGACTTAGCTGAGTCGATAAAGTGTTTACTATTTTCCTTATTTTACTACAGGTAGCGACTACATTGTCTCTTGACTGACTGATTTTAGACTGCATATACCAGTCCGCAATAAGACCGTCAAAGAAGAAATCAGCAAATACTGCGCCTCCTGTAATGTGAATACTCCCATCTAGACTCATGTTCACATCTTGAAGTTCAACTTGAAGCCTTTGCACATAAGTCTGGGCATTCAAAATAGCCTGTTTAGCTTTATCAATTTTATCATGCTTCATCATATCTGCAACAAGGCCCCCGCCTAGAAGGTCCCAAGTCCCCCAGTCACCTGCACTATCCAGTAGTTCTATTGCTTCATTCAGTGTATTAATAGCCATATTCCCTGGTGTGATGGCCTCCTTAAGCTCTTTTATTTCTCTTCTGATAAAGCTCATTTCTTTTTCAAGCTGTCCAATCTTAGCATACTCTGGCATATTCAAGCTTGCCATAACCCTGCGTTTTTCTTCATATAAGGCGTCAAGTTTATCTTGAACTTTGCTCATTTCATAGTGACTGTTGGTTAATTGACTTAGCTTATCCGTTAGTTCGTCTACACTTTTCTTACAGCCCTCATATTTAAGTACCGCTGCAAGGGCTTCCTCTTTTTCTTTTGCCACCTGTTTATCATGTGTACCTAAACATTTATAGAAAAGTGTCTTTAAGCTTGTTTGGCTCATTTTTTCCACGTCTAGTTGCTCTTTCTCCATAATGCCTTCTAGCTTTTTCAGCTCATAACGCGCATTTTCTAACATTGTTTTAGTTCCATCTATCTTCTTATAAAGACTATCTGGATGCGTATAATCTTTAAGTAGCGCTTCTATTTCTAAATTAATTTGTTCTAACATTTCTTTCCTCCTTCTCTATAGCTACCTCTATGGCCAAACATTTTAAAAAGCTGTTGTCATGTACTTGCCTTACTCAAATCTACTTGTACCCCACCAGTCTGGGATTAAAGTACTTAGTTTAACTACCTTTTCAATTTAGCTTTCACCATTGGTAATCATATTGACTATAGCATTTCTCTCCGCACACATACCTAATGTGCAAGATGTATCAATACACGCACCTGTGTAGATGTTGCCACCCTTCGTTAAAAGAGCTGCTGCTACGCGTCCTGCATCAATAAAAGGTATGCATAGTTAGCATTCTTTCTGAACACCTAAATGTTTTGCCTTTTCTTCTGTTCCTACCCCACAGGCTACTTCATAATAATGAATCTTATGATTGATTTTCTCCATATGTTTATAAAGGTCTTCAATCTGCCTTTCTACTTGCTCCTTTTGACTTTTAAATAGAGCTAGCCTATCCTGCAAGGTAGAATCTCCTTCTATATACCATTCAATAAATTTTCTAATATCCTTAATCTTCATGCCTGTACTTTTTAAGCAAGTAATGAGTTCAATCCACTCTATATCACTTTCTTCAAAGATCCTTCTACCTGAATCTGTTTTATGAATAAAAGGTAAAAGCCCCTCCTTATCATAGTATCGAATTGTATGTGCTGTAAGTCCTGTTCTTTTCGTCACTTCTATAAGCGTATAAGCCATCCCTGCTCCTCCTATCTTCGCCCTAAAATAACCATTGACTTAGAGTTTACTCTAAGATTTATACTCTGATTATATCAGAAAATTTAATACAACAATATAAATTATGGAGGGTTCAAAATGAATTTTAATTATTACATTCCAACTAAAATTTTATTCGGCAGAGGTAAATTAAATGAACTAGGAGATCAAAATTTGCCTGGTAAAAAAGCTTTGATTGTTACATCTAATGGGACATCTGTTAAGAAATATGGTTACTTAGATAGAGTGAAAGGACAACTTGAAAAAGCTGGTGCTACTTATCTTATCTTTGATAAGATTCTCCCTAATCCTATTAAAGAGCATGTTATGGAAGGTGCTGCTTTAGCTAAAGAAAATGGTATTGATTTTATCGTAGGTCTTGGTGGTGGCAGTAGTATAGATGCTGCAAAAGCGATTGCTGTTATGGCGACCAATGAAGGTGACTACTGGGATTATATCTCAGGTGGGACAGGTAAAGGTCTTCCTGTTCCAAATGATCCACTTCCTATCGTTGCAATTACCACAACTGCAGGTACAGGCACAGAAGCTGACCCTTGGACTGTAACAACTAAATCTGAAACGAACGAAAAAATCGGCTTTGGCTATGATAAAACCTTCCCTATCTTATCCATTGTAGACCCAGAACTTATGCTTACTGTTCCTAAACATCTTACAGCTTATCAGGGCTTTGATGCCCTCTTCCATAGTACAGAAGGGTACCTTAATACAACGAGCTATGTGATGAGTGACCTATACGCCTTACAAGCTATTGTCCTTATTGGAAAAAGTCTAGCTACTGCTGTACAAAATGGCTCTAATCTAGATGCTAGGGAAAATGTAGCACTTGCAAATACCTTAGCAGGTATGGTTGAATCTACATCTGGCTGCACCTCTGAACATAGTATTGCTCATGCTATCAGCGCCTACCATCCAAACTTCGAACATGGCGCTGCCCTTATCAGTATCAGTATTGCATACTATACTCACTTTGCTCAAAGCGGTAAATGCGATGACCGCATGATTCAAATGGCTAAGGCATTGGGCAAGAAAGATGCAACTTGTCCTATGGACTTTGTGGAAGCTCTTAGAGACTTACAAGTAGCCTGTGACGTAGCAGACATTAAAATGAGCGATTATGGCATTACTAGGGAAGAACTTCCTGCTTTAGTGACTAATGCAAGAGATACGATGGGCGGTTTATTTGAAGTAGACCCTGCTCCACTTAGTGACGAAGATGTATTAGCTATTTTACAAGCTTCTTATAAATAATAAGTTCATCGTTTTCATTTTCTAAGTAAAAAGAGAGTATCTTAATGCTTCCTTTGCATCTTGATACTCTCTTTTATGTCCTTCTATTTAACTATCCTTCTTGTTTCAACTGCTTAATTTTCCATTGGCACTTCCATACCACACGTAAAAGTCCTAAAACGAGCATACCTATTAAGGCTGTAGCTGCCCATATTTCAAATTCCCTCAATTTAATAGCTACATTAAGCTCTTGTAAGAAGCATATCAGCTCTATTACTAACCCCGCTGTTAAGAATCCTTTTATTCTCTTATATTGCTCTATTTTAGACTCTATATCTGTATACATTTCAAAAGGCCCATTTTCTGCCCTTTTTCTAAGAAAGACCCAGCGATACCACTGCGATACCACTTCTACATCCATCTCGCTCATAAAATCAGCAAAGTTTCTTTTATCTCCATTCCAGTTATCCAGTAAGTCAATTTGATAAATATATTCTCCTGCCTCACATGGTTCAAAAGTATAGACACCTAAACAGAAACTTTTTAGTGCCCATCCCTTATTAGCCATCTCTTGTATCCAAACTTGCTCTTCATCTTTATCTAAATAAAACCTTACTTTCTTCATAGCTACCTCCCCATTCTTTTACTATTTTCTAATAACTCACTTAATCTTTTAACTTCTTGATTAAAAACCTCTATCCCTCTTTCAGTAATCAGGTACTCCTTCTTCTTTCTAGATTCTTTCTCCTCGCTATATAAGTGAATCCATCCCTTAGATAACATAGAGTTAATGGCACCATACAAAGTCCCTGGCCCAAGTACCACTCTTCCATCTGTCATCTCACTTATCTCTTGGATAATGCCATATCCATGGTTTGGATTTCTTAAAGCTAATAGTATATAAAATATGGCTTCTGTTAATGGTGTACTATTTTCCAAATCTATCATCTCCCAATATATCATCTGTCGATATATTAAATATATCATCACTCGATATATTAGTCAATAAAAAAATCTGAATATTTCTATTCAGATTTCTTACCTTTAGCCTATTTCTCATTTCTTGTCGCTCTTAGATTTTATCTCTTCGTAACGCCCTATCTCCCCCAATATGCTCGCGTGCAGTACACAGGAATAATAACTCTATAGGAGATGATATTCGTCATTGTAAAATTAATGGTATTCGAGTACTCTCCCGATTCTATAAAGTAACGACATGCCATTCCCAATCTTATTCCTTGATAATATCAACCTCAAGTTGAATTCACTGACTTAACAAGTTCTGGAATTACCCTATAATCTTATTATACTAGTATTAGAAACAGGCCTGTTTAAGTTAATTTGAGGAGTGAAATTTATGGAGATTTATATCGGATCAAATATTAAGCGTCTACGCCACCAAAAGAATATCACACAAGAAAAACTCGCGGAACATTTAGGCATATCTACTCAAGCCGTATCAAAATGGGAACGGAATGAAACCTATCCTGACATTACCATGCTTTTACCTCTTGCAAGCTATTTTGGTGTATCGAGCGATGAGCTTTTAGGCCTTAACGAGTCTAAGAATCAAGCCAAAATTAATGAATACTTAACTGAAGCCCGCCGTCTTGGTGCTCTAGGGAAAGTAACCAAGCAATTTGAATTAGTATGTGCGGCCTATAAGGCTTTTCCTAATGACTTCCGTATTATATAAGAGTATATATGGCAATTAAATTATGATCCCCATTGCACCCAAGAGCCCTATGGAAATGAGCTCCATAAGGAAGACATATATAAACTTTGTGATCTGATGCTGATCCAAGGACCAAAATCCGTATCTTACAAAAAGCAGTAGATTTAATCAACCTTATATACGATGAAGGCGACTATGGACTTTCTTACTCTCATCTTTGTGAATTATATACTTGGATTGGCTGTAGATATATTGACTTAAAAGAATACACTACCGCTTTTGAATACATGGATAAAAGTTTATCTTACGGAAAGGCATATGATGAATTACCTATACTCTCAAAACATACTTCATTCTTGGTAAACTACCTTTCATTCGATAAGATGAATATTTCATCTCCTCAAACTAAAAATGAAGTCGCTCGTCAGCTCGATAACCTTAAACTCTATTATGCTGATAGCGAGATTGGAAAAATGGATGGCTTCAAGGCTCTTATTAAAAAATATACACCTTATGCTCACCAAACTAAACAATAGCACACTAAAAAGGTTACTGTAATCTCTGATTTAGGATATCTGCTGAATTGTCATATAGCCTTCATTTAACAAATGCTATGCCCTTTGATTTCCGGTGGGTATAGCCCTTCCTATCGTTAGTTTAGGATAATTTAATTAAAACATTTTAATGTAATCAAAATAAAAAGCGCTAGCGCGCTTTTTTATATGCTTTTTTATATGCTTATTTATATTTTTTATCTGCAATAAAAACTTCTTATTCTTCTTAAATCAATTCCGAAATACACCCATCTTCTACCTGTATATCTCCAACCTGCTATCGAATTACGTCCTACAAAGACAATATATGACCAAAAACTTCTTCCATTATTGAGCCATATATAAGTGAATCGAAAGCGGCAAGGAAAAATTGCTCCTGCATCAATTGCAAAGGTTGATACGTCTCCTCCTGGCCCCGCACTAAGTGTAGTTGCTTGTGCTTCACTAGGGATAAAATTCGGAGGTGGCCCTGATGGTGGTGTATTACTTGATGCAGTTGGTGGTCCTCCTTGCTGTCCTCCTGATGGACCTCCTGGTGGAAATCCTGGCGGAAATCCTGGTGGGCCTTGCGGTGGTCTTTGTCTACTTGCTGGTATTCTTTCAAATGGCATATTAAGAGTCTCCTTTTGAGTAGTCTCTCTATATTATATTCATTCTGAAAAAAAATGTTCTTTTAACCACATTATCCCAACCTTTATCATGCTGTACATATCTATTTTTGTTTATAAAGAAAGAGGTATTAAATTCCATGCAATCTAAGAATATATTATCATGAGATAATCATGCTATTGAGTAAAACAAAAGCCCTAACACCCCTTGTAAACTAAACCAAGTAGTGCTAAGGCTTTATTTACTGCACCTAATAAGCTTTAAACTTACGACGTACAGCTTAGGAAAACTACTGAATTGCCATGTATGACAAGTACTTTTGTTTCTTTTTAATGTAATCTTTATATACCACAATACGATAGTTAAAGTAAGCCTAACACCTTACACTTACTCCTCCTAACAAATTAAATGTATTGACATAGTGCCATTACTAGCATATTCACTCTATAAATGGTCTAGTTCCAGCTTTAATCTATCGATAAGTTCTTCTGCTGTTGCACTTAAACCTTTTTTGATAAGCTGAATCATAGTTTCTTCCATACTTATAATCTTAAAGCTACTTTGATAAAGTTTTACTTTATTAAGCAAATCACTTGATAAAGCAACTTCTACCTTTTCATTAACTACCTTTTTCTCTACCTTAACCTCTTCATACCATTCAGGTATACCTATGCAACGTCCACTTTCTGTTTCTACAAATATTAATCTTGGTTTATTACCCTTGTCTAGCCTAATGTTACGCTCTAGCGTCTGTGACAAAGATTGAATGGGGTCCTTTGCCATGCTAGGTGCTACCATTTTTCTCTCTTGAGCCATTCTTGCTAAATCTTTAGATTTAAGAGGCTTTCTATACTCAGATAAAAGTTCTGCTGCTGCCTGTTGTATTGTAATTGTCTTCTCCATCCTATTCCTCTTATCCTTAAAATAATTATTCTTTCTTTCTATTATAAGAGAAGTTTTATCCCTTTATCAATATCCACTTATTTACACCCCATCCTAATTCATCTTCTTTTCATCTATTCCCACTCCAAACAGCATCTTTCTTTCATCCTTTAGCCATCATCCATCATCACACATAATCACTTTTCATCCCATTTGCATCATGTATAATCACTTTTTCATCATTGTGTGATGGTTGATGATTTTCGAAAATCTTATCTTGCTGAACCTTTTCCCCTTTACCTTTCCTACTGTGATTTTCAGCCCCTTTTTCATGTAAAGCATCCCCTTAATTTCCATTGATACACATACATTTTCCTATTTATAATCATCTACTGTGTAAATTCATCCTAGGTGCATCACGTCTATTTATTTAACTTGGCTTTGCCTTTGTATTTTACCTTCTTCACATTCTTTTCTTTATATATTTATCTTAATCTATCATCCATTACCTCCTCCATTGTACGTATCCTTCTCTATGTAAAATCCCCTCATGATTAACATCATTTTTTGCAAATAAAAAAGCAGGCATAGTATGATTCTATACCTACTCTTTTGATGCAGTATTTTTACTTAATTAATTCCATTTATTCGAGTCTCCTGTTTGATGTCATAGTGATGATGACTAATTGAGACTTACTTCATAATTCATCCAAAAATAAAAAGCCACACAATACTTGAAAATCAAGTAATTGTAAGGCTTTATTTAGTGTAAACACGATTTGAAAGTACGACGTACGAATTAGGAAACCGCCCATTACCTCACTAAAAGTTTGGCTCCTCTCCACCCTAACTGCCCTAACAAGGTAGCTCTCCATATTGTCTGGAAAGGAGGGTTGTAGAAGAGTATAGACTTCCTTCATAAGTCTCTCGTGCAACTGCTGATAGGTTGGCTGAGAAGCTCGTAACCTTCCTTTGGAGTATTTGAATAGAGTTTATCAGCCAACCTATCACTTCACCAGAAGGTGGCGCATTGCCCAGCCCCCCATCACCTCCCAAATGCAAAAAAGCTGCCCCATCGGGACAGCTCCTTATTATATTACTTATCTTTTTACTTTGTATCCACAGTAGTCAAGTACAAGTTCACAGAACATTGCATTTGCCCATGAGAACCATTCTCTTGTGTATTGAGTTGGATCATCTACGTTGAATCCTTCATGCATTAACTCTTTGCCACCATCTGTGTTTTTCATCATTTCAAGGATTTGTTTTTTGTATTCCATATCATTTGATGTTAAACCTTGCATAGCAAGAGAAATGTGCCAGATGTAGTTTACTGGTGTATGTGGGCTACCGATACCTTGTGCTGCAGAACCTTTGTAGAAGTATGGGTTCATTTCGCTAAGGATCATTTTTCTTGTGTTTTGGTATACTTCATCATCTTCATTTACATAACCGATGTATGGGATTGAAAGAAGACTTGGAAGGTTAGCATCGTCCATGATGTTGTATTGGCCGAAACCATCTACTTCATAAGCGTATACTTTACCGTATTGGTAGTTTGTTAATGTACCGTAAGCTTCGATTGCTTCTCTAAGTTCAGCTTTAAGTTCAGCTGCAAGTTTAGCAAGTTCTTCGTTTTTAAGAATTTCTGTAGCGATTTCTACTACATAACCCATAACAACTTCTGCGAACATGTTTGATGGGATAAGGTATCCGTACATACAAGCATCATCACTTGGTCTGAATCCTGACCATGTAAGACCGATGTTTGATTTAACTAAAGCACCTTTACCATCTCTTGAAAGAGTATCTGTGTAGTAGCAGCCTTTTCTTACGAAGCTGTATGGTGATTTGTTTTCGTGATCTTGTTCTGTTCTAAATACTTCGATAACACGGTACATCGCTTTTACGAATTCTTCATCGAATTGACCTGTTCTACCTGTGTTTTTCCAAAGTAAGTAGCTCATTTGAATTGGGAAACAAAGTGAATCGATTTCGTATTTTCTTTCCCAAATCCAGTCACATTGATCTGTTTCATCTTTTTCCCAGCAGTTACCGTTTTCTTCTTCGTTGAAAGCGTTTGCGTAAGCATCGATTAAGATGTATTTCATTTGTCTTTTTACAAGACCTTCGATCATATCCGCGATTTCTGGATCTTTTTCAGCTAATACATAGTATGGTCTAAGCTGGCATACAGAGTCACGAAGCCACATCGCTGGGATATCACCTGTGATTACATATGTAGTACCATCGTCCATTCTTTTAACTGTAGTATCTAAAGTATTTGTATAGCAGTTTTCAAACATTTTAATAAGTTTGTCGTCGCCTGCTAATTTTGCTCTAACTTCTTCAAGGAGATTTTGCATTGATTGTGGTAATTGTTTTTCCATGAGTAAGCCCTCCAATTTGTTATTTTTATATGTGTATTATACAAGATTTTAGGTCATTAGAATAGCTTTTTGTATCTTTTTGTAAACCTATTTGTAAAGTATTTTAAAGTGCTTTTAAGAAGTTATTGACTCTTTCCTCGTAATCCCAATAGTTAAGGGAAAGTACTTCATGGTTTTCTCTTCGATATGCACCTTTCATCTGCTCTAAATGATCGACTTTCATAATACCTTTAATGGCCTCATAAACAGCTTCTTTATCTCCTGTTTTCTCTACATAAGCTTTGAAAATCATGTAATCACGGATACCTTTCTTTAAGTTCTTATATCTTAAACTATAAAGGGGCTTTCCATTTTTACCCGGGTAGACAAAGTGTGTCCCACCTGCTCTAAATTTTTGATAATGGTAAGATTCATAGTTAAAGGGGTCATTAGGCCATAGCCAAATTGCCCATCTTAAGAAACCATCCATATTCATATAATAAGAAAGCCAAGGGAGTACTCTACTCTCTGCTAAATGGCAACTTAAGAAAGTATTCGGTGTCTTAGGATCAATGGCTACATAGTAGCTCATAGTACTATCCTTTTGCTCTCTTATTTCTTTAATGCGCTCTTCTTCTGATAAGATAAGAGGCAAGTTAATTACATAATCATCAATACCTTCAAAGTCTTCAAGTACAACTTGAAGGCTACAGATGGTTACTTTAAATTTCATATGTGGTGTAAGCTTAGATAAGGTACCTAATGACTTTTTAAAGAGCTGAATATCTCCTGGCTCATCACATACGATTTTAGCTAGGCCTTGCCATCCATTATCTGCAATATTTTGATCAATAGCTCGGATATACCCTTCTAAATCTGCCTTATGACGTATATATTTATAAGTCCCTGTGGCTTCATCGAGGTAACGTATTCTAATAGCATCTTCACTATCTTCTATGACTTTACCATAGCCTGCATCAGCCATCGTCCATATGCCTAAAAGGCCAAAAATCTCTATTTCTTTATTAATACCATAACTTAAACATAAGTTAATGTAGCGGTTCATGGCTGTGAAATCATATTGCCACTCGCCATCTAAGGTGCGTTTAATACTTACCATATTGTACTCAAAGTAATCTGAAGCATTGGTACGGTAATAAGAGGACCACTGCCCAGACCAAGGTGCTTCTGATACAATAACCGTTATAGCCTTCTGTCCAAGCTCTTTAAGGACTTTAAGGTGCTCTTCAAGGAGTCTAAAATGCTCCTTACTCCAAAGCGCCACTTCATAAGTTCTCGCAATGGAAGTGTGATGTTGCCAAAGGTCTAGATAGAAGTCTCCTTCATGTAAAGGTTTAAGTACTGCTGGCATTACTTCTAGCTGAATACTTATCTCTTTATGAAGTACTTCATCACCAAATAGGTCCGAATAATAGACTTTAACCTTACCTGTATATTCACCAGGCTGAGTCTCCTCACTTGTCTTAACTTCTATCCATACAGGCTGCACTCTAAGTTTTTCATTAAACCTTCTTTGCTCTCTAAGGATGACTTCTGATTTGTAATTCCCATCATCATCTCTTACAAGTCCTACAAGATTCATTGTCACCTCATAATCTGTAAGCCCCTCAAAGCTTGTCTCCACTCTCACTGTCTTCACAGGATAAGTCTCATAAAGTGCTGGCGCCTTGTCTACTGTTACCATCATTTCTTCTTCACTATAAAGAAGAAGCTGAGCCGCTGCGCTGTCATTTCTTGCGCAGGTTAACTTCATACTTTCTCTTTCCTTAAAAGGCACTTCCCAAGGATTGTAATTCCCATAACTATACTTGTACATTTCACTTACGAGTGTGCAATATAATTTCATGTCCCCTATCCCCTATCTTCTACTTAGAATCATTTTTGCAACTTCTTCAAGTCTTGGGTAACTGTATTTAAAAAATGTCTTATAAGCTCTACAGAAGTAGTTACGTCCCATTTTGCCATTGTCAAATTGGTCTCTATCACGTCTGCATCCACCATGGCATAAGCGGTACCACTTGCACTTCATACATCCTGAGTCTTTAGCTTGTGACTGAGGGATGAAGTTAATGGCTGTTCGGTTTACTTCTAGTGTCTCAAAATCATCTGTTAGGAGGTTTCCAATTTTATACTCATCCATTACATAGAAATCACAAGGGTATACCCCTCCATCTGCTTCTATAACGTACTGATGTGTACAAGTTCCCATCATGCCGCAGGCTTCAGGATAGTAACCTAACATCTTTTGAAGTAAATTCTCAAAGTATCTTATATAGATAAACTCACCTTTTCTAAGGGTCTCATACCATTTATCAAAAAGGTCTTTAAGGAAAACTTCATAATCCTCTGGTAAAAGTGAGTAATCTTTGCTGCCTTTTTCATCTTGTATATCATCAAGGCAAGGAATGAACTGTAAGTATCTAAAGTTATGTGCTATGTAAAAATCATAAATCTCTTTAATATTCTTCGTAACCTGTTTTGTGACAACGGTTAGGATATTGTATTCTACCTTATACTGATCAAATAAGGCAGCTGTCTCCATAAGTCTCTCAAAAGTACCTTCTCCATTTCTAAAACATCTTAATCCATCGTTCACTTCTTTTGTACCATCTACAGAAAGTCCCACTAAGAAATGGTTTTTACCAAGGAACTTAGCCCATTCTTCTGTAATAAGTGTTCCATTAGTCTGAATAGCATTTTGTACAGTTAAACCAGGTTTAGCATACTTCTTCTCAAGTCTTACAAGCTCTTCATAAAACCCTAATCCTACTAATGTAGGCTCTCCTCCTTGAAAAGCAAAAGTACAGCTTCCTTCAGCTCTTTCCATTGCTTTTTTTACAAGGACTTCTAAAGTTTCTACTGTCATTTTCCCATAGCTTTTTACACTTCTATGGTCACTGACATCTGCATAAAAACAATATTTACAAGCTAAATTACACCCACTTGAAGCAGGCTTAATCAGTAAATGAATTGGTGGCATAATGTTATCACTTCCATTCTTTAATTCTATTGATCTTACAAAAAGCATGGTGTGCTATATCTCCATGCACACTCATCCAGTCTGCAAGAGTATTTTTTATGTTTAAAATAAGTTCTTGTTTATCTTCCTTATAAATAAGGTTATTCATCTCATAAGGATCAGCTTGAAGATCGAAGAATTGATCTTCTCCTGCTCCATTACCTTTATTAATCATCTTTACTTCTAGGTTATTGTCTGCTAAATAATAAAGTCCTTTACTTGCTTCGCTACTGCTTGTTTTATCCGCACCTAATTCTAAGTGTCATTTTCCTGTATAACTTAGGTTGTATCCTACAGCCTGATTGATACAGATTAGTCTTCATACTTGTTTTAGAAGGATAGCTCCCTAACATTAATGAGCTTCTAGCTGGTGAGCATACAGGCATTTCCTCTAGTTCTTTTTGCATATACTCATCCCAGTAATAACGAAGTGGGTCGATTCGTAGATTGTCTATACTGTATCTTACCACAAATTTTAATCACTTCATGCTCTCTATCTGGGTTATTAATACGCCATACAACTTGCTCTGCTAAGCGTCTGCCTACTTGATGAATATCAATATAAA
>OBXC01000462.1_pt1 | contig 32496 bp, 34 predicted proteins | sample 1538111 | NCBI WGS metagenome assembly OBXC01 (sample SAMEA2580137, study PRJEB22360) | human gut metagenome | biome: human gut; feature: human-associated habitat; material: faeces | place: Denmark | collected 2008/2010
CAAGCCGATGATAACCGCATATTATCTATGATCGACAGATAATATCAGATTATCGGTTATATTTTATCCTATAATCCCGGAGTTTGCAAGAGGAGCGAACACCGTATGGCTGGCTCAATCGCTGTTGGGCCCCGTCTCTTTCCCCTCCTGCCCTCGCCAGACAAAAGACATTGGCTATAAGTTCAACGTACAGGCAGCGCTCATCATGGAGAAAACCGCAACTGTCCAAACAGATTCTGATATGGTATGCTCTATTTGTATTTAGGCCAGATTTCGCCAGGTCGGAGATTACCCCCATAGGCCCTTGGGGCCTGTGGAGACTCGTCCATATCCTAAATACCTAACATCGACACAAAAACCGCAGTTACCTACTTCATAGGGAACTGCGGCTTTTTTGTGCAAAAAACGAAAGGAGTACACCCATGAATGGAAGCCAAAAAGCTCATGAAAGTTACCTATCAGGATCTCAAAAAAGGGATACGGCTGAACGCATACGCAGACGCCGTGATCTGGAGCGAAGATCCTGCCCCGACATTAGCCGGACTGCGATTCGGCGGCTATGCCGAAGTCGTGCGGGGGCTTACAGACGCCATCTATGGCGGAGCTACCATCGAAATCGAGGACGTTGATGGCAGCATTCTCATACTGAAATCGCTTTCCAAGCAATATCACCGGGAGGTAAGCCATGAAGGACTGTACGCAGAAGCGACATTGATTGCGGAAGATGAGATCCAGGAAAGCTTAAAAAGCCAGAACCAGAAAGAGAAAAGCAGCAAGCGAGCACAGAGGGACGACCTGTTTGACGATGACGTGCCTCAGCAGAACATTCCCGCGCATACCTGCTATATTTTCTGCCATTCTGGAAATGAAAATGAATTGTTCCAGGCCATTGACCGGAAATCCTATGTCCCCATGATCCCGGAATATCAGAACTACATTCTCACAGAATTGAAGCGGCGCAACATCCTCCTCCCTCTCAAGGTGCGCTCTTTATATCAAGAGTTGGAGGCGTGGAAACTCTGCTGTGAAGCGAAGGATCAAAATCTGGTCAGGGTCATGGAGGACGGCCTGAAGCAGGGCAAGATCAAAATTCCGGGCGCAGCCCCGGGGCCCTCTCTGCTGGATGGAGTTCACTCCGTAACAGACTATCTGAACACCTTTGGCGTTGCCGTGGCAGAGCGGATCAAGAAGCTGTTTGTTCCCCTGTTCGATCCAGCCGCTGAACCGCTCTCTGAAGAAGTATTAGACATCAATGAGTATATCCGGGCTCACGCCGGATATTCCCTTTATGACGCCCAGCTCGCAGTCGCTGAATCAATTAAACGGAAGCTCGGCCGAAGCAAGGTTGCTTTGATCGTAGCCGGGTGCGGGACAGGAAAGACCAAAATCGGAAGCGTTGCTGTTGCGGCAGCCGCCGGATTATATTCCCATCAAGCAAGTGCGGGCCGCCCAAAGACCTTCAACATTGTCCTCTGCCCTGCCCACATCACAAAAAAGTGGGTGCGTGAAATTGAAGAAAGCATCCCAAACACCTTTGCCGCAGTTGTCAGGAGTATCAGCGAGTTTGACGCTCTTTACAAGCTGTACGAGCAGGGGAACCGAAACTGTTTTGCCATTATTTCCAAGGAAAAGGCCAGGGACGGCTATATGCGGGCTCCCGCTGTGATTTTCCGAAAATGGAATCGTGAGGGGCTGAACATTACCCGACCTCACTCAAATGAGGCGATGCCCGCAGCAGGATTTAGCGCTTTTCGGCACGTGTTTTGTTGTCCGGATTGCGGAGCGGTCATCATGGAGAATATCAGCAAAGACGGCGTCTCCTACTATGTGCCGGCAGGCCCCCGCTTTTTCAGAAGTGAGAATCGGGAAAACCACAAGTGTAAGATCTGTGGAAGTTCCCTATGGACTTCTCTCAATCCAACGATGTGGAGTCAGCAGACGCAGTGGGCAAAGCTCGGGAGCTATGGATTTGTGTTCCGCCCGCTCCTGAATGAGTACAAGGAGGATATTCCAAGTGAAACCATACGGGATCGGATGACTAAGCTGGCAAACTATCCTGACATGCCGTTCCCGATCCGGGGAGCCTATCGGACGTTCCCACTCAGCAGCTACATCAAGCGCGCCTACAAAGGGAAAATTTTTGCGCTGATCGCAGATGAACTGCACCAGTATAACAACAATTCCGGACAAGGGGACGCTATGCAGGAGCTGTTGAGCGCGGCGAAGAAGGTGGTCGGTATGACCGCCACCCTTGTCAACGGGTATAGCTCCGGGCTGTTCTATCTCCTCTACCGGATCGCCCCGCGCCGTATGTGCCAGGATGGAAAGCCCTATTGGGACAGCAGAAAATTCGACACAGAATACGGCGTGATACAGAATATTTACGAAGAGCGGGAAGGAACCTACAACTCAAACCGGCGTACTGTACGGAGTAAAAAGGGCAGCCGTCTGAAGCCGGGGGTTTCACCGCTGGTTTATACACGCTTTCTGCTGGACTGCACCGCATTTTTGAATCTGACAGACATGGGAAAGGATCTGCCTGAGTATGAGGAGATCCCCGTGCCGATTGAGATGGCTCCGGAAGTGCAGAAGGAGTACAAGCTGCTTGAAGATACGCTGAAACTCGTGATGAAAAGCGACAAAAAGGCATGTAAAAAAATTCTGTCCGCATATATGAATCTGCTGACTGCTTATCCAGACCAGCCCTATGGTCAGCCCACAATCAAGCACCCTTTCAATGGCTACGATATTGTCAAGCCTAGGGATACGATGCCGCCTGGCGCCATCATGCCGAAGGATCAAATGGTGCTGAAAATTGCGGAGCAAAAAATCTCGGCCGGCGAGAAGGTGCTCATTTATACAAATTGGACCCGTCTGGACACTCCAAAGCGCCTGCTAAAGCTTGTGACAGAACATGGCTGGAACGCTGCGATCCTGGAGGCAAAAGTGAGGCCGGAGGCCCGGGAGGACTGGGTGCAGGATCACCTTGACCACGGCCTTCAGGTGCTGATCGGAAATCCCTCCCTTGTGGAAACTGGCTTGGACCTGAATGCTTTCACAACGCTGATTTTCTATGATACGGGATACAAACTTTTTACGCTGCGTCAAGCCAGCCTGCGCAGCTGGCGGATCAACCAGTCTGCACCCCGGGTAGAGGTTTATATGCTCTATCATGCAGGCACGATGCAGCATAAGGCAATCAAGCTGATGGCTTCCAAGCTGGCCGCTGCCGGCATGATCGAAGGCTCCTTCAGCGAAGAGGGCCTGTCCGCCATGTCAGAATGCGAGGACATGACAACTCTGATGGCCCGTGAGCTGATGATGGGCATTAAAGACAGCGTGGAAGACCTTGCGGCTACGTTCAAGCGGATGGCTATGCTGAAACCTCAGGAGGCAGCATGGTCCATTTTTTCAGACGAAGTGCGGAAAAAGGAAAGCACCGTGCTGAGGCGCAGTTCTCCACCCATACTGGAGTTTACCTTTGGTGCAGAGCCGAGGCCGGTTCCCCGGACTGCGCTCCCCTCACAGAATTTCCCCGTCTTTTTTGAGACGGAGAAAGCTGAGCGCAAGCGAAAAAAGGGCGAAGTCGATGAAGATCAGCTTCTCCTATTCCAAATCGCATAGGAAGGAAGGAAAACATCATGCGCGTACATGTAAACCGTGATTCGGCGATGGTTCTGGCTGCTCAAGCATCCAAAGCGGTGCCTAGGATCACGACTATCCCGGAACTGAAAGGTATCCACATGGAAGCAGACGCACGGCTGTCTATGCTGACCATGACGGCAACCAATCAGGAGGTTTCGATCCGTGCCTCCATGCCTGCCGCAGTGGAGGAGAGCGGAATCGCTGTCATTCCTGCTGGTCTGCTGCCGGACATCTTGAAGCGGCTCCCGGAAGATCAGGTTTCCTTTTCTACGATAGGTCCTGGTGTCATACATATCTGCTCTGGCTGTACGGAGTACAGTCTCAACATCCTGGATGCCGGTAAATACCCGCTCCCAGAGGTCCCTTTTTTAGAGGACACCATCCCGGTCAGCGGAATCTGCTCTCTGGCCCGCCAGACCTTGTTTGCAGCTGCGGCCGGCGACCAGAAGAATATTTTTAAGGCTGTGCGCTTGAAAGTTGGACCATATGGTCTAAAAGCCACGAGCAGCAATGGCTTTTGCATCGCGGAGGCATCCGGGGATAAAAATTGTGTCGCTGTCTCGGAAACCTGCATTTTAGTTCCAGCCCGCTCCCTATCCATTTTGGCCGCTATCTCCCTGGACAGCGATGTTTATCAAATGGGTCTGACCCGTGAGGGCCTGGCCTTCTGGAACGGTACAATGATGTTCTGTACGCACCTGATTGACGGCAGCTATCCGGACACGGATGGGCTTTTGGACCATATTCAGGGTGCATACAGCGCTTCGATAGAAGCTGCTGACCTATATGCCGCAATAGACGCGGTTACATCTCTGGCATCTGCTGATAAGGATTCTTCCGGTCGTGGAGAGATCATGTTCGGAGAGCATGAAATGGTTGTCAGCACGGAGACTTCCGGCGGGAAGGCCAGTGTACCTGTCAAGGCCCTGGTCCTGAGCCCGTCGCCCTACCCCTTTTATTACGATTTCAAACAGCTGATGCGGTATCTCAAGCAACTGCGCGGACGGATTACATTGGAATTTGACCAAAACGGCCTGCTCGCGATCCGCCCTGGCGGGACACGTTACCTTCAGTCCCCGATGCGTGCGCCAAAGCAAGCCGTGGATGGAAAGGCTGCGTGAGAATGGAGGGAAAATATCTCCCATGGAAATTCCAAGCATCTGCCGCTATTGCGGTGGGAAGATCATCAAATCCACGACCCGGACCCTCTATCCCAAGGGACGGGAACCAATCTACTTATGTGTCAACTGCAACGCCTATGTCGGGTGCTACCCGGATGGCCGGCCGATGGGAAAGGTGGCCAACACCGTTCTCCGCTTGAAACGCCAGGAGACACACCGCATTTTCGATCACTTCTGGAAAAACCAGGGATGGAGCCGGAGCGCGGCTTACCGCTGGCTGGCGCGCAATCTGGACATTCCGGAACAGGATGCGCATATCGGACTGATGGAGATGGACGAGTGTGAACGGGTCATCCGCCTGTGCCTGACACAACCAAAGAAGAGGAAAGCGGCGTAAGGTCCGCCGCAGAAAGGAGCACATATATGCAAGAATCCTGCAGCCCCTCCCTCCCTTTGTGCATCTGCTCAAAGAATATGAATACCTTCCAGATTCTGAGCCATATGCTTCAGAATTTGCGGTTTGGTCACTTTGAGCTTGCATATCACAGCCTGGAACCGGAAAAAGGGCGGCGGCTGTGCATGATCGGACTCTGTCGCCAATGCGGAAAGCGCCTTTGCTATGGAGTAGAACTTCCGGAGCATGAATCGCCAGAATCCCTGCTGTTCATCATCTACCATTGGTGCCTCCAGCTATGGATGGTAAAAGATTTCCGCTCCGCAGAAGATGAACGGGATTTTCGCACGGTATTCCTGAATCTGTTCCACAAGAAGGATCAAGAGCTGGCGCAGGTCTGGCTGGAGCGGACTGAAGCCCAAAATGCGCAGTAGCGCGCCGCAAATCAGAAAAGGAGTGTAGCTGAATGTCAAAAAAATTTTCATTTCCCGAGCCAAGCTGCCGCTATCACTGCCCGCATTTTAAGAGTGTTGGCCCATCGCTCAACGAAACGCACTACTGTATGAAAAAAGGGAAAAATGGCAAGCGATTTTCAAAAAAGGATTCCAAGCGCACGCCGCCGGCATGGTGCCCGCTCCGCTTGAATTCGCCCATCTGCCGGATTTACGGTTTCCGGAATGAGCTTCAGGAGATGCTGGCTTTTGATGAATGGCTGTCCATAGATCCGGCAAAGGTGGGCTGGTATTCCCCCATGTCCCGCCGCTACCAGTTGCGACAGGAGATTCATCTTGGTATGACAGCGGAGCAATTCTACACCGCCGCCCAGGAGCTGACAGTAGACGAGATCCTGAATGGCGTCCCGGTGCAAAACGGGGAGCTCATTGAGATTGACAACGGATTAACCCCCTACTTTTTCTATGTTTATAATCAAGCGACTGTTTTCCCGGCGAAGGTGTTCGGCCTGGAGCGTGAGGCTCGCCATGAGTGAATGGTACAGAGATTCAGGGAATCGGCCGCGTATGATGCTTTATAAGATCCTGGACGCTGTTGTCCCTGGAATGTATGACACTCCCTGCAGAATCGCCATTTTTGCGGATGGCCACAAAATCAAGGTATTTGAAAAGACCTGTTTCCGCAACCTGGATTTCAATACGCCTGTTCCACAAAACTGGGTGAGAAACTACCACTTGGAAAAATTCAAAACGCCTCGGGCGGTCGAAACTTTTTTGCGGAAAGATGGGCTGCTGAAGGAGCATGAACATGAATGAGAAAAAAATCTGCGCCTGCGTTGGCGCACGGACAAGAGATATACAAACAATCGAAGCGCACTATAAGGACAATTTTATCCCCGCAGGCTGGAATCTGGAATATACCTGTTTGGATCAGTCGGAAGCAGCCAGGGCCCTCTATCTGACCGGATTGTGCCTGCGCTGCGGCGGGCAACTCCCCAAAAAGTTCACGGTCCCAGGTGAGCTTGCCGGGGACGCCCTTTTGGAGCAGATCTACCATCAGATGGAGTCCTACCGTCCGTTTGATTTCCGTTTCGACAGCGGTGCGTACCGCACGTCTCTGTCAATGCGCGCCCACTGGTACATGGAACAGGACGACCTCACCCTGGGCGCGAAGAATGCTCAGTTCCTCAAACTGTTCCATGCGGAAGACCAGGGCGTGGTTGAGGATTGGATCAGCCGGCGCCACGCCGAGGAGCCCTATACCGCCCCGCGGCGGGATCGAAAAAGCACACTGCTGCGCGCTGTGCTGGAACGGGCCAGAGCCTGCGGCGACCTGCGGGAAATTGAGCCCATTTTGGACTACTACCTTCCAAACGCGCAGGAGCCGCTGTCTTCGGATATGGACAGCTATCTGACCAACTATCAGTTTTCCGCAATCGCTAATATCAGCTACGGATGCGAGGGTATTTTTGTTGACCTAGTCATTGAAGGCAACTTTGATGATTCTGGTACCAACCGCTGCGCGATCGGCACCTTCAAAACACTGCGTCAGGACAATGACGCCGGCCGCCTGATGGGGCAGTTGTGCGGCATACTGATGTATCACACGACAAGGTATGTCAACGAAAACCTGCACCGTTATACACCAAAGCGCGAATTAGAGGCCGAGCTTCGCAGAATGCAGGCTTGCGGCGGACAGAAAGAAGGGACGGCATGAGCCTGACAACCGCGGATGAAATCCTTGACCTTTGGGCACGAAACGAGACGCCGGAAGCCAAGGTCGAGTGCAGAGCGATTGAAGCGCTGAAAAAGGATATTCAGACGGCACAGGACAGCATTCAGGATGCTGTTTCACGCTACCGGAAAGCCAAACTGCGTACCCGCAGCAAGGCCAAAGCCAACTCAGAAGATATATTCCGTCCCCTGGAGGAGTATGACTCACAGGTGGATATTCAGAACGCCTATGGCTATGAGATGATTACGGAAACAGAATATGACCGCCTGATGGAGCTTTGGGAACTGCGGGCACAGTCTGTCCAAAAGGCTGGCCCTTACAAAGACCGTGTCGTTGAGATGCTGGAGCTGTCCGCCCGGGTCATCTGGGATGCGTATGGAGAAAGCGTCGCAGCGTACGACGAAAAAGTATCCCGAATGCACCGGGAAGCCAGACGGATCGCACAGGAAAACCTTCTGCGGGATCTGGATTCAAAAAGTATTTGAGGTGGCTGTATGAAGTACAAAAGGATCTATGACACGCTGCAAACTAGCGGTGCCAGAATTGTCCTTGATCAAAGCGGCTGGCGCGCCAATAGTTCCGACAATTGGATTGCCAGCCAGCGTCCACTCTGGCTTGTGGTCGAAGTTCCCAGACTTCATCTGAGAATGTGGGTCGCGCATGAATTCGGCACTCTGTCGGTGACAACCGCAAACTCCGCATTGCCCACCGACAGCCGGGCTTATCATGAGAGCAATACCAGGCGGGTCTTCCAAAATCAGTGTCAGATGGCAAAATATTTGGAGGATCTACTGTCTCGGAAGGAGGCGGCGGTATGAAGCTGCTCTTTTCCACGATCTGCGTTGCCGCCCCCGGTGGAGAAGTCCTGACCTACTGGGAAAGCGGACATCCGGACGAATATGACATCTGGGAACTGCTCACCCACGATGCGCGCTATCATGAAGCGGCGAAGCTGCAGGAAGAATCGCTGGAGGTCAGGGTTTCCCACTATATCTATGAAACGGAGAGTCCTGAGCCGGATACGCGGGCGGAGCAGAGCCATTTTGATCTGCTTGACGCCTATAACGACCTGGCCCGCCGGCACCGGCGCTCCCGGTTTGAGCACCGGGAGGATGTCTGCAAGGTACGAACATTTCGCCTTCACCTGGAACTATGACGGAGGGATAGGAAGGTCAAGGAAATGCACACTGAACCACACACAACGCTATGGGCGGGACTCCATGCGTTCATCGTCCATTTGGGTCCGCAGAGCTGCCGGTGTCCCGGACTGCTGGACGATGCGGCCTTTGACCGCATAATGGACGCACTCAACTGGAGAATGCCCTACCATCTTCGGGCCTTTCACTGTTCGAGCCTGGAGACGGCAGAGGCAAATCCCGTACTGCGGGCCATGCCGGAATTTTCGGCGCCGCTGGAAGCTGTGCTGTTCACAGCCCCCGCGGCGCCCATGCGTCTGAAAGACAAGCGGCGTAAGCAGACACTTTCTGTACGCAGCAAGTATGGCGACTATGTGCTTGCAGAAACTGAGGACTGCTGCGGCCGGCTATACCATGTGGATGGGATCACCTCCAGCCTGATTGCCAGGCTGGAGGCACGCCCAATCACGCTTCAGGAGGCCAGTGCCTATGTGGAAGCCCACCATCGCCACAACGCTGGACCGAAGTTCCACAAATTTTCCCTCTGCCTCCGGACGCCGGGAGAGCCGGAGCCGGTGGGCGTGGCGATTGCCAGTATACCCAAGGCCCGCTGCCAGATGGACGGCGTGACACTGGAGATCAACCGCTGCTGCACCGATCCCCGCTATACGGACGTGTGCAGCAACCTCTACGCCCGTGCTATTCGGATCGGCCGGGAGATGGGCTATACCCGCTTCCTGACCTATACCCTGCCGGAGGAGAGCGGAAGCAGTCTGCGTGCGGTCGGATTTCAGGTGGATGGGGTCGTTCACAGCCCATCCGAAGGCTGGAACACCCCTTCGCGCCCGCGCAGCACCAGACGGTATCCTTCCGGCGATAAAGTGAGATGGGTGCTGCATACGCCATAATGCGTCATGCATCCATCGGAACATCAAGGAGGTCTGTAATGGATGGAACATATGTAGAATGTCTGCTCCTTGTCACAGGAGAAACCGTATTTCTAAATACATTTGATAAAATCTTTCGCAGCGGATATGGCCCGCAATGGGCTGACCGGCCCCGCTCTCATACCGCCCATTATTCGTTCCATGCGCTGTTTCCAGTTCCGGAGGCCGTTCAGAGCCGCGGCTTTGATACCGCAGGACATTTATGGTGCAAAGATTACTGGGAGTCCAGCGATGACCTGCGGGATATGCAGGTCAGACGGGCGCTTGGGCGAAGGCAATACCGCTTTTTTGTGCCGGATCTGCCGCCAAAGAATTTTTTCCGGGTTGTGTCCCATGATTATCCAACTCTTACCTTCAAGATGGCTGCGCTTATACGGGACGGGGGCTCCCCTTTCTTTGAGGGGCGGGGGACCCTGCATCAGTATTTGCTCCAGGATGGAAGGTGCTCAGAAAGCCAAAGCCTAAATAGAGAAAACGCATTTTCTCAAATTCGGGAAGAAATGGGGTTTTAACCATGACCTTTTTTGAATGCTGTGAAACTGTACGAAAGGATGGCCTGCACCTGATTCGCCCAAGGCGCGGAGTAACAGGGCAGTATGATTTGAAGCCGCCCGACACAGGCCCGTCCGGAGAGTGGGGCTTTTTAGATGCCGTCACGGCCAATCTGGTATGCCAGCTGTGCGCAGCGCTCTCCGTGAGCCGACAGGAGAGGTTCAAATGCCTTCCCGCCGGGATGATCCTTGCGCTTTGTCAGAGGTTTGCCGATGGAGCATGATCTTTACCTGATCCAAAGCAATTATATGTCGGGCGGAATGTGCTACTATGCGGAGCACGGAGAGAAGTGCGGCGTTCCGGACGCGGTTGGCTACGACACCGCCGCCCATGCCAGGAAATTCCGTACCTATGAAGATGCCCAGATGTATATCGATACACAAATGCCGGAGTGGGCAAGGCCCTCACACCACCCGGCCTCTTACCGGTCTGGCAGCTTCATCATGGAAGATGCCGGCCTTCGAGCCCTTCTTAACGCAGGAGCCCCGATTTCGGACGCTATGCTGTCGGCTACCCCCGGCCGGCTCCGGGTCTGGCTCCGATAAAATCTGAACGGAGGAATGACATGATGGATCAAACACTGAGAAACAAAATGTGTGCCCGCATGCGGGAGGTCCAGACGCAGGTGGCTGAGCGTGATGAGCTGATCGAGGTGATCGCCATTGCACTGCTGACACGAAAAAATGTCTTTGTCCTGGGCGACACCGGCCAGGCCAAAAGCGCCGTCATCAACTTGTTCCGCGATGGACTCACCGGAGCCAGGCAGTTTGAGCGCCTGATGTCCAAACAGACCGACGAGGAGGCGCTGTTTGGGCGCTTGGACCTCTCCAGTTTGATTCCCGGCGGAGTTCCGGATGAAATTCTGGAGGAGGACAATCTCTACCAGGAGATGCGCCGCGATTTGGAGACACTGGTGCTGAATTACCGCCGCGGCGATCCGGCGCTCGGACAGCAGCTGGAACTGGCGACCTCGGAGATGGAGCGGTACCGAAAAGCGCTCTCCGAACTGCATGGCGGGGACCCGCGCATCATTACGAAGGGCAAGCTTCCGGACAGCCACATCGTTTTTCTCGATGAAATTTTTAAGGCGTCCGATGGCATCCTCAACGCCCTTTTGACTGCCCTGAATGAACGGCGCTATACCAATGAGGGCAAAACCATCCACATCCCAACCATTTCCTTCTTTTCGGCCTCCAATGAAATTCCCAACTTTACCCATCCGGAGGAGAAGATACTCAAACCGCTCTATGACCGGTTTGAGCTGAAGGTGGTCACGGAATATGTGGAAAATCGGGACGCACGCCTGAAAATACTAAAGCAGAAGCAGGCGTCCCCCCACCTGGCGCAGGCCCCCGCAGCTCCTATCACCTTGGAAGAATTGGGGGCCATGCAGGATGATGTACGCCAGGTCCACATCCCGGACAGCGTAAATGAGCTGATGGACGATGTGCTCTGCGCTTTGCGTGAAAAGGGGATACATATCTCAGATCGAAAATATTTCAACTACTCTCCCATTGCGCAAGCGAAAGCCTGGCTGGAAGGCCGGGATAGCGTTGCGCCTGCTGATTTGATCATCCTTCGCCATTACCTCTGGACCGCGCCGGAGGAGCGCGCAATCATCCATTCTGCCTTAGTACAGATGTGCAGCGATCCGTTCAAAAACCGGTTGGATGGTATCCTTGCCGCAGCGCAGGAGAGCTACCAGGAGTTTGAAGACAGCTCCAGCGCAGCGCCGGCCCGTCGCATTGGAAAGCTGAGGGAAGAATACCTCATGCTGTACGAAAAGCTGTCCATGATGCAAGCGGAAGCCCAGGATGATATTGGGAAACAGAAAGTAGACGCCTGTATGGAGGATCTGGAAGCCTTCAATAAGAAAGCCTTTTCGGAGAACGGAGTATCCGGGGTGTTCTCCTACGTACCGCTGAAGGAGCTTTATCTTCTGAAAGCAAGCTGATCCCCAACGAAAGAAAACGGGAGGATTATGGGAATGCGTTTGGGCTGGACACCAGACCTTCGCCCTCTCCCCCAAAAATCGGGATATGTGGGCCTGCTCTTGCCGGTCCGCATACCCCGGCAGATCAAAAAAATGAATAAAGGAGTTTTTACCATGTTGAATTATAACACGCCGCTGACTGCCGAGGAATCCACCTTCGCCGCAGAACACCATCACCTGCTCCTCTCTTACCTCAAAAAGGCCGGACTTGATTTTGATGAATTCTATGATATAGCGGTCTTTGGCTACCTGCGTGCCGTACGAAAGTATTTGGCCCGCCCGGAACTGAGAGCCTACCAGTTTTCAACGATTGCGTTTCGTGCAATGAGCTGCGATGTGCACCATTCGCGTGAGTACTGGCTTCGTGGCAAGCGCCGCGCACGCATCGTACAAACGCTGAATGATGATAAAAATGCGGACAATCTGTGGGACAGTGTCGCAGAGAGCGTGGATAATGTGATCCAATTTGAGGCGTACACCAGCACACTCACTCCGCTGCAGCAAAGAATCGCGGAGCTCCGTGACATTGGCTACTCTGATCGGGAAATTTCCGCCCTCTGTGGTATCCCCTATAAACTGGTCGCTTTGGAAATGGAGGGCGCCAAGAGACGTATCCTGGAAGTTTATATTGGTGACGCCCCCCGTGCAGCTTGAGGAGAATTTGCTATGTCGAATATGAGTGATTGCCGCTTTGAAAACACATACAGCGATTTTCTTGACTGTCTGGACGCCCTACGTCAATATCTGCCGTTGAGCGAGGGCGAATACCGTGCGGCATATCGGATGATCCGTCATTTCCTTTGTTTCTGCAAAGATGCGAGCATCATTCGGTCGTTTGACCATGAGGCCATTATCAAGCATCTGGACCATATGAAAGAGGAACCCGCCGTTCAGCAGACATCCATCCTGGACGGGCCGCAGCAGGCTGCACAGAGCGAGTGTGGACTTTGTGCGGATGAAGGCGCGGGGAGCATGTATCGCGCTGATTGAAAACCGGAATAGCACACCCAAATTCCACGAGCGGACAGATACCATGTCGAGAGCCTGCCGCTCCCCTATGTCCGGGGCAGCATCGGGCCTTGGCATTGTGGTCCAGGCGATAAATCGTCTGCCGCCCGGAGAAAAACCAGTATATGCGCCCCGAGCAAGCCCGGGGCGCCGGGAGGAATCGTTTATGTTTTACACCGCAGATTCGCTTCGTCGGATGCACCAGGGCGGAGAAACAATGGATTTTCTCTTCTTTTATGGGCATCAGCTCCCTTCTGATGGGAGCACAACTGAAAGCTGCCTGAGTCAATGGTACCCCTGCATTTTTGAAGCAGATGGGATCTTGTACCAATCTATGGAGCAGTACATGATGGCTCAGAAGGCCGCGTATTTTGGGGATTACCGCACTCACGCCAGAATCCTGAGCGCCTGCACTCCCAGGGATTGTAAGGCCTTGGGGCGCATGGTATCAGGCTTTCAGGAGGAGAGCTGGTGCCAGGTCCGTGAACAGATTGTACTGTACGGAAATTTTCAAAAATTTTTGCAGAATCCCCCTTTGAGGTCCTTTCTTTTACAGACTGGTGACCGCATTTTGGTGGAGGCCAGTCCCTATGACAGGATATGGGGGATCGGCATGTCAAAATACCAGTCCGGCATTCAAGACCCAGGAAACTGGAAGGGCCTTAATTTGCTTGGATTTGCGCTGATGCAGGTACGTACTATGCTGCGCAGCCTCGCAAATCAGGGAGACACCGGCTGGTAAGTCAACCGGCATGATTCGATGGCGCGCAGGCAAACCCCAATATTATCGTAGGAGGTATCGGATATGTTAAACAGAGTCATACTTATGGGCCGCTTGGTTGCAGATCCCGAGCTGCGAAGCACAGCCAGCAATCTCTCCGTCTGCTCCTTCCGCATTGCGGTGGACCGCGACTATAAAAAGGGAGATCAGAAAGAAACGGATTTTATTGACATTGTGGCGTGGCGCTCTACGGCTGAATTTGTAGCCAACTACTTCAAAAAGGGGCGCGTGATCGCAGTTGACGGGCGGCTCCAGATCCGTCAATGGACAGACAACGACGGCAATAAGCGGTTTGTTACAGAAGTGATCGCCGACAATGTCTACTTCGGAGACAGCCGGCCAAACCAGAACGGCCAGAACAGCCAGACGGGATACCCCGCCGCCGGCGGGGACTTCGGCGGCTATCCGGCACAGGATGGCAGCTATGGTGGGTACTCCGCCTATGGCGGGTATCCCCCGGCAAACCAGCAGGGGCAATTCCCCCCGGCGGATGGTTATGGGGCTTATGAAGGCCCTGCACCTGGCGCTAAGCCGGACGAATATCCCGGAGGTTTTTAAGTCTATGTTCGGGCGGGGAGCAATTCCCCGCCCGTTCTGATCTACATTCCATGTATGAGGAGATATGAGCCATGTTGTACCAGAAAAAGGGCGATATAGTACTTGACAGCGGTAAAGTTTTTACCGTCGGCGGAGAGGTGTTCGCCAATCACGCCTGCGACTATGAGGGCCTTTTTGGCATGGTAACGGAGAGCCGCACCGGGCCGGACCAGTGTGCAGAACAGGGCGCCCCCGACATCTGCTGCGCCTTTCAGCCGCCTGAGTCTGAGACGATGGCCGAGGACATCCAGGAGCGGTTTTCCGCGCTGTATGGATACTCAAAGCAGCTGGAGGATCTGGGACTGGACTGTGTGATCCTGGCGCCCAGCATGCTGGAGCCGCTTCCGGAGAGCATGCCGGCGGAGGACGGCAGGCTTCTTTCCCCCACCTGCTTCTACGACAGCGACTGCGGCTGCGACTCCCAGACTCTGGCGCTCTCCAACGATATGGGCCTTGTGCTGCGTAAAATGCGGGAGGATCTGGACGCCTATGAGGTCCCAGTCGTGCTCTCCCATGTAGAGCGTTTCATTGACGGCTATCGTTTTTCCTACGAGGCAAAGGACGCGGGAGTGGAAAGCCTGTACCTGAGTTATACCATTTCCGGCGTCCCGGTGTTCCTCCGCCAGCCCGCCGGCCATGCCTGAGCCGTGTGGAACGGGTAAATTCCGGCGATCCAGGGGATGCCGGTCCATCTCGGAAGGCCATCTTGGATGAAAGCATGGAGAGAAATAAAATGTAAATAGGAGCGTTGAGCATGAATCAAAATGCGAACGAAATTTGCTCCACAGGGGCAAATCCCCCTGTGGTTGGAGCGAGCGTTTGGACAAGCGATAAAATAGATCGGCACGGCCAACGCGGCCTCTCGAAAGGCGCCGGTGAGTTTCCTATGAAACTGTTTGAATTGATCTGGCGACCGTTTTGTGCCCGCCGCTTGCGCCAAAACGGACCGCAGAAGGCACTCCCGCTTCAGGACGAGGCGGAAGCTGCGTGGGCGGAGGCGGAGGAACTTCAGCGCCGCCTCCGCGCAGAGCAGGAAGAAAACCGAAGGCAGGCGATTCGTTTACAGCAGCGGGAAGCGGAGCTTCATTCGGCAACTGCGGAGCTGGACGCCTTGCGCAGGGCGCTTGCCGCGCTGGCCCCATCTGACTACGAGGCCGTTTACACACTTCTGGCGCCCGAACTGGACCCAAACGGTTTCCATCTGTTCCGGGCCGCGGAGATTTATACAGGGTGCAATGTTTACCGTGCGTTCCCTGTGGAGGACCGCCTTGGCTATTTTGAGGCAATGAGCGGCCATGAGCTGCTGCGTTGGCTGGAGGCCGAGGCCATCGGCTCATACAGCCTGAGCCGCCTGTCTTCTGGGGTCGAAGTGGCCTGTGACCTCCGTGTGGATCAAAGCGGAGAGGAATATAGGCGGTACCATGCAGAAATCTGTAAGCTGGCCGTTGAAAAAATCTTATGCATGAAATAAATGATAAGAGGAAGTGCGATTCCAATGCGGTATTACAGTACGCAGCGCCCCATCATGCCTGGAAGTTATCCAAAGCCCGTGGGAAATCCGGTTGTGGAGATCCGCAATTTTGACACCCGGGTGGTCTGCGGGGAAATCGGCTGTGAAGCGTGGGGCTATATCGAATACGAACAAGCCCTTTCCCCCGGGCAGGCCAAGTCCTATGAACTGCTTTTAGCACCCGGCCAGGGAAAGCGCTGAGACAGCCCGCCGGCTCGGCGGTATCCTCCAAGACCGGGCGGCGGAGCCCAACTATACTTCGTCACAAATGTATGGACAGCTTAAGTGGGTGCACACTCATATGCACTACACGCAGCTAAGAAGGAGGCGCATCCATGCGCAAATATTTCCACAGTTTGGCCGATATACTGGCCTCTCCCATTGCGGCGGCGGCAAATGCCCTGCAGCAGGACAAAGCGGCCCGCCAAGACCGGGTACTGCAATCCACCAAACTGGAGGACATGATTTATCAGGGCCTCCACAAAGACGATGACGAGCTGATCGCGCTGGAGCAGAGCTGCGCTGAAAAGCTTTCCACCTTCTCCGCGCTCAGTCGGGACGTTTACCAGAGCTTCTACTCGCTCCGCGTGAGAAAACATGAAGAGGAATCCCTGTCCGCGCCCTCACGGCGCTTTAATGTCCCTATCCTGAAAGAGTTGATGGACAAAGACTCCTACCCCACTATAAAGTCTGCCTGTGAGGGACGGCAGATTCCAGCTTATGAGGCCGCGAGAGAGTTCATATCTCAGGTGGCGGACAATCTCGACAGCCTGATGGAGCAGGCAGGCGGGCAAAAAAATGCATTGGAAACACTGAAACACCTGGAAGAAAAACGGGACCAGAGCATGGAGCGCCTGCAAAAGCTCATGGAGCAGATGGAGCGGACCGGTACTACTCCAGCATTGGAAAAGCAGCTCATAAAGGCGGCGAACACCGCGCAAAGCCAGAGCAACCAGGTGGAGACCGTGGGCCGCATGGTCCAGGAAAACCTGCAGAAACACAGCTGTGAGCTTGCCCTGCTTGTGAAACAGGCTTCCGAGGCGGCCGCGCAGACGGCCATAGACGTACAGCTCACCTTGATGTCCTGGGGCACGGGGCCGGATGACAACGATCCCAAAAGCATAGCTGCCGATACAGAGTTGGTGCACCGTGTCCAGCAAAGCGAGACGCTGATGAAGGTCGCCAGGTACTTAGGGCGTCTGAAAGAGCTGATGGAAGGAAGGCAGAAAAACGGCTATGCTTACGGTCGTGGAGAGAAGTACACCTTGGAACTTGGCGCGGATCTAAGCCGTGCACTGGCTTCGGAATTTGTTCTCCTGGCCCTTCCGGAAACCACGCCTTTGTTTTTGCAGAAGCTCCAGAAAAAGAGCCTCAAACAGTACCAGCGCCGGGAGCACATCCACAAAGGCAGCGGAGATATTATTTGTATGCTGGATGAATCGGGCTCTGCAGAGGAGGCGGCCCCGTGGTGTAAAGCGGTGGCGCTGGCTCTCTTGGACATTGCCATGCGGGACCACCGCCGTTTTGCCATGATCCACTTTTCAGGCAAAGGCCATTTTAAGACGGATCTTTTTATCCCGCAGCAATATGATCGAGAAGATGTACTCCGCGCCGCAGAGCTGTTTTTGAACGGAGGTACGGATTACACAACTCCGCTCCAGGAGGCCCTGCGCTTGATGGAGGAAGATGGATTTGAAAACGCGGACATGGTCTTCATTACAGACGGCGCATGCGAGTTCCCCCAGAACTTCCGGGAGCGCCTGTCTCAGGAACAGGCAAAACGCGGCTTTCACATTACTGGCGTGCTGCTAGACCAGGATGGCGGCGCGTTTGAATTCAGCCTTGCCGCTTTTTGCGACGAGATCATCCGCACCAGTGAACTGACCAGAGAGCAAGTCGCAGAGCATCTGGTGTCCAGCCGGACCGCATAGGAGGCACAGCTTGAAACAGATCACACAGTCAGAATGGAAAAGCATACCTGCAAGCTACAAGGGTATGTGGACCCAGGAATTGTATGAGTTCCGGAGGGGGGATTTCCCCTCGGAATGGATCGGCCGTAAAACAATGCTGGATTACGACCCCAAGAGCGGCGGGACTATCCTGCTTACGGAAGGAGTCGGTTTTGTCATTGTTCCAGACACGCCGAAATCATAAGTCACTTGGAGTACAAGTCCGGCATCCATCGGACTCATCGGGTACTCAAGAAATATGCTACATGGAGCCTATTGGGAAAGCCCAGAGGCCGCACCAGCATTTTACTGCAAAAGCCGGGAGCACTTCTCCGACGTTCCATAGGGACAATTTGTGAACCTACCCATATAACTCAATATTTGTTCCTGTGGAGGGAGCCTGTGTTTCGGCACAGGCTCCCTTTTTTGCTTATGCAACCTCATTTGGGATTTCTTCCGCCATGGAATCTGCCATACTCTGAGGCAGTTCGTCCACCAGCCCAGTGTCACAGTAGTAGATGCGTGCCTCCTGCAGTGCTGTGCGGGAGTATTTCTTCGCACACTCTCCGACCTCCACCCGCTTGATGAAGATACCTTAGCCAAAAAAGAAGGCCGTGAGATTCTGAAAAAGGCATTTAAGGAGCAAATGAAAAAAGCAAAAAATAAAGGCGATGGGGCTGGGATGAAATATTTTATAGAGGTGACATCACTACGGTCTCATATGGCAGCATATCTGGGATTGATTTTATATGCTCGAAGCAAAATCCGAGCCCATCTGGAGCAGATAGGCTCGGATTTCTTTGGAATTAGATAATTTCTATTACTCCTGTAGGCAACACATCCGTGAGAGTCATGCCACCCTCTTTCAGCAACTCATAATAAGTCCGGTAGCTTTCCAAAATAATTGCGTAGGCCTCTTCAACCGTGGAAACATTTTTGTGTTCAACATAATATACAACTTCGCTCACTAATTGAGCCAAATATGTATATAGATGCTCAATATATATAACAAGCGATCTTTGTTCCCGGAAGGCCGAATGAGTTATTTCGTTGCGAATACGATATAATCTTTGGATATGCCATCTGATTTTTTGAATGTAGTGGTCAAATTTTTGAAGAATTGCAGCCTGATCATTTAATAATGTATATATCTCATTACAACGATACTCTAATAGTGAATTCACTCGACACCGTTCGAATAATACTAGATAATCTTGTGGGCTACGGAAAATAGAAATTAATTTTTTAACAAGTTCTTTTTTGTCGGTTGATTGCATATTAAGATTGAGAGCGGCATCCATTTTAAAACCACATCTAATACAATCTTCAGAGAAGTTTCGAACAATCCTATAAAAATATCTAATGCACAGTATTTCTGGCAATACAAGTTTGACATGAGAAATTATATCTGAATATTGGCCTGTTCTCATGACTGATTCTAAAGCAATCCACAACGAGATATACTTTGTCTCTTGGAAGAGTGACGATCTGCTTAGATTAGTATATGCAAAAGCCGCACTAAGCTTTGTGGTAATGTGTTCCTTTGAGGTGTCAGTAAAAATGCGATTCGTATCCTCAAACACTCCATTATTGCTATCAATATAGTCATAGGTTCTGAATATATCAATTAGGCGTAGCGCTGTAGCCATATGTGTTGTATCATTATATACAACAATTTGTGGAGTATTGGCAATCCATGGACTAATAGTATTATAAAAAGTTGCAATGCTAAGTTTACTGTTCAATGTATTGATTACAGCAAGTACCCCTGAATACAAGTCAGGCGCAGATATTTCCGAAATAATGTATGTTGTTTCTGCATTAAGTTTCGAATATAAATCTGTTTTGTTTTCATCTGCACCAGCGATTATTTCTCGTCCGGTGTTAATGTTAAAACCTACAGCACGGATAACATCACGCACATTGTCTGCTCCCATACCAGATTTTGTTTCAAGTTTAATACTGTAGTAAACTTGAAACTCTGTATTCCCTCCAGTGGTAATTTGGTTCTCAAAAGATCTCCATTGTTCAGATACGCTTTTTTCTGATGTGAAAAGTTCGGATAACAAAAACAATCCTTTTGCAGACCACCCCATAGAGATGCATTGGCTTATTAAAGCCTTCATACACATTTCTATCCAGGGTTTGTTCTGTGCATCAAGGTTATCTTTCAATTCTCTTAAAATATATTCAAGGTAGTGTTCTTTTAATTGGCAAATTGGAGACTTTAGTTGAAATTTTAATCTATTTAATGAAATGTACTGTGCCCCATTTTTGTCATCAAGTATGTCTCCACGAGACTTTCCTTCAATTTTTCCACCCAAAATGCGAAGAAGTAGATTCTTTAAGGGACGATTGTGCTTCTCCAGAATTTGATCGCATCTTACAATTGTTAGCGCTTCTTCCTTACAATCATCAACATTGATCCTTGAGGTTAACAGCCCAGACATAGTTTTTTCGACAACATCACCCAACTCGATACACGCAACGCAGGAATTCAAAATATTATACTGGTACATATCTAATGTCCTACTCTCAAGGAGTTCCTGCCATCTCTGATAGAAAAAAATGTATTTTTCATTTACATGGCGTTTCTGTAACCTTTGGTCGTTACTATTCGTTAACATAAACTACACCTTCCCTTCGTAAAATTCAGTTGACAGTTATTTAGAAATAGCATATAATAAAAGCGTGGAGTTAATCCACATTAAATTGCTACAAAGAGGTAGATTCTTTAGTGTTGAGGCTTTGCCCGCACGAAAAGAACTAACCTCTTTTTATTATATGCTTTTTTCTACATTATACAACCAAATTTTACATTGGTATACATTTAGAGATAGAATGCGTTACTGATTTACTTGTCGCATAGACTTCTCTGCAGCAGCACTCAGAGTTACCCAGAACCTTTCATCTCAGCACTGAGCCTGAGGAAAATTTCTTCATCCCATGATACAGTGAGCAGACGATTCGCACTGCTTCCGATGCATTCAGATGAAGTTCAGTGGTATCGGTATTTCAATCTTTCCAATAACCAAATGGTGGCATGATTACAATACTTTCTTACTGTTTGGGAATATATGGACCAGTTCTTTTACCAACATCCCTGGCGTAGTAATCTCTCATCAGGCCACAGAGGCTGATAATCAAATTGTCCATATCCCCGTTGATAATTAATGAACAGTGTAGTCTGGGCAATACGTCAACCAAGTTGCAGCAGATCTTTCATGAACAAAGAAGATGTATATGAAACAACCGCAAGCCCTCAGAAAAGATGGCTTACGGTTGTTTCATTTGTTCCGTACTGGTAGTGCCCCTGAGTCCAGTTCGTTTCCCTATGAGATAGAGCACTTCGCTCCCGGCTTTTGTGTTTTTCTTACTCAGTTCATGGGTATCGTTCCCGCACCGCATGGGGATCGCAAAAATGGAACAAGTGTTTTGCTGCGGGCAGTGGTTTTTTCTCCGCGAACAGATCCGTGCGATTTATGATTCCAGCAGATTGCAGATAACCGTGGAGAACGGAGATTAGGTCACAGCAAGTGGACAGGTATGTGGCAGGAAGACGGGCAAGCACCGCTCCTGCCTGCGGTTTGGCAAATCTGCACTTGCTTTCAGACAGTCATCATCATAAAGATCCATTCATCCCTCTGAATTCTCTCCGTCCCACAGGCCGATTGGAGAAATCCCCGGCTGACCCGGCATGTATCAGCTGGTATCGTTGTGCTCAAAGGATGCAATTCGCCATATCCCCCACCAAGCCAATCTGGAAGCAGCACATCCATGCAATGGCCACAGTGAAGAGCCAAGCCCCTCAAGTCAGCCCATCTCCCTCTGACTCTTAGCAAATCTGCAATATTTTCTTATTCCTGGATCGTCCTCATACCTTCACAAACAGGCCAATAGGACATACGGTTTCAAATCCCGGCGTAGATATGTACCAGCAGCCGGGGCCTGTTGGCTCCCAGGATACTTCCAGGGTAATATCATGCCACCCGTCAGGGAACAGAGCCATAAAGCCTGCCCCGCATGTATGCCGCGCCCTTCCAAGAGCAGCCGAGGGTGCGGATCACTGTCTGCCGGATCGGGAAACTGCAACTGAACGATCCTCTCTTTATCCCAGTTTATGGACCGCCCCTCCTTGCCCTAAAACAAATCACTGTGGGAGCCTGTCCGGGTGAGATATAAAATCAACTCGTTCCCGTCCACTTCATAGATCAGCAGCCAATCCGGGGTAATGTGGCACTCACGACAGAGCGCATAATCCCCGGAAAGCTGGTGGTCCCTGTTTTTCTCTGGCAGCGGCTCCCCCGCCGCCAGCTTTTTAATGACATCGGTCAGCAGCGAAATATCAAAGCCACGCCTTTTTACGCGCTTCAAATCCTTCTGAAATTTTGTGGTCGGTCTTATGTTATACATCGGCAAGCAGCTCCTCCATCATCTCATCGACATTGGAATAGGTCTTGCCGAGACTCGGATCAGCCTTCATCCTTTTTACTTCCTGGATCGCTTCGATGGTTTCAGTGTTCGGCGCATCACCGCTGATCTCAAAAGGTATTCTATACTCCCGCACAGCCTTTCTCGCAAAAATATTAAAGGCCGTTGTCATGGTCATTCCCATGTCTGCGCAGAACGCTTCAAACTGCTTTTTCAAATCCGTGTCCATACGGATATTGATATTTGTGTTAGCCATAATAACAACTCCCCTCGTTCTATTATATTCATTGTATCTCTTTTTATTTACATTGTCAATATATTCTCTATTTACTGCTTTCTCCAGTGTGAAGGTGTTGTTGTGCGCTCCCGCAGTGGAGAAATCTTGGAGCTGCAAACCGGTCGGGCCACATACAGGGCGCATACAGAATATAAGATATGTATTTCACACTTGGGCACAGGCGCTTATACCCGAGGAATCTGCCTTTTCTCTATAAGCCGTACTTCTTGATCAGATAGGCGAAGAAGGTCGTGGCCTCATGGGCCGCGTTTTCCGGGATACGGCCCCGCAGGAGCGCCGGCGGGATGGTCAGCCCCACAGTCCCATGGACCTCCCGGTGGAACACCACTTTCCTATGTGGCAGATCCAGCCGCTGGATGCGGTAGCCCTGGCTGCGCCAGGCATCGGAGATGACATACTCCGCCACCTGCCGGGATGGCTCCATGGCGTGGAATGGGAACTCCTTCTCCCACTGACCGCCCACATAGGCCGGGGCCTCATCGAACCAGAACGCCTGGAAATAGCGGGCCTCCCAGTCCAGCTCAAAGCCGATGATCGTTTCGATTTCGCCGAGCGTCAGCGTGACCGCTGGCTGCCTGCACAGACGGAAGAACTCCCGCAGGCCCCAGTAGGGGTCCTCCAGCCCACGGACAGGCTCCGTGACTCCATCCAGCAGAGCGAACACATCCAGACCGGCGGCGCCCTCCTCCTTGCCCTCGATGACCACATCATAGGCGCAGCTCTGGTGGATGTAGGCCAGATTGGAGACGGTACGCCCCCGGCCCAGAACAAGCTCCACCAGTTGGATCTCCTGGTCCGGCAGCATAGGCCGTCCGCAGTAATGGCAGCGCCCGGCCTGTCTGCGCCAGATCCCCCGCCGTTTGGCACCGCTGACCTTCTGATCGTCCCGCCGGCGCTGGAGCCAGACATAGTAGTCCTGGTCCAGATAGGGATGGAAAGAGAGACGGATGGGCCTGTGCTCCGTGATCTCCAGCTCAGATAGGCGTGCGACCTGCACGGCCTTGTTATCCCGCAGGGCGAAGATATGGCGCCCGTCCTGCTCATACCAGTACATATCCTGGATGGTCTTCCACTTCCGCTTGGGGTGGAGCTGGCGCATCTTCTTGATCAGAAGGGCCTGCACACAGCTGTCGATCCGGCGGAAGGTGTCATAGGCGTCGGTGACCCGGTGGTAGCTGCCCCAGCCATTCAGCTTCCGGTTGAGCCGTTCAATCAGAGCCTGCTGGGAGCCCTTATAGCTCAGAATAAAGGACTCCAGACTGTTCTCAAATTTCTTGACCGCCCGGTCTGAGGGCCGGACCACCAGGACGCCCTCTTCCCTTTGGTACCACCGGGACAGGAACTCAAAACCCAGCTCCACTTTGCTGATATAGGTCTTATCCCAGTTCAGCTTCAAGCCCCGGACCGCCAGGAACCGTTCCAGCAGTCCCAGAATGCGGTCTGCCTGCGCCCGGCTGCGGGCGGTGATGAGGATGTCGTCAGCAAACCGTACCAGATCGCCGCCGCCATAGTCTACCGCACCCGCTGAGTAAAGCTGTTCATATAGAAACGCCTGAAGTCCATCCAGAGCCATATTTCCCAGTATGGGCGAGAGCGATGCGCCCTGGGAGATGCCAACATCAGTTGGGAACAGCTCTCCCTCAAAGGCCACGCCGGCCTTCAGGAACTCCCGAAGCACCTTGCGGTCCATGGGGATGTGCGCCAGCAGCCACTCCTGGCTCAGGGAGTCGTAGCAGGCCCGGACATCCGCCCGCACGATCCACTCCGGTGCGTCCTCCCCTTCCAAAGCGCGGCAGAGACAGGCGTGGGCGTCGTAGATGGATCTGCCTTTGCGGAACGCGAAGGACTTCTTATCCGCGGTGGACTCCGCCACCGGGTCCAGGGAGAAAGCGTAGAGGGCCTGCATAGCCTTATCGTAGGCTGTTGGAACATTGATCCGCCGCTCTTTGTCACCATCCAGCAGCACGAAACGCCGGTACGGCCTGGCGTGGTAGCCCTTGGAGGTCAGGGAGAGCACGGCGCGCATCTTCTCTCCGTCTGTCTGCCAGCGCACCCCATCCACACCAGGCTCTGAGTCGTTCTGGATCACATGGCGCACCGCCAGCGCTTTGGCGGCCAGAGAGCGCACCAGCTTCTTTTGCAGCTGTGTCACATGATCCCAGTGGCCGGCAAAGGCCAGCCGGGCCAGGCTCCGCTGGTACTCCAGCAGCTCGTCCTCCAGCTGGGTCCAGTCCAGTCCCCGCCACATGGCCGCCATATCCTCATTTGACAGCTCCTTGCGGGGCGCCATCGGACGCAGTACCAGAGAGATGGGGCAATGGTCGGAGCCGAGGATGTCCGTGTGGTGGGTGATATTCTGCACCATGGGCATCAGAGTCTCGGAGATCAGGAAATAGTCCAGACGCCAGCCACGGTTCTCCAGCCGCTTTTTCAGCCGCATGGACCACCAAGTATAGGCGCCCTCCACCTGCGGATACCAGGTGCGAAAGACATCGATCAGTCCCAAGCCTAATAGCTGGTCCATCCCCTCCCGTTCCTGTGACTGGAAACCCGGCGGCGCTGCCTCGTTACGCAGGTTTTCCGGGTAGATGTCGATGTACCCCCTGGCCACATTGAAGTCGCCGCACAGGATCACCGGCTTGTCCAGCGAGCGCAGAAACTCCCGCAGCGCGGCATCCCATGCTGTGCGGTACTCCAGACGGGCCAGCCTGCTTTGCGAATTGGGCACATAGACATTGACCACATAGAACTCCTCATATTCCAGCAGGATCAGCCGCCCCTCCTCATCGAAACGGCCGACGCCCATACCGTACCGGACGGAGATGGGCGCCTTCCGCGCTAGAGTCAGCGTGCCGGAATACCCCGGGCGGCTGGCCGGGTTCCAGAACTGGAGGTACCCGGGGGTGGAGAGCGGGCATCTGGTCTTGATCTCCTGGCAGCAGAAGATGTCTGCGCAGGACCTGGCAAGGACGCGCAAAAACCCCTTGCGCTTGCAGGCCGCAAGGCCATTGACATTCCAGGACACAATCTTCATAGATACCTCTCCCTCCCATACAGCTTCCTGTCGGCATGACCCCGGTGGTATGGAGTTCCCCTCCATCACAAAAAACAATGCCCACCCCTGACAGGTTTGTCAAGGGTGGGCGCAAGCGGATGTATCTGCATCGTTTGCAGAAATCTATACCTTACTGGCTATCTGTGGCTGTACACAGGAAAAGTGCTATGGCTGTTTTGATAATCGCACATTAGTTTATTTTTCGGAGAAACAGACACCATCCTCAAACGCTTCGTTATATCTGGATTGAATGAGGCGATTTGCCTCCGCTACGGAATAGCAGCTATGCTCTCCCCACAGTTTGCACAGTCTCTCCGTCTCTTCATAGTCAGCCTCGGAAATATCCCACTGTTCACAAACCACTTCACACGGCTCCAGCCACAAGATTTCTGCATCCAGATCCAAGACAAAGCAGATAGGGACACCGGTATCTGGGTGCTGGAAGTCCGGGGAATACAAAATATCCATAAATTCGTTTCCTCACTTTCTCAACGGCCGTAAGTCCTGTGGAAGAGCCGTTATCTCGGCATACTGGCCGAGTTCTCTCGATTTTACAGTATAATACCTCTTATCGACAAAAGCAACTCTCCAGGCAATTCGCTTAAGCACATCACGCCGGGGTGTACCCCCATGGAACCCCATACTGTTTCAGACCTATCACAATCACATGCCCGTCTCTCCCCCTCAACGTCGTTGGAACGCTGCCATGGCACTCTGCATGGCGCTCAGGCCCTTCTTTCCAATCAGATTTCCCACCTGCTGGGGATACCAAGCCCGGAACACGTCCGTCAGCCCCTGGGCCAGCAGCTGTTCCATCCCCTCGCGCTCCTGGGATTGAAAGCCCGGCGGCTCCGCCTCGTTACGCAGGTTTTCCGAATAGATGTCGATATGATTTTCATGAACACAGCTCCCCTCTGCCGAATAAGCAGGACCCCCCCGTTGGATTCGCTGCAAGCGGTGTGGAGCCGCCGCCGGCAAAGGCACAAAGGGCTTTTTATAAACTATTTCATGCTCAGACGGAACCATTTTGTAGTAAAAAACTGCTGTGACCCGATATTTTCACGGCTCACAGCAGCTTTTTGATTTGATTTCAGCGTCCGATTTTACCTCAGCAAGCTCTTTGCCCTGCTGTCATGCAAGCGACGCCTGATAGGATAGTCCTGCGCTGGAATCTACCCCTTTTGTTCTGGTGATTTTTTCGAGGAACGTGTTACCTGCTCCATGTACTGGTACATATTTGCCAGCTCATTGAGGCCCTCGTCTCTGCGGTTAATCAAAGTGCGGGAGGAGACATGAAGCTCCTTCTGCAGCGCCGGCCAGCTGCACTCCTCAAAATAATGCTTTCGGATCACTTCGGCCTGCTTGGGTGGAAGCTGGGAAACATAAAACTCCAATTTCTTCATTTTCCGTCTGACATTGAACAGCTCTTGGGCAATTTCGAGCGATGCTTCCCGGTTCAGACGCTCTGTTTCATCCTGAAATTGAAGGGCGATCCGCATTGTTTTGTCCGATATATAGCCAGCTGATCCAGCCGTTTCCTGCACGGAATGAGATAATGCCAGCGCGCCGATAACCTCGTGTTCCGTTACGCTCTGGGGATGTTGGCTCTCATATTCCAGAATGGTTTCTTTTCTTTTCAGCATGGGATATTCTTTCAAGTCTGCTTCTACCTTTTTCCTTGTTTCCAGCATGGATTCAGTTTCCCTCCCGTCTTCAGCAGATGATTTTTGCCCTACCTTGATGCGGCAGCGGGAATGGGGGCGGACGTATCAGAGCGATGTCGAAAATCGTCGAATAGTGAAACGCCGCAGCACTTACGGCTGCGGTGTCTGCGTTATGTACTCCAAGAAGTATTTGTGCGCTCTGTGCTCTCATTGTATTCTCCCTCCACTTACCCATATTTGACAAAATAAAATGGCGTTGTCAAATTATATTATAATAGGTAAACTTCGGAATAGATTTGAAAGATTTTGGAGAAAAATCGGAAACTATCGACAGAATTCTCCTTAAGCGTCAATAAATCGGTATCCACGTCCATAGACCGTTTCGATATAACCCGGTTTACGGCCCAAACGTCTCCGGAGTGAGGAAATGCAGTCGGAGACACTGGTACCGGAATAAATAAATGGAGTTCTCCATACGGCCTCATAGATATATTGAGCCGAACATATGTGCCCTGCGTAGGTCGCGAGCAGATACAGCACATCAAATTCCTTCGGCGTACAGTGGATCTTACGGCCCGAACATATCACGGTATTTCGGATAGGATCGATCAAGAGATCCGTAAATTTCAGAATTGGCAGCGCTGATGGGCCGGCCAATGAATGCCTCATCTGACGGTGCTCTCTCCGGGTGACCGCATAAATCTGCTCATACAGTTCATCAGGAGAAAGCGGAGTACAGATACAGACGTCTGCACCACTGCGCAAAGCAGCTGCACGCTCCTCTGCATGTCGAAACTCTCCAGCAACAATCAGGTAAGTGCATATCCTGTAATAGCCATGGTGAACAATGTCTATCAGGAAATCAGCCCCCTCCAGGCGCTGATCCAGCAAAGTAAAATGGTATGAATTGTCCCTGAGATGCCGGACTGCTCCCTTCACTGTTTTCTCCCGCATCACCTTAATTTGTTTTGAAGTCAAATGGCGCTCAACTTCTTCCGCCTGCGGGTCCTCAAATGTCAGCATCAGTAAATCGTATGTCACAAGGCTCCCCCTCATATTTTACCGATTGGCAGATGCAATGCTGAGCGGCCTAATCAAAAACAAGACACAGACTAAGGCATTCGCCTTTTGTCTGTGTCCGTGCGCGCTAGTGCAGCAGAAAGAAAATCAAGGCAAGCGGAAGGCAGTAAAAACGCCATATTTCAAAAAGAAAAGTTGTCTCGGATTGCATTTGTCAGAAAAAATCGTATTGAGATCGCAATAAACATCTGCTCTGCTTTCAGTACGGAATATACCTGCTAAAGAATATCGTTGCTTTCCCACACCAATCATTAAGACGGTAAAACCGAAAAATGTAACACATGGCTGATCTGTCTGCCTGTTTTATTGTCATATCCGGCAGAAAATTTTAGTGGCCTGTTGTTTGCCGCGGGCTCAGGACGCCCAATCACGGATTCTCCCAGGCGGTGATAAGCCAGCCTGGTATCCACCGCCTGGAAGCCCAACTCCCCTGTTCCGTGCAGAACACACCGACTTTACCAAAGATCTCCCGCTGCGTCTCCTCCGACCTGAACTGGGAGTAAATATAGTCACAAGCTTTATGCTCCAGGAAAAGCAGTTCCAGCGGGGTTTCCGGGATCAGACGGTAGCTGTGCCGCCAGCAGGCCAAATGGGGTGTATGGATCTACCACATAGTTTGTAAATCCACACTGCTTTCCCCACACATAGTTCCGCAGGATCTGCCGGCGGTACCACCAGGCCGTCAGGAAGTTGCACCGTCGCCCGTCGGAGGTGAACAGCATAGTCCGCCTCGGCTCCAACTCCGGTCTCCGCGCCCGGCGCTCCGTCTCTGCCTACTTCATGTCAGCCACAAACCAACGGAGCGCTGCCCGCTCATCCTCGAGATTGTCCAGATCATCCGCCTGTTCAAACCACTCCAGCTGCTTGTTGGTCCAGAATTTCCATTTGACCTCCTGCAGAAAGCTGTTCATATAAAATTTTAATCGCGCAAGCTGTTTCATCTGCCCTCCATAAAGTCGTGGTAGGAGATGTGTCCATGGGCGGGGCTGCGCCCGAATAGACGCAGCCCCATCCCAATGGTAATTCAGTTGCAAAGGACACGAGGAATACTCAAAATCGGATGTGGCCGCTAAAACGGCCAGCCCGACCGGGCGATTGTCCTGCCAATTCCTGTTAGACTCAATTATGCTTATCAAGCGGAGGTGAATTCTGTGGGTCTATCAAAGAATATGCGGGCACTCCGGGGCCCCAAATCCCAGACAGAGTTTTCCGAAGAACTCGGCATTGCGAAAACGACTATCCACGCCATTGAAGCGCAGCGCACTTCCATACATCTCGACACGTTGGAAGTAATCTGCCTCCACCTCGGCATTCCCCCGCATATCCTCCTGTCCGATGAAATGGATTGCATGGAAAGTGGTATGCTGGAGTACCTGCTCGGGCGGACCGAGTTGTTTTTGAAGCTCTCTCCGGAGGGCCAGCAGGCGTACATACAGTGGCTCCGGCATACCGCCGATCTGCTTGTCCGCCTTGCAGAGCAAAACAGAGAACAGGAGAGGTAATCGACTATGGACTATCCAAGCATTCTGTTCCAGCTTGGGATCACACCGAATTATGCAGGCTTTCACCAGATGCTCACCGCCCTTGAGATCGTCGAGGCCAACCCGGAGACGCTGACGCTGGTGACAAAGTGGCTCTACCCGGCCGTAGCGAAACGGCACCAGACAAATTGGAAGCAAGTAGAACGGAATTTAAGAATAATCGTTGGAGTTGCCTGAGATATTAACCACGACTTTCTGCAGAAGTTATCTCCACTTCCAGTGAAAAAGCAACCGACAGTGTCACAATTCATATCGATCCTGTGGAAGGCAAACATTGAATGGTATAATTATTCTTTTAAGTCCTCTGATGAGTTAGTCCCTATATTCGGTCCTTCGTAATAGTAGCATATCTGCGACACTCGTGTCTAAATAGCAAGTGCCACCTATCACTGCATGTTATAGAGTTCCCAATATATATAGTTTAATTATCTCCTTACGGTTTACATCCTGCTCGGTTCTTTTTTGCATATCATCACAGAATTTAAAAATATATTGCAGTTTTGCACAATAGTTATAGAATACTACAACTCCTCTTCTTAGCGTGGCATTTTGAGCGATATATTCTCCATCAAATTTCACATCGATTTGATCTGCAGTTTGAACAAGCGATATTTTCAATTTTTCTTCATGTCCAATCGCATATATTGAATTGTCAAAACCTTCAATAGCGCAAGCCAATGCTTCTTCAACTTTACCTAGATCAACATATTCCATTATACCCCTTACTTTAGAACGGTCAGTGATGTTCTCAAATAGTCTCTTGTAAATAACGATGGCATAAATGGCAGCTTCATCTTTTTTTGCAGTAGCGGCTTTAATTTGCTTTTTACCTCGATGAATTTCAGCTACTGTAAATTTGCCTATAGATGTTACTTCTTCAAGTTCGACATAATCCTCTGGATAGCAAATATTACTTTTTTTATAAAGTAGGAATTTTTTTTCATATTCCTGTATGCATAGTTGACTATCATTGAATAGACTTTCTATCATTTCAATCAATTTGAATTTCTCCTTCTATCACCTGATCTGTAATATCCACCAAAATCCCAGCATCCTCAAGTTCACTTATAGTATATTTAGAGCCATCTGGTTTATATACTACAAATTGCTCGGCTCCACCATTACTTCCAAACCACGGCGCAGCCCTTCCAGTAGTCATTTTGTAGTCTTCTGTTAATTGATAATAATGAACTGGTGCATCCTCACTATGTGGTGCTAGAGCTCTTGCTTCAAATGTATCTGTAGTATTTCCTAAAAATTCACCACTATTTTCACCATATCTTTTGAAAATTGTGTCTTGTGGAATTACTGATTCAATTTTAGTCCCATCTAAAAAACCGTCATTTATGGGCCAATGTATCGCTCCTGTAGATTGATCATAATATACAGGATTGTCATATACCTCTTTATATTTCAAATATAGTTCGTCTCTGGGTTTATAGATCCAACCGTCAATTTTAGCCCTATCCACCGCATCTATCAAGGTGTTAGGACCAATTTCATGATGCGAATTGTTACCAGTAGCAGGTTGTTCTAGTGCCTGTGAGGGTCGCCTTGCATCAATACGGTGAGCACTATCTACGGCTGTATCAATAATGTCATCTGCTTGCCCTTTGAAATCAAGCGGCGGCCCTTCCATGGCCAACACAGGCGCATATGGATCTTTGGACAGATTATCTATCTGCTGCGCCAGATTGTCAAGCGTATTGTCTAACCGCTTCCCAATATCTCCAAGCACATCATCAACATATTTTGTGGCATTATCAACCATACCACTAATCGCTTGGCCGCCGCGTTTCAAAATAGGAAGCAAGTTATCTCCGATACCAAAAAGACCCGCAGACGCGATAAATGCAAAGATCAGATCAGTTCCAGTGGTTTCCTGGCCCATGATCGTATTCTCGATCAAGGTTTCCAACACACCACTACCACCAACAATCCCCATCTTCGCGAAAAGTGCGGCTCCGGCAGGGATGGCACCTTCTACCATTGCCCCAACTCCGCCGCTCACCGCTCCAGCGACAGCCCCCATGAGCCCCGTTATTATGTAGGTTCCTACACTGGACACTGTCCCTGATGTGTAATCCGATATGGCCTGCCCGATAACTGCTGTGGAACCCACCGCTATAGCTCCAACTACAACAGGGGCACCCAGGCCAGCGGTTCCTACAACAAATGCCACAGCGGCCACAACCGCCAGACCGGCCACCCCATTTCCAATCAGTCTGCCCCCGTCAAAACTTCCCTCCTGCGGCGCATCATTACAGGCTTCAAACGTCTGCTGGTTCCGCCCCTCCATGTGTGTATAGCCAGTGGAAAGCAAATCGTACTGGTTGGACTGTACCTGAGTGGATTCCATCTCCCCACTGAGAGCATTTCCCTTTGCCATCACAATCTCGCCCATAGGGGCGGCCCCAATAGCAGATTTTGCGGATATGGAAACCTTCTCCTGCGCCACAATTGTGATTTTCTTATCCGTGGAGAGAGTGATCCCAGTCGCATCCTCCAGCTTGACTGTTCCATTGGCTCCACCCAGCAGGGACATTACATCCGGATAGAGATTCATCTCCTTGCCGTGCTCAGTGACAAAAGACCGCCTGGACGGAT
>OBXC01000463.1_pt1 | contig 32335 bp, 28 predicted proteins | sample 1538111 | NCBI WGS metagenome assembly OBXC01 (sample SAMEA2580137, study PRJEB22360) | human gut metagenome | biome: human gut; feature: human-associated habitat; material: faeces | place: Denmark | collected 2008/2010
TGAATGACCGCTTCGGAACGGAAGTATCCAAAACTTCACTGAACGGCAGTTGGAAAGTTTCGTTTTATATATGTAGTTTTGAAGGTATATATCAATTTTATATAGGGGATTAGTTCAATGGTAGAGCACCGGTCTCCAAAACCGTCGATGGGGGTTCGAATCCCTCATCCCCTGCTTTAAAAACTCCAGTATTTGCTGGAGTTTTTTTGTATTCTCAATTTTAGGGTAATTAAAAAGTAATCACAATAATAGGTACTTTAAGTTTAAAGCAAAAAGCTGCCACGGGGAATATATTGAGATATATTTTCTGTGACAGCCATTTTTATAGAAATGAGATTGCTATAAAACCTTTATAAACTTATAATAGAAATATTTTGTTTTGGGCAGTTTCTTAAGAAAAGCTTTTTGTGATTTACGATAAGCAAAACGCAGTGTGCGGATTTGCTGCTTTGTAGGCTTTTTATTTCCAAAATATATTTCTTCTGCTTCGTTGCATAGTTTTTCAAAGGAATTTTGTTTTTCCTCAGGAAGTTGTTTCGTGAATTTTTGCTTCCAGTCATAAGCAGCTAAATCTTTTTCAGAAATTTTAAATTCTGCTTGCCATAGTTTTAAAAGATTTTGATAAAGCAGAAAATAACTTTTTGTGCGGCTATGGACAAAGTAGCCTATTCTTTTTTTGTACAAAATTTGATAGCGCAAAACGAATAACAATAGGAGAATACAAAATCCCAGCAAAAATTTGAAAATAAACAGATAATTCTTTTTTTCAGGTTTATTTTGCTTTTGTGCTTTGGTTTCAGAAGGTTTTTCAGTTTCTGAATTCGTATTTTTCTCCTGAGAGTCAGGTTTGGTTGTCTCAGGATTTTCCGAAGACGGTGGAACTTCTGTATTCGGAATGCTGTTTTCTGGTGTATTTGTAGAAATATTTGTGTTTTCATTAACAGAGCTGGGAGGAGTGACCTCCACCGGAACCCAGATACCGTTTCCAATATAAACTTCCGTCCATGCATGGGCGGAACTGTCTTTCACATTACAAGTAAAAGTTTTGCTATCTTTCTTAGTAAAGTCTTCAGGTTGTGCCACATAACCGGTGACATATCTGGCTGGAATTCCATACATTCGAAATAATAAAGTACCTGCGGTAGCAAAATGTACGCAAAATCCCCGGTGTTGTTCATATAAAAATTCATATAAAAAGTTGCTGTCTGAAGATACCGGTGCAAGAGAAAGGCTGTACGATGCCTTAGATTTTAGAAAATTTTGTATTTCTTCTGCGGCCTCTTGGATAGTATCGAAGTCAGGATTGTCACTTATATTAGTGTAAACAGGAAATCCCGAAAGGTCAATTTTTAATCTGGAAGAAATTTCTGAGTCGTCATCCATGTATTTCTGTCGTACATAATTTCCATAGTTTTTATTCAAAGATTGGTATTTCTTTGGTACACCACTTTCGGAAGTAAAAAGTAAGGATGCTGATGTAAGAGAAAGTGGATAATAGGAAAGCTTATGAGGCATAGAAAATTTACTTTCTATTGCATAGGTATCATCAAAAATAGTATTTTTTGATAGTTTTACACCATAAGGAAAATAGGTAAATTTCTGTGCAAATTTAGGCACCACAGAAAGGGATGTAATTTTATCAGGTGCGTTTTCTTTTCCCATTGTGTAAGGCAAAGAAAAGAAATTTTGGAGTTCATCATCTGAAAGTCGGTTCTTTTCATAAAAGCTGTCCCACGAGTCTGAAGCTGGTGCGCTCCATACAGCATCATCATAATCCTGTCCGACAAATCCTCGTAAATACAAGGGAGAAGAAGGTTTTTCCTTACATGTTATTTCAAACATGGTCTGCCTGCTATATACCGGCGCTCGGTTACTTAAAGTCAGCTGTTTATTAGAACTCTCCTGTTCAAAAGAAAAAAACGGTTTCGAAGAGGAACTTTTTGTATTTTGGGATTGTGGTAAAAAAGTTTTACTAAAATTGTCAGTGAACTCGTTGACTGTCTTGTGAACCGCATGGTTGTATTTAAAAACTTCAGGAGCAAAATGCGGAACAAGAAATCGGATACACATAAAATAAAGTCCTAAGGCAAGAACAAGAGCTATGGGTTTTGTCGAGTACCAGAAAAGGCAGGCACCGATTATACATCCTATGGATAAATAGGATGGGGAAACACCCAAGAAAAAGTTCAAAAAAACAGGAAGACTTAATAATACAAAAAACAGAAAAGATTTTTTATATTGCAGCAACAGCGAAAGCAGGAGTAAAAAAAGATAAGTGACTGCAAGAAAAAGGAAATTCAAATCTATTTTTTTTACAGTTGTTGCAGAGGCATTTAAATATTCCTCCTGAAAAAGTATCTGAAGCCTGTGTAAAAAGGAATTTCCCTGTGTAAAAAAGCGTTTTCTGTATAAATAAAGAGTAAAGACATAAGGAAGTACAGAGGCAAGAAAACGTACAGGAAGTTTTTTGATTTTTTGTAAAATCGTTAAAAAGAAGGAAAACAATCCAAGTATTAGTATAATTTTGTAATTCAAAGCAGCAGAAGAAATCATGAGTAAAAGACTGGAATAAATACCCAAAGCAAAAGTAAAAAGGGTAAAAAAGGAATAAAAAGAAGAAGGTACACCGACTGCGTGTTTTTCTTTTGGTATAATTATGGAAATAGAAGGCTTGTCTTTCTTTTTCATGAGTATCTCCTTTATAAAATAAGTGTGTTGTTTTTCAAAGCTTCCGAAGTGTTGCCGGAACAATCTAAAAGAAGCTGTTGATTTTGATAAATCTGTAAATCTGTATTTAAGAGAAAGGTTGTAAAATAAGTATCACAAGGATAGGTACAGGAATACAGAGAATACAGGTTTTCTTTTGAAGCTGTAAGGGTTTCATACAGTAATTGATGCAAAAAAGAAAGGTAATCTTCTTCATTTCGAATGGGGATACGAAGAAGGGCATGTTCTTTTTCGTTATACCATACAATAAAATGGTTGCAGCCGTAATAGAGGAAAGAGTAAGAAAGAGAGGCTGCATATTGCAAAAAAGTACTGTATTGCGAAGGAGAGGCCTTTTTATCGGACTTTCCTTTCTCTAAGAAAAGAAGTATAGGGAAGCCCTTTGGTCTGCCGGTTTCTTTTACTAATAACTGGTCTGTACGTGCACTGAGCTTCCAGTGAATTTGTCTTAGCTTGTCGCCGGGAAGAAATTCCCGTATATCGCTTGTGTGGTAAGAGCCTGCACCGGAAACAATTTCCTCAAATCCGTCACATTCTGCTGAAAAAAATCGTATTCCTTCACTTAGTTGTATAGGAATTACAAAAGGGGAAGGATAAAAAAGAATATCAGACTTTGCTTTACAAGCCACGGATAGACTCAGCAGGTGTGTAAAACTGTATATTCGGACCTTATTCGTCTGTAAATGAAATTTCCCATAGTAATCATTGGCAATATTGCCTGATAGAACACTGGTTTTTCTCGCATTTAGGGAAAAGCAGTAATCAGGCAGGGAAATTTTATTTTGAAAAGCATCTGTAAAATGCCATTTCAGCCGAATATAAGGCATGGGAAAAACTCCGGTATTTTGTGCCTGTAAATGAAATTCTAAAAGCTTGTTTGATTCGTTGTCGTTAATGATAATGTCAGGCAATTCAACTTTTAAATGTCTGCGGCTGTATAGTAAAATCATAAGCTCCAGTATCCAGTCTATAAAAAGAAAGAGAAACAGAGCACAGGCAGCTGTACTTTGATATAAAATTGCAAGATAAAGACATAGAAGAAGCAGTAAAAAAGTTATGAGATTAAAAACCATAAAACATCCTTTCTTGTAGACTTTAATGTCTGCTTCGCACAGACGGAGAAGGTGTGGCAGCTAAAATTTCTTTTAAAATAGAGTAGGCAGACACTTTGCTTATGCGGGCTTTTGAGCTGATAAGAATACGATGTGTACAAACATCACAGAAAACGCTGTGCACATCCTCCGGACGTACATAATTAAATCCGTGTAAAAAGGCTCTTGCCTGAGCCATTCGTGTCAGAGCCAGAGTACCTCTTGGGCTTACACCCAGTTCAATTAAGTGATGATTTCGTGTGGCGTGAATAAGAGCCACGATATATTCATAGATAACATCGTGAATAAAAATATTTTGACATTCTTTTTGTAACTGTATCAGTTGTCTGGCATTTAAAACAGGTTGTACGGTCTCAATGGTATTTTCTGCCAATCTGCCTTTTAAAATAGAAATTTCTTCGTTTTGTTCCGGATAACCGATTTGCAGACAAATGCTGAAGCGGTCCATCTGAGATTGGGGAAGAAGTTGAGTTCCGGCAGAGCCGGCAGGATTTTGTGTAGCCATTACAATAAATGGCTTTGGCACAGGATGTGTAGCTCCGTCAACGCTGACTTGCCCCTCTTCCATAACCTCTAAAAGGGCAGACTGTGTTTTGGGAGAGGTACGGTTGATTTCGTCTCCCAAAAATAAGTTGCACATCACTGCTCCGGGCTGATAATAAAATTCATTTGTTTCCTTTCGATACATGGTAAATCCTGTTAAATCAGCGGGAAGAACATCCGGTGTAAAGGTTAAACGGTTTTCTTTTAAATTTAGTGCTTTGGCAAAAGCAAGAGCCATGGTAGTTTTTCCTACACCAGGAACATCTTCAAGCAAAATATGCCCGTTGCTTAAAATAGCCATCATGATTTTTTCAATACATTTATCTTTTCCGATTACGGCTTTTTGCACTTCCTGAATGACTTTATATGCAAGAGTAGTATTGGTGTCCATAAAAAATCCTCCTGTATGAAATATATAAAATTATACCATAATCTTGTGAAATAGTCAGTCTATTTATAAATAAAATGAGAGAAGCAGATGTATATCCGGGGGATGGGGTTACAGGATGGGGGAAAAATGGAAAAAATAAAGATGGAAAGAGTTCTGTAAAAAGCAGGAAAATACAACCCCTACTCCGGCTTGTGGACGGTAATGGATATCTATATAATTGAAAACAACATGAAAAGAAAGATGAGGAAAGAAAAAGATGAAAGAAAATCAAGTAAAAAAATTAGTGATGGCAGCGATGTGCGTAGCTCTTGGAATTATTCTTCCAATGGCTTTTCATACTATTCAAAATGCAGGCAGTATTTTTCTGCCCATGCACATTCCGGTGTTAATTTGCGGGCTTTTGTGTGGATGGCAATATGGGTTGATTTGTGGATTTTTAACACCTGTTTTGTCAAGTCTTTTTACAGGAATGCCACCGGCAGCAATTTTACCGGCAATGGTCTGTGAGCTGGCAGTTTACGGAGTGTTAACAGGTATTTGTATTAAATTTATTCACACAGGAAAGCAGATTATAAATGTATATATTTCTTTGATTATCGCAATGATAGCAGGAAGAATTGTCAGCGGAATTTTAAAAGCGCTTATTTTTAATGTGGGACAGTATAGCTTTAAGATTTTTATAACATCCAGTTTTGTTACTTGCCTCCCGGGAATTATTGTTCAGTTGATTTTTGTTCCGGTTCTTGTCTTTGCATTGCAAAAGTCAGGGGTAGTAGGTAGAGAAAGGGCATAATATTTATGGATATAAAAAGTTATTTTAATAAGATGGCAGATAATTGGGATGAAGATATTTTACCCATAGATGAAATCAGAAGGTGTATTGTATTTTTAAGCGGTATAAAAGAACATACGCATATTTTGGATGTTGCTTGTGGTACAGGAGCTATGTTTACGGCTTTACAGGAGAAAAATCCAGAGCATGTAACAGCAGTTGACATATCGGAAAAGATGGTGGAAATTGCTAACAATAAAGTGAAAGACAATCCTTTATTTGATGTAAGATGTGGTGATTTTTTTGAAATAGAAGATGAGAAATATGATTGTATTATGATTTATAACGCATATCCTCATTTTATAGATAAAGAAAAGTTGGTCGCAAAAGTGTCACAATTATTAACGCCAGATGGGAGATTTGTTGTGGCGCACGGAGCAGGGAAAGAAATAATTAATTTACATCATTCAAATGTGCCAAAAGAGATTACTTCGCATCTATTATCAGCAGAGGAAGAAAGTAAATACTGGAAAAAATATTTTAATATAGATATTTTAATTGATATACAGGAATTTTATATGTTTTCAGGTACTCTTGCACTTTAAAATACTAAAATTTATTGACAAATAAAAAAAACAGTTATATGATAAATATAATTTTTAGAAAGAAAAGGAAAATGTGATGATGAAGCAGAAGAAAATTGATACAAATAAAAAGTATTATTTTTCTTACCTGGGCTATTTTTATAGTGCGGGTATTTTCTGCTGTAATAAACATTTAGAGTTGCAATCATTTTAGTAAGTGATGAAGCGCCGGTGTTTGCATACAGCAGACATCGGCTTTTTATTTCGGAGGAGGAAAAGACTATGATTTTAGTATTAAAAAAAGGAGCAGATGAAAATAAGGTGGAAAGCTTGAAGCAGCAGCTGAAAGATATGGGATTAGGACTCCATTTATCAGATGGAGCCAATGCTTCCCTAATTGGATTGATTGGAGATACAACAGAAATTGACGCAGAATGGTTAGGAGCTTTAGAAGTTGTAGAGTCTGTTAAGAGAATTAAAGAACCATATAAGAAAGCAAATAAAGATATGCACCCTAATGATACAGTCATTGATGTGGCTGGAAGAAAAATTGGCGGGGGACATTTTCAGGTAATTGCAGGACCGTGTTCTATTGAAAGCAGAGAGCAGATGACAGAAGTTGCCAAGGATGTAAAAATGGCAGGTGCAGGATTGCTAAGAGGAGGAGCTTTTAAACCCAGAACTTCTCCCTACTCTTTTCAGGGACTTGAAAATGAAGGACTGCAAATGCTTTTAGAAGCTAAGAAAGCAACAGGGCTTCCGATTGTAACAGAGATTATGAGTGCTGAACATCTTCCATTATTTGAAGATGTAGACGTTATTCAGGTAGGAACAAGAAATATGCAGAATTTTCAGCTGTTAAAAGAGCTGGGAAAAGTAGATAAACCAATTTTGTTAAAAAGAGGTATGGCAAATACATTAGAGGAGCTCTTGATGAGTGCAGAATATATTATGGCAGGGGGAAATGAAAAAGTTATTCTCTGCGAGAGAGGTATTCGTACATTTGAGACTTCTATGAGAAATACCTTAGATATTTCAGCCATTCCTATGCTGAAATCAAAAACACATCTTCCCGTAATTGTAGATCCAAGTCATGCAGCAGGTATTCGTTTTATGGTAGAGCCTCTTACTATGGCTGCTATTGCTGCAGGAGCAGATGGAGTAATGATTGAGGTGCATAATAATCCGGAAAAAGCACTTTGTGACGGAAAGCAGTCTTTGACACCAAAGAGCTTTGAAGAGTTGATGAAAAAAGTCAGAAGAACAACAGAATTTTTCCAAAAAGAGATGTAATGCAGGAGGACTGAGAATGAAAGCACTGGTATTGGCAGAAAAGCCTTCTGTTGCCAGAGATATTGCAAGAGTTTTAAAATGTGGTAAAAAGCAGAATGGAGCACTGGAAGGAGAAAAGTATATAGTTACATGGGCTCTGGGGCATTTGGTAACTTTAGCAGATCCGGAAGAATACGATAAGAAATATAAAGAGTGGAATTTAGAATACCTTCCTATGCTGCCTAAGAAAATGGATTTAGTTGTTATTAAACAGACTGCAAAACAATATCAGGCAGTGAAAACCCAGTTGTATCGAAAAGATGTAAATGAAATTATTATCGCAACAGATGCGGGGCGTGAAGGTGAACTGGTTGCCAGATGGATTTTGGAGAAAGCCGGATGTAGAAAACCTGTGAAGCGTCTTTGGATTTCGTCTGTCACAGATAAAGCTATTAAAGAAGGATTTGCACATTTAAGACCGGGAAAAGATTATGAAAATCTGTATGCGGCAGCTGTATCAAGGGCAGAAGCCGATTGGCTGGTAGGTATCAATGCTACCAGAGCGCTGACCTGCAAGTATAATGCTCAGCTTTCCTGTGGACGTGTACAGACACCTACTTTGGCAATGATAGCCAAAAGAGAAGAGGAAATTCGAAAGTTTCAGCCGGAAGAATTTTATGGCATTACTTTAAAAGCTGGAAATATGCGCTGGAAATGGCAGGATAAAAAAAGTAACAGTACACGTTCTTTTCATAAGGAAAGAATGGAAAATATAAAAAATGCAGTAAACAGTGACTTATTAAAAGTTGTTTCTGTGGAGAAAAAGAGTAAGAGAATACCTGCTCCGGGACTTTATGATTTAACAGAACTGCAAAGAGATGCTAATAAAAAATTTGGTTTTTCTGCAAAGGAAACCTTGAATATTATGCAGCGGCTTTATGAAAATCATAAGGTGCTTACATACCCCAGAACAGACTCCAGATATATTGGAACAGATATTGTTCCTACGATTAAAGAGCGATTAAAGGCATGTGCAGTAGGACCGTATAAAAAAATAGCGGGAATGCTTTCGATGAAGCCCGTGAAAGGGAACGCTTCTTTTGTAGATAACAAGAAAGTCAGTGATCATCACGCAATTATTCCTACAGAGCAGTTTGTACAGTTAGAGCATATGACCAGTGAGGAACGCAAAATTTACGACTTAGTTGTTCGAAGATTTTTCAGTGTATTATATCCTCCATTTGAGTATGAACAGACTACCATGAAAGCAGAAGTGTCAGGAGAAATATTTACAGCACAGGGAAAAATTGTAAAAAATATTGGCTGGAAAGAGGCTTATGAAGGAACATGGTCAGAAGAAGATGAAGAAGAATTTCAAAAGCTTTCGGAACTGAAAGTGGGAGAAACACTGAAAATAGAGCAGGCAGAGCTGACTGTAGGAAAAACGAAGCCACCGGCAGCATTTACAGAAGCAACGTTACTTTCTGCTATGGAAAATCCTGTAAAGTATATGGAAACACAGGATAAAAAAGCAGCCAAAACTCTGGGTGAAACAGGTGGTCTTGGAACTGTTGCCACAAGAGCCGATATTATTGAGAAGCTTTTTCATACATTTCTTATGGAAAAGAAAGGAAATGAAATCCATATTACATCTAAAGCAAAACAGCTTTTAGAATTGGTTCCTGAGGATTTAAAAAAGCCGGAACTTACAGCGGATTGGGAAATGAAACTGTCTAAAATTGCAGAAGGAAAGTTGAATAAGGATGTCTTTTTAAAAGAAATTTCTGCATATACAGAAGACATTACGGCAGAAATAAAAGGTGCAAACGGTACATTCCGCCATGACAATCTGACAAACACAAAATGTCCTGTATGTGGAAAACGTATGTTGGCCGTCAATGGGAAAAACAGTAAAATGTTGGTTTGTCAGGACAGAGAATGTGGACACAGGGAGACAATTTCCAGACTGACAAATGCCAGATGTCCAAATTGTCACAGAAAAATGGAGATGTATGTAAAAGGAAAAGAAGATACTTTTATCTGTGCTACTTGTGGATATAAGGAAAAACTGTCCAGCTTTAAACAACGCAGGGAAAAGGAAGGAGCTGGAGTCAGTAAAAAAGATGTACAGAGATATTTGAATAAGCAGAAAAAAGAAGCGCAGGAGCCAATAAATAATGCGTTTGCAGATGCATTTGCAAAACTAAATTTAAAATAAACAAGAAGAGATTGTCCAAAATGTGGCAATCTCTTTTTCTGTTATATACCCCAATTTATAAAAATTTTTCTTGTCATTGCAGATTTTGTGTGCTAATATGATACCACACTAAAGTAAGGCGGAAAGGGGAATGATATATGTCAGGATTTAATATGAAAGTTACACCGGAAATTGAGCAGCTTACCAAGCTTTGTAAAGAAAACAGTATCATAGATACAGATTTATATCAAAAATATGATGTCAAAAGAGGACTAAGAGACTTAAATGGAAGAGGTGTGCTGGCCGGGTTGACTCAGATTTCTAATATTGTACAGAAAAAAATAGTAGATGGCAAAGAAATTCCCTGTGATGGTGAATTATATTATAGAGGAATTAACATTGTAGACTTGACAGACGGATTTTTAAAGGAACAGAGATTTGGCTTTGAGGAAGCTGCTTATTTATTGCTTTTTGGGAAATTACCAAATAAAGAGCAGTGGAAGGAATTTAGTGAAATTCTGGCAAATCAGAGAGAGCTTCCAACTAATTTTGTCAGAGATGTTATTATGAAAGCACCCAGTCAGGATATGATGAATACACTTTCCAGAAGTGTATTGACTTTATATTCTTATGATGAAAATCCGGAAGACATTTCTTTACCAAATGTATTACGTCAATGTATCAATTTAATCAGCGTTTTCCCAATGTTGTCTGTGTATGGATATCAGGCACATGAACACTATAACAGAGACGGAAGTCTCTATATACATAATCCAAGAAAAGACTTATCAACAGCAGAAAATATTCTTTTAATGCTGCGTGCAGATAAGCAGTATACCCCATTGGAAGCACAGATTTTAGATTTGGCGCTGGTACTGCACATGGAGCATGGCGGTGGTAACAACTCTACCTTTACAACACATGTAGTGTCTTCTTCGGGAACAGATACCTATTCCACCATAGCGGCTGCGTTAGGATCTTTAAAAGGACCAAAGCATGGCGGCGCCAATATTAAGGTAGTCAGTATGTTTCAGGATATGAAAGAAAATTTAAAAGATTGGACAGATGAAGAAGAGATAGAAAATTATTTGACAAAACTTTTGCATAAAGAAGCTTTTGATAAGAGGGGGCTGATTTATGGAATGGGGCATGCGGTATATACTATTTCAGACCCAAGAGCACAGATTTTCAAAAGGTTTGTAGAAAAACTGGCAAAGGAAAAGGGAAGAAGTGCAGATTACGATCTCTATGCGAGGGTAGAACGTCTGGCACCACAGGTGATTGCAAGAGAGAGAAGAATTTACAAAGGAGTCAGTGCAAATGTAGACTTTTACAGTGGGTTTGTGTACAGTATGCTGGGGCTTCCTATTGAACTTTATACACCAATGTTTGCCATTGCCCGTATTGTAGGCTGGAGCGCACATAGAATGGAGGAGCTGATTAACACCGATAAAATTATTCGTCCGGCATATAAAAATATATTGGAAACACAAAAATATTCGCCTTTGGAGGAACGGGTTTGACAAAATATAGCTTCACCTGTTACTATTGAAGAAACAGGAAGAAGGGACAAAGAAGATGTTTAGAAAATTTTTTCCGGACGTATATATGGAGTCAACCTATAAAATTGATTTTCAAAAGCTTTATGAGAAGGGATATAGGGGTGTTATCTTTGACATAGACAATACATTGGTACCTCACGGTGAGCCGGCTGATAAAAGAGCTGTTGAGCTGTTTGAGAATTTAAAGAAAATCGGTTTTCAGTGTTGCCTTTTATCCAATAATCAGTATGAAAGAGTCAACTCTTTTAATGAACAAGTACAGGTGCAGTTTATTGAGAATGCTCATAAACCCTCCAGAAAGAATTACCAGAAGGCAATGGAGCTTATGGGAACATCTGTAAAAAATACGGTTTTTGTAGGAGACCAGCTTTTTACTGATGTTTATGGCGCAAAGAGAACCGGAATTTATAATATTTTGGTAAAACCAATTCATCCAAAAGAAGAAATTCAGATTGTTTTTAAACGAAAATTAGAAAAAATTGTACTTTATTTCTATGAGAAAGAGCAAAAGAAAAAAGAAAGATAAAAAATGGTTGAAAATTGTGCGGATGTATTATAGAATGAAGTATAGTGGAAAAGCCCAATGGCTTTCCCAATGGACGAAATAAGGAGGAATATCATTATGATATCAGCAGGAGATTTTAAAAACGGTCTCACACTGGAAATTGATGGTAATGTAGTACAGATTATGGAATTCCAGCACGTTAAACCGGGTAAGGGTGCTGCATTCGTTAGAACAAAATTAAAAAATGTTATCAGTGGCGGAATTATTGAAAAAACATTCAGACCAACTGAAAAATTCCCACAGGCACGTATTGAGCGTGTGGATATGCAGTATTTATACAATGATGGTGATCTGTATAACTTCATGAACAATGAAACTTATGACCAGATTGCAATCGCTCAGGATACAGTTGGAGACGCTTTAAAATTCGTAAAAGAAAACGAAACAGTAAAAGTATGTTCTTACAACGGAAGTGTATTTGCTATTGAGCCGCCATTATTTGTAGAACTGGAAATCACAGAAACAGAACCTGGATTTGCAGGAAATACAGCACAGGGTGCTACAAAACCGGCAGTTGTTGAAACAGGTGCTACTGTATACGTTCCTTTATTTGTAAATCAGGGAGACGTTATTAAAATCGATACAAGAACAGGTGAATATCTGTCCAGAGTATAAGACACATAAAGTATATCGAAGCAGTTTGACTGTTTCGATATACTTCGATAAAAAAGTTAAATTCTAAAATTCTATTTCAAGATTAAAATTCAATTCACATTCGTGAGTTTATTCCAAAATCAATATCATTTAAAAAGATATTACGCGGTACGGGGAAATTCTGTCTTTTTTGCATTCTCTGTGCTGCTTAGTATAAAAATAATTAAGAAAAGGAGAATGTATATGGAGTATGAAGCATTCAAAGAAACACTTATGGACTTTTTAAGGGAAAAGACAGGAGGTGAAAAAAGTATTTCCCTGCATCGAGTGGAGAAAAATAATGGAATTGAACTGGATGCACTGGTAGTTCGTGGGAAAAGAGACAAGATAGCGCCTATGATTTATCTAAAACCCTTTTACGTAGATTTTCAGGGCGGGCTTTCTATGGAAGAAATTGCAGTGCAGATTTTACAGTTGTCAGTAACTGAGAAACAGGAGGAATTTTCTTTGACAGAATTTGAAGATTACAGAAAGGCAAGGACAAAAGTATATTACAAGCTGGTAAATTATGATATGAATAAACGAAAGCTTCAATACATGCCCCATATAAAATATTTGGATTTGGCAGTCGTCTTTTATTATCGGCTGGAGGGCGGAAAGCTAAATGGGGCATCCATTATTATTCACGACTGCAATCTTCATGCGTGGGGAATTGAAAAGGAGCAGTTGGTAAAGGATGCGCTTTTAAATACCAGCAGAAAATTGCCTTATACCATTCAGGGAATGGAAGCTTTAATTGCCGAGTTAAGCGGAAGCCAGCCGAGGATAACCGGTGAGGAGCTTATGTATATTTTGACCAATGAAGAAAAATATTATGGAGCGGCAGTAATCTTATACCCTCATGTTTTAAATCACATCGCAAAAGTTCTAAAGAAAAATTTCTATATACTTCCCAGCAGCGTTCACGAATGTATCTTAGTCCCGGATCAGGGGCAGTATTCCCGCATCGAATTAAAGAGAATGGTAAAAGAAGTAAACGACAGTCAGGTAGAGGACGAGGAAATTCTGTCTTATGAAATCTATTATTATGACTGCAAAAAGGAAGCACTGATGATGTAGCAAGGAAAAGAAAGGAGATGCTGCATGAAGGATAAGAAAAAATGGAGGAAAAAGGTGCTGGCTTTTGCTCTGGCAATGCTGACTTTTACCGGCATTTTTTTCGAAAACAGCGTTATGACGCAGGCAGAAAATAAAGAGGAAAAAACAGAAAATTACATCAAAGTATATTATTTGCTTTATGACGGACAGGAAGAAAATGTTTTTTCCAATTTTATGGTGAAATCTCCCTGTAAAATTTTGGAGGATGGCACAATTCGTTCTGTAATTAATTCTAATCCGGAAGTTTATGACTACAATGCAAATGGAATTACTTTGGATGTAGACATCAATCGCGGAAAGCATTGGTATGGACAAGTGCCGATTACAGAGGAGTGCATTTATAACGAAAAAGAGGGATATATAGATATTCCCGGCAAATATTTAGGAAAGGATTTGACAGTCACGGTGTGGCAGTCCAGAGACTCTGCTTTTTATACCAATCTTGTGCCGGATGAATTGAAGCCTCAGAAGGACAGAAGAGGAAATATCAGCTTTTATACATTTCAGGATAATTTTCCCAGTGGTACAATACCTGTTTTATTTGAGCCGAAAGGCTGCAATATTGTTACACTTCACGGAGATATCAATACAGTGAAGGTAGGGGATATTTGGAATTGTAATGCGGACACATGGTATGTTGCAGACAAATATAATGCAGACTCTTATATATGGGAGGATGTAGCAGGCTGCAAGGAATATGATAAAGGCTTTTCACAGGGACAGATTGTCAGCATTAAAGATTGTGAAAATCCCATGTTTAACAATATAGGCGGCGCAGGACCGGAAGGGAAGAACTGGATGTTTATGGGATGCTTATCCAGTGTAAATAATACTTTTCAGGGAGTACCTGTGATTACAAAAATGTATATTGAATGTATTGCTAAAGAAGGAAACACTGCTACGTTCTTTGTACATGCTGCCTGTAAAGGTCCAAAAGGACAAAAGGCGCAGACCATTGGTGGATTTTTTAAAGCTAGCTTTTCTCCTCCGTGGATAGAGGTTTATAAAAAGCCTACAACAGATAAAACAACATGGATAGACGGTGACAAATTTCAAAATGGTTATGAGTGGGCACAGTGGGCAATAAGTGATAATCCGGCGTATGACTTGTCCGGAGCAAAATATACCTTATGGAGCTATGAAACAGGAGAATATTTTCATGAATGTATTATAACGGATGCCAATGGCTATGGCTGGTGTTATGTTCCTTATACAGGGAAATTCATGATAAGGGAAGTATATAATCCAAAAGGGTATATTTTGGATGACCAATGGCATGACATTACAATTACTGAGAACAATGCCACTTTTTATCACGATGAGAATGTCAAATATGCACAGCTTCGATTACATAAGTCCTCAGAAACTTCCACAGATAAGTCTTTGTCCGGAGCAAAATATGGAGTTTGGAACTGGAGAAGTACGGTGGGGAATGGAAAACCGGATTATATTATTACAACGGACGAGAACGGATACGGAGAGGTCAATGACATTCCTCTGTGGTATTACTACATACAGGAAATAGAAGCACCGGAGGGCTTTGGATTAGATAAAACCATATATGAAGCAGATTGTACAGATGCGGGAACTTATCCAAACGTAGGAGTGGATTTGTATTCACAGGAGCCTTTGGATTTTGGAAAAATTATTTTAAAGAAGCAGTCTGCAAATCCGGATTGCACAGAGGATAATCCCGTCTATTCCTTAAAAGGTGCAGAGTATTCTATTTACAGCAATCCAGAGTGTACCAATTATGTGGATAAGATGATAACGGATGAAAGCGGATATGCAGAAAAAGACAGATTACAGCTCGGGACTTATTATGTGAAGGAAAGCAAAGCACCACAAGGATATCATCTGGATGAAACCGTCTATAAAGTAAGTCTTCCCACAAGCTCAGGAGAGCTGGAATATCAGGTTACATCAACAGAAAAGCCCCAACTGGAGCAAATTAAAATGTTACTGAAAAAAATAGATAAGGATACGGGAGAGCCAATTCCCACAGGACAGGGGAGCTTAAAAGGTGCAGAATTTGTGTTTAAATTTTATAAAGGAGAGTATCCGAAGGACACAAATCCGGAAACATTGGGAAAGACAGTAGATAAAACATGGATATTTGCTACCAACGAAAAAGGAGTAATAGAGTTTGATGAAAGCTTTCTAATTCGTGGAGACAGCTTTTATATAGATGATAAGGGAGAGCCGGCGCTTCCTGTGGGGACTTTAGTAATAACAGAAAAGAAAGCGCCGGAAGGATATCATATTAATCCAATAACGATTATCAAAAATATAAGACCGGAAGGTGTCGAAGACAGTGAGGCTTATGTGACTCCGGAAATTGCGGAAGACAGTATCAGTGTGAAAATTATAAAGGTACAGGATGGGACAAATGTCCACATTCCCGGTACGGTGTTCCGTCATACTATGCCAAATGGAACAACAAAGGATTATGCCACAGATGACAAAGGAGAAGTTCAGCTGCAAGGGCTAAGAACAGGAAAGCATCAGATAGTGGAGCTGTCTCCGGCAGAGGGATATTTGCAGAATACCAGTGTGTTTGAATTTGAAGTTACCGCAGATAACAAAGTGCATGCGCTTACAAAACCCACAGAGGATATGGGAATTGCCTTTGCAGAAGAAAAAAACGGAGACGGTACTTTAACGGTAAAAAATAAGTTAGCTCCGTTTAAGCTGAACATTCATAAAGTAAATAATAAAGATAAGGTATTAGAAGGCGCTGAATTTACCTTATATGAGGATAAGGATTGCAGCGTAGAGGTTGACAGACAGGTGTCTGATAAAGACGGAAATCTGGCATTTAAAGATGTAGAGACCGGCAGGGAATATTACCTAAAAGAAACAAAAGCGCCGGCAGGGTACAAGCTTCCAATCAATCCAGATGGCAGTCCGGTGATTTATAAAATTAAAGTGGAAAGTGACCCAATAAAAAACAATTTTATCGTTTATGTAAACGACAAAGCTTATGATACTAATTCCGATGGTGCGATTACCATTGGCGGTACGAAAAAGGACAGAGAAGTCAATCTTACTGTTGTGAATACAGTAAATGGAAAACTGCCAAATACAGGCGCTTACAGCACAAGTTGGATTTTGACAATGGGCAGTATTTTAATACTTGCTGCCTTAAAAAACAAAGAAAAAAGAATAAAATAGTGAAAAGGGGAAAAATGATGAGAAATAAAATTTTTAAAGCAATGATGATGATAGGATTAGTAGCAGCAATAGCAACAACCTCTATGGCAGGAAGTGCATTGACACCAATTTATGCAGCAGAAATGGAAGCTGCACAGGGAAATCAGGTAGTAAACGGTGTTTTAGATTTTGGAAAGGGTTCGGCAAGCATTAACATCAACGGAAATGAAGGACAGTCCTTAGTAGGAAAGAAATTTGAGATTTTCCAGCTGTTCAATGCAGAAAATTCCAAAGACGGAGAGTCCATCAATTATACTTTTCATCCGGAGTTTGCCAATGCCATTCAGACAGTTGTAGCCAATGCGTTAAATAAAAAGAACGGAACACAGTTAAGACCGGCAGATGTGACAGAATATATGGCGATTGACTATATCCAGACCTTAAACTCCAATCCGGTAGAAGGGGTAGATACACCGCAGGAATTGGAAGGAAGATACAGTGACTTCCGCTACTTCGTGGAAGATGTAAGAACACAGATTAAGAAAGAAAATAAATCCGGAGAAATTGTTACCGTACAGTCTACAAAATCAGATAATTCCATATCTATTACAGGTCTGGTATACGGATATTATGTAGTGGACGAATTATCAAAGGCAGATGAAAACGGAGAACAGTGGTTTGCCTCCTCTCTTTGTATGGTAAATACCGCTAATCCGGATGCACAGGTAAACATCAAATCCGATTATCCTAAGATTACAAAGAAAATTCAGGAAGACGATAACAAGGATGCCATTAAAAATGATGGCTGGAATGATATCGGTGACTACGAAATCGGACAGACTGTACCATACAAATTTGAGTCTACCATCCCGAATATGAATGGATATGACACTTATTACTACGCATGGCACGACAAAATGGATGAGGCGCTGACCTTCCATGCAGACAAAGCAAAAATGGAAATCGTGATTAACAGCAAAGACGGCAAAAGCTATAAGCTGAAGGACGATGAGTATGTTTTAACAGAAAAGCCGCAGGACGGCTCCGGCGATACCTTCAAAGTGGAAGTCATGGATATCAAAAAGATTGTAGACCGTGAATTTAATAAAATGAACAACAATCAGGAAAATGATTATACCGGCTTAACCGTTACTTTAAAATGCGAAGCAACTTTAAATGATCTGGCTGCATTGGATACCGGAAGACCGGGCTTTGAAAATGATGTCCGCTTAGAGTTTTCCAATGATGCAGACTCCAACGGAAAGGGAGAGACAGGCTTTACACCATGGGATACGGTTGTATGCTTTACCTTTGAAGTGGACGGATTAAAAACCAATAACCACGATAAAGTGCTTCAGGATGCGAAATTCCGTCTTTACAGTGATAAGGAATGTAAGAATGAGGTTTATGTAAAGAAAAATCCAAATCAGGGACAGGGCGGATATGTGGTAATAAACCGTGACTCTGTGGGAGGCACAGACCATACCGGCGGAACAGCGCCACAGGATGCTGTTGAGATGGTGTCTGATGCAAACGGTATCTTCAAAATCTATGGTTTGGATCAGGGTACTTATTACCTGAAGGAAACAGATGCGCCGGATGGATATAGACCATTGCTTGATCCGATTGTGATTAACGTAAAACCGACTTATACCACAGACAGAAACAGCTATGTCAAGGGAGACGGTGCAACAGAAAAGACACTGAAGAAGCTGGAAGGTACAGCGCATATTAAATCCTTCTACAATGGTGCATTTAAAGACGAAGATATCAACCTTCATACAGACGTAAATCAGGGTAACTTGGATATTAAGGTAATCAATGAGGTTGGCAAGAAACTTCCGATCACCGGTTCTTCTGCTATGCTGGTAATTGTTTGTGCCGGAGCAGCGCTAATGGGCGGTGTAATCGTATCTAACAGAAAACGTAGCAAAAAAGAAGAAGAATAGGATGATATCAGAGGGAAAATGAAGAAGCAAAAAAAGATATGGAATAAGATTATTTTTATCATAGGTCTGCTTCTCGTATCTTATCCTCTGGTAAGTAGCATGATAGAGCGGCAGCATCAAAAAGATGCTGTCGCTACTTATCAGGGCAGCATTGAAGCGGAGGATAAAAGCCAGATACAGGATGCAATAGCAAAAGCATCTGAGTATAATGATATGCTGTTCCAGACACAGGGGGCAAGCATTGGAGACTTGCAGAATGGGATTTTAAGTGAAGAAAACTATGAAAATCTATTAAATCTTTCAGGAACAGGAGTAATGGGAAGCATTGAAATTCCGAAAATCAATGTAGACATCCCGATTTATCACGGAACGTCAGAGGAAGTATTAGCAAGTGGAGTGGGACATTTTCAGGACAGCAGCCTTCCCGTAGGTGGGAATAATACGAGATGTATTCTTACCGGACACAGAGGGCTGCCAAACTCCAAGCTGTTTACAAGGCTGGATGAACTGGAAAAAGAAGCCCTTTTTTTTATAAGTACGTGTGGGGAAACCTTGGCATACCGCATTACCGAAATAGAAGTTATGGAACCGGGGGAAGCGGAGCTGCTGGAGATTTTACCGGAAAAGGATTTATGCACCTTAATAACCTGTACCCCTTATGGAATTAACACACAGAGATTGGTGATAACAGGGGAACGAGTTCCTTATGAAAAAGCGGAATATGACAGTATTGAGAGAAAATTGCCTTCTTTTCGGGAAGCTTTCTTTATGGTATTGCCTTTTATTTTTATGATGGCTGGATTAATTAGTTTTTTTAGGAGGAAAAGACATGGAAAAAAGAATGAGCAATAAGTTTTCATTAGTGATTACAGTGTTTCTGATATTTGTATTTTGCATACAGGTATATGCAGAGACAGATACACAGCAGCATGGAAGTATCAGCATTGCTCTGACAGAAGGGAAAAAAGGAACTTCACGAGAAAATGTGGAATTTTCCTGTACCAAAATAGGAGAAATAAAAAACGGAGAATATATCTTAAAAGATGAATTTCTTTCTTCAAAGGTAGAGCTTAATGCGTTGAAGACAGCCGATGATATGGAAAAGGCGGCTAAAAAGCTGGCAGAAATGGATATTCAAGGTGAGAAAGTATTATTGACAGATAAAAATGGAAAGCTTTGCTTTTCCGGGTTAACAAAGGGAGTATATTTTTTAGAAGCTACGGATATTGCCGGATATGAAGCGGTAGCGCCGTTTTTAATATCTATTCCAACCTTTGATGAAAAAGAAGGAAGAATGAACTATGATATTACTGTCATGCCAAAGCATGAACCGGAACCGGAGAAAATCACAACGGATGTGCCACAAAAGCCGGGAGCACCGCAGACAGGTTTAGACAGTCCGATTTTAAAGTATTTTGCAGGCACTTTTTTCATTGTTTTATTGTTGGTTGTTTGGAATATTAAAATGAAAAATACAAAGAAGAAATAATGAGGAAGTTAATAAATGGAGTATTGGCAGGATGTCTTTTTTACTTTTTGGCACTTGGGATGAAAGAGTTATTTTTATTTTTAAATGCGGAAAAAACGTATCAAGTGTTAAAAGAAGAAACCGTGCAGGTTGCAGCGGATAATCAGGAAAATGAGGAGGCAGTAAATCCGTTCCACCGAGATATTAATTTTGAAGCCTTGAATAAAATAAATGAAGAAATTGTCGGATGGATTTATATACCGGAAACAAAGGTCGATTATCCTGTGTTAATCGGAGACACAGAGCAGGAATATTTGAAACAGGATTTTGAGGGGAAAGAAAATGTTTTAGGTTCTATTTTTGCTTTCCCCAATGTGGAATTAAATCAGGATTTTCACGTTTGTCTGTATGGACACAATATGATTTCAGGACAGATGTTTGGCGGGCTGAAATTGTATAAAGAAGAAAAATATGCAAAGACTCACAGAAAAGCTTATTTATATACAAAAGAGAGCACAAAAGAATTGGAGTTGATATCTGTTTTTCAATGTGAAAATACAGATGAAATCTTTGAGCTGGAAGAAAAAACATGGGAACAAAGCAAAGCGGAGGAAATTGTAGGTGATTTACAGAAGAGAAGTTTCGTAGAAACGGAGTTTACCCAAAAGAAGGTAACTCAGATTTTTACGCTTGTTACCTGTCATGGAAACGCAGGGGGAATACAGCGTCTGGTTTTAAACTTTGGAGTGACGAAGGAGAAGCTTATATTACAATAATGACGGTCTATCACAGGGAACTGTCACATTCAGTATATGCACCGAATATTTATAATTTTTGGATAATATTGAAAGCGACAGTTCCCTGTGCATAATGCTTGTTTCTAAGGCTGTCGTGAGCGGAAACAGTCAAAGACTTTACAAGTAAAAAAAAATATGCTATGATAACCGAGATATCATAAGTATGTGCACTCGTAGCTCAGGGGATAGAGCAGTGGTTTCCGGTACCACGTGTCGGGGGTTCGATTCCCTCCGGGTGTGTTTGTGCTTTGGGGAGAGCATGGAAATAAGGGAATATAAGGAGGACAAATATGTTAGACAATTTCAGAGAATGGCTCTCGGATAATCTGAGGTATATTCTTCTGGGTCTGGCAATTCTGGCGGTTCTGTTGCTGTTATTTTTTGGAATAAAAGCAATAACGGGAAATTCTTCTGATAAAAATGAAAATGAACCGGCAAAGAAAACAGAACAAAAGAAAGAGTCCACAGATTCCGAAAAAACAGATGAGGATAAGTCTGAAAAGGAAGATGAGAATGCTCTTGAAAAGAATGCGTATCCTGAAGTAAATGCCTTAATTGAGTCGTTTTACTCTGCTTGGGGAAAGAAAGACATTGCCCAGATGAAAGAGTTGACGGATAATTTTAATGCAACTGATGAAACAAAAGTAACAAATGCTACTTATATTGAGTCTTATGAAAATATAACAGTGTATACAAAGAAAGGACTTGATGAAAACAGTTATGTAGTATTTGCAGCTTATGATTTGAAATTTAAAGATATTGCCACACCGGCTCCCGGCTTGTCTGAGCTGTATGTTTATAAGAATGAAGCGGGAAAATACGTTATCCAGAATGATGATACAAATGCTGAAATTCAGGAATGTATTGAAAAGACAAGACAGGAAAAGGATGTAACAGAGCTTATTGCAGAAATAGAAGAAAAATTGAATGCGGCAATGGCTTCTGACGATACCTTGAAGAAATTTGAAGAAGAGCTGGGCGAAAAAGTTAATACAGCACAGATGGCTGATAATGGAGATATGCTCACAGCAAAGGAAAGCTGTAACGTACGTTCTGATGCAAATACAAACGCTGAAATTTTAGGAAAATTACAGGCAGGGGAGCAGGTTAAGAAACTGGAAAATGCGTCAGATAATTGGATAAAGGTAGAATATAAAGGGCAGGAGGCCTATGTATTCGGTGATTTAGTTCAGTAAAATATACCCTGGCAGCAGGCACAAAAGGTGTTGGTTGTCAGGGTGTTTGCACAATAAAGAGGAAAAAACATGAAAATTACCAAAAAAGGAGTTCTCATTACAATTCCTGTTTTTCTGACAGGTTCTTTTCTTATTGCAGCTCCTCAGTATGGATTTATGCTGGTGAAGCATTCCATGATAAGTTATGAAAATGAGAAAGAGGCGAAGAAAGAAGACCACTGGATTTACAATGAAAACGGACGCCGTTTCGTATACCATGATGGTTCTGTTATTCAGAATGACAGTCAGGTATTGGATGGAATTATGTACTATTTTGATGGCAAGGGCTACGTAAAAACAGGTTGGGTACAGGATAAAGGACAGATTTTTTATAGAAATCCGGATGGTTCTCCTGTAATAGGCTGGTTTACGGATGACAGCGGTACGTATTACCTGAATGAAAATGGTTCACCGGCAATCGGCTGGACAGATATAGACGGACAGCATTACTATTTTAAAGAAAACGGTGCGGCAGCTACGGGAATGACAGAGGTAGATGGTGTTCAGTATCTTTTTAATGAGGACGGAACCGTGTCAGCCGGATGGGTTTTAAAGGATGATAAGTATTATTACCGTGACGAATACGGAGCAATTTCTTATGGCTGGGAATATATTGACGGACAGTATTATTTTTTTCGTGAAGACGGAACAATGGCTACGGGCTGGATTACAGACGGCGATGACAGATATTATTTGAATACGGATGGTTCTATGGTAAAAAATGCTTGGATTAATCAGGATGGGCAGAAGCATTTTGTAGGAGCAGACGGAAAAGAAGAAAAAGGCTGGGTTTCTATAAGCGGAAAGGATTATTTCCTTACAGAAGAAGGCATTGTAGGACAGCCGGGTTGGCTAAAGCAGGATGGCAAGTGGTATTTTATCAATCAAGACGGAAGCTCCAGAACAGGCTTGTTTAAAGACAATGGCAAATGGTATTATCTTACAGAACAGGGTGAATTGAAAGAGGGCTGGGTTTTGTCAAACGGAAAATATTATTATCTTGCAAATTCTAAGCTTATGACAGGATGGAGAAAGATTGACGGTAAGCAGTATTATTTCCATGAAGATGGAGTTATGGCTACGGGCTGGATTACCATTGACGGGAAGTCCTATTATCTGAATGAGGACGGAAGTCTGAATATACATGCACAGGAGTAATGTTACAAAAGAAATACCCTGATAGCGATTTATGGAAAAATCTGTAAGCCGTTATTGGGGTATTCCTGTCAGAAAATGAAGGAGAGGTTCATGCGTTTAAATAAATATTTAAGTGATGCCGGTGTATGCTCCAGACGGGAAGCAGACCGTTTAATCGAAGAAGGACGTGTTTTGGTAGATAGAAAACTTGCCGTACAGGGAATGCAGGTAGAGGATTTTCAGGAAATCAAAGTAGACGGGAAAGCTATAAGACGGGAAGAAAAAAAAGTGCTTTTAGTCTTTCATAAGCCAAAAGGGATTGAGTGTACGGCAAATCCTAATGTGAAAAAAAATGTAATTTCTTATATTAACTATCCAATTCGGGTATATTATGCAGGAAGACTGGATAAAGACTCAGAAGGACTATTGTTTCTGACTAATCAGGGTGAGCTGGTAAACCAGATTATGAAAGCAGGCAGCTATCACGAGAAAGAATATCTTGTGACAGTGAACAAACCGTTGACAGAGGGATTTTTACAGAAAATGAGGGAAGGAGTTCCTATTTTAGGAACAATCACCAGAAGGTGTAAAGTAGAGAAAGAAAGTGAGAAAACTTTTCGGATTACTCTTACACAAGGATTAAATCGTCAAATCAGGCGGATGTGCAATTATCTGGGATATGAGGTTATAACATTAAAGCGAATTCGGATTATGAACATTGAATTGGGAAATCTGCCGATAGGAAGCTATCGTGAGGCCACAAAGGAAGAATTGGACGAGTTGAAAAAACAGATTTCAGAAAAAGCAGAGAAAAGGCAGGAAACAGATTTTCATAAAGGGAAAAAACCTGTGAAGAATGCAGGAAAATATAGAAATCCTTCCAAGGTAAGAAGACAGGAAAGGCAGGAGGCTTCAAAAAATGGATAAGATGAAAAGAATGAAGGAATTGCTGAAAATTTTGACAGAGGCTTCAAAAGCCTATTATCAGGAAGACCGAGAAATCATGAGCAATTTTGAGTACGATAAATTGTATGATGAGCTGGCAGAGCTGGAAAGGGAAACTGGCGTTACCTTAGCAGGGAGTCCCACAGCTTCCGTAGGATATGAAGCATTGAATGAGCTGCCAAAGGAAGCCCATGAAAGTCCTATGCTTTCTCTTGATAAAACAAAAGATATAGAAGCATTAAGGGCGTTTATTGGGGCGCAGAAATCCTTGCTTTCATGGAAATTAGACGGACTTACCATTGTATTGACGTACAATGAGGGAAAGCTGCAAAAGGCAGTCACAAGAGGGAATGGAACGGTAGGAGAAGTTATCACAGGAAATGCAAAGGTCTTTAAGAATATTCCACTTCAGATTGCGTATCAAGGCGAACTTGTTTTGCGTGGAGAGGCAATTATTACCTATTCTGATTTTGAGAAAATAAATGCGCAGATTGAAGATGTGGATGCAAAGTATAAAAATCCCAGAAACTTATGCAGCGGTTCTGTAAGACAGTTAAATAATGAAATTACAGCAAAGAGAAATGTGAATTTTTATGCGTTTTCTTTGGTAAAGGCAGAGGGCGTCGATTTTCAAAATTCACGGGAACAGCAGTTTTGCTGGTTAAAGGAGCAGGGCTTTGATGTGGTAGAATACCGTGTGGTTACAGGAGAAACACTGGATGAAGCCATGGATTATTTTTCAAATCAGGTGTCGAAAAATGATTTTCCTTCTGATGGACTTGTGGTTTTATATGATGATATTGCCTATGGGGAGTCTTTGGGAAGCACTGCAAAGTTTCCGAGAAACGCTTATGCGTTCAAGTGGAAGGATGAAATTAGGGAAACTACTTTAAAAGAAATCGAGTGGAGCGCTTCTAGAACAGGGCTGATTAATCCGGTGGCAATTTTTGAGCCGGTAGAGCTGGAAGGAACAACAGTAAGCCGTGCCAGCGTGCACAATATCAGTATTATGAAGGAATTGCAGTTGGGAATTGGAGATAAAATACAGGTCTACAAGGCAAATATGATTATTCCTCAAATTGCTGAGAACTTAACAAGAAGCGGAAATCTGGAAATTCCGAAAATATGTCCGGTATGTAAACAAGAAGCCAGAGTGATAAAAACCAATGAAGTGGAAGCGCTGTACTGTATGAATGAAGAATGTCAGGCGAAAAAGATTAAATCATTTACTTTGTTTGTGAGCAGGGATGCCATGAATATTGACGGTTTATCAGAAGCTACACTGGAAAAATTTATTTTAAAAGGTTTTATTCGTGATTTCGGAGACATTTTTGAAATTGAAAAATATAAAGATGAAATCTTAGAGATGGAGGGATTTGGACAAAAATCCTACGAAAACCTGATTGCCAGTCTGGAAAAGGCAAAGCACACGACTTTACCGAGAGTGCTGTACAGTCTGGGGATTGCCAATATCGGTCTGGCAAATGCGAAGCTTATCTGTAAGGAGCTTCAATATGATATTGAGAAAATGATTGCAGCCAATGAGGAAGAAATCAGCAGCATAGAAGGAATTGGTCCGGTAATTGCAAAAGCTTATACAGAATATTTTGCAAATGAAGAAAATTTAAAGAAGTTCCGTCATTTGCTGTCTCATTTAGAGCTGGAAGAGGTAACAAGAGAAGAAAATCTGTCTTTGGAAGGGAAGCAATTTGTTATTACGGGAAGTGTGATACATTTTGCGAACCGAGCACAGCTAAAGGAAGAAATTGAGAAAAGAGGCGGAAAAGTAACAGGAAGTGTGACCTCAAAAACACATTATCTGATTAACAATGATACAACGTCAAATTCTTCAAAAAACAAAAAAGCAAAAGAGCTTGGTATTCCAATTTTATCAGAAGATGATTTTATGAAAATGGCAGGTATGTAAAACGTATGAAAAAAGAAGAAATAAAAGAAAAAGGAATTCAGGGAGTTAAAAAGATTATATTCGGAAGAACGCTGTTTGTAATATTTGCGTTTTTAATTCAGTTTGCTCTGCTGGCGGTAACCTATATTTGGCTGAGAGATTATAGCTATGTTTTTTACCTATTGTTTGTTGTATTGAGCGTCAGCGTAGTTTTACATCTTTTTAACAGCAATGAAAGCCCTGATTTTAAATTGGTGTGGATGTTGCCGCTGGTTATTTTCCCAGTTTTTGGAGCGTTTTTCTATTTATATGTGGCAACCCAACTGGGAACAAAAATGATTTTCAGGCGCTTGCAGTTTCTCTCGAAATTTACCAGACAGTACGCACCACAAAATACAGAAGTGAAAAATCGCCTGAAAGAGGAAAATTCCCAGATGGGGCATTTTGTTCAGTATATGGAGGAATATGATAATTGTCCCGTTTTTGACCACACACAGGTGACTTATTATCCTCTTGGTGACGAACAATTTCCGGATATGCTGGCAGAATTGGAAAAGGCAGAAAAGTTTATCTTTTTAGAATTCTTTATTGTAGAAGAAGGAAACATGTGGAACAGCATTTTGGAGGTTTTGAAGAAAAAGGTAAAGGAAGGTGTGGAGGTACGTGTTATGTACGATGGTATGTGTGTGCTGGCACTTTTGCCTTACTTTTATCCAAAGCTTTTAGAGGCGGAGGGTATTCGCTGTAAGATGTTTGCGCCGATTAAACCTGTATTCTCCACACATTATAACAATCGAGACCACAGGAAAATTATGGTTATTGACGGAAAGGTTGCCTTTACAGGAGGAACAAATCTGGCAGATGAATATATTAATCAAAAGCTGCGTTTCGGACATTGGAAAGATACAGCTGTGAAGCTTACCGGAAAGGCAGCAGAACGATTTACATATATGTTTTTAGAAATGTGGAATGTTTCTGAGACAAAAGAAGAGAATTATGAGCAATACAAGACACCGGCGAACTTTACCATGCCAAGTGACGGATATCTCATTCCTTATGAGGTGTGTCCTTTTGGGAAAGAGCGTGTGGGCAAAAAAGTATATCTGGATATCCTGAATACGGCAAAGGACTATGTGCATATTATGACACCGTATTTAATTTTAGATTATGAAATGCTGATGGCTCTTACTTATGCTGCCAAAAGAGGGGTGCAGGTATCTATTATTATGCCGCATATTCCTGACAAAAAGGCTGCATTTGCTGTGGCAAAGACCTATTATAACGAGCTTTTGGAAGCGGGAGTGGAAATTCATGAATATGAACCGGGCTTTGTACATGCAAAGATTTTTGTTGCAGATGATGAAAAAGCAGTAGTCGGAACGGTTAATCTGGACTATCGAAGTCTGTTCCACCATTTTGAATGTGGTGTAATGATGTATAAAAATTCACAGATTTTAGAAATTGAAAAAGATTTCCAGACAACGCTGCAAAAGTGTATTAAGATGCAGCCGTCTGATTATAAACGTCAGAAGCTGGCAATGCGTATTACAGGAAAGATTTTACGTATGTTTGCCCCGCTTATGTAGAAAAAAGAAAGGGAGAAAGAGAAATGCCCATTAAAATTCAAAGTGATTTACCGGTAAAAGAAATACTGGAAAAAGAAAATATATTTGTCATGGATGAAAAAAGAGCGGTTCATCAGGACATCCGTCCGGTGCAGATTTTGATTTTAAATCTGATGCCTTTAAAGGAAGAAACAGAATTGCAGCTTTTGCGCTCTCTGTCTAACACGCCTTTGCAGGTAGACGTTTCTTTTATGATGGTAAGCAGCCACGTGTCCAAAAATACAGCTACCAGCCATTTAAACAAATTTTATCAGACTTTTGAGGAAGTAAAAGAGCATAAATTTGACGGTATGATTATTACAGGTGCTCCGGTAGAGCAAATGGAATTTGAAGAAGTAGACTATTGGCAGGAAATGACAGAAATCATGGAATGGTCTAAAAAGAATGTAACTTCTACGATTTATCTTTGCTGGGCAGCGCAGGCGGGCTTGTATTATCATTATGGCTTACAAAAAAGAAAAATGGATAAAAAAGTTTTTGGGATTTTTGCTCATAAAGTGGAAAACCGAAAAATTCCTTTGGTAAGAGGGTTTGATGATGTGTTTTTTGCGCCACATTCCAGACATACAGAAGTACCTGCCGAGGACATTCATAATTGTAAAGAGCTTACAGTTCTGGCAGAGTCTGAGGAAGCCGGTGTATTTCTGGCTATGGCAAAGGATGGCAGACAGATTTTTGTCATGGGACATCCGGAATATGACAGAGTGACGCTTGACGGAGAATATAAGAGAGATTTGAGCAAAGGGCTTCCGATTGAAATGCCAAAAGGCTATTATCCGGAGGATAATGCAGAGAACAAACCGCTTCTTATGTGGCGTTCTCATGCCAATAATCTGTATACAAACTGGCTGAATTATTACGTTTATCAGGTGACACCGTATAATTTGGATGGAACACCGTTTTAATGCGGTGTTTTAGAGGTGTTGTGGAAAATTAAAAATATCGTAAAATGATGTGAAATGTCGGGCAGCATTAGAAAATTGGGAGTACAAAGGGAGTATAGAAAAGTCTTTATGGGAGTATAAGCAATATGATATAAACTGTCTTTTGGAATAAGATTATGAGGGTATATTGTGTAAGTGCAATATGCCCTTAAATTTTTGGAAAAGTGATGCTGGAAATTAGAAAATATGCTAGAATAACAGAAATAAATAAATTTTTAAATTCGTAAGGTGATTATTATGGTAGATATTTCTGCATGGACAGACAAGTTTTTACAAGTCTTAACCAAAAACTTTGGAGAGCGGATATGGTTTGTCGGATTACAGGGAAGTTACGCTCGTGGTGAAGCAACGGAAACAAGTGATATTGATATGGTTGTAATACTTGATGAGGTCTCTGTTTTGGATATTCAAAAATATAATGCTATGTTAGATACGTTATTCAATCGAGAACAGATTTGCGGTTTCCTGTCAGGAAAACAAGAACTTTTACATTGGGAACCATCGGACCTTTTTCAATTTTATAACGATACAAAACCAATCAAAGGAAGTCTTGATGAATTATTGGTATTGCTTGATACGGCAGCTGTAAACAGAGCAATTAAAATTGGGGCATGCAATATCTATCATGGCTGTGTACATAATATGCTGTATGAAAAAAGTGAGGAAATTTTGAGAGGATTATATAAATCAGCTTCTTTTGTTGTACAGGCAATCTGTTTTAAACAAACAGGAAAATATGTTTGCCAACAGAAAAAATTGTTTCAAATCGTTGAGCCAGATGAGCAAGTGATTGTTCATACATTCTTGGAATTAAAGAGCGGAGGTCTGACTAATTTTCAAAAGATGTCAGAAACTCTGTTTGAGTGGTCTAAGAAGTGGATTACAGAATAATTTGAGGGGGGAATATTTTGGTTATATTGAGGATTGATGAAAATAATGTAGATGAAACAGCGCCGTTAGTTGCTGACTTTCGAGTGGAATTAAATTCTTATAAAGGCATAGAAGCTCGGCCGGATATTCAAGAAGGAAAAGAAGATTTGTTTTATTTTTTAAAAGCTCAATATCCTGTTTTTGTTGCAAAAGAGGATGGAAAAGCTGTCGGATATCTTGTATGCAGGATTGAAGATGAGGTTTTATGGGTAGAGCATCTTTTTGTAAGCCGTGATTATAGAAGAAAAGGTATTGCTTCTTTGCTGTTTCAAAAAGCAGAAGAAATTGCCGAGTCAATGGGACAGGAAACCGTTTTTAATTATGTGCATCCCAATAATGACAGAATGATAGAATTTTTACGCTCAAAAGGCTATACAGTATTGAACTTGATTGAAATCCGAAAGCCTTACAAAGATGAGAAAATCAGCACTACAATTAAGGTGGATAAGCATACGTTTGATTATTAAGAAGATTTTCTAAGGAAATAGCCAATTCTCCAGCTGTTCGATTGTCAATTTGTGTGTTCTAAGATAAAATTGGCATACGGAGGTGGTAGAAATGTTTGAAATTGACAAGCAAAGATTTGGAAAATTTGTGGCGGAGCTGCGGAAAGAGAAAGGCGTTACTCAAAAAGAGCTTGCAAAAGAATTATTTATATCAGATAAAGCGATTAGCAAGTGGGAAACCGGAGTGAGTATACCGGATACAGCCTTATTAGTTCCATTGGCAAACTTGTTAGGTGTTTCTGTTACGGAACTTCTAATGTGCGAAAAAATGGAACAAGGTGATACATTAGAAACAGATAAGGTGGAAAAGATTGTTAAAACGGCAATTACTTATTCAGAAGAAAATCCAAAAAGAGCATATCAAGAGAAAAGTCACCGGAAATGGATTGCTCTATATATTTTATCTTTTTTAGCAGGCAGTGTTGGAACTTTTTTTAATGGTATAACAAAGCAACCATGCTTAGAAATATTAGGAATAACATTGCTTTTGTATGCTATATTTGGAGGATACTTTTGTTGTTTTGTAAAAATTAAGTTGCCTCGATTTTATGACGAAAATAGTGTCAATTTTGTATATGATGGTGCATTTCGTATGAATATGGTAGGTGTTAAATTTAATAATCGTAATTGGAAATATATTGTAAGGACAACCCGTATTTCTATGTGCTTATCCATGGTAAGTTTACCTATTATCAATTTTTTTATGGGAAGTATAACGCCAAAAGGATGGAACAGTAGTGGAGCAGCCATATTATTAGTAACATTTTTTTGCAGCATTTTTCTTCCTATGTATATAATGGGTAAAAAATGTGAATGAGAAGTATATGTGAATATAGATGTAATAGTGAGAAACTGGAATAATGATAAAACAGGAGGAGAGGAAAATGAAAAAAATCCATGGTATTGTTTTAGCTATAATCGGAATTATAGCAGCATTATTTGGTATTGTGTTAAGGCTAAAAGAAAATACAGCCATATCTATTATTGGCGGTGCAGATGGACCGACTTCTATTTATGTTGCCGGTAAAATCAGCAATATTCCGGTGACAATTAGTGTTGTTTTGGGTATTGTTTTACTGGTAATTGGTGTTTTCGTAATGATAAGAAACTATAAGAAAAAATAAGAATTTATTGGAGAAGGAAAGAAAATGAATGTGAATGAATATCAAACATTAGCAATGACTACACTTAATCCGGAACTTGATAAAAGGGAAGTTTTAATTAACAGTGTAATGGGATTGTGCGGAGAAGCAGGAGAAGCCATTGACATTGTGAAAAAGTGGATGGCGCAAGGACATGAATTAGATAAAGAACACTTGAAAAGCGAGCTTGGCGATATTGCGTGGTATTTAGCGGAGGCGGCTACGGCGTTAGATATTTCTCTTGAGGAGGTTTTTCAGGCGAATATTGATAAACTGAAAAAGCGATATCCTAAAGGTTTTGATGCTGAAAAGTCATTGGTTAGATTAAAGGGAGATATATAAATTTTGATTTAAAGAATGGAATTTGGCATCACTAGCAGGTTAAGCAAAGCGGTGTAAAGTGAATTTCATTTGCTTCTCTAAAATACAAAAATTACAGGTTGTAGCAGACGGTTTTTGGTAACTGTCTGCATTTTTTTATCATAGTTGAAGTAGTATCATTCAGGACTTGACGTAGAGGAATTACTGAATTTCAGCTATTATTGTAAAAACTGGATTTTAGAGATTATTAAAATAAGGTGAGATATTGTGACTGAAATTCGTAGTATAAAGGTAAGAGAGAAGGGAGGAATGAGTTATGAAATCAAAAATATTGTTCGTATGTATGGGAATTGTTTTATCTTTGGCAGGCTGTGGAAGCAAAGAAATCGAAATTGCTGAAGCAATGGGGTGTTATACGATTGATGTGTACTCATATGAAGAACTTGCAGGAGATGCGGATTATGTTATGATAGGAAAAGTAGTGGAGGAGTTAGGGGTTAAATATGAATTTCCTGTCATGACGGAAGATAAGGATGGCACACCAAAAGAAGTATCTATGCCATATACAGAATACAGCGTTAAGGTGATAGAGAATTTAAAAGGAGAACTTTCTCAGGAAGAACCAATAATCATATCAAAAGATGGAGGAATAACAAAGGATGGAAAATTTTGTGAATTGCACGAATGTGATGTTTTACCCGTAGAAGGAAATGAATATGTATTTTATATCTATGCACAGAAAGACGGAAGCAATTTGGCTTCCGGTCCCAATTCTTCCATACCATTAAGTGATAATCACA
>OBXC01000466.1_pt1 | contig 32280 bp, 40 predicted proteins | sample 1538111 | NCBI WGS metagenome assembly OBXC01 (sample SAMEA2580137, study PRJEB22360) | human gut metagenome | biome: human gut; feature: human-associated habitat; material: faeces | place: Denmark | collected 2008/2010
GGAAATTTTTTCCCACCTGTAAAGCACTTTTTATATAAATATATAATTATATAATTCTATGAGCACAAAAAAGCCCCTTTGCAACAGGGGCTTATCATTCGTTCTGATCAGATGTTAAACGCTATTCGTTTTCCTGTGGGAAGCTCAACATCCAGGCTTAATTTGCCTCCCATAGCTTCAACGTAACGCTTTAATGTCGCCAGCTTTAAATCATTTCCGCGCTGCTCCAGCTTTGTTACTGCTGGCTGGCTTATACCCATCGCCTCAGCAACCTGTTTTTGTGATAACTGGAGTTCTTCACGCATCATCTGCAAGCCGACCTCAAGAATCATCTCATCTGCCATTTCTTTAATTCGCGCCTGGCTTTCCGGTGAACGGCTGGCAATCGCCTCATCTAATGTTCTCATTACTTGCTCTCCAGTGTGTTCAGATGTGCTGCAAACTCATCCTCAGCTATACGCACCAGTTTTTCATAAAACCGCTTATCGTTACTTTTGTCTCCTGCACAAAGAACGATGGCCCGGCGAATCGGATCGAACGCATAAAAGGCTCTTATCGGACGGCCAGAAAACTGAACGCGAAGCTCTTTCATATTTTTGTACCGAGAACCTTTTACGGTATCGGCATATGGCCTGGGTAACTCAGGTCCGTAAACCTGTAGCTTTTTCAAATCAGCCAAAACCTTTTCCTGAAGAGCGTCTTCTTGCTCATTTAGCCAGTCGTCAAATCGCTGGCTAAAAAGTACCGTCCACATGCTCAATCCTATAACCTGTAGTTTATATCACTAACTATATAACCTGTGAGTTATAATTTCAAGAAAAACGGGGCTATTTAACATAATGGACGTTATCGGCACCACCGGATCACCGTTCATTGTCGGATCTAAAAAATCCGCTCAAAAGATCATGTTTTCCTGGGCGTTTTCCACCGTTTTTTATGTTGCTTATTTGTTAATGAAATCTCGTTTTCAGTTTCGCCTCATTTTCGACGCGAAAGCCCTATTTTTGTGACTTTACTCCTGGCATATGGACTTCCCAGCGACGAATCCCCATAGCTGCGCAAAAATCAGCCACATAATTCAATCCCGCCCATTCGCGGATACCACCACGGGCTTTTTCAATGAAAACGGCAATCCCTTTTTTATTGAGAGCAAAAAGCCGCCAGCTTTTTGTCACTTCGTCCTGGGTAGCCACAACACAAGTGAAAGCTCCCATGCGATACAGGTCCAAGAACTCTTTGCGTGTTTTGCGTACAAGTTCCATAACAAACCTCATATTTGCATGTTTCAAACATCTGTTTTGTTATCAATGAAGATTAACCCTAACCCAGCGAAGTAACACAGCAGCGCCCAGGCTGCATACGGAATGCTGGATCTGGATGTGGACTCCTTTAACATCTGCCAGTTGCGAACATTGCGACTATCTTTTAAGCCAAGTTTTTTGGCCAACTGCGAGCCGCTCATTCCGGTCAGGCCAATGACTGCCCGAACTTCTCCACATGTAGGAGATTCCCATTCATCCGCTTTTTTTAAACAAGCCGGATTCAACATTTTTAAAACAGTATCTTTATCCATAACCATCTCCATTTATTATATCTACGATGGTAGGAAATCTTTTCCTATGTGGCAATAGAAATTTACTACATTGCGTATAAGACAAGTTTTCTATGTCTAATAGGAAATGATGTTTCTTACGTTTTATCGCGTTCTGATGGCTACTGTGTGCGTATTTATCGACGTTTATTGATAAGGCTCGCCCCTTCCTCCTGCAAAGCCCGGCCGTAGGCCTTATTTCGGCCTTATATAAATTGATTTTGTATAGTTCGAAACGCGCCGTTTCGAAAAGGATGATCAGGCTGCTCCATGCCTCCGGCAAGTGCCGGAGGAGGTATATTTGAGCGTAGCGACTCGAACCGGCGCGAGCTTTAGCTCGCTGCAAGGGCGAACATATTCACAGGCAAAGCCTGCGTAAGTTAAATAAAGAAAGTTTTAATAAAAGAAAGTGATTTTGCATTTATTTGTTTAGTGCATCTATTATAAAAAACCATTTGCATATACATATCAAAACTGTGGATAACTTTATTAGCCGATGCCTGTAAAGGCGATATTTTTGCTGTGTTCAGGTTTAGAGAAAATTAATTTAGATTGTTTTTTGAACAGATATTTTATTGCGACGTAGATAATCCTCCGGTAAAACCGGATTCATCATTCAGGTGGGTTAATGTTGGAGTGATTTCCAGGTCTTTCTTAGCCTGTTATAACGCTGCTCAACGAGGGAGCGTAAATATGCAAGGTCAGCACCAGGATACATGCCATCAGCAAATTCCTGGCTAACCTCTCTAGTGATTTGATGGCGAAGTTCGGCCTCTCCCTTTTCCTGAACAAGACGCGCAGCTCTCTCCGCTGCTTTCTGTTTTGCCTTTATCTCTCTGGCCGTCTTCCTCTGACGCCATACATTCTCCATCTGCTCCTGAATAACAATACGCTTATAATCAGCCTCCGTTATCGCTTTTTTAAGCCGTTCGCTATTCTTCGCATTGAAGTAATTAAGTTTCTGGCTAACCGCACGTCTCCATGCTTGTTCAGTAATACCAACTGTTTCCAGCAGTTGATCACGAATCTCGATTTTCGCTGGCCAATACTGTTTATTCACCCGATCCCAGCGACGTTCATAATCAATAAAACCTAACTCTTTCAGTTGCGACAACGCCCTTGTACAGCGCGTTATAGACTTGTTCCCAGCTTCGGATACGGTAGACAGGCCGCAAAAATCAGCCAACGCCTCAGCACTGGCCAGAACCCGCTTAGAAATGATGTTTACATGGTGCAAAATCGCAGCAATCACAGCATTAATCGCCCGACGACGATGCTCGTTTATCCGGCGTTTCCGCTCTGACGGTTGATTAACGTAGAACGCAACCTCACACGTAAGATCACGACCATTAATGCGCTGTAAAGCATCAGATAACACCAGCGGCAGCTTGTGCGTATGGTGCTTTGGAGGCTGGAACTCCGGCGACAAATTACAAACGTAAGCTGAACGTAGAGACGGCATTGGTCTATCCATATGTTCGCTCTTGCGTCCACGGAAAACCAACGTATAATGGGAGTTGTCGAGGCGCCCATGGTTAGTTGTTGGTTTTCCTTTCCGTGGATGTCGCAAGAAGCCCGCAGATTTATCTGCGGGCTTTTTGTTTCCATATCTGGTCACTTTTCAACCAGACACCCACAATCATAACCACGTTACGTGGTTTTAAGAGAACTCTACCACAACACTTTCGGTCATGCACGAAGTCTCTCACTGATCGAACGATAATCCACCAGTAAAAGGATCTAAATTGGATCTCGTTTTGCGAGCATCATACTACTGGCCTAACTCCAGTCAATGATTCCCAGCCGGAAACCTGCGGTAAAGCGTGGATAAGGTAACATCGAAGATAATCGCTATCCGCTTACGTGAAACACCATTCGCAATAAGCCTTCCGATCTGTTCCCATTGCTCTGGTGCCAATTTTGAGCGGCGTCCTCCTATCCTGCCGTTAGCCCTTGCCACCGCCAATCCTGCACGCGTTCTTTCAATCATATTTTCCCGCTCCATCTCTGCGACTGCACTCAGCATCGTGTAGGCAAAGCGGCCAATTGAAGTGCTAATTTTTATCCCTTCCGTAATCGAAATAAACTCAATGTTGTTTGATAAAAAATAGTTTAGTAAATCAACAAGATGAATCAGAGAACGCCCCATTCGGTCCAGCTTCCAGACAATAACCGTATCGCCCGGCCGTAACACCTTCAGTAGCTTATCAAGTCCTGGTCGTTTTGATTTAGCACCGGATATTTTATCTTCAAAAATCCGGTCACATCCTGAACTCCTGAGCGCCTCCAATTGTAATTCCAAATTCTGGTCAAAAGTTGACACCCTCGCATAACCATATTGCATACTTTCTAAACCGCGATTGTTGCTAAAAGCGGGAAAAAATATCGTTCAGACGACACAGAGGCAATTCGCAAAAACCTCGGTTTACGAGAACTCGGCACAAGCGGGGAGAAAATACCGTTACTCAGTACAGCGAATACCTGGACTAATAGACAAACATTCAGCGGTGGCCTTTCTGGGGAACTGTCCGGCAATGCCGCTACTGCAACAAAGCTGAAAACAGCACGAAAAATTGCTGGAGTTGGTTTTGATGGTTCTAGCGATATTTCAATTAGTGCCAAAAATGTCAATGCATTTGCACTCCGACAAACAGGTAATACTGTTAATGGTGATACATCCGTTGGATGGAATTGGGATAGTGGTGCATATAACGCCCTGATTGGTGGTGCATCTGCATTAATTCTTCACTTTAATATAAATGCTGGTAGCTGTCCTGCCGTACAATTCCGTGTGAATTATAAAAATGGTGGCATTTCCTACAGGTCGGCTCGTGATGGTTATGGGTTTGAATTAGGTTGGTCAGATTTCTATACCACGACACGAAAACCTTCAGCGGGAGATGTTGGTGCATATACGCAGGCAGAATGTAACTCAAGGTTTATTACAGGTATTCGCCTTGGCGGTCTGTCATCTGTTCAGACATGGAATGGTCCCGGCTGGTCTGACAGGTCAGGTTATGTCGTTACGGGTTCAGTTAACGGAAACCGTGATGAATTAATTGATACAACTCAGGCAAGGCCAATTCAGTATTGCATTAATGGGACGTGGTATAACGCGGGGAGTATTTAACGATGATGCACTTAAAAAACATTACTGCTGGCAACCCTAAAACAAAAGAGCAATACCAGCTAACAAAGCAATTTAACATCAAATGGCTTTATTCAGATGATGGAAAAAACTGGTATGAGGAACAAAAGAATTTCCAGCCAGACACTTTGAAAATGGTCTATGACCATAACGGCGTTATTATTTGTATTGAAAAGGATGTTTCAGCAATTAATCCGGAAGGCGCAAGCGTCGTTGAATTACCTGATATTACAGCAAATCGCCGTGCTGACATTTCGGGTAGATGGATGTTCAAAGATGGCGTAGTGGTAAAGCGAACTTATACCGAGGAAGAGCAGAGGCAGCAGGCGGAAAATGAAAAGCAAAGCCTGCTACAGCTCGTCAGGGATAAAACCCAGCTATGGGACTCACAGCTACGGCTGGGCATCATTTCCGACGAGAATAAACAAAAATTAACCGAGTGGATGCTCTATGCGCAGAAAGTCGAATCTACAGACACCTCCAGCCTGCCAGTAACATTTCCCGAACAACCTGAATGAGACAAGGCCCGATAGCGGGCCTTAATTTTTATTCAGGCTTTTGTGGCCATTCAGGATTTGCCGTATCCACACGGCTGACCAGAACACTGTAGCGTTCCCATGACTCCAGTCGTGCGCGCTTCTCATCCGTCGCCATATTCAGCCTGACAGCGCGTTCCAGTGGCTGAATAACGCTTTCTGCTTCGGAAAGTAACGCGGCCTTTTGTGATTCGGCCTGTTGTTGCTGTTCGTCAGCCGTATAAATCCGTTTAACCACAGCTCCGTCCTTAAACATCCACTTCCCTGAATCATCGGCACGACGATTGGCTGTTATATCGGGAACCTCAACGACGCTAAAGCCTTCAGGGTTAAGCGTAGAGGCATCCTTGGTGATAGCGACAATAATATTATTTTCATCGTAAACAATCTTTATTGTGTCTGGCTGAAAGTTTTTCACTTCCTCATACCAGTTTTTTCCGTCCTCAGAGTAAAGCCAGATAACTCCGTGTTTCTTTGTTAATTCGTACTGCTCAAGTGTTTTAGCGTTACCCGCTTTAATGTTCTTTAAGTGCATCATATTAAACGCTCGCTACATTATACCAGGTGCCATTTATATACTTTTGAACGGGTCTGTAATAAACGCCCGCTATATTATCGGCAGAGTTGGACCCTGTATCCTGAACATTAATACCAGACAATACATGACCTGACGGGCACTGGAAATTCCATGTTTGCCAGTTGTTCACTCCATAATATTGCTGTGAACCAAGTCGAACATCTTTCACATATCTGGAATCAAAATTGCCATAGTTGCCGGGAATAACTTGCGCACCGCAAAGCCAGTTTCCGTTATTATCCATGTACGCCTTACCATCGGTGCCATTGGTTGTCCTTGAATTATTAATCATGTAGATGCCAAATTGCTTGTTCCCCAGTCCACCTATCATGAACTTGCGGTCGGCGTGATTCTGGCGAAGCAACGCCTGAGCGCTATCAGTGTTAACTATATTTTTCCCAAAGATAGCGTTGTTATCGCGCATCTGAATCCACATACCATTACTGCTGTTAATAGCAAAACGGTCTGAAAGTGTCTCCCCTGAAACATTAAGACCACGCCCCATCGAAACAGCGCCAGTAGCGTTATTAATCCATAATGGCCTTAATCCGTTATAAGTCCCCATGTTGTCACCGGAGTTTGTCAACATGAAGTATGTATTTGAACCATCATTACGAATAAAGAATCCGTAATTACCATAAGCAATACGTAGGCCGTTTGCTGATTTTGATATGACTTCGCCATTTACAATGGCATTGACAAGAACATACAAAGCATCCCATTTAAGATTCATCAGGTCTTTTGTTGTGGTACTTTGTTTGCTTCTCCATTTGAAATATTCATTGCCGTTGTCGCCTGTCTCAAACCACATGTATGAATCAGTGTCACCATCGGCATCATTTTTAAATCCAATCTTCACCCAGTCAGTATTTCGAATCCAGGCAAGGATTGAGTCATTTTCAAAAGTAAGCCCACCGGACAAAGTATCGCCATTTTTTTGCACGGCGTTACCAGCCCTGTTTACCGTTTCCTGTAAACCGAGGTATTCGATAACGGCAGCAACGGTCGATTTCGCAAGAATATCCCGCCCGACTTTTGTCAGGGGTGCCAGGCTGGCGACATCATTCCCCGTAAAATACGGAAACTTGTCTGCCGCAGTAGCAAGCCCGGCCAGCGCCGTCAGGGTGGCATCTTTCGGTTGCTTACCCGCAAGCGCGTTAGTCATGGTGGTCGCAAAATTCGGGTCGTTTCCCAGCGCCGCCGCTAACTCGTTCAGCGTATTCAGTGCGTCAGGTGACGAGTCCACGAGGGCAGCGATCGCAGCCATAACGAAAGCCGTGCTTGCGATTTGGGTATTATTCGTTCCCTGTCGCGCAGTTGGCGTTGTTGGCGTTCCGGTCAACGCAGGACTGTTTAAGGGCGCTTTCTTGTTCGTTTCATCCATTACCGCCTTGACCGCTTTCGATGTCGCGGCCAGTGTTTCAGACGTGCTGTTGGTGGAACTACTGAGCTGAGTTATTCCCCTTACAGTCAGTGAAGCTACAGGCACATTTGTTATCTGCTCCCACGAATGCGTGTGATTGGACGGAGCCTTTCCGGCCGCAAGATCATACGCTGCCTTAACAGCCTTTGGTGTTGCTGCTAGCGTTTTAGACGTGCTGTTGGTGGCACTACTGAGCTGAACAATCCCTTTTCGCGCTGTGGTAGCGTCCTGTGCGGTGTATTTGCCATTAGCCAGGTCATATGCTGCCTTAACAGCCTTAGGCGTCGCAGCAAGCGTTTCAGACGAGCTATTGGTGGCGCTGCTAAGTTGAACAAAGCCTTTTGAGGTTAAAGTTGCATCAGGATGATTACGTGATTGTTCATGTTTCACAATGGCTTGCTTAAGCCGCTTTGCTGAAACAGCAAGGGAATCATCTGTACCGTCATCAATTTCTTGTTCATTGGCAAATCTTGCAACCCCAACAACAGTTTCGGTTGCGGGAGGATTAATAAACTCAATATCACCAAATGTAATATTTTTAGTATCAAGAGTCTTGATTGCTATGTCACTTGATATTAAAGCAATAGTAGATGATGCTTTATTTATTATTGCTTGTTCTTGCGAGTATACAGCAAACAACGTTCCCTTATTTGTATACAATCCTATTGTATGGACAACATACTCATCTTTACTATCATCCTTCGCCGTTACATGAATTGTATCAGGGGAAACAACTTTGCCACCTATTGTGGTAAGTCGTTTTATTTCGTTTGTTATATTTGTTTGTGAAGTTGACGTGACATAATATCTACTACCTAAACCAACAGAAACAATCTCAACTTTATTTGTTCCTGTTTTGTTGGCATTAACCAGCTCCTGACGCCCGGCGTCAGTCATCGTAAATAATAATTTACTCACGCTTAATTCCTTGAATTAACAAATTGCGAATTAGCACTCGCCAATTAATCGTACATAAGACACAGGCTGACAAGCACCAACAATACCGACACCACCAGAAACATTGGCTGCTTGCGAAAATGTAAATAATGTTCTTGCCGACTTTGCGCTCTTGATACTTCTTAACGTATCTTCCAACATCTCTTTCGAAGGAACGGCACCATCAAAAGAGTTAATCGAAGCAACAATTGAGGCTGTATATGGTTCGCCAGGTGGTGATGTTTCAAACCATTCTGTTATGTTTACCTCTCCACCCAAGCTATTTACTACATCTTCAACCGCTGCCCTTGTACCCTTTATTCGCTTTGTTCGTATTATTGATTTAAAAACAGAACGCTTTAACGATACAGGCCAACTATCCCTCCATGTATCAGCATTCCATTGCCAAGCTAAATGATCGAGAACAACTGAGTCCAGGTTATCAACAACGCTATATATTTCTGTCTTATATATTAAATTGTTAATTGCTTGTAGTTCATCATCAATAGCTTTCGACATAGCTATCACGTTGGGATCTCTAGCTAAGTTAGGAGGTAAAACATCCAACAAGCTAACATTAAAGATATCAGCCATCCTCTAACCCCGCATACTGGCAATTTATATTTCTCTCTCTGGCGACCTGCGTCTCTCCAACTACAGTAAATACAGGACTTGATATTTCTAATCTTTTAGCCCCGGCATTTTTTAAACGTTGAATAATTTCATCTGGATTTATATCTCTTCCCATAACCGAACGTTGCCATTGTTTATACTCATCAAGAGCTTTCTCAACCTCACTTTGAATTAACGTTGTTCTGTTTTTGTCCGATGAGTTAATCCAGTATTTAATTATTATATCGTATTCAATGCTCTCTGGTTTCTTAACAAGAACTTTATCTGTGAATGGTCGAATATTAGTTGCAGAGAGAACGCTATTTATCTGCTCTAATAGTTCATCAGAAGGTATATCCCCGTTCTCTAACAAAGAACGGATTTCTACAGTTCCGGGCGATGGTGTATATACATTCACATCTTTTATATTCTGATTGGCTGTTCTTGTCCAATATTTATAAGAATCCTCCGGCCCTGCTGTAGACAGTTTTTCCGGCGACAGTTTTATTCTTTCAGCATAATTATCATCTGACTCTGTATCAGCACCAGAATTAGATGTTGTTAGATTCCTTACGCTGGAAACATACGGCAACGGAGTCACCAACTCGTTTATTTGCCCAGGTAAAAATCCATTCCCCGATAAGCCAGGTATAACAGCATATCCTGAGACTGTACCAACTGTTTTCCCAGCTGGTATTTCCAACAAAACATCTGTTTGGAAAATAACACTATTTCCAGTTGAAATTTGAGTGCCAGCAGGTATTGTATATATCCCCGATAATTTTGTTGACAGATTAAACTCAAATGTAGTCAAGGCAGATTGAGCTTCCAGCCTAGGCGTATCCGTCAGATAGCCTATATGGTCGAGATATTCACCCCCACCATATGTAAGAAGGTTTTGTTTTGCAGAAAAATCGATAGCTTTTCTTTGCTGTATAATAATCTCACACAATGACAAGATGAATAATCTACGTGGATCAGCAGGTGCTAATGTTTCACCTGTTATACTCTCAAAAGCCCTGATTGAACGAGTTGTTATATCAGTCGGGTTAGAATCTGCGAAAGTAATATCTGGCAAACCACCGCGCGGCAACGTCATTCTCTAACTCCTATCACAAGTTTTGGCCTAATAAAACCATCAGAAACGTCCGTTCTTTCAAAAGTAACAGAATGGATAATCGCTCTAGGCTCAAACTCACTAATTTTTTGAATTATTTCTCGTGTTGCTGTAGCAATAAAAATTGGGCTAGGGCTATCAACAAGACTTGAATTAACTCCTAATTTTCTGGCATATGGTACAGTGCCAATCTGAGTATTAATAATAGTAGAGACATTTTGCAAAACTTCTTCTACAACTGTTTTGGGCGACCAATCAATCGAGTAAGAAGGTGATGATATGGTAAACGTATTATTCATAATAATTTACCTAACGCACTTCTAGTTTTTGACTCTATATTGCCAGCAATATCAACTAATGCTTCTTTCAGAGAGGTCTGTCCGACTTCCTGTAATTTAATGCCGACGATAATCACTCGTGGATTCCCAGTTGGACCGAAATAAGTCCATGATTCCTCTATATCTGTAATTATAAAATTACCAAAATACTGAATACCAATTACAACAGGATTTACTTCCTGAATTGATTGCATTGTCCTAAGTAATGAAAGCGCAGCCAATGGAACAATGCCAAGTGTTGTATCCAACCGCATATTAAAACTAACTTCATCCAGATCTGGACCTATATCCTCCAGAACAGGTTTAAGCCCAATAACATCATGGCGCGCTACACGACGCTTTGACGTCCTTTTAAAATTGTTGAACGTATTCACCACTATTGATGAGGCAACAAAAGGCATTGTACCAAGCATACCCACAATCATGCCTGAGCCTCCGTTGTCGGAGCGTATTCCCCCTGAGCCGTGTGATGGTGGCCTTTAGATTTAATCCCATCAACATCTATATCACCACCAACAACCTTAACATCCCCAGAAATTGTAGCTGCAACACCTCCAGCAGAAGATCCTTTCATTCCACCTTTGAAGGTTAGTAATCCTTCAACTGTAGCATTTCCGGTAATGATGGTTTCTGGAGCATCAATAGTTACGGTTCCTGTAGCCTTAACGGTTACATCTCCGACAGCATCAACAAGGAGTAAATTAGATTCTCTGTCTACCTCAATACGAGTTCCGTTATTAAATCTAATGACGCGTTTATTAACAGTATTAGATGGCGGCTTCTGTGTTTCATCATAAAAACTACCAAGAATAAAACCTTGTTGCGGCCCTGCGGGATGAAAGATACACAAAACTTGCTCACCAATATCTGGCATCCAGTAATCAGCATTCTTATCCGTATTTTTCACAATAACTGATAACTTTGCCGAAGTGACGTTATCCTGATCATCGAAAGTAACTCTTGCTGTAACATCACCATCATCAATATCAGAAACAACGCCAACTCTTATAGTCTGACGTAATAATGTTTCTAAATCATTCATAATTAATACCCATTAATTACTCTTCGGACATCAATCGAGGTGGTATAACCACTAGCCCCAATTGAATGCACAGCTTTCGATATAAGATATTTTCCAGAAAATGAACCGAATCCGTCCAGATTTATAGTTACACCAGCTACCAATCTGGTGTCTCCAACCAATACTAAAGATCCTGTATTTTGATATCTATTTTTAAGCCGCAAAGCAGCCTTTGCCTTACGTTTTGCTTCATCTAAATTAGCTACCAGTTTTCTTATCTTAAGATTCGACCCTTCTTCTACGGATGGATCTACCCAAGTATACGAAAGCGACTTTCTTTTTTTAGGTACGCGATATTTGCACGTGCAACTTTTATACAAATCTGTAGATTGTGTGCTAAAGCTATATCTGATTATCTCATCAATACCTAACGTAAGCGTAGCGATAGGATCTTTTTGCTCAAACATCTCTTGAGCAAATATTATTAATTGGCTATCAGTGACCTTTAACGACAACCCTTCATCCTGGCATAGTCGATGGAGAAATTTTAAATCGCTTTCCTCCATTTGATCTTCACGCGCATAATATGGATTACTATCACCATCAATAAGAAACAACAGTTCAAGGTTAGCTAATTTAGCTATAGAGGTTGCTATATCTTTAAGAGTTGTTTTTTCCCATGCATTACTTTTTAAATCACGTCTAATGCCTGATGAAACAGGAACAGAAACAGCAGTCACCTCAACAACAGAAGGTGGTCCAGAGCAAGTTATGCCATCTACCTGGAATTTCCCGCACTCAAGGACGATTTGATTTATAGGCTTAAAGCTCAAATCAATAAAATCACCCTTTTTAGGTGTCCAGTCTCCAGACCATTTCCCATCATCATTTTTTAATATAATAGAAATATCATCGACCTGACCATCTTCATTATCTGTATAAGACATTGACAAAACATCAGGTGACATATGAGCGGTAATATTTACATTCTGATATATAACATCAAAAAGCGTTTTACGTAACACTATTGCGTCTCCACGGAGGCAAATTGTTTACTGATATTGGCATAACCGGAGCATCAGGAACTTTAAGAATAATTCCCGCAGAAAAAAGCACCGTAAAGCGGTGCTCAGTATTAGCATCAATAAGAAGATAAGACAGGTACTCATTACCATACAACTTTAACGCGATACTATCCCATGAGTCCCCTTGAACCGTTCTATAATCATCCAAAACTTAATCTCCGTTGTTGGAACATATGAGCACTCAATTTCTTCTCAAAATCAGAATATCCCGCATCTAATGCTCTTTTAGCTGCCGCCTCAGTTTCCTTTGGTGAACCAGCCGGAAGATTGATTACAGGTGAATAGGTTATTCCACCAGTCACAGCATTAACGTTCTGGCGAGGTCCAGAAGTCCCGGCGGCAGATATCCCGTGAGGTGATAAATTTGATTGCCCGAACTTGGTTGCTATTGCATTCTGTAAGCTGTTATTCCTGCTAACGCCTGATGCCAGAGTAGTCATTATTGCACCACCTGACTTTGTTAGCTGTGAGAATGGACCTTTTTTCGCGTCAGAGAACGGTAAATACTCACGTACAGAAGAAAAAACGCCTTTCACTTCATTAATTAAAGCATTTGCTTTTGATTTTATCCCAGTGATTAACGTCTCAATTATTTTTGCGCCTGACTCACTCCAGTTTATTCCAGACAAATAAGCCGTTACAGATTGGAATGCTCTTATAAAGAGTCCAACTGGTGAAAAACGCATAAAAACAGATACCAGTGTATCTATGATTTTCTTTCCTGTTTCGCTCCAGTTAATACCAGAAAGGTAATTTGTTGTAAGTTTAAATGCTTTAATTAAGAACGGAAGCGGAGACATCCATTTAAAAGCACTAATTAATGTACTGTAAATTCTTACTCCTGCCGAACTCCAGTTTATGTTGGAAAGATAATCCCATGCTTTACCAAACATAGATATAATCCATCCATTGAGATCAAAGTTTAAGATAAAGTTTTTTATAGCTTCAAACGATTTAACTGTATATTCCTTAACAGAAGGCCAAACTCTGACAGCATAATCTCTGATCTTATCCCAGTTCTGATAGAGCAATATTCCTGCGGCAACCAGCGCAGATATAGCCATCTGAATCCACCCGAAGGGTGTTAGCTTTGTCGCTACAGATAAAGCCAGCATAGCTACCCTACACGCTATAACCACACTTTTCATGGTTAGAAACGCACCTGCCGCCATCACAACCTGAGACACAAAATTGGGGTTGTTAGCTACAAATTCACTAATTTTTGTAATCAGCGGAACCAAAACACTAAGCGCGGCATTCAAAGCAGGTTGCAAGGCCTGACCAAAACTTAATGATGCATTGCTAGCCTGAATACGTAATTGTTTCAATCGCTCCGCATTGTCTTTCGTTATGTTGGCAAAATCGCGGTCAATAACAGCACTTCCAGCACCAAGAGATGTTGCTTTGATTCTCTGGTATTCCTTCCAGTTTTGAATCATCGGACGAACAAAGTTCTGAACCTGCATATCGCCAAATAGCTCACCAAGTAACTTCTGATCTCCGTTCTTAGTCATTTTCATGACAGAATGCATTGCAGCTTCGAATGGATTCTTCCCTTTTTTCTGCGCTGTTGTGACAATTTTATATAAATCTACACCGAAATTTTTCTTTGCTTTTTTTAGTGTTTCAGGGGAAAGTATTTTCGCCAAAAAGTTGTTCATATTATTAGCAGCCTCATCCGAAGTTGCAGCACCTTTGCGAGCTATCTGCAAAGCTGCCCCCATCGTCGCGGCGGCTTCTTTACCTCCCATTTTTAATGCCTGGAACTGAGCACCAAGCACAGGAAGATTTTTGGCCATATCTTTAAATTCAAAGTTTCCCTCTTTCCCTGCCTGAACCAGAATCCCCATTGCAGACTTCATTTGAGATGGATCAATCTTCAATGAGTCACTTAATGTAAATGATGCTTTCGAGACATCGAGGATATCAGAGCCAGTAGCTGTAGCTGTTCGCCCAATAGTTAGTAGATTCGCCTGAGCCTCTTTATAATCCTGCCCAGCAGCGACGAGAAAACCCTGAGCGGCCTGAATATCAGATGCAAACTGGTTGGTGGCCGTTCCGGTAACAAGCATCGCCTGCCCCATCGCCTGAACTTCTTCCGGCTTCATATCTGCCGTAAGACCAATCATTTTGTTTTCACGATTGAAATTTGCTGCATTGTTAGCAGCAGCAAATGCACCAGCCGCTACAGCACCAGTTTGTAATCCTGACCTTACAAGTTGACTCTTTGCCTCACCAAGATGCTCTCGCTTCAATTCACGCTGCCTTTCCAACGCGCGGTTTAACTCCTCCTGAGCACGTTTTACTGCAAGAACATTTTTCCGTGCTTCAGCCAACGCATTTTTATAGCTGTTAATTTTATCAATACGTTGTTTTTCTAATGCCCGGTTAAGTTCCTCCTGCTGTTTTTTCACTTGCTGAACATTTGCTCTGGCTAAAGCCAAAGCCGTTCTGTAGCGGTTAACCTGCTCAACGCTACGGACCTGAGCCTCACGATTACGATCAATGCTGGCTTTAAGCTCTTTCTCTCTTGAGGCCAAAGCTCTGGCAGATGTATCAGCTCCCTGATAGGCAGACTTTAAAGCGGCCAGTTCTTCACGCTGAGAACGTAGTGATGCTCGTAAATTCGATGAATGTGTTTTTGCCTTCTCAAAGTCACGAAGCATCGCTCTGGTTGGATTGGCCGTGTTTTTTATTTGCTTCTGTAACTCTTCAACGCGAGCGGCAGCTTTATGATATTCGAGGGCAGTCTGTCCAACCTTTACTTTTACAGATTGTAGCTTTTGAATTTCCCCATGTTCTTTCGTTAATCCAGCAAGCTCGGCATTTAATTTAGCAACAGCCTGATTAGCTGTAGTAAAACTTTTGGGGAGAGAGGCGGCAACTTTGCCGCCAATTTCAAAAGCCAGCTTAAAGTTCTTATTGCTGGCCATTAGTATTAATCCTCATTAAACACATCAATCCATGCGACGATTCGCCTCAACCGAAGCGAAAGCCAGTAGGATATAGGTGTTGATTGAGATGATTGAGATAGAGAACTCGCGGCCCTCATTATTTGCTTATCAATAGGTTTTTGCTCATCAAAACCTACGAGAGCAAAAAATTCTGTACCTTTTGACAAACTTTAACAAAGTCTTTCGCTGGCAATCCATTCAGATACTCTATTGGACGGCCAATACAGCGAGCAGCCAAGGCTGCATGGACTTTATTATCAAGTGATGTTTGAACTGAAACATGCCCTTGAGATTGCAGTAAGTCCGATACCTCTAAAATATCACTGCCTTTTAGGTTGTCTAAATCAAGGTTGAGTTCAGTCACCGGCTCAAAGTCTTCAAAACGATATTCTTTACTTAATTTAACGGTTTCCATTTTGTCACCTTATAAACCTAAATCATCACGAACGCTTTTTAATATATCTTCACCATCAAAGATACAAATAAAGTTCAACTTATCAATTTCCAAGACTTCTTTTCCATCAATAAATAATTTGATATAGAGAACTTCAAATTCATTCTCTGAATCAGTAGCCTTTGCCACCTGTAGCGAACCTAAATCCAGTTTTTTAGGGTTTAGCTTCATTGAAGCCCGAATAGGAACCGTTTTATATTTTCCTGTTCCTGCATCATAAACCTGCTGGCTACCGCGAAAATCTACCTGATGCGATGAGGATAGAAATAATTTTGTACCAGCAGAGGTCAGAGTTCGCCATTTAAGAGAGACAGTCATTGGTTTGAAATGCCCCAGCGTTCCGCTCTCAAGCTCTCCAGCGATACCTGCACCACTAACAGTTTCTGTCATCATCTCAATTGATGGCAGCTTTGCGTCAGCAACACCGATAATACGGTTTCCCTCACCGTATACTGTAAAGTTAATAAGTCTCTCAGGAATTTGATTGCTCAAAGCAACCTCCTATTATTTATTCAGAAAACAAGTTCAGCAGATAATCAGGATTATATTCCATGACGAACTCTATATCTCTGGCAGGTGAGAATGGTGTCATTTTTACATGGAATTTAACAATCCCGTCCATCAATGACGTAATCGTGTTTTCAGATTGATCAAAGGTAACAACACCACCTGCAATATCCTGATTACCTGTGAGGCCGTTAAGCCAAATATTCGCACTTGTAACAATCGATTCAATTAATCGACGGTTTGCAGGATTGTCTATTTTTGACCAATGCGAAAGAATTAACGTATTACCCACCCAGTTAAACATACGTCGGCAAACACGAAATGCGTCTTTGGGGTCTGTAGATGTTGGATAAATAGCATTACGGTTTCCCCATGATTTCCAACCATCAAAATTAAGGCTTGTTACAATCCCCTGTCCATTTAAGTAGTTTGCCTGGCTAATGTTAAGCCATACTTCACTGCCATCTTTACGTACAGCACCGTCCATCTGTAGTTTTATATTTGACGGAGAACGTGATGGAATATCACCATACTGACTATCCAGCAAGCATGTTGCGGCCGCTAAATGGGTTGAGTGATGGTAAATATTGTCACCAAGTTTCACCATCGGCCAGCACACTGTCTGGTTAGCGGCCATGTGATTATTGTTCTGTTTCCATTCAGGAACAGCCGAGTAATCACTGATAGTAGATTTATCGGTCGGTGCATCAGTTATGGCTTCTGCTTTGAACAATTCACTAATCAACGCGGCTTTAGCCGCCATTAGCTGACCAACTTCACTATCAGAACTAAATCCAGGCGCAATCACTTGTCCAGGAACCAACTTGAAGCGGGGATACACATCAGACAGTAACTCAAGCCCTGTATTGGCTTTAGTGTTGGAATCCACACCACCGATAATGTCATTTTTAGTTACGGCACCGGGATCAAGATGCGTATAACTAACCTTAAGAGTAGCGTCTTTTTCGGTAATTTTTCCTCCGCTAATAGCGGTAATGACCGTATAGCCATTATCATCCAGCGCCAGCACATAATCGGTGTCAACCGTTAATCCTGCCGAATCACCATCTGCTTTTTTCACAACAACAGATTTATATAAGACACCATCGTTAGAGAGCGTACCTTTCCCGCCAGAAAGTTTTACTACCTCATCAGTTACGTCTTTCTTATGCTTTGCTGGATCAAGCACATTAATAAATACAACTGGCGCAACACCATATATTCCAAATGCGACTTTAATTACTTCGCTTAAAGTATATTTCTCGAAGTTTGTGCTATATCCTATTTTAGATACGGCCTCTGCGTATGTATAAGCAATGATAGGTTTATTTACCGCTGAGGCTGGATCTTCTAACTGATTAACAGGAGCTGTACCAAATGCGACAATCAACCCAGCACTAACTTGTACTGGAGGAGTTATAGATGTAGCCAGCTCAGATATATAAATACCGTGGCGATATCCCATTATTTAATCTCCATGATAGAAGAAGAAACTCTAGAGTACATTACATACTCGACACTGGTTTTATCAGAAAGTCTTTTTTCTGCATCTGCAAAATCACTGGTTGCCACAAACAAACACTTTGCACCAGGAATATGTGATATTAATTTTTTACACTCTGGAGATAAACCATTCTTAAATAGTTTATGCTTCAAAATTGAGAGTTGAGGGATTGTTGGTCCTATATATACAAATGTTTGAGCAACATCTTCCTTCTTTTCTATATCTTCTTTACTACTTTTCTTATTAGCCATTTAGATAAACTCCTGAGACTGAATATTCTGAGGCTTTAATACTAGCCACGTTCCAGTTGCTTCCGTTATCCAATATGGATATGGTTGATCATCAAACATTCGCCATCTGATATCACCCTGAAAGAGAAATTTCTCTTCAAGTAAAGGCTTCTCCTGAAAATGAAACATCATCCTTTCAAGAAGAGCCATTACCCATTCATATCCAGTATGGTCCTCACAAAAACCACCTAGAAGAAACTTAACCTTAACTTCATCCGTTTCAGGCTGCATTCCTCCTTCCGTGGGCCTGATAATCACATGAGGAAATTCTGGCGGTTTATCTGGAGATGGTTGTGATTTAGGAGGCAAGTACCCTTTAAATATTGTTGGAACAAACAATTTAATATCGCTGTCTGTTTCATCATAAGGAGGCCCCTGCACTAATAAATCATGGAAAACCTCATGTTCCAACCGATTTTTTATTGCATCTATCAAAAGATTAATCAAATCGGCATTCCTCTGTTAGTATTAACAGTGAGAGTTATTTCCAATACACCAACATTATCTGATACTTCATCAACAATATAATTTTTACCGTTGATTTTCATTGACTGGTCTTTGACAGGGAGAACAGGAAAATCTTTTCTTGAAACAAATAATATTATTTGCCCCTGATTTATTCCCTCTGCAAACTCAGCATATGAGCGTTTATTCCGCTCATGAATAAGGTCTGTATCAATAACGGCAAGGATATCCTTGCCGTCTATGTTATATGTATCGGCAAACTCTTTTTCATTGAGGAATATTGCAGAAATATCTTGCGCTATAACCTCTTTGAAGGAGTTCATTACTTCTTATTACCTTTTTTTTGCGTTGATTTTTTCGCATTACTGGTATCAGAAGTAGCTACAGATTCAGATGAATCATCAGCAACCGTTTCCTCATTGCCGCCATCATCCTCAAACTCAACCTCGAATACACAGCTACCCGCCTCCGTTCGCGTAATCAACCCCGCGTCCACAGCATCATTAACAGCAGATGCGTATCCATGCTCAAAAGCTAACTTAGCAGCATCATAGCCCCCGGCCGATGCCAAATCACCATCCTCTTCGGTGGCAATAGCATGTCCTGACGCAATCAGTTCGGCAATTCTGGAGTTATCCATTAGCCCATTAAGCAAACGGCCCGCTTTTAGCGAGCCGTGGCTTATCGTATCAATGTTTTTAATCAGTCTGGCCATTTAAACCACCTTAGCCACCAGATAGGCATCAGCCACACCAGGATTAGGCAGTGGAGATGACTTCATGGCAACATAACGGCCAGCCGGCTTACGAGTTACCCAGGTGTCTGGAACTCGTGGTGACTCAACAATCGTTAGAGTCTTTTCGGCGTCATCTACAAGCTCTACAGCACCATACAGCATCGTTCCTCGACCAGGAGAGCCAAAGAGGATCTTATCTTCCGGTACTAATGGTTCTGGTTTTCCTGTTTTATCATTGCGAATAAGTTCGTCGTAACCATAAAAATCGACACCTTCAAGATTGCCATAATGAGTTACGCCTTCTTCTAACTCCTTAGGCTCAATATACCCAAGCTCTTTTCGGCGATTATCAAGATATTTAGTTACTGCTTCATTTTTAACGAAAGCATCAACAACTTTTGCGCCCATTACGGCAACACGAGGTGTAAAACCTGAAGTTAGTGATACCCGACGTTTCCAGTTGCGAACATTGACCAACGGATCTGATTTTGCAGCACTCCATAAATCATCACCTGTCAGTTCAAGATATGGTTTATCTCCTTCCTCTTCAGGCCAAAAATAAACTGTGTCATCCACACCTTCACCAACAATATCAACCTGCCCCGTAAACAAGACTTGTGCACACATCCATTCTTCACGGCGGTTAACCATTTCATCAAGCTCAAGCAAATCTTTACCTAATTGCTCGGCGGCTCGTTCTGCTGGCGATTTTGCGTTGTAAATATTCTCACCCGGAAGCCTGTTTAAAAGCAGCTCTGCTGTTGTTACCAAATCAGGTGCAACAAGTGGTGGCTCCAGAGTTCTCGTTACAAAGCCGCGTCGCTCAACGGTTTTTGAGCCAAAACCTTTACCAACAAACGGAGCCATAGTACGGCCACCGCGAACAAAATCCAGATCAACTTTCTTTGTATTAAAGGTCTGAACACCAGGAAAAAAGGTACGAAGAAGAAAACGACGAGCCTTGAAATTCTGAATAACAGGCTCAAGCATTGTACGTCGTTCAAAAATATCAATATTCGGCATAAAAATACGACCTCTTTATATTATGCAGATGGATTTTGTTGTGCGGTGTTAAGGAATATCCCAACCTTCCGGCAAGCCAGATATACATCGGCAATCTTTGCTGATTCAGGAAGGATAACCGCATGTGCATTGAACATTCCGGTCAGCCATGCTGTTCCAACTTGCGCTGAATCAGTCGCATCAATACTGTGTTGAGCGATACAATACGGTTCTTTTGCCACCCCCTCACCAGAGAGATTTATTGGTGCTACAGTGACAACATTTGTTGTCTGATCAATACTGACAAAAGCAAGCAACTCACCTCGATTTACTTTACCGCTGGCAAGTTTAATACTTGTTGTAATTGCTGGCATACCACCAGAAATAATCAGATTATCTGGTTCAAATGAAAAAGACTCTCGCATAAACTCACCTTAATTTTTATCGCGGTTTTTAAATACTGACCCAATAACATTTTTTACTACTTCAGCTTGTTTATCTCCGTTGTTTTCTGGTTGATTAACATCAACTGAATCATTCACCTCATTTGCGTCTTCTTGCCGTTGATTAAGAAAGTTTTTGTTACGCGCTCGCTCTGCATTCATAATTTCCAAAGCAAGTTCAGCCGCAGAAACTCCCGTTTTGAATTTTGCATTCTTAACCAGGTCGTCATGACCTGGAATCACGCTATTCTCGATTGTTTCAATGCGCTCGCGTTCTGATTTAACGCCCTCGTCTTTACCAGCATTAAAAACCTGATTGTATAATTCTGGATGTTTATTTTTTAATTCATCAAGAGTCACAACATCGTCCTCATTTTGTTCATTTAATTCAGTAGATAATTCATTTTTATTTTGTGGCAACTTTGCGAGCGAATCAGGTAATTTTGAAAACCTTGATGCTTCAAAAGTTATTCCATTGAGCGAAAGCATCCCTTCCTTTATAGAAGCGGATAAGCGCATTGGTTTTTCAACTTCGTCAGCAAATCCAAGCTCTACAGCCTCTTCTGCATTTAGCCATGTTTCCTGATCCATTAGTTCAATTAATTTATCCTCAGAAAGCCCTGTTTTCTCCTTATATGCAGATAAAATACTATCTCGTATCTTATCCATCATCTCAGCAATATCACGTAGTTCATCCGCATCACCAGCAGCAAATGTCCACGGATTATGGATCATCATCATAGCATTAGATGGGATAACAACTTTATCACCTGCCATTGCAATAATGGTTGCAGCCGATGCAGCAATACCATCAATATAAACAGTAATATTAGCCTTATGACGTTTTAATGAAGAAAGAATAGCTTGAGCAGTAAAAACAGAACCACCATAACTATTAATTTTTACGTTGATAGCATTTGATGATATATCCTTTAATTTATTAACTATGTCAGAAGAAGAAACCTCATCAAATTCGCCAATATATCCGTAGATTAAAAGTTCAGCCGGAGAGTCATCTTCACCCGTGCTATTTTTTATTTCCCACCAATTAGGCATCATCTGTCTCCATATTTTGTTCATTTACCTCAGAAACAGGAGGCGTAATCAGCCCCAACTCACGGCGAGCATTCTCTTCTCTGCCACAAATTTGTGCGGTTTCTTCCCAGTTAAGACCTGACATTTCAGCCGCTTCCTTTTCACGGGTAGAGAATGTTTCCTCAACACGCAGTTTTGCAGCTTTGACTTCTTTAAGGGGATCTAATTGGCCTTGTGATGGGCCATACCATTGAGCGCCACTCCATGCAGCGCGATATTCAGGCCCATAAAAAAAACCAGGGGCAATAACACGACCTTTAGCAACGGCTTCGGCCAACCATTCCTCATAGATCGGTTGGCAAAATGACTGAACCATCCAGTCACGTCGCATACGGAACATTTTCCAGGCTTCAAGTAATGCGGCCCTGCTTGCGCTATAACTTGCTGTAAAATGCTTTACCAAGAGTTCGTAAGGGAGTTCTAAAGCAGCCCCAATTTGACGGCATATGGCGACAACAAAACCATCAAATGCCGTATTTGGTCGCCCGGGATTTGCTGTATCTATCGACTCACCTTCACCCAAACTTACTATGGAGCCATTCCCCATTTCTTGGGTGTTATCATCATGGTTATCGATCTGCTCGTACTGAGGGATACCCGATTCACCGACTGGTCCATCAGGAGCGTCTGTTTTAATAAAGACAGTAAACATCCCTGACACAACCGCAGCAACCAATTCAGCATCGGTGTATCGTCCTAACTGCTTCAATGCTTCAATAACAGGAGCAAGGACAGGAACGCCACGACGTTGCCCAGGCCTTTCAAAATCCTGCATGACATGCAGAATATTTCTTCTTCCTGTTTTACTCCCATATGCGGGAATACGTTCCCACTTGCGGGTTACAAAACCAGAAGTCCCGGCTGGGTGATGTTTTGCAACCCAGTACGCCACAGGCTCGCTAAATTCACCAACCTCTACGCCACCGTAAAGATTTGGTATAAAACGATCCTCTGGATTGCAAACACGATCACCTTCAATTAAATAGACGCACAAATCATATATAACACCCTTACGCTTAATAACTGGTAGCGCAGCAAATATATCGCCAGATGTTAACGCAGATATTTGGACCAATGATTGCAATTGTCCAAAAGTACACATTCTTGATGCATCACAATTTGGAGAATCAGCCCATAATCTAAACTCACGCTCAACATGCTTTTCCCATGCTCGCGCTTCTTCCTGCGTCATCCCCAAGAAATCGGCATCAATGTTCGCATTTAGTTTTAAACCGGAACCAACAACGTTTGTCCTGATAGTTTTTATTGCGCCAACCGATAGCGGGTTTCCCATGAAGAGATCACGAGAACGCTCACGCAATTTATCTATATTTTTAACAATATCATCATCAGGAGAACCAGCTTTACTAAACCAACCCCTTAATGATTTTTTATGAGTGCTTGCACCATGACGTGAATATCCAAGGTTATTAATACCTTCAAGTGCTTCTAACCGTTTTCTTGCCAAAGCTCGATTTAATGCCCTCTGAGGTGAAAACGGCGCAATAACTCGATCAAGAATATTCATAAATCTCTTATCACCACTCGTTTAATTCGTGGGCCTCGGCGTATACCTGCTGATAATCTTTCTACTTCATTACGCCAGTAATCCATCTCTTTTCTGACTTCTAATAAATCCGCACGAGTTAACTGCCGCGTACCAAATTTATATGACTGACCGCCAATAGCAATAGCGCGATATGCTTCCCGCCAGACAGATAACATCTCTCTGGCTTCAGTCAGAGAAAATGCTTCATTGTTCATTTATATTTCCTCTATATGGTTACGCCTTTACTTATAACTCTACGGCGTCTTCTACGTATACCTGACGAGTTCTGCACATACACATTACCTCGCATTTCCTGTTCGGCAAGCCAGTTAAAATTAGGGTTCAGAATTTCCATCGCGGCAGTTGCATAGTTACGGCAATCAAGAGGCTCGTTACGCTCGTAGACTTTCACCCACTTTTCTTTTGTCTGCCCATTTTTATATTCAAATATTTTCTTCTCTGATAATAATCCTTTAAAGTATTCGGTATCATATCCTCTGTCAGAATCTAATGGGAAATGCATATAACCAGGACCAGGATCATGTAGTTTAATTCTTGCCATGATGGTCCCTTTACCATCATCAACCCCCAAATTAAACAACATAGCACCCACACGGTTATTATTACTTGGCTTTCCTATAAATGGTAAACCTACCCCACCACGCCCCCTGATAGAGTATATTCGCCTTGATTCTCTCGGCTTAGTAAAGCGATATACCTCTGTCGTAAAATGCCCACCAGAGTCAATACAAACGGAAGAAATCTGTAATTTTCGACCGTCACGGAATGACCAGCTACGGAGTAAGTATTCATCAAGTTGTTTCCAGACAACATCTTGTGCGGGATCACCTGGGAATATTTTATATTCTATCCCCCATGACTCCTTACCTTTTCCCCAACCGACCAATTCACAAACTAAATACGTGTCCTGTACGTCAACACCAGCACTTAACAATAAAACATCATCTGGTAAAAACTCTTCAAACCTTATTCTGCGTTGCAACAAGTATTCAGGATCGATATCGTCTTTAGCATCCTCTTTCCATGGCTCACCCAGCTTAAGGTTAATAAACTCCATTAATCCATTTTTATCGCGGTTTCTGGTTGCTTCCGTAAATTCTTCAACCAGCTCTGACAATGCAACCCACGGGGAGTAAAGACTGTTAATATGAAAACCAACAATACCTTTAACTCCAGTATGTTCAGCTATCCATACCCCCTTCGCCAACCAATCAACGTCTGGTTTACCAGATCCGCGCATAATCCCGCCGCACTCACAGCACTCATATCTGGCCGTTTCCGGTAACGCCTCACCTGAATCGCTCTTATCCCATCTGACTTGCGACCATTTCATCACCTGCATGGTGCCACAACATGGGCAAGGAACATGGTAGTAACGCTGATCGGAGAGCTTAAACCACTTGTGGATTTTGCTCGTTTCCTCCAAAACAGGAGTAGAAACAAAAACTTTCTTACGATTATGAAAGTTGGTAGTACGCTGAATACCTAGTTTTAGTGGGTCGCCCTCCTGCGTCACACCGTAACGATCAATCTCATCAGCTAACAGTATTCGAATTGGCCTGGATGCAAGACCTGCTGGGGAATTAGCACCAACAAGTGCTATATATCCACCAGCGTAATGCTTCATACGTATAGTCGTGCTGGACTTTTTGGCTGCACCGCGCCCCTCTTTCCCTTCATGCAGCTTGTGTTTCAAACCAGGGGAATATTTGAACGTCGGATCAATACGCTCTTTTGAAAAAGCCTCAGCCGCCTCTACCGTTGGATAAATCATCAACTGAGGAGATGGCTCCTGATCTGCAAAGTAACCCATAACATTTAGCTGTAATTCGGATTTACCAATTTGCGAGCTACATTGCATCACTACTGTTTCTGTATCAGCGTCACCAATAACATCCATTGGTTCACGCAAATATGGCACTCGGCTTGTACGCCACGGCCCTGGCTCTGGAGACGTTCCCGGCGCTACATGACGATACTTATCAGCCCATTCGGAAACAGTTAGCCGTGATTTAGGGCGAAGCGCACGGAAAAAAGCGGTGCTCCATACTGTTTCGCCCATGAGGTTTATTCTTCCTGCTTAATAAATCGGGATTCCTGGAGCGCCTGAAGCGCAAAATTAATCTCGTCTTCAATAATGCGTTCGATCTCCCTGGCTGTTTTGCCTTCACAACGGGGAGCTGCTCTTGGAGCAATACTAAATAAGCGGCTACGCAATTCATTAGCTGCCAGAAATGCATCATCCCTGACCGCATCTTTAGCGATGAGAGAGCCTTCCTTTTCTTCAAATTCAAGGCGTTTCAGCTTTGCCTGATAAATTTTTTCTGCGGTCTTAGCCTTGTTGAATTGCACCGCAACACCGGAAGTACCACCAGCTAATCCGGCATCATCAGCGGGTAACTCTGGTTGTTCCGAAGATATCCCATGCCCTCTTTTTCCATTTTCAGCAGATACCTCACGACCAACCTGTCGGCTCGCTTCATAAGCCGCACTGGCTTTATCAAAATCCAGCTTGCCGCTTTTCAGCACTGGAATGCGACCGGAACGACAGAGCTTCGTAACCATTGCCGGAGAAATACCTTTCCGGCGAGCAAACTCTGACTTACTGACGATGGCCATTACTTGCAACCATTAGCAAGATACTGAACAAATCCCTCATGCGTTTCATGCGCGTCGTGGTACTGACGATAAACATCCAGCAACAATGCAATTTCCATATCCGTCGCGGGAATACGTTCTTTATCAATAGACAGGTACTTAATTTGAACAACAGGGGAAGAATTATCGTCTTCTTCCTGCGGCTGTTCATCGCTTAACATTTCGTCAAGCTCTGCATCATTAAACCCAAGCAGATCAATATCAAAATCATCATCCATTAACTCTTTGACTTCTTCGGCCAGAAGCTGCATATCCCAGCCAGCATTTAAGGCCAGCTTGTTATCTGCAATCCTGTAAGCCTTCTTCTGTTTTTCAGAAAGGTTACTCAACCGAATCGCCGGAACTTTATCCATTTCCAGAATTTCGGCTGCTGCAAGCCGACCATGCCCCGCAATCAGTTCATTCTTTTCATCGATCAGCACAGGATTAGTGAAACCGAACTCACGGATACTGTTCACCAACTGTTCAACCTGCTCATCTGAATGAGTCCGTGAATTTTTGGCGTATCTGAGCAGCTTACCGACTGGTAAATATTCGATTTTTAGAGCCATTTTTTAACCGCCATAACACAACAGGTTAAAGAAAACTGTTTAACTTATTGATACTAAAAGAGAAAAATGACGATCTTTTTACTCATAAAAAATCACACAAACCAGCATAATCATCTGATTTTATTAAGTTTTTATAAGTAAAAAGGATCTTGAGATGGTGTTTTGGTTAAAAGATTGGATGTATTTGCATGATTTATAACGATTTTTATCAGAACAACATCACATTGGTTAAAGATCTGCGCGTATCTTGATGATCTAAAAGAAAATTTTCTACTTTCTTTTTACCAGCACAAATACAGCAAAAAATCACGTTTTCCCGATATTTTTCAATGAGATGAGTAAATTTCTTTTACCGCAACTTTTAACCTAACTTTTTTCACGTTTAGCTAGCCGAACATCGGGGTTCGAATGACCCGCATCCAACGCTTTTGGCCAGAAGGACCCAATTCTGCCGGACGATGAAACGATGCTCGTGCTCCCCCACAGACAGCCAGCGAGCGACGCTACAGAACACAGTGAATACACTCTGCATAACAACACCATCAACCACACGATGATTAACGAGAGAAGGTCTTAGAAAGAATGTCATCAATAGCCTTTGTGACTTCATCAGCAAACGCATCCTCACCAGCACGCAGCGCCACGCCATGCCAATCAAGACGCTGCGAATAGTTAGGTTGCTGGATAAACGTAAGGATCAACGTAGGACGCCGCCCAACGCGCTGCCAGACGCCTGGTTGAAGCGGGTTACTTGTACCAGGTCGAACAACAAAAAACTCCGTAGACTTGCCCTGACGGCGATTTTGATGCGCATCTCGCTGAACTCTTAGGCCAGATAAGACCTGCTGTAATTGCCCCCGCGAAATATTCCCGTATTTGTCCAGCTTTGCGCCGGGACCAGGAGCAAGCTGCCAGCCGTTAGGCAAATATCCACCAGCCCTTAGCGCCCCTTCTGAGCGTTTGTACTGTCGTTGGCCACCTTCGATTTGCGGAGTCAACGTTACAGGGGCTGGCGTTCCTCCCCATTCACGAGCATACACAATGGCTGTAGGATCACTCTTCTTTGCGGCCAAAACGTAAGTAGAGTTCTGAATCCACGGCGTGGGCCTGTCAAATACCCGATTAATTTCATTCTTAATCGCAGCCTGAGAAGCCTTTGCCGTTCTGGTTGCCGCAAGCGCCATTGCGAACGGCAATTCGCGTTCTTCAAGGCGCTGGAGTTGTCGTTGAATATCCTGAGAAGAAAAATCCATCTTTATCTCAATTCTGTCAGCCACCAGCGCCTCCTACACACTACTTAATCAACGGCCGGAAAGCCGCCAGCACATCATCAGATCGTCCGATTGTTGAACCACCAGGCAACGGCAACTCAAACTCAAAACGAACAGCTTTCTCCAGACTCGCCCAACTAAGGGAATCATCGTTAATGACGTGCAAATACCAGCTCTTACAGTTGAATATTGACCGCTTAATCCTGAAACCATGTACACGACACAACTGCTTCACTTCATCATCAGAGTGAAACTTCTGGTAAAACCAGTGCCCCTTCCGGTACAACGCGGTAAAACCGTTATGATCAATAAAATAAAGCCGGCTTTTGGAACTCGCCGCTTGTGTTTGCTTCAGGACTGTTTCCAGCTCTCCACGGCTACGACCAGAAAAGAATATTGACCCACCAGCTTTACACAGGCCTTTCAGAACCGTCAGAACGGACCATTCAGCCTCGACACTATCGACCGAGTTCAAAACGCTATCGCAAATCACGTAGTCGTAACGCCCTCGCGTTTTTAAGTCGTCCACCAGCGTATCAATCATTCGGTTTGTTGCAGCCCTATCCAGAGTGTTTCCAGCGCCCTTACGGCGGAAAAGCTCGAGATCATGCAGGTTATATCCCTTTGCCCTGAGCATTCGCGCGTAGTCTCCCTGCCCCGAACCAAAATCAATTCCTCTTGGCGTCTTGGCAATGATCGGGAGGATCAACGACTCATACAGATTTGATTTCAGGCTGCCACCATTACGCAACCGCATAAGCTGCGCATACGTCTGGATGTATGTTGTTTTCTCCAGATGAGAATACTCAAATACACCATAAGTTTTATTCAGATAACTTTGGTATTTTTCCTTCTCAACATCAGGGATCACAAACACCGTTAGCGGTGTGCGCGTCATTTTCGCTGCTAATGCATACTGAGCACAGTGAATAACCTCACCAGACTGAGTAGCAACACAACCACCCCACGGACCATACTTGATAACCAGTTCCGCTATGTTCTTTCGAACATATGCCATTTTCGCGCGCATATTGCCTGAGATCTGGCTTGCCGATACCTGAACAAAACCATGCTTATCTTCCAGACCGGACACCCTGCAACGCTCATCTCCGCTATCAAAATCCGTTCCGTTATGCAGTTGGTTAAACCGTACTTCGTCGTATACCGTCGTTTCACAGGGCAACACATACACCGCAGCACGCGTTATTCCCAATTTACGTAGCGCCTTCGTCCTTTGGTGTCCCGCCACCAGCAAATCGCCGCGCACTATCAATGGCTTCACAAGCCCCAGCTCCCTGACGCTTTCCGCCAGCCTCGCAAGATCATCCTCACCGATAAAACGCGGGTTATATTCCGCGCCGCGTAGGTGCGTTATGTCGTAATTGAGGTGAAGCATCAGCACACCTCCCCAGCCAGCAATGCGGATACAAATCCGATATAGCTGCCATTATCATCAACATAACGAGACACCGCGCAGTCAAAACGATCCGCTTCCTCATCCGTTGCCGGGATTTTATGACCTCCAAATGACAGGTACTGAACTTTTACGCCTGATTTGGCCTCATCCTTCTCAAATGGGATATCCATACCTTCTGTGTCATCGTAGACCGCCACACTCAATAAGTTATCCAGTTCGCGCTGAGTAAAACCAATTGAGTCCAGAGCAAAATCATCGGCCGCAAGATCTGCAAGCTCCGCGCTTAACAACTCTTCATCCCAACCAGCATTCAGCGGAATACGGTTGTCGGCCAGACGATATGCCTTCTTCTGATTCTCCGTTAGCCCAGCCAGAACAATGCAGGGAACATCATCCATCCCCAACTGAGTGGCCGCAGCAATTCGACCATGACCAGCAATTACAACGTTGTTCTCGTCTATCAGGATCGGATTAGTCCATCCGTACTCCTGTATGCTGGCAACAATCTGATCTACCTGCTCCACGGAGTGTGTGCGAGCGTTCTTTTCATAACCAATCAACACAGAAAGTGGTAAAGAAACCACATTAAGTTGTTTTGTCATGCCGTTTATCCGCTAAAATCCCCTCGCTTGTGCAAGCAAGTGGGCCTCGGTTTGTATCCACGGCACCCTGTGGGTATGAATGACTGTCGTCAGGTCGCAACTGACGGCGGTCGCCCACCTTCCAGTAATAAAAAAGCCACCAGCATTAACTCCACAATGAGCTGGAGTTAATGAGGCAGCTTTGGTTTGCGCATTATCGCAGCCCCTGATAAGCACAAGAGCTGCTGTAATGCGTTACTCTGGTATCAAACAGATGTGGCCGTTATTTACCTCAATGCGAGAGTATCTCGGCTTACCATCCACGATTCCGGTAATGACAAGTTCGCCATCAGGCGACCATTCTTCTTTGTCGTCTTCAAGTACCGCGCCTTCTGGCAGATCAATACAGGCAAAAACAGGACAGCCAGGATGACGTTTATCCTCCATCGCAATCAGCATCGACTCACCGAACCACTCTGTAGTAGCACGGCCATCAGCCGCCTGATAGTGAATCAGATACTGGTTTTCGCCATTTGCATACTGAGCACGGGCTTGAACTTCTCCCCATTCGTCACTGATACGCATTGTTACCAGTTGGGATAATTCAAACTTAAACGGAACAGACTCTGCACCAATAGATATCGGTGAGTTTTCTCGCTGCTCTGGACCTTCACGCTTCACAATTTGAACATCTTTGACGAGCCAATCACCTGTGTTATCTACTTTTCGATACTCATCGGTATCAGGTAACTCAATAACACTCATCCCATCCGGGCAAAGCAACGATACATCTTTCGAAACACTGCGGATAATGCCGTTATTGTCATACATCATCTTTAAAGTGTGAGGCTGAAATTTCTTCTGCTCCTCATACCAATTTCTTCCGTCTTCAGTAAAAAGCGGTAGCACATCTGGATGTTTGCCGCGGGGATCAATAAGCGGCGCACTGATATTTTTTAAATGCATCATATAAATAACCCTACATCTATCTCATTGACTTGAATGAAACGCACCCTGACCGCAATTGCTCCCGCTTACGCCGAAAAGCTCTCTGCGCCACTAAGATGCGCCACAGGACACCAGCAATAACCACCAGCGAGATACAAAAACACACGGCCACAACCATCAGAAAAATGCCAACACCATTCATGAAACTATCCATTCTTCAATGAATATCTCCAGTAATGTCAAGAGATACGCCGTCCCCAGCGCGGTTCCTACCGATATAGCTAAAACAAACCTCAAAGATAACGAGGTGTCTTTCGCTTTTCTCCAGACGTAAGCGCCAGCCAGAAATACCAACAAATCTCTTATTGGAAGCGGAAACCAGAACAAATCACTCGGCAAGTCCACGGTTATATCCTTCCATTCATTTTTATCGGATGACCAGATAGCCTTACGCAGTTGAGCTGTAAAGCTCCGGTATCAACTAAATAATCAACTAACATGATTAGAGATTCATATTCAGCCAGATAGCTAACCTGACGCATTCGACCGCCGTTGTTCTCCAGAATGTCGGCCACCTTTGCAGCCAACTCGCTTAGACAGGAGAACTTATTCCCATATATCGTTTTATACTCGCGCTTCTGGCATTCTTCGGCTTGCGGCTGGTTATCGAGAGCTATCAGCGACCGATAACTATCAAGGAAGTCCACAATCTCATTCAGGCACTCTTTGGCTGCCTCATCGTGACTTTTTCCGTATGCTTCATGGAGGACTTTCATCCTCATCATTGCTCCGTCACACATAATCGAAAGCGCGTAAAGCACATCACTAATCGCCATTTCTTTTTTGGTGCTTGTCGAAGGCATCCCATGTTCTCCTTTGTCTGGATGTAAAAAAGCCCCGGCAATTGCCGAGGCTCGTTGTTCGTTATCGTTACGGTTTAATGCTCGCGTCGTCCGGCGACAACTTCGGATTTGTATTTCAGGTCGCCCAGCAAGAATTGCAGTTTAAGCATCTTTGCCGCCGTGTAGTTCCCTGATTCCACAACCTCTTTCATGAGGTCATAAACGGCCGCTACATCATCAGCCAGGAACTCTTTGCGTTGCTGCTCAGTCGCACGTTTGAAGGAAATACGCATCACTCATCATCTCCTGCCGCACATACAACCTCACAAAAAACATCAGCGGAATGTTTCTTTTTGAATGAATGGCGCTCAAAACCGCACTCAATATCAGGCGCAAAAACATCCACCACATACGGTCTTTCAGAATGTTTGTTTTCCCAACGATAAACCGTAGTGACGTTGAAATGTTTTAACGCTTCACGGAACTCAACGCTGCCAGTCAGGTTTTTTGAGGTCAGGTATTGCAGGAGGTTTTTTACTACTTCACGGTCTTGTACTTTCATCGGGTTATCTCCGGTTTAACCAGGGCGGGTATCGCTCGGTTTCGGT
>OBXC01000476.1_pt1 | contig 31632 bp, 26 predicted proteins | sample 1538111 | NCBI WGS metagenome assembly OBXC01 (sample SAMEA2580137, study PRJEB22360) | human gut metagenome | biome: human gut; feature: human-associated habitat; material: faeces | place: Denmark | collected 2008/2010
TTTTCTGAAGTCCTGCTGAACAGGGAATGGGATTCCTTCTCCCGAAACATGGGCTCATTGCTCCATAATAATATGAACATTTCCCAAAGCGCTAAGGATTTATACCTGCATCGCAATACGCTGATTAACTGGATCAACCGGTATAAGCAGCTATTCGGGGTGGATCCTGTCAATGATAACGTTGGGCGAGAATTTACCCAGCAATTGTACCACTTTTATACCCATTCCTTGACACAATAAATTTTCTTTCCATAATACAAATTGCCGGGTCCTAAACCCGGCAATTAAACATAAGCCCTACAAAAGCTGCTGGTACACATCCCTCTTACTGATCCCCCGGTCCCCGGCCACTGACTTCATGGCCTCCTTCTTATCCTGTCCCATGGATATATAATGGTCCATATGTTCCTCTATGGACATTTCCTCCCAAGTCCTGATCCGTTCCTGCTTAAGCTCCTGAGGGGATTTTCCTTCTATTACGATCACACATTCCCCCTTTGGCTCCTCCTGTCCGTAGACTGACAGGGCCTCCTCAAAGGTAGTTCTGAAGGCAGTCTCAAATTTCTTGGTCAGCTCCCTGAGAATGGTTATCCTCCTGTTCCCCAACGTCCCGTATAGGTCATCCAGTGTTTTCACCAGATGATGGGGCGCTTCATATATAATGATGGTCCGGGTCTCATCCTTTAGCTCCTTAAGAATCCTGAGCCGTTCCTTCTTATCACTCTTCTCAGCGGGCAGGAATGCCTCAAAACAAAACCGCCTTGTGGACAGACCCGACATGGTAAGGGCCGTGACACAGGCCGCAGGCCCTGGAAGGGATGTGACCTCAACCCCCGCCTCATAGCACTGGCGCACCAGCTCCTCCCCGGGATCCGATATGCCGGGGGTTCCTGCATCGGTGATCAGTGCAATGTTCACCCCTGACTGCAGCTGTTCCACCAGATACCTGGCTTTATCCACCTTGTTATACTCATGATAACTGGTCATAGGTGTCCTAATCTCAAAATGGTTCAGAAGCTTGATGCTGTGGCGGGTATCCTCTGCCGCGATCAGATCCACTTCCTTTAATGTTCTGAGTACCCTGAAGGTAATGTCCTCCAGGTTGCCGATGGGCGTTGCACACAGATATAACTTGCCTGCCATAAGCCGCTCCCTTCTATTACTATAGTGTTATAATGTCCGGCCTCAATATCCATAAGTGGTGCGTATCTCCCGGGAGTACTCCCCCTCCCGGTCAAACACGATCACCGGCGGCTCCACCTTTAAAAGAGCTCCGCCGCCCCTCACCGCCTCAATGAGCACCATATTGGCCTCCCGGTCCACATACGGGTGGACCATCTTCATCCGCTTTGGGTCCAGCCCATGCTGCTTCATGGTCTGGATGATCTCGATCAGGCGCCTGGGCCTGTGGACCATATAGAACCGTCCTCCCGGCTTCAAAAGCCTGGTCCCCTCCCGCACCACGTCATCCAGGGTGCACTTGACCTCATGCCGCGCAATGGCCTTGGCATCCCCGGGATTCTTAAGCCCATGGGCATCATTCATATAGGGCGGGTTGGATGTGACCACATCAAAAGAGGCCAGGGCAAATAGACCGCCGGCCTCCACAATGTCTCCCGTGACAATCTCCACCTTATCCTCCAGATGGTTGTATCGAACGCTGCGCCTGGCCATATCCGCAGATTCTTCCTGAATCTCCAGCCCTGTAAAATGCTCTCCCTCTGTCTTTGCAGTTAAAAGGATGGGGATGATGCCTGTCCCTGTTCCCAGGTCCAGCACCCGCTCCCCCTTTTTTACCACTGCAAATCCTGATAAAAGCACTGCATCCATACCAAAACAAAAAGCGCCTTTTCTCTGGATAATACCATAATGATTCCTCTGCAGGTCATCGATGCGCTCATCATCCCGAAGCATCACCGGGCCTGCCTGGGTCCATGTATGTTCCACTCGATCATCCTCCCGGCAGCCTTAATTATTATCCAGCTTTGACTTACCTTCCCTTTTCTCAAGGGCTTCCAGCTGCTTCAGCTCCGCGTCCGGCCCATCGGCCGCCTGCTTCTCCCCGCCTTTGCCCTTTTTCTTTCTGGGCTTGAACTTCAGCTGGTCTACCTTATACTCTCGGATCTCTTTTTCATCCTTGTCAACGGTGACGATCACCTTTACCTGCTGGCGCAGCACATTGACGCTCTGGACCTCACCTTTTAAACCGTCATTGGTGGTCACATAATCACCCTGGTTGGGCAGCCTGCTGTTTAAGACTTCATATGTCTCCTCCTCATTCTTAAGGCAGCACATCAGCCTTCCGCACACGCCGGATATCTTGGTGGGGTTCAGGGACAGGTTCTGCTCCTTTGCCATCTTAATGGACACAGGTATGAACTCGGACAGATAGGAATGGCAGCACAGGGCCCTGCCGCAGATGCCGATCCCACCCATGATCTTTGTCTCATCCCTTACGCCCACCTGGCGCAGCTCGATCCTGGTCTTAAACACACTGGCCAGGTCCTTTACCAGTTCCCTGAAGTCGATCCTTCCGTCAGCCGTAAAATAAAACAGCACCTTATTATTGTCAAATGTATATTCAGCATCGATCAGCTTCATCTCCAGGTTATGCTTCTTGATCTTCTCCTGGCAGATCCTGAACGCTTCTTTTTCCTTTGTCTTATTCCTGCTCTCCGCAGCCTCATCCTCTGCGGTCGCCATACGGATCACAGGCTTTAACGGCGGTACCACCTTGGACTCATCCACCTCACGGTTGCCCAGTACCACATATCCATATTCAATTCCCCTGGCAGTCTCCACGATCACGTGGTCCCCAGTCTTAACTTCCCGGCCTGCCGGGTCAAAATAATAAATCTTTCCCGCTGTGCGAAAACGCACTCCGATCACTGTTATCATTCCGTGTTCTCCTTCTCTTGCCGGCCCTTTGCCGACCCGCTCAGGTCGCGCTCCCAGGCCATCTATCCATCTCAATCCGCATCTATCCTAAAAACCGTCTGTCCTAATATCATCTGTCCTAATATCGTCTGTCCTAATACTGTCTGTCCTAATACTAGTTCTCCTTCATGGTCAAAAGCATCAGCTCCATCACAAGCTCTGTGTTAACATTGGCATCCAGGCGTATCCTGGCCTTGTCAATGGCTTCCAGTATGCGCTCCAGTCCCTCATATCCGCTGACCGTGCTCATGGACTTAATGGTTGAAAACTCATCCTTGAATATCAGCAGATTAATATCCTTTGTGGTCTTATACATGAGAACATCCCGGTACCACATCTGCATGAAATCCAGACAGCTGTAGATATCCAGGTTCTCCTCCCGAAGCTTATGGATATAATCTAAAAGCTCCGATATATCCGCCTCCTTCAAGTGCTTCAGCATATGAAGGATCTCATCATACATCCGTTTAAAATCCTCTGACTCCGCCAGATGAATGGCCTTGCCCAGGTTTCCCCTGGCAAAAGCAGCGTAGATCTCAGCCTGGCTCTCCTCCACCCCAAGGGACTGGATCAGATATTCCTTTACCACCACATCCTTAAGGGGCTTCAGCTTCAGCTGCACACACCGTGAAAGGATGGTTGGAAGAAATGCGTCCGGATTCGTGGTCAGAAGCAGGATCACCGCATAGGAGGGCGGCTCCTCAATGGTCTTTAAAAGGGCGTTCTGGGCCTGGACCGTCATCTTTTCCGCTTCATCCACAATATAAATTTTATAGTAACTGCTGTAGGGTCTTACCAGAATAGTGTCATTGATCTGTTCCCTGATATCATCCACGCCAATACTGGCCGGCTTTTCATGGGTCACATAGATCAGGTCCGGATGGCTTCCCGCCAGCACCTGCTTACATGCGTGGCACTGCATACATGGATCCGGCAGCCCCTTCTCACACAGCAGGTTCAGCGCAAACGCATTGGCCAGGGATTTCCTCCCCATGCCGGCCTCTCCGCTTAATATATAAGCATGGGAAACCTTCCCTGTCTGAACCGCGTTCCGGAAATGATCCTTTATCTGTTCATGACCTAATATATCGTTAAAACCCAGCATTCTGATGGTCCCCCTTGGCGCAAAAATATACTAAATTAGTATAACATAAGATATTTTTAATGTATACCCTTAAGTTTTTCCTAATCGATCCCATATTTTTTCAGCCTTCTCCACAATGTGGTGGTACTGATATCCAGAGCCTTGGCAGTCAATGTCTTGTTGCCGTTATATTTTTGTAATGTCAGGTACAGGAGTTCCCGGTCCGCCTCCTCCATGTTCCTGTTTCCGGCTTCCAATCCGGGAACCTGTTCCTCCCTCCCGTATAACTCCTCCAGAAGCTCCATAACATACCTGTCCGTCATGATCCGCCTCCCTGAGGTCAGAACGCATCTCTCGCAGAAATGCTTCAGCTGCACCAGATTTCCTTTCCATGAATACTCAATGAGGATCCTCTTGGCATTGTCCGTGAGTACATGGAAGGTGGAATATTTTTCCACATAATGGGAGATGTAAATCGTAACAAGCCGTTCAATATCCTGCTTTCTCTCCCTCAGAGGCGGAATCCGCAGCGCCATGGAACAGAACGCATAATACAGATCATCCCTGAACAGCCCCATTTCCAGGAGTTTCCTCATATCCTTGGTGGTGGTGCCAATCAGACGGGTATTTACATTCTGGATCCGGTCCAGATCATTGTAGAGAAGGGTATTGTTCTGGATAATATTATTAAGGAAGTACTGGGTTCTGGTCCCCATTTTATCCAGCGCATTGATGCACAGGGTACCGTTCTCCGCAGCCAAAAGCGCTCCTTTGGTCTGTTCCCTGGAATCCGGGTTCAGAAAACGCTTCCCAAACAGCAGGTCGATCTGGGCCTCATCGGAAAGCCCCGCAATATTTACAGAGATATAGGCGCCTGACTTTCGCAGGCTGTGGTTGTGGATCGCCTGGGCCATCTCTTCCCTCTCATCCCCAGGGTTTCCCCAGATGATCACAGGGCTGTCGGATATGGCATAACATTTTGCCAGCTGGACGGTTTTTGGCATTCCCTGGCTGAGATACTCAATATCTGAAAAAGAATGTTTGGCAATATATCCGCACAGGTACTGGTCCTTCATCCGCTTTGTCTCATCAGCACTGACCGGGCGTTTAATCTTATTACAGGAAATGATCGCCCCGTCCGCCTGATCCGCAATGACAATGGGCGTCATCATGATCATCACCCGTTCCCGGCCGATACAGGCAATGGAGCAGTAAGTTTCCTTCGTGCTTCCCAGGACCTTTTCCACCTCTTTCTTATCCATATCACCCAGGACAGCCGTGACGGCTTTTCCCTTTACATCAGTGATGGACTGGCGCAGCATCAGCTCCATGGCATGGTTCATTACAGTGATAGCGCCCTTTTTATCAACCTGCAGCATACCGTTTACCGCCCCCTCCATGGCGGCGGCAAACCGAACACTGTTGCTCTTCTCCTTCTGAATGGCCTGGTACAAAGCCTCCGCCTGGATAATTGCATTCCTCACTGATTCCATTGTGGAGTAAAAATATCCCGACGCAATGTTATCATTGCGGAAATTCTTTGTATAAGCCAGCACATCCGCTCCGCCTATGATCCCGTCCAGTTCCTCAAAGATCCCATCTGTCAGCACCTTTTGGAAATTGTACCCCTCATCCAGATAATATCGGAACAGCTGTACTCCGAACAGCTGATCAAAGCATGTGGTATCGCAGAACATATTGGGATCCCCCACCAGCCCGATGCGTGGATGTTCTTTTCCTATCTTCTCCTTCAGATCCATGACTAAAAGTCCCATCTCCTGGGCTGTCAGGACAATATGGATCACCGTGATATTGGTATACTGCTCGATCAGCCTGGCTTGGCGGCCCCTGGCAATAATGATGGTGATACCATCCGACACCGCCTTTCTCGCCTCCGCCACCGCATCTGGTCCTCCTTCAATCTTCTTTAGAAGGGAAATGTTTCCCGGGTTTTCTGCCAGAACCTCCTTTGCCATATCATATACGCCCTGATCCGGTGCAAAAAATGCAATTCCTGCCATCCTATCCCTACTTTCTGTTATCGCCCCTATTTATAGATTACCGCCTCATAAGCCTGGATCTCCTCCTCTTCCCCTTGGTAATTCACGTATCGATGGCTCTTTGGGCAAAAGCGCTGCCCCTCGTTCAGGCCCAGCAGTGTACCGGCTATCACCAGCCTGACTGCAACCGGTCCGTCCGTGGAAAGTGTTCCCGGAATCCTCCAGCCATACTCCGACCAGGCCCGCGTTCCCAGGCATACGCCATTTACCCACAGTTCCACGCTGTCCTGAAGCCAGGAATCCCTTATGGCAAGAGTGAACGGTTCCCCCGCAGCAGCCCCTTCCATTATGATATCCTTTTCATATTCAGCCACTCCACCGTAAAAGGGGATCCCCCCGGCCTCCGGATCCTTTAATGGCACGGACTTCTTAAGTGCCCCGATCCCCCAGCCAAGACCTTTGATCCTTACGGAAAATGCACCGGCCAGGTACAGCGGACAGCGCAGCCCGTCAAAGTTTTCCTTGCAACGGACCACAAGCCGCAGTTTGTTTTCCCCCATCTGCAGCCGTTTGCCGCACTCCACCGCCAGATTATCAGGAAGCCACAGCTCCTTTGTCTCAAACATCTCATCCAAAGGCCGGTCATTCAGCCATATCCGAAAGGAACCCCTGACAGCCTCCGGCTCCATGGCCAAATAGACCGGCTCTGTCAGCACGGAGGGATCATCTACTGAAAATGATGTTTGGTACTCATAGTCATCCTCTGAAAGTTCCAGCTCTTTTGGACAGCCGAACTGCCGTTTCAGCGCAACCGGAATCAGCATCTTTCCTTTTTCCAACTGATCCACCACCGGCATGGGCTCCACGTCCGGTGCCTTCTGTCCGGTGCCTTCCGCCCGCAGAGACCATCTTCCAAGGCGCAGTACATTGGGCCTTTTTAATGCCAGGCGCCATTCCCCGTCCAGGGAAAGCTCCACGGTCCGCTCCTCTGTTCCCATCCCTCCCCGGATCATTCCATTTCCATCCGCGGTAAAGATACCTGATCCAAAGGGTGCTAGGCGCAGGGATCCATCCACTATATTACCACTAATCCACCGCTCCGCCGGGCCTGCATTTACCAGAAGATAGACCCTTCTTCCATCCGCTCTGCCGTATTCCGCGGAGAACACGTCCTCCATTCCCCGGCCATCGGCTGCCTCAAGCTTGTATCCACCCAGGCGTTCCTTAAGGCAGCGGCACAGTGTCTCCCCCTCTCTCACATAAAAACCATTGCCTCTGCCCATTTCCAGCCACTTCTTCATCCACGGTCCGGGATCCAGTGTCTGGATCTGTTTCTCCGGCAGGCTTCCCACTGCCGCTGTAATCCCACCTGCCTCAGTGAACTCTTCCACCTTCCGGAAACATGCATCCTCCAGATTATCCAGATAGGGGAGCACCACTGCTGAAAACCGCTCCCCATTGATGCGGATCCCCACCCCCTCCTCATCCCGGCAGACCTCTCCCGCTGCAAGAAGCCCCGGATCGATCACATAGTAGTCCAGCCTGTATTTTAAAAACAGTTCCTGAAGCCGGCCAAACTGCTTCTTCTTTTCATCCTGCCCCTTCCCTGCCGTCCACAAGGAGGTGACCGGATCCACAAGGAGCAGGGGAACGATGCGGCGGAGCGTGCGGTTTGGTTCTGTAATGTAGCCGGCATACGCACTCAACTCCTTCATATCCTTCCACCAGGGCATCTGATAAAAAGCGGAGGGAGGGGCATCATATTTTTTCAGGCCGTTGGATGTATAGTAAAAGGCGTGGATCACAAACCATTGGATTCCCTGAACGGCCAGCCAGTCAAATGTCCACTTCATATCCTGTAATGTCATTCCCCAGCCAATACTGTGAAAAGCCTCGCACAGAGCCGCCCTGCCTCCATAAAAATGTCTTGCTGATGCAGCGAATTTGGCGTTGGCCCTGTATTTGCCAGGAGCGATCAGAGGATGCACCCCCGCTTTCTGATGCCCGGCATCCACGCCCGGGCAGTGCATATAGCGGAGAGAGCTGCTTCTCATAATAGGCTTTTCTCCTATGAACAGCAGTCCATGGTCCTCACACCAGCGGGATACCTGCCTGTCATAGCTCTCTGTAAAAGCCTCTGTGCAGGTATCCCAATATGCATACAGGACCCGGTCCGTCATGTCCCCCATGGAAATCCCAAAAAGCACCGGAAGGTACGAAAGGATCTCTATGCCTGTCCGCTTTATTATAAGGTCAGGCAGCAGAGTTGACCAGGGCCTGTCCGGAGGAAAAGCCGTGATCTCATCGGTAAAGATCCCCTTGATCACCGTTTTAAAATACCTCCCAAGCCTCTTGGCATACCGCTCATGGGTAGTATCCAGGTAAGCGCGCACAGCGTTGGGATTCAGGGTATCCACATACGTTCCAAAATACTTAAATCCTGTCATTACCACCTCTGTGAACACATAAATCTGCCAGCTTCCCTCCGGCGCCTCCCACTGAAGCTGTTTCTTTTGTCCCCCTGTAAAATACCGCTTCCTGTTATAATCTGTCAGGCCGCTGAACTGGAAGATCTCCTGGCTGTAGGAGATTCCCGTATATTCCAAAAGCCCGATCCCCTTTTTCCATTCAATTTTCCCTTCCTTAGAAGGATAGGCCATGGCCGACAGCACCTGGCCCCAGGGCAGGTCAAGGACAACACGCTCTTTGCCCTCTGCCGTACACGACCTCATCTCCAGCTTCTTACACTGGTACTCCGGATGGTCTAAAAGCACCTGGCCCGCTGTCACGCCGCTGGGATAAGGATACTCGTCATAGAGCCATACCTCCATTCCCCTCTCCCCGGCCGCCTGGACGGCAATTTCCACCTTTTCCATAAAAAGTTCCGATAAATACGGAACATCCATCCCCTGGCGGGGATGGATGATAAAGCCCTGGATCTCCTGCTTATGCATCTCTTCAATTTGCCGCAGGATCTCCTCCGTTTCCATCCCTCCGTTCCAAAACCAGAAGGGCTGGATTCCTAATCTAAGATCCTCATATCCTGTCTCAAGTCCCATATCTTCTCCCAAATTCCAACACCGGCCGCCGCTGTCTATGTAATACCAGGACTATTTCCCGGGATAAAAATACTCCTTTTTCGCAATCAGGCAATGCCTTCTCATGGATGTCAGGTCTACCACAAAAGGAACCCCGGGAATGTCCGGCAGATAGAATCTTCCATTCTTAATCTCCCACTTCACCGACAGATACTCCCTCTGAAGGCTTTCAATGGGCGCCAGATACTCCTGCCTGGCCTCATCATCCGCCGTAGCGATCAACGGGGATGCCATATACGGAAGGCCGCCGGAAGTCAGCTTAATTTTGTTTTCCCGGGCCATATCCCTGATAGCCATCCACTCCCTGATCCCCGCCATATTAGAAGGACATGGCTGAAAATGCTTCACTCCTCTGTTTAAGTACTCCCGGAACATATAGTGGTTTCTCATGGACTCTCCCATGGCGATATCCACAGGGGAACGCTTTGTCAACCAGGACAGGCCTTCAAAATCACAGCAATGGACCGGTTCCTCATACCACTCAATGTTATACTCATTGGCCCTCTTTATAAATTCCAGGGCTGTCTCCGGCTTAAAATACTGGTTTCCATCAATTGCCAGTCCAATGCTGTCCCCTATGGTCTTTCTGGCCAGGGCAATGCGCCGGATATCATTGTCCAGATCCGCGCCGAAATTTGAGGCAATTTTCATCTTCACTGTCTTGTATCCGGCCTTTAGGAAATCCTCCAGTTCCTGTACCATCTGACAATCTGTCAGGTTAGTACCGCAGCCGCTCCCATAGGCCGCCAGGCTGTCCTTTTCCGCCCCCAGATAACGATGCAGGGGCTTTCCATCCATTTTGGCCAATATATCATAGATCAGAAATTCAAATCTTCCGTATTCGTAAGCGCTCTCTGCGTTAAATCCATTGTTCCGGTTCTGCCAGTACACCCGGTCAAGCCACTGTCCTGCCGTCTTTGTCTCTCCGGTCAGGATATGGGGCAGTATTACCTTCTCCATACGCTCAGTACAGATCATGGTTCCCGTGATCCCGCCGGCTTCATACAGTTCCACAAGATGTGTCATATTCCAGTAGTGAAAAGGCCCTCCCGTGGAATCCCAGAAATCCACCGGAAGTTCCTTGGGAACAAAGGTATACACCGCCGCCCCATCGAATTTCAGCATTACATCTAATCCCTTATCAAACATATCCTTATGCCCCTATTATTTTTTTAGATTTTAAAAATCCTTCTTTGTCAAGCCTGCCCATATCAAAATGGCAGGGCAGCCCGGCCGCATCCGGGAAGTAGAACCTGCCGTCTTTTCTTTCCACCCGGATATCCATATAATCAAGCAGGGGCTGGTTGCAGGGCTCTAAAAATTCTACCATTGCGTTTTCCCCGGCATTTGCGATCATCACTGCGGAAAGCATGGGCAGGCCGCCGGATGATATCACGGCGCCGCATTCCTTGGCCATGGCATTTACCTCAAACCAATCCTCAATCCCATCAAAACTTGCTGCCACCGGCTGAAAATGCCTCACCTTTGTTTCCAGCAGCGGCTGGAACATATAGTGGTTATAAAAACTCTCCCCTGAGGATACAGGGATGGGGCATTGCTCTGCCAGGTCACGATAGCCAAAGTAATCCAGACTGTGCAGGGGTTCTTCATACCACGCAATGTCATACTCCTCCACCCGCTTGGCAAACTCCAGCGCCTGCCCCACGGTAAACACCTGGTTGGCGTCCAGGGCCAGGCCCACATCCGGTCCTATGACACCGCGGGCCAGCTTTACCCGCTCCACATCCCGGTCAAGCCTTGTCCCGAAATCCGTACCCACCTTCATCTTTACGATCCGATGTCCATGTGAAAGGAATCCTTCCATCTCCTTTGCCAGGGAAAGCCCCTCTAAGTGGGTGCTGCCGCCGCTTCCATAGACGGGTACCCAATCCTTGTCCGATCCCAGAAACCGATGGGCCGGCAGTCCCGCCCGCTTCGATATAAGATCCAAAAGGGCGAATTCAAAACGGCCTATCTCCCGGACGGTTTCTCCCGCCAATCCATTGTTGCGGTATTTCCAATACAGAAACCGGCTCCACTCCTCAAACGTCCTTTCCTCACCTGTAAGCACCAAGGGGAGAAGGCGCTCCTCCATAAGGGATGTGCAGGGTATCACCCCTGCAATCCCTTCCTTGTCATAGAGTTCCATTAAAAACTCCACCTTTGTGTGAGTAAAGGGGCCTCCTGTGGCATCATAGAATACTTCCTTCTGTGGAATTGGACTCAGTCCATATATAACTGCCCTTGAAAAGCTCAGTTTTGTCTGCCTGTATTCCGTTGTTCTTTTCATATACACCCTCTATAGCCGTCCGCCTCCGGGCAATACGCGGAGGCAGTCCCTTTTATCTGTCATATAAGCGGCCCTGCAGTCAGGTTAATCCGCCATCCACTCCTGCTGCAGCCTGGTCAGATCCGCGGCCCACTTATCGCAGGCCTCCTGTGCTGTCTTATCCCCCATCATCACAGCCTGAAGATCCGCTACAATATCATTTGACGCATACTCTGCATACCCATCCAGATAGATGGGAAACTGTGCAAACACCAGGTTCGGATCGTTTTCAAATTCCGCATAGATCTGGAAGTAGGGATTTTCCTTATACCAATCCTGGTCATAGATGCCTGTGTTTACAGGTACACGGCCCTCATTCCTGTCCACATAGCCTGCTCCTTCTGCGGAAGCCAGGTATTCAGCAAAAAGAACGGCCTCCTCCGGATGCTCAGTGTTCTTGAACACAACAGATCCCATAAATGTAGGAGCCTTGCAGACAGCGATCCCATCCTCACCTTCCAGAGGCCGGATCGGAAGGAAATTTCCCTCGCCCAGGTTCTTTGTATGCTCTGATACAGAGGAAGAGTTATGCATGATATACTGTGCTGTTCCGGCGCCAAACTCCGCCACCATCTCACGGTAACCGTTGGAGATCGCATCGTGGGATACCAGGCCGTCCTTATACAGGTTGGCGTAAAAATCCAGCCCCTCCACTACCTTCGGGTTATTCAGCGTGCTGGTCCCATCCTCGTTAAAGAAAGCCTTCTCCCCGCCGTAGGACAGAATAAACATAAACAGGTTTTCCGCAGATCCGGAACCGCCCCGCAGAGAGAAATAGTACGTTCCATCCTCCGCGTACTCCTCGCAATACGTTCTCAAGTCCGCAATGGATCCGGCAGGCTCAATGCCCTTTTCCTCATGCCACTTTGTGTTGTACCAGGAGGTTTCCTGGGTCTTGCCATAGCCTAAAAGGTAGAGATTTCCATCCTGTGCATAGAACCTGGCCTGCTCTACGATATTGGGGAGCAGGTTATCCCTTTCCTCCCAGGCATTAAAGGCATCATCCAACTGCATAAGGGCGTCCTGGGCCACCAGGGCGTAGAGGTCTTTATCGCTGATCGTACCCACATCCGGCGTACTTTCCGTCACCACCGCGGTGTTAAATTTCTGGGTATAGGAATCAGAGGCCAGGCCCGTGTATTCCACTGTGATCCATGGATATTTCTCCTGAAAGTTTTTGATCACCTCCGCATAAATAGGATTTGAGGTGGTATTGCCGTCCCTGTGCCAGAATGTAATGGTTACAGGCTCCTTCCCTGTCTCTGGTGCTGTGGTCTCAGCCATCTCATTTCCATTCCCCTGAGCTGCCGCGGCCGGCGCCGCGGATGCTGGTATCGGCCTTTACTCCCGCCGCATCCTGTCATACCTGCGAGCACCGCCGCTGCCAGTGTTACCGCCAATAATTTCTTCATAAATTATTCTCCCTTCTTTCAGTCATCTGCTGCCGGCCTTTTGGGGCCTTTTATCAGCATGCCTTTGTAGTAACATTTCTCTATGATAAAAGGCATCCCGGCCGGAAGCCCGTTATCTATTAAATCCAACCGGAGCCTATCCCTTCACAGCCCCTGAGGACAATCCCGATACCAGATATTTTTGAATATATGCAAACAGGATCAGCACAGGCACCAGGGCCATCACACATCCTGCCGCCAGGCTTCCGTAGGCCACGGTAAATTCCCCCTGCATCAGTTTTAAACCAATGGGAAGGGTAAAATACTTTTCACTGCTTAAAAAGGTAAATGCATAAACATATTCATTCCAGGAACTTACAAAGGAAAAGGCGCCTGCAGCCACGATCCCCGGCGCGATCGTAGGAACCACGATCCGGAAAACCGACTGCATTATAGTACAGCCGTCAATCTGCGCCGCTTCCTCCAATGCAGGGGATACACCGGATACAAATCCGCTGATCATAATCATACAAAAAGGGATCCGCACCGTTGTATAGGTGATCATCAGTGAATAGGGGGAGTTTACGATCCCCAGGTTTTTAAAAATAACAAACAGGGGGATCATTAACACCACACCAGGAAACATCTGGGATACCAGAAGCACCCCATAGGATAGGCCTTTCCCCTTAAACCGGTACCGGGAAATAGCATATCCGCCAAACACCGATATAACAGTGCTTGCAATGGTGCTGACTCCGGTCACAAGTACACTGTTGAAAAAATAGTGATCAAACCCCATATTCTCCCAGATATATTTATAATTGCTGAATGTGACAGGGCTTGGGAGATACTTAATGGGAATATCCAATATGGTAGATTCATCCTTTAATGAAGTAACTACGGTCCAATATACCGGGAACACGATGACCACAAACAATAGGATCAATGGTATATTGACGGTCAGGATCCTAAGCAGTCTCTTTTTCAGCCGTTTCTTTTGTCCATAGGTCATCACAGATCTCCCTCCTTCCCAAATCCTCCCACCAGGGAGTAGCCGATTGCAAATATCGCCAGGATCACCGCCATAACAGCAGCCATACAGCTGGAATATCCGATATCCATGCCCTCGTTAAACTTGGACATCAGATACATAGGCAGGGTCATGGTAGCGTTGTTGGGCCCTCCAGCCGTCATACCCGCAATGATATCCACAATATTAAATGTCCATATGGTACGCAGCATAGTGGTAAGGATCACTGTATTCCGGATCAGGGGCATGGTTATATGCAGAAACTGGTATATTACCCCTGCCCCATCCACATCCGCCGCCTCATAATAATCATGAGGAATGGACTGCAGTGCGGCCAAAAAGGATACTGCAAAGAAGGGGATGCCCCTCCAGGTGGTGGTAAAGATCAGCACCCCCATGGCCCGCGTCCCTGTGGCAAACCAGGGGATACGGTCCTTTATGATCCCGGCCCGCATCAATATATCATTGATGACTCCAGTCTGACCTGTAAACATGTAACTGAACACCAGCGCCACGATCATGCCTCCAAAGGCCCACGGTGAAAATACTACCATGCGGTACAGCTTACGCCCCTTAAAATCAGTATTCATCAGAATAGCCACCATAAGGCCAAAGCCTGCCTGAAGCACCACATTCCATATAGTCCACACCACGGTGTTCTTAAGCGCCTTAAAGAATACGGGATCCTCAAAAAGCTTTACATAATTGTCAAGCCCGTTAAACCCATAATCCTTTGGCCGCGTCAGAATATAATTGTGGAAGCTGTTAAAAAATGTCATAAAGATCGGATAAAACATAAACAGCGCGATCATTGCCATAGACGGCAGAATCATCAGGTACGGCGCGCTTTTCCGGTTCATAATACGTCTCCTGTTTCCCATTCCGTTTCCAGTCCCCTTTCTTCTATGTTTGCTATGTACGGTTCCTGTTTGTCACATTGGACGGTAGATCTCATATCCCTGTAGCAGCCCGTCCTTCTCCAGCTTTTCCACGTTTATCCTCTGGGCAATTCCAGGCGCGTCTTTTGATACATAAAACCTCCCGTTCCGTTCCTCAGGACAAAACATGGTATACTCGCCTACCGGCACAGTAGGAGGCTCATGGAACTCAATATACTCTTCCGGCCCATAGAGGCATCCAAAACTGGCATTCATGTAAACTCTCCCCCCGGAGGAGAACCGGATCCCCTTATCCCTGGCCATATCCCGGATACGCAGCAGATCGTCCATCCTGGTCATCCGCCCAAAGGAAGGCTGCAAATGGCCCACACCTTTTTCCGCATATGTTTCATACGCATAGGAGATCCTCATGGACTCCCCAAACGCCAGCTGTATATCCGGCAGCAGCTCATGCAGCCTCCTGATACCGTTCATATCATGGGCATGTATCGGTTCCTCAAACCAGGCCGGACCATACTCCTCTATCATTTTTCCAAATTGGCAGGCCTCCTCCACGCTCCATCTCTGGTTTGCGTCCACAGCAATCGCAACTTCTTCTCCCAGAGCATCCCTCACCTTTTTAAGGCGTCTTACGTCACGCCCCATATTGGTTCCCTCATCGCTTCCTACCTTGAACTTTACGGTACGGTATCCCTCCTCCACATACCTCTGCATATCCTCAACCAGTTCCTCATCGGAAAGCAGCAGGGAACCGCCTCCCTTATAGGCAGCCGCCCAATCCTTCTCAGCACCCATGAACCGGTGTAAAGGCAATCCTGCTCTTTGGGCCAGGATATCCATCATCATGATCTCCAACTGCCCCACCTCCACTGCCGGTCCGCTTTGGAAACCCTCATTGCGGAATTTCCAATACAGGCTCTGCTTCCACTCCTTAAAAGATTTTGTCTCATTGTTTAATATCAAAGGCAGGATCATTTCAACAAAACGGCCTGTACACGCCAAATGGGCGCATGCCCCTTCACTGTCATATAATTCGATACATCCCCGCTCTGGTGCAAAATTACCAAATCCTCCCGTACCATCTTTAAAGGGCTTGGGAAGAGGGATCGGACGAAAACTATAATATTTTGCATGAGAAAACCGAATCCTATGGGTAAATTCAAACATTTTTATCCCCCTTTTTATCTGTTTTTTATCAAAAATATATATAAATTGTAATGGTTTTTGATTTAGGGGGCAATTGTTAAACATTTGGTATTTTTCCTTCATTTTTGTGCATGATCTACATTCATTGCAGAATTTCCTCTAATCCATTTCATTTCCTTTTCAAATATATATTTGCAATGAAATGAATGCACGGAAGTTTTACGATCCCTATAAAATAAAATTCAAAGACAGAAAAACGGCACAGCCCGTTGGCTGCACCGTTCTTCATAAAATCCGTTTATCATATTTTTAAGTCGGCATAGATTCCCTTTTTACAGTACACATCAATAAATAGGATACATGACATTTGCCGTGAATGCGCATGTCAGAATGGCCACTATCATAAATGGGAATGTGAATTTTAACACCTTTACCGGATTATATCCACCTGCGGCAAAACAGACGGCCGCCTCCCCTGAACCTGAGGGAAATCCCAGTGCAAAGTAATTGCAGGTACCTATGATCAATACGATCCCTCTTGGATCCCATCCTCCTGCCAGAGCCACCGATGCGGCAATGGGGATCAGGACCGTCTGCGTTGCCATATTGGATAAAAATGTGGTCATTACAACGGTTGCTGCAGAGAACATCAACATTACGGTCAGGGAACTGGGATTGCTGCCAAGGGCTCTGAGGATCAGATTTCCCACCGCATTACCTGCCCCGGATTTTCCCAGGGCGTCCGCAACCACCAATACACCGGCTATCATCCACACCATGTCGGAGGTCATGCCTTTTACAGCCTCATCCACCCTGAGGATCTTGGCGTAGATCAGGATCAGGACACCCAGTCCCGGCGCCAGATACAGCATGTTACCGGTCCATTTATTCAGCATCATCAGGAGCATGACCACTGCAAACACAGCGTATACCAGTACTTCCTGCCCGTGGGACAGCATTTCCGCCTTTTTGGTTTCCTTTAATTTTGACTGGTCGATATCCTCCTCACTTCTTGGCATCAGCTTCCAGAAAAAAAGGCAGTACAGGGTGAGTAAGATCATGGCTGGAATGGAGAAGATAAATGGATCCAGCATGGTCAGCTGAAACTCGGGATTGGGTATGATCCCCTCATACATGCCGTTGACCGTGGCAAAGGTTGATGCACCCAGGCCAATGGGAAAACGGAACTTCCAGGCAACCATGACGCCTAACAGCGGAAGCAGGACCCGCTTGGCCGTAATATCCCCTGTGTTATCCAGGGTTGATAAAAACACCACCAAAATCGTGATCGCTGCTGTGGTCGGTATAAACTGGGCAAATATGGCGCCGATCAGGAAAAATGACGCCACCAGCAGCATACCCCGCTTTCCTTTAATGGTATTCATGACCGAACTGATCCTGGCAACCAGGCTGGTCTTTGTTAGTACGGAACTCAGGGCCAGCATGGGTGCGATCAGCACCACGATCTTATTTCCAAAACCACTGAACGCTGACTGGACATCCATGATCCCCGTCATTGCAAGGATCAGACAGCATGCCATGGTGGTAACTCCAAAGGGTACCTTGTGCAGTATAAATGATATCATCATAAACAGCGTTACCGCCAATACTATGTACATTTCCATTGTTTTTCTCCCCTGTGTTTATTTCATCAGTTCCCTTACCTGGCGTGTTCTCTCCTCAACAAACTCTGCCCACACCGTGTCATCCAGATACGGCTGGGTCTCATGGGTATACTGTCCTGCCCTGTCCACAATCTCAATCTGGTTGGGATGGCTTGGAAGGGCGATATCCACATGGATCCCCTTTAATTTTTCTGCATCCCCCAGGAACCTGGTCCTCAGATCCGGGGTCAGATAGGTACTGGAGGCATAATAGTCGTCATTCATCGTGTTGGCCCCCACGCCCCCATGCATGGCAACCACATACGTTTCCCCGTTCACAGGGTTTTTCTCCTCCCAGAAAAAGCTGGTGCATCCGATGGTATGCCCTGGGGTAAGCATGGTCCGGATGGATATGTCCCCTAATGTAACCGGCTCTTCATCTGAGTAAAAGGCATCCACTGTAAAATCCTGGGGATGAGAATCAGGATCCAGTACCAAGGTTTCCTTGGGACATTTCCGGTAAAATTCATAATCTTCAGAGGAGAGGTACACCGAAGCTCCCGTCAGTTCTTTCATGGCCCTGGCCGCCCCGCAGTGATCAAAATGAGCGTGGCTGAGAAGGATTTTCTTAATGTCCTCTGGTTTATATCCCAGCCGGTAGATGGAATCCACCAGCAGATACATGCTTTCCGGAATGGCTGTGTCAATCAGGATCAGTCCGCTGCCGGTATCGATCAAATAGCAGCCCACCCAGGTCTGTCCTGCTACATACCAGGTCCTGGGGGATACCTGAAACGGTTTGACGGTCAGGGCCCAGGGCTCATATGCCAGGGTCTTTACAGGATGGGGCGTTGGTTTTGTGCATCGAAATGCCATTTGTTGTTCCTCCTATCTAGGTATGGGTAAATACGGATCACATTTCTCAACCGGCTTGAGTTATCTGTCTGTTTTGATTATAATGGAGACATAAACTTATTTCAACTTATGCATTTTTATTATCAGACTTAATTGAATTAAGTCATACACCTGCCTCTATTGCACCGTCCCTATCACAAATGATAAAAAGGAGATACCATGGACATTCATCAGATTGAAAACATCATCGCCATTGAGCGGGAACAGAGCATATTAAAAGCATCCCAAAAGCTGTTCCTCACCCAGTCCGCCTTGAACCAGCAGCTTCTCCGCCTGGAAAAAGAGCTTGGCACCCGGCTTTTTGAGCGGAGGAAGACCGGCATGATCCCCACCTTTGCGGGCAGGATCTATCTGGCAACTGCCCATCAGATGGTGGATATGAAAAAAGAAACGTACAAGATCATCCACGATATTTCGGAGGAAAATACCGGAGAGATCTCCCTGGCATACACCCCTGAGCGTGGCTCCCTTATGTTCTCCTACGTCTACCCCGTATTTCATCAAAAATATCCCAATGTCACATTCCGCATCCAGGAAGCGCGGGTCAAGAAGATGGAGCAGCTGCTCCTGAAAAAGGAAGTGACCCTGGCCGTACTGACCTATTCAGGCAGCTTTAAAAACCCGGATCTGGAATACTTGGATATGGCGGAGGAACTGATGGTTCTGGGACTGCCCAAAAGCCACCCATTGGCATATCTGGCAGGGGAGAGGAGCTGGGAAACATTTCCCCAACTGGACTTAAAGCTTCTCAGAAACGAATGCTTTACCCTGATCTCCAAGGAGACCAGAATGCGCGACATGATCAACCTGGCCTTTGAGCAGGCTGGCTTTCATCCCAAGATCCTGTTTGAATCCACCAGCACCCTGACCGTTGTAAACATGGTAAAAAACCAGGTCTGTCCCGCATTCTTTCCTCAATCCTACGTGGAGGCCAATGCCCCTATTGTCTACTTCTCAGTCTCTCCCAGACAGAGCTGGATGCGGTGCATGGCGTATCTGAAAGGTACCTATCTTACAAAGCCGGAAAAGGCCTTTCTTAGGTTGTGTACTTTGTATACACAAGGAAAGCCGCTTGTGTAGGAAGGAGAGGAGGCAGGCATGGTTTGCCCAGGCATGACTTGTCTTTCTCTCTGCCGGAACGTAAAAAATTCCCGGCCGCTGCCTGACAGCTGCAGCGCCCGGGGATCTTCCGTGTCCTCTGTTCTTTTACTTATTCCTATAATACTCCTGCATTACATAAAAGGCTTTTTTGCGTGTCGCCTTGTCCATGGCAACCAGACCTTTGCTGTTTTTTCCTCCCTGCATGGGATGCTTGCGTATGGGGGAAATAAAATCAAACAGTACCCATGGGAACATACCCTGTATTCTTCCGTCCGTGTACCGGATCTGGTTTTCATATACCCGTTCCTGGTGTTCTTCCGTGAACAATTCCTCCGCTCCTCCGTGGTGGCCTGCTTTTGCACCTGCACCGGTCTCAGTAATGACCATGGGCTTGTCAATGGACGTGTTGTCAAGAATCACCTTCACACCTTCATAATCCCTGTAATACCAGCCGTAATATTCATTAAACGCAACCACATCCACAAATTCCGCCAGCCGGTCCTTTACACACATGGTATTCACATCTACCAGGCAGGCGGCGCTGGTCAGCCTTGTGGGATCATAATTCCTGCAAGTCTCTAAAAGCCCTTTCATAAAATCAAGGCGTGACTGGATATCCGGATTCTCATTGCCCACGCTCCAGATCACTACGCTGGCCCTGTTTTTGTCCCGGAACATAAGCTCTCTCATCTGATTTTCTGCATTGCTGTAAGTCTCTGGATTCTCAAAATCCAAGGCCCAGTATACGGGGATCTCTTCCCACAGCATCATTCCGGCCTGATCTGCAAGCACAGCCATCCTCTCACTGTGGGGATAATGGGTAAGCCGCAGTATATTGCAGCCCATGTCCTTGGCCGTGTTCAGGATCTCAAGGCGCTCCTCATCAGTCTGTATCCTGCCCCTGTTCCTGCTCTCCTCGTGGCAGCATACCCCCTTTAGATAGATCTTCCTGCCGTTTAGAAGAATATCCTTTCCATCACACCTGATCTCCCTGAACCCCACCCGGTCCTTGACTTGGTCTTCTAAACACCGCGCCTGAACCTCATACAGCTTTGGATGTTCGCAGTCCCATAATTGGGGGTTAGCCTGGACTACACATCTCGCCTCTCCCCGTTCATCAGTCAGAACTTCCCGGGATATTCCAAGTTCTTCGATCTTAAAATGACAGCAGGCTCCCTGCACCGGGGCATCCAGTTTTATTTTCAGTTCAATCCTCCCGTATGTACCGTCAGGTACAAGGGATGCTGTAAAATCTTTAATATACACGGCAGGAAGCCGGAACAGTTCCACTGACCGGGTAATTCCCCCATAATTGAACCAGTCATAATTCATGGACGGTACCTGGTCCGGTTCCCTCCTGTTATTAACAGTGATCACAATGTGGTTTATTTCCTTAAGATCCTGGGTCAGTTCCGTATAAAAAGGCGTAAATCCTCCCTGATGCCTGGACAGGAGTGTTCCATTCAGCCAGATCCTGCACTCATAGTTGGCTGCCCCGACCCGAAGTATGATCCGTTCCCCTTCCTTTTCCTTTGAATAGACAAAGGTCCTGGAATAAACCGCCTCCCCCTCATACAGCCAATACCTGTCATCCAGACAGTTCCAGCATCCGGGGACCTGTATCTTTTCCATGGATGAAAAATCCAGGTCCATGGGAACCTCCCTGCCCTGCTCATCTTTTCCAGAGGCAGAAAACAGGTTCTTTCTTGTTACGCTGCGAAACACATCCGGCGTAAACCCCCATACGCCGTCCAGGCTTTCCGGTTTCCGGTGATCTGTGTACACACAGGACTGGACTGTGGTAAATGCGATCTGATTTTTTTTGTCAAACTGAAAATCCAATATATCTTTGTAATCATCCTTCATCCGATCCATTTTCTTATCTCCTTTTTCTCATCGCCTTCTGCTGGCGGCCGCCGGAATAAAGCACTATCCCTTTACACTGCCCGCAGCAATTCCTTCCATTACTTTTCTTTGGGTAATTAAAAATATCAATACAACCGGCAGCGATATGGCGGTCGACAGTGCCGCGGTCATGGACAAATCAACTCCCAGATCCGAATTCAGGTTTACCAGCATGGCTGCCAGATTATAAGTGCTCATATCTTTTGACAGCATCAGTACCGGAAGCCACAGACCCCAGCTGGACAAAAATGATATAAGGGTGGCTGTGGTAAAAACAGGATACATGACCGGTGTGACAATTTTAAAAAATATCTGGAATTCCGTGGCTCCGTCTATAGTGGCGGACTCAATCAGGTCATAGGGAAGGGACTGGAAAAAATTCTTAAACAGGAAAAAGGGAAGGGCCGCTCCCCATGCGCCTGTGGAAGACGCCAATATGATCCCCCAGAAATTGTTGGTTCCATACAGCCCCAGCTGAACCACGATCACATACAGGGGTATGAGCAGCAGCACGGCCGGATACATCATGCTTACCGAAAAAGAGGTCTGGATCATGGAAAACCCCGGAAGGCTGCCCTTTCTGTACAGCGCATACCCGCCCAGGGATGTTGCCAGGACCACCAAAAGGGTGCTGCCCCCTGAAATAATGATGCTGTTTTTAAAGTAATGCCACAAGGAATTTCCGGATAATGTAAGGATTCCCTTCCATCCATTTAACACCCACTTTTGCGGGATCAGGGACAGCGGATACTGTATGATCTCCTGGTTGGTCTTAAATGAACCGAACAGCATCCAGAGAAATGGATACACCATAATAAAGGAAATTATGATCAGTACCCCATAAACTATCCATGTTATGAATCTATTTTGCTTCATTTAACCGTCTCCCTACTGCTGAACCAACCAGTGTCAAAAGTGCTATTAACAAAAATAGAAATGTGGCAATTGCCGTGGCTGATCCGAAATCCATTTTCTCATATTTACTGTACGCATAATACGACAAGAAATTGGTTGCATAATTAGGCCCGCCAAAAGTAATGATCCTAGACACCGTGTATGTCTTTAAAAACTGAATGATTGCATAGACTGCATTCAGCATAAACGCCGGTTTCAGGGAAGGAAGAGTAATGTAGGCGTACGTCTGCCATCCGTTCGCCCCATCCGTGGTGGCGGCTTCATACATGCTTCTGTCTATCAGTTGATAATTGGTCAGGAATATAATGGTGTACAGACCCACATGCTTCCACAACTCCACAAAAGCCAAGACCCCAATGGCAAGGTTAGCCTCTGTCAGCCATCCCAGGGGCGAAAGCCCCAATATTTCAAGAAGGCTGTTCATGGCGCCGTTACTGTTAAAAAAGTGTTTCCATACAACAGCGCTGACCACGTCCGGTGTAATAAATGGAATAAAGATCGCCAGCTTGAATATGAGCTGGGCCCCCCGGCAGATCCCCTTATAATCCAAAAGCTGAGCCAGCAAAAGTGCCGCAACCATGTTGAGAGGAACACTTAAGGCAGTAAAAAGCAGGGTTACCTTCAGGGAATCCCAAAAATAGGAATCCCTGAACAGCTTCATATAATTTCCCAGCCCCACAAATACAGGCTCTGTCAATATGGTGTTGGTCTTAAAAAAGGAATAGAATATACTGCATATCATAGGATACACGCCAAATACAATGGATACCACGGCAAATACGCCGATGCAGCAATATAACATCCAATACTTTTTAAGGATCACCCCGCACTTGCGGTGCGGGATAATCTTCCGGGTTCCTTTCATCCATTAACCTCACTTATTTTCCTGAATCACTGCGTTCACATCCCCGTGCAGCTTTTCAATAGCGCTTTGTATACCGGCCTCATCCTTTGCGCTGAATGCGTTCATTAGACCCTTTTCATATGTTTCCAGCATATCCGGATAGTATGGGAATACGCCTACATAAGAATCGCTGGGGTAAATGGGGATGGTTGAGTCAAAAAAGATCTTTTGGTTCTTGCTCAGTTGCTCTGTATCCACAACACTGTAATCCATGCAGGAACCCATGGTATCAAAACTGGCTTTCTGCGCTGCCTCTGACAGGCAATAGGTTAAGAATACTTTTGCAGCTTCCTTTTCAGGCGCATTTTTAGGCATTGCGATCCCTCTTACACCGCCCAGGAACAGGCCGCCCTTTCCGCTTCCGTCAAATGTGGGCCAGGTCGTAACCGAATATTCGCCCACGCCGCTGTCCGGCTGGTCCCATCCCGCTGCATTCCAGTTGCCCACACGGAACATCCCCACGCTGCCGCTCTGTATCTTTGTATACATGGCTGAGAAATCCTCGTTGACAGCATCTTTGTCCCAGATGGCATCAGGCCCCGCATACAGCTGGATGATCTTCTCAAACTGATCTTTATGGGCTTCAATCCGGCTCTCAGGCACATTGTTGATCCATACATCCGAGGTTCCATTTCCTCCGGTAAGGAACAGGTTGAACGCCTGTCCCGGATCGGTTCCCAGGTGAAGGGTCCAACCGGATATACCTGCATTCTTATACTCCTTTCCCAGGGCCAGGAATTTATCAAAGGTGGTCGGGATCTTATCCTCAGTTACTTCCACGCCTTCCACATCAGTTTTGTATCCCAGACCGTTTACAGAACGGTTAATGGGAAATGCGATCAGCTGTCCATCAGCTGATATGATCTTCATGTCGCTGTTCGTCACCACATCATGGTTCTCAGATGCTGCCAGTACATCATCCAGCGCCTCAAATCCGCCCCCTGACTGCTGATGGGTCACCAGAAGCCGGGATGCCTCATTAAATATCAGGTCCACACCGCCTGTTGTGGTAACTGCCTGCAATGCTTTTGTTGTCAGTGTAGCATTGTCAAAGGTAATGGCATCAATGGAGTAGTTGGGATAATCCTTCTGCATCTCCGCCTCTGCCGCCTTAAAGAAAGGAAGCCTGGAATCATTCCCCTCATACCAGATCGTGATCTTTACAGGCTGGTCCGACTGTCCCTGTGCACCGGCTGCCTGGGTGCCATCGGCCCGGGTGCCTGCCTCCTGTCCCCCTGCTGCCTGGTCTCCTGCCGCCTGCGTTTTTTCTGTCTGAACGCCCTCTGTCTTTGCCGGCTCCGAAGCGCCCTTTGCACATGCGGACAATGACATAGCAACCGCAAGCATCATAACTGCCAATCTGTGTTTTCTCATAATGTATCCTCCCTTTATTTGTTTTTAATTACACTCATTGCTTCTATAAGATCCATCATATAAACCCTGCGTTTCCCCTCGTGGATGGAGTCAAAGGATACGCCTGTGCCGCTTGGATCCCACCTGCAGTGCAGGTCGCATCTTATATCCATAGAGGAAAGATGGGGGGAATAAAACCTGCCGACCACCATGCCCCTTTTGCTGTTTATATGGTACAAATACACAGGTCTGTATTGATCCCTGTCCTGATAACCATCTCCGATCAGCCACTGTCCATCCGGGGAATAACTGCAGTGAATGCCCTCATGGAATAACGCCCTGTCATAGACCGCATAATTCTGTGTCTCATCCTGCATTACATACAGTCCGTCCCCCTCTGCGCAGTCCCCGTAAAGCATCAGTTTCCCCTGTTTTCCCCAGTAGTAATGGGAAGCAAAGGTATAGGGACGGAGCTTGTAAATATTCCCGCCAAGATCGCTGGTCCCCAGTCCTGTCCGCCACATTCCGCCCGGCTCAGGGAAAAACCTTACCAAAAATAAAAAGCGGTCCGACTCCTGGTTAAAGGTAATGTGGTTGATAACGATCTTCCTGTCTATGTGATGTCCGTTCTCCCAGTTATAGATCCGGTCCAGCTGTGCATATGTAATAATCTGTTTTGCCTGCCCGCTCTCCATATCTACCAGGAATACCCCGTCTTCCTCAGGCGCATTTTGATCCTTCCAGGCATCCACTTCATTGCAGTATCCGTATCCGGCCCTGAAATCATATACGCGGTTCATATTAATGGACAAACCCCATTTCCCATCCGCAGATACATTGGCCAAGGGCCGTTGAAGCATGCGTTCCTTTTTGCTGTGGATATTCTTTACCACAGCCCGGTAGCCATGATCCGTATAAACATTATAGATAATCTCATCCGGATTCACCGGATTCCACTGAAGCATTGCGCCCTGCTGGAAATTCCAGGACCTGGTTAACGCCACTGGACTGAATACACCGGTATCCATGTCCAGGCTCCCCAGTTCACATTCGTCCTCTCCAGTGGGAAGACGGTCCATAAACGGGACCCGGTGACATAGATGAAGCTTCCCGTCAGGGTGGAATGCCCTGTTGTCATAGTAGCCAAAAAAATACTGCCCCCCATCATCCGGGGAAATCCTCCGGACTTTGATATGATTTGCATCTAATATACCATTCATTGTAAATTTCTCCTCTTTTTGGAGTTTTCAAATATTATACATTTCTCCCTTGACTTTCATATCTTTTTACCATAATATTAGTTTATACCATAAAACTCACCCTACATTTTATACATATTTTCTATGGATATCCATGTGTTTTTTATCTATATCACTACTATATAGTAATCTCCTTTGCATTTCAATTCACAATATACCCATAAAATTGTATATTCAGACCATTTAATTTTTACAATTACTAACCCAAATCAGGAGATTATGTAAACGGAGGTCTTATATGGATAATTTCAGCATTGTAACAGGAGCCATGATCCAGCTCTCAAGTCCTTTCCGGCTGATCCATGTGATCAAACGCTTGCCGGACTTTCAGCTCCGCCCCCACAGCCACAACTTTTTTCACATTATATTTGTCACATCCGGTACATTGGAAGTAGACATCAAGGGGAGTACCCACATTATACATGAGAACCATGCGGTCATACTCCCGCCCTATGTCCCGCATGCATTAAATTCCAAGAAGGGGTATTGCCAGATCGGCGTGGACATCTTTGACACGGAGGAAAATGATCTCTGCGCCCTTTTGAATCAGACCTTTCCCTCCGGTTTTTCCATTGTTAAGATGCATCTGCTCCCCACCCATTTTGAGGAGATGATCAAGTCCGTGCGTGACCTGACTAAATTAAACCTGCTGAAACTTCAGAACAATGCAGAAGCCCTGGTGCTGTCTTTTATTGAACAGGCATCTGATACAGCGGACAAAAGCTTCAGGGACCGGTTCCTGGATATGATCGCCCATGATGATGGACTGACCTTCACCCTGCCCCAGATGTGTTCTTATCTGAACATCAGTAAAACCCATCTGGAACGTTTGGTCCATGATGAGTTTGAGTGCAGCGCTGTTGAGTATTATAATAAGCTGAAGATCATGAAAGCCTGCTTTCTACTCCAAAATTCCGAAAGTTCCATCCGGGATATCAGCGAAAAGCTGGGTTTTTATGATGAAAGCCACTTTACCCGTTTTTTCAAAAAAAGCATGGGCATTACACCGTCTAATTACCGCAATACTTCCAGAACACCTTTGTAGGACTATTGTTAGACAGCATTTACCCCACCCGCGGCGTATCGCTTCAGAGACATTTTCCTTTCTGCCCAGTGCGATCTCTGCGGGGCATTTTTTCATAGGGCATTCCAGGGGGATTTTCAATGATAAAAAAATCCATACGGCACAGGATTCCCCATGCCGTATGGATCTATTTCCCACTCCCCATAAACATCCCAATATCATCAATGATCTCTTTCAGACAATCTTCCAACACCACGTTCTGGTACCATTTTTCAATTCCGCACCGTTCCAGGTTTTCCAGCTTAAAATCTTCCTCATCCGCCAGGAATCTGCGGCACATTTCCCTGTACCGCGGCACCTTCTGCTGTTCTTCCCGCTCCAGGGCCCGCCTCAGTCTCAGCCCGTCTTCCACGTGAATGTAGAGGGGGACCAGTGCCTCCGCCCCGTAAAACAGGCGCATTTTTTCGTAGGACTCCAGAGTACCCATGACCAGGTAGAAACCATGTTCCAGATCGATCTGCCCGTCATCCACTGTAAAATAGTTCCATGGCCCATACACCGTATCATAGGTCCTGCACTCGATCAGAGTACCATTTTCCCGGCACTGCTCCAACCGACCGTCATCCACAAAGAAATATTCCACGCCATCTGTTTCCCCGTCCCGGATGGGGCGGGTGGTATACATACGCACGGTCTTAAGCTCCGGCATCCTGGCATGAAGCTGCTTGTATATGGTATCTTTTCCCGATGCGCTTTTTCCCATTACATAAAATATCTTTCCCATTTCATTCTCCGTCTTTATATTCAGTACTTTTACTGTCCCATATCAGTCTGTTGTTTTCACTGCCTTCAAATACGTCAGTTCCTGGTCCTCAGGCCCCTGCACCGGCAGCTTTTTATCCATATATTCCAATATGATATCCAATGCCCGCCTGCTGATCCATTCCCCCGGCGCCACAATGGGGATACCCGGCGGATAGATATAAATAAATTCCCCGGAAATGCATCCGGCACTGTCCTTCAGCTTTACGTCATGCAGTTCCCCGTCCATGGCATCTGCTATGGTCATGGCCGTGTCGCTCCGCATACTGTATACACTGCTGATCGTAGTGTCCCAGGATACCGGTTTCAACCGGCTGTCAATCTCACACAGGGCGTCCCCCAGCCGGCTGAGCCCCTGGTCATTGTCCATGACCGTGCTGATGGCTGTCACATAATCCGCACCGCACATCTCCATCTCCAGCCTGTACACCCTTCTCAGTATATCATCCAGCATGGCGCCTGTAAAACAGGGAAGGGAGTCGCTGCCCGGCCCGGCTCCTGACACGATGCCTGGTCCTCTCCCTTGGCCGCTCCCCGGTCCGTTATCCCCCCTGTTTATTCCGCTGTTTATTCCGCTCTTTTCCCAGCCGGTCGCATCCGCCAGCGAAGTCCCTCTGGTAGATAGTACGATCTTGGAACAGTCCAGGTCAAATATACCGCTGGTTCCCTTCAGGTCCAGACCCGCAAGGCGCAGGCATTTAAGGCCCGAAAGCCTCTGCCTCAGCGTTCCAAGCCTCTGGCTGTATGGTTCCAGGTCCATGTGCTCCATCTGATAGATACTGTTCTCAATACTGGCCATCAGCACATAGGAGGGACTGGTGGTCTGCACCATGTGAATATAGCGGTCGATCTTTTGTGCATTGGCATAGCAGCCTCCCTCCGGCCGGTTGTTCTTAATATGAAGCAGTGCGGTCTGGGTCAGGCTGGGCATGGTTTTGTGCACACTCTGGATCACCACATCCGCTCCCAGATCCAGGGCGGAACACGGGAACATTTCCCCATACCTGAAATGTGCGCCGTGGGCCTCGTCCACAATAAGCGGAAGCCCTGCCTGGTGGACCACCTGGGCAATTCCTCTGATATCCGACACCACGCCGTCATAGGTGGGTGAAACGATGAGAACCGCCTTGGTATCCATGTACCGCCTTAGCATCTGATCCACATCCTGGGGCGTAATCCCTCCCTGTATCCCCAATCCGGGAACCTCCTGTGGATAAACGTAGGACGCTTTCAGCTGGTTTAAAAAGATTCCATGATACACGGCCTTATGGCAGTTCCTGCTCACCAGGATCCGGCCGCCTCTTGGAACCGTTCCGCATATGGCCGACAGAATACCGCTGCTGCTGCCGTTTACAAGGTAATACGTCCTGTCCGCACCGTATACACCGGCCGCCCATTCCATGGATCGTTTCAGTATTCCTTCCGGATGGTGGAGATTATCAAATCCGTCAATCTCCGTTATATCCACTGTAAAGGGATCCGGGAATCCCATGCTTCCGGTCCGCTTATGGCCGGGCATGTGGAATGGGTACATATTGGTTTTCCCATACCTTACCAGGCGGTTGACCAGCAGGTCTTCCCTTTGCATTTCCCTTTGCGTTATCTTTTTCATTTCCATGCTTTTAACCTGCTTCTGGGTGCCAGACGGATCAGGCTGTCCGACATCTCTTTATGATTCCTGATGACCAGTGTCTTTTCAGGATAACATTCCTGTATCTCCCTGTACCTATTCTTATATTTCCGGCTTCTTCCATTCCTCAGGATCCACATGAGGAATGGAAGATCCATCTTTTCCTCACATCCGTCCGCAATGGAATCCCTCACCCTGCCCCGGTACATTACATAGCGGCGCATGGCCTGCCACAGACAGATCCTTCTGGGAAAATCCATGAACACGATCAGATTCGCCTCCTTCAGTCTCCGCTCCTGGCACAGACCGGAATAATTTCCGTCAATGATCCATCCGTTCTCCCCGTTCTCATCCAAAAAACCGGAGATGGTCCGCCTGGCATCCTCAGGATCGCGCTCCCTCCATCCGGGTTCAAAATTGATCCTGTCCAGATGCAGGACCGGGCACTGGTAGATCCGGCCCAGTTTCTTGGCCAGTGTGGACTTGCCGGAACCGCTGTATCCTATAACTGCAACCTTCATTCCCATACCTCCCTGTGTGACATGATCCGATCAAGCGTTTATTACCATATCATAGTATACATGAAAACCCATTGGATTCAAAGAGTTTTAATCAATAAACAGCGCCGTCCACTGACGTTACCCTTAATAAACAAGGGAACGCAGGTAAACGGCATAATAAATATGGGCGTCACTGCTCACAAGTACGGGGACCCTGTATTTCTTGCACAATGACAGCATGGCCAAAAATTCCGATGACGGTATTTCCAGCAAATCAGACCACAAGATCATGGAATATCTTCTCCGCAACAAAGAACAGCTGTCTTACGTCACCATAGAAGACCTGACAGAGGCGCTTCACATCAGCCCCTCAGCCACTGGACCATAGAGAATCAGAAGCGCCCATGGCCCTCCTGGATATCCTCATTTTAACCCTGATGCACCAGCAGACCGGAAGCGTTGACAGCAGCCGGTATCTGGAAAGCCTTCGGGCCAGGTATGCATCCCTTATAAAGCGTTAACGGTTCTGAAGGTTGAAAAAGGGAAAACCGTTTCTCTCCGGTTTTCCCCCTCGATCATTACTCCTGCACCTGCACCCACAGCTTTCTTGCCTTCAGCGCAGAGAAATTACAGGTTCTAAGCCCCATGGCTCCATTGTCAACATAATCATATATGCAGGCGTACCTGCGCAGGAGTTCATCCCTTTTTTCCAGGTCCTTAAGACCGGCCACCGCAGGCGCGGCATCCGATGACAGCGCGGCAAAGTATCCCAGACCTTCCTCCCCCTGGCACGCACCGTGCTCCACATTGTATCGTGCAATGACATAGTCTGGTTTTATCCATGCAAATCCCAGATAAAATACGCTTATGGCCACCAGGCAGAAACGGAACAGCGGGAATGCGCGGTTAAATATCAGCAGCACCACACCTGCCATCAGAACCACCAGCATGGCCAGAAACCACAGTACCAGCACCCGCAGAAACGTGAGATGGTACTGCTGTACATAAAGCATCATCCTGTATACTGCCGATGCGATCATCACGTAGGTACAAAGGCTGACCACCAGAAGTATGGCTTTTAGCAGGACATGTTCCCTGCAATATTTAATGCACATCAAAACCATGACCAGGTTTAGGACCGCCACAAACAAAAGCTGGAAAAATCCCTGTCTTGCATAGTCCGAATAGGTCATCCCCCAGGGCAGGCTCCCCCGCCCCATGAACAGATATACGATCTGAATGCCGCAGAATACCAGATAAACGGCTGCGATCATGGACATGAAGCTGATGGCAGCCACAGGGGAACAGCACTGCCTGTCAGCCGTATCATCGCTTATTTCCCCGGCCCACGCGCTGCATACCAGGCAGTACAGGGTAAGTGTCCATGCAACGGCCTGAAGCGTCACAGGAAACAGGGTGAACGGGTTTAAAAATTCCTCTATGACCGTATCCAGCATATTCTGGAATACCATATCCGCACTGGCAAGCAGAAGGCTGAGGATGATCATGGCAGGGACCGCCGCACACACGCCTGCCAGGAGCCTTAACACAGTCCTGTATTTCCTGCTTTTAATGGATCTGATAAAATGGATCAGATGGGTAAAGGGACAATATATCATACTCAGCGCCTGGGCCAGATAGATAAGGATGGATGTAACATATTTTCCCACATTCCATTTCCCGTCCTCATGGAACTGGTGGAGGATAAAGATACAGAACAGCAGCACCATGGCAAGACGGTTCATATGATACCCCACCACTACATTGGTGGTAAAACAGGTGGACA
>OBXC01000480.1_pt1 | contig 31490 bp, 33 predicted proteins | sample 1538111 | NCBI WGS metagenome assembly OBXC01 (sample SAMEA2580137, study PRJEB22360) | human gut metagenome | biome: human gut; feature: human-associated habitat; material: faeces | place: Denmark | collected 2008/2010
TAGTCAAATTTATTAAATATATAAAGAATAGAAAAGAGGGTTAAGTGCTGATATACATTAAATTAAGTAGCCAGCCATTATGGTTGGCCTTATTTTTTGCCTAATATCTTATCCATATTAGTATATGCTTTTAAGTTTTAGAATAAAGAAAGGCGTTATTAGTGCCCTGAAGTGTGGATTAAAGGAGAGTATAGTAAGAGCAATGTGAGGTCATTAGTAATGAAGGTTGCAAATTATAGCGGATAGAATTTACAAGTAATTATGATTAAGGTATACTGAGATTGACGACTAGATGTTTGATTAGTTGAAATTATTTATATACTCTACCGTTGGTTTACTTTGCTTTTAGCTTAGTTCTACTGATAGTTGGTTGTTTATTATATATCTGCCGATTTATTCTATAGTAGGAGGTGTTTAGTGATGCAAAAAATAAACAATGAACATTTTGGACAGTTCTTAAGTCAATTAAGAAAGGAAAAAGAATTGACACAAAAACAACTTGCAGAAAAGCTATATATTTCAGATAAAGCAGTTAGCAAGTGGGAAAGAGGATTGAGTTTACCAGACATATCATTACTTATGCCATTATCTAAAATATTCGATGTCACAATAACAGAATTGCTAAGTGGAAAAAGAATTGAGCCAAATACACAACTTACAGTGACGGAGGTAGAATCTTTAATGAATAGAACAATTATTTTATCTAAAGAAGAAAAAGAGGAACAAAATAAAGCTAAACGAAGTAGAAAAGTTCTTTTTTTATTTTGCATTTCATTTGTTATTTTAGAAGTGACTTTAATGATTTCGTTGGGTTATACAATAGATTCTCTTTTTGAGAATTTAGCTAATATGGAATTGCTTATGTTAATTTTTGGACTTTACTTCACATTTTTTACAAAAGAAACTTTGCCTGTTTACTACGATGAAAATAAAATAAACGTTTATCATGATGGAGTTTTTAGAATGAATGTTCCTGGAATTAGATTTAACAATAACAATTGGAAACACATACTCAAAGCTACACATACATCAATTATGTGTATTTTTATTTTATTTCCTTTGCTATATTTAGGAATCTCTTATATTTCTCCAATGCTATGGGAAAAGTTTCAGTTGTTTTTTACACTTGGTTCTGTATTTAGTATGTTCCTGACAATTTATATTGTTGGAAAGAAGTACGAATAACAGTATAAAGTAAGTGCTATAAGAAGTTAAAGTAAAAAATGAAGACTAATAAAATAGTTAATCTATATGCCAGCCTTCGGGTTGGTTTTATTTTTTTGCCATATAATATTACCCACATCCTTATAAATATTTTTCTAACCCCTATACCTATATACTTCCTACCCCTTAGAACTTTTCTTCTAGGGGGGTCTTTTTTATTTTCAAGGGGGTTCCATGAAAACAGGGAGGGGGATATAAGGATGTGAGGATAAATAATATATTTATAATAAAGCTTATAATATGTTTTATAGTATCGTTATTGTTAAAGAAAGAGAGGGGGGGATGAGGACAAAAAAATAAGCAACTAACTGGTTAGAGTTAATCACTTATAGTAAATAAGTCGCCTATTGAACAATTTAAAGCTCTACAGATTCTTTCAAGAGTATCAAATTTAATAGACTCAGTTTTATTATTAGATAATTTGTGTATAGTCGGATAGCTTGTCTGTGTTTCTTGAGCTAACCAGTACATTGATTTACCCTGTCGATCAAGTTCTTCGCTAATTCTATTTTTAATCATGTTAGCCCTCCTAATCTAGTATTTCAATTATATCATACATATATAATCTAAGTTATATAAAATTATATTTATATAATGTTGACTTTATATAAAATGAACGCTATAATGTTGACATAACAACTTGGACAAACTAGAAAGGAGTACAGCTATGCAAAATACCACATCTCAAACTATGGAAGGTCTTTGGATTGACCTTGATATTCTTAACGATACCAACCTATCCCTTCAAGAAAAATTCACTTTAGCAATTATCAGAGCACTTGATAAAAACAACGGTTGCTTTGCATCAAACAAGTATTTTGCAGAAATCCTTCATGTAACACCTAAACGAGCAAGTGATATTATTCAATCACTCATTACCAAGAATTACATAACCTCAACCCTTGAGGACAACTATAAACGAACAATTCGTGTGGTTAAGAATACATTACCACAGGAAGAAAATATTGAAGAGGAGGCACCTCAAGAACAACAAGAACTATCAACCACACCAACCAAAAAGAAGCCACTCATATGGAAAGGCTTCGACCTTAATAAGATGGCTGAGGATGCAATCGAAAGGCTTAAAAGAAGATTCCCTGAGCTAGAAGCTTTCCTAAAGGGGGAGCCTATAGATCAGGATCAGCCAACTCGCTTTAGAACGAATGAAGAACTGGCAAGCACCTATAGGGAAGTACCAACTGAATGGTGTGGCGTAAGTCAACTACAATTTACATAGAGGTAAGCAACATGGAACGATTAAGTATAGCTATACCTAGTGATGTGAAAAAGCAACTAGGACTTATGGCAAAGGCTAATTTTAGAAACCTAAATGGTGAGATTAATAAGGCCTTAGATGATTATATAAGGAAGAATGGTACAAGTGTGGTAGAAGATGCACCAAATTGGTGGGAGTGTGAATCAAAAGGGCAAGAATGTCAACCACATCAACACCTAATTGAACCAATCAAGCACCAGCAAGAACCAATAGTACACCAAAATGAATCGATTATAACCACACTACACAATACTGATGAAATAGAAGAATTTTAACCAATAGGGAGCATGATAACATGGCAAACAATGTGAAAAATTTAGGACTTGATATGGAAAACAGCACCATTTGTGTGGCTGGCATAAATGATAAAGGTGAGATAATAAAAGCCTATACTAATAGCGTATACTCAATGGATACGACTCTTATAAGTAGAGATATTATAGAATGTAAGGGAGTTAAGTTAGCATTAGGAGTAGGGCAGACTACCCTTAGTAATGTGGATAAGACCAATAGGGAATACATAGAGCATCAAATATTATGGGCAGTAAATAAGCTATATGGGAGTGGAGCTCATTATATTAACTTAGGTGTGGGCTTACCAATTAGTATTTATAAGGCTAAAAAGGAAGAGTTTGCAGAGAAGCTTAAGGGTTTTGGCACGATTGAAGGTGTGGTTAATGGTAAAGAAATATATGTTAACTTAGTAAATGTTAAAGTACAAGCAGAAGGCTATGCAGCGCTAAGAGTTCTTACAAATTATATAGACAAAGATAATACTACACTTATTATAGATATAGGTATGAAAACCACAGATGTTATCCTAGTAGAATGGAATGGAAAGCAGTTTGTGATTAGCAACTATGGGACAACCAATATAGCTCTATATAATATGTACAAGGTACTTCAGGATCAGATTGCTAATGAAGGTGTAGAAGTAACAATCGAACAGATAGATAAGAAGTTTCAAAGCAATAAACCTGTGATTAGAACGGAAAAAGGGGAGTTTAATCTAAACGAACATCTAATTGACACACTTCCAGTTTGTCGTGACATGATGAAAGATATAGAGAATAAGTTTGGTAAGACTATCTTGCACGACAAGATTTTTGTTGGTGGAGGCTCAGAGAAGTTCTTGACGGCTGTCGGGGGGAAAGGTTAGGAATAATATAGAGGTGCCACAGGAGTTGAGATGGTATGGGAATGCTGTGGGGTACTTGATGGATTTATAAATAGGGTAGAAGTAATGAGAGCATCTAATTCTAGGGATAGGTTTAGGTGTTTTTATTTTAAATAATGTTGCAGTGGCTGGGAATTTGAAATGATATAGTAATTCTGGAGGGATGCGAGATGAGTGTGCTAATTAAATAAGGATATACATATAAGGACACCTAGTCTTTGAAAAAATAGGTGTTTATAAAGTAGAAAATAATTGTTGAAATATATTTTAAATTATTTATAATTAAAAATAAAACAAACCAAGGGGAGAATTATAATGCAATATATTATAGAAATAAACCAAGATGAACTTATAGAAATCATATATAAGTATACAGACAAGGAACTTAAAAGCTATGAAATTATAGATAGCTCTAGAGGAAAAGATGATATAAGGAATATCTATTGCTTGACATTTAAAGATGATAGTAAGCTAGTAATGAAAATAACAAACAATTTTTTTACTACACCTGAAAAGATAACAGGATGGGGTAGGTTATGCAATACGTATAATAGTCTAGGAATATATTGTCCTAAAATTATTTCAACAAAAGAGAGTACATACTACATAGAAGGAGTTAGTGCTACAGGAGTAAACTACATTTTGTATGTAGAGGAATATAAAAAATATAAAACAATTTGTGAGTATATTGAAGATGAGTGTAAAGGAAACATAGAGAAAGAAAAAACACTAGAGTTACACTTTAAAGAGCCTGTATTTTGGAATAAGGTATTAGAAACAATAGGAATAGTTGCTAAACAAGAACAGGATTTAGTATCTTGGAGGTTAATAAATTGTCTGTATGACACATTTAGTGAAGAAGATGGTGTGGATGAAAATTATAGACACGCACAAATATTTTGTGACTTTATGAGAGGTTTAAATATAAGTGATAAAAATTTAGTAAGTGAGATTTGGAAAATATATGTTGAAAAAAGAATTAAATTCGAAAATAAATACAGAAGTCTTCCACAAGCAGTATTTCAAGGAGATTTAAATGAATCTAATATATTGATTGATGAAAATTTAAGGTTTATAGGTTTAATAGACTTTAATCTTTCAGGAACAGAGGTAGTACTTAATCAAGCTCTATATGAGTGCCTCTATATGCTTAACAAAAATGAGTTAAATAAATTAAATGATAAAACATTTAAAAAAACATGTGACAATATTCTTATGAATAGATTAGACAGTATAAAAAAATATTATAATTTTAATTTAGAGGAACAGGAATCTTTTATTAATCTTTATAACATAGTGGCACCTTTTTATCCTCCTAATATATGTTTATTTATAAATGCTATAAAAGAAGGGAATATCCAATATGTAGAACCTATTATTAAGTGGGTATATTATCAATTAACGAGAGAAGACTTGACAATATAAGGAATAAGCTTGATATACATCTAATCTTAGAAGTAGGATTGGGTGTTTTTTTGATTAAATTAGACTCATGTGAAAGAATGATTTAAAATAAATATATTGTAAAAATTTAGTTTACTTAAAGGAGAAAAATATGCCGGGGAATTTATATCTCTATATAGGTGAAAAAGACAAAGTTTATAAAGTATCGTACAAAAAAGACGGAAAATATAATTCTATAACTGAAATTGCTAATGAAAAAGTTTTACTAATTGCTATAAACTACAGTACAGCTAATAGAAAGCCATTAAATGCACAGCACATAAGCTTTGATGAAATACAATTAAATGATACAGGAGGCTTTGAATATACTAGTGAAGAAATTGAAAGACGTTTATATAATTTTAATAATTATGGATTCATGAATGCAGAAATGCTTTCCAAGCAAGATATAATTTCATTACCAAAATCGATTATCATTCCACAAAATAGACAAAAACAATTACTATATAAATATATAGAACAAAAATATCCACAACTTATGAAAAGTCTTCCTTTTTTAGTTGAACAACATATTAGGGAATGTAAGCAGGTTGATTTAGAACATAAACTCTTAGTAAAACAAGCAATGAAACTAAAAAATAATCAATAAAATATAAATTTTGATATGTTAGGGAGAACTATATTCCCCAATCATTTGAACAGCTCCATGAGCTAAGTCACTAGAATTTAATCAAGCCTATGCAAATTCAAGAAATCGATTGCAGAAGACACTTTATGCTTTTAGGGACAGTTAACCACACTGCCCCTTTTTTAGCTAAATCTATATTATTTTTAACATTACCATAGAACTTTCCATCCCAGAAATAGGCTCTAGAACCGAAAAAATAGATACAGATGCAACAATAAGAATAATAGCAACTAATATCTCTATAGAAATTAAAAATCTCCTAGTACGCCTTGCGTCTCTTTCAGTAAATCGTTTAATAGTACAAAAAGGGCTAAAAGATAGGAATAATAGGGTTTCAAAAGCAGACCATATATTATGGATGTGCAGAACCAATTGTGATTTTTCCCCATGATCTACCCTAACCAGTTTGACCTTACTTTTACCAAAGTCCTCAACAGAATGTAATCTAATTATAAAGAAGCTTGATATAAGAGCCATAGCAAGCATTCCTAAAACAAATGTAGAGGCACTATTCATAAATTCTTCAACCCTAACAGCTTTTTCATATCCAAGCCATGCTACTATCCAATATTCGTAAGCATCTATCAGTTTATGAAACATTATTTCAATCACTATCCTTATTGTAGTATTTTTTTGCAATTACTTTAAACTCTTCAAGCATTTCTTTTCTATCCTCATCAGTAATACCCTTTTTACTTGTTAATTCAGTAAATAAATTTCTTAATTCAGGCATTTGCATAATCATATTAACCTCATCATCAGGCAATTTCTCGTATAACCCAAAGAGTTCTTTTTGTTCCACACTATATAATTCAGCAAGTCTAATCAATACAGCATCAGATGGTGGCCTGACACCTCTCTCAATCTGACTAATGTATCCCCCTGAAACACCTATAGCACGACCAACCTTAAAAATAGATAGGCCTGTCCCTTTACGTATTTCTTGAAGTTTAGCACCAGCAATTTCTCTTAGTTCCTGCTTATCCAAGTCTGCACCTCCCTTAAGAGTTAGTGTTGACATATTTTTCCTTCAATATACAGATACCATTTATTTCATACAGCAATTGCAACTGTCATATGTTATAGTCTTTTATACAAAGCAAATACATTACGTTTTATCCACACTAATTTATTGGGAGGGATTTTATGTATAAAGGGTATAAAATAAGTAAACGCTTAGAAAGATATATTAGTTATGCAGAAACGAAATATCAAAAGCTCAATGTATATTACAATGCTGACTTATGGGAAATACTAGAATCCTATGATTTAATCAATGAGCAACCTGATTGTATGAAGTGGTATGTTTATGACAAAATTAAGGGAGAAGGGGAACATGAGGATGCTTATAAGGTGACAAAAAGTGTGAATGGGTGTACTTATGTGAGAGAACTATTTGAAAAGTAAGTATAAAATAGACATATATAAGGAAGATACTTGTAATAATTACGCAATTTTGATATAATCCTCTAAACCTATAAATACTTTTATGAAAACCAATAAACATTTATAGGTCTAGCCAATAAACAAATTGTATATAGAATATTCTTTAAAATATATAACCTAGTAATAGCAACGCTTACAGCCCATTTCAACTCTTTGGTTATACTGTAAACAATGGTAAGGGAAAGCCTACTAATAGCGAGTTCATTGCACTTATCGCTGATAGATTAAGACTTGAGATGCAAGTAAGTTAAAGTATTGGGAATGCTAGATTTATGAGCAATAGTGACACCAACTAACATTTTAAAGTATGATCTATAAACTCTTTTGAAGCATTGATTGTGGAATTTTCTAGAGTAAAACCTATAAATTTCTTTAAATAAAAACTATAAATCCTTCTAATTGATTGGTTGAATGGTATACCATATATTAGGAGGATTTTTGTATGTTTGATAACTGCTTTAATAGGATTGGAAGAGACAATAAGAATAAAATATAAGTATTTTATTGAAGAGTATAATAAGATTAAATTGGTTGATATTAATATATATTACGACCCTATAATTAGAATTGATAATTTACCTAAAGATAACATAAAAATAGGTAGAAAAATACATTTTCATCCGATATACTGAATAAGAAAAGATATGTAAAGGAAAGATTTGAATGAAAAAGTTTAGCAAAAAAAATACTTTAATAATCCTGATGGCTGGAATAGCAAGCACTTTGGTAGGGTGTAGTATGAATCAGCAAAATGTTACACCACAAATACAAGAAGAGAGTAAAAAAGAGTATTTTCAACCAGTCAGCTTTACTTATTCAGGAGCGGGAGGTACTTATGATATAGTAGCCAACTCCCCAAGAAAAAGAGCTGTTACGTTATCACAATTTATGACAGAGATGTTATTAGCATTAGGGCTAGAAGACCAAATAGTAGCAACTGCTCTACTAGATAATCCTATATTACCTGAATTTGAAGAAGCCTATAGTCAAATTCCTGTACTTGAAGTTGGCGAAGGACATGCTATCTCTAAGGAAGCTTTTATTGCAAGTAATCCAGACTTTGTAAGTGGATGGGACTCATCTATTAGCGAACAAACAACAGGTTTACCTGATGAACTCATTGCAAAAGATATTGTTCCTTTTATGGCTAAATCCTATGAGGGGGATGCTACTGTCGAAACAGTATATGAAGACTTTGAGCTTTTAGGTAAATTGTTTAATGTACAAGATCGTGCAGAAGAAGTCATACAGCAAATGAAAAAGGATATAAAAAGCGTGACGGATAGGGTCGGTTCTATTAAAGAAGAAGAGCGTGTCAAAGTGATGGTTTATGATTCAGGACAAAATGATGCTATGGTAGTTGGTACGGGACTTGCAAACAACTTAATAGAACTTGCAGGGGGCAGTAATGTATTTGCCAATGATGTTAATAGACCTTACGTTAATGTTTCTTGGGAAAGTGTAGTAGCTAGAAATCCAGAAGTTATATTGATAACAGAGTTCATGGCAGGAGATAGCGCAGATAGCAAAATAAGTTTTTTAAAAAAACATCCAGCATTAAAGGATGTAGAGGCTATTAAAAATAATAGATTATACGTTGTTAGATTAGCAGACTTATCACCTGGAATTAGAAATCCTATGTTGATTGAACAAATGTATCACGATTTTTATGAAGCGCCTAATATTGAAGAAAGTAAGGCAGAATAATGATAAAAAATAAAATAAGACATTGGACAAAGAGGAATTTTTTGTTGGGGGTGAGTGTATTAATCGTACTCTTAATCCTTTCAATAGTAATAGCGGTGGCTATAGGAAGCACCTATATTGCTCCTAGAGAAGTTTATAAGGCAATCATTTATAAACTGACTAATGGATTAATGTATAAAGATACAAGTGATGCAATGGTTATGGCAATTATATGGGAAATACGCTTACCAAGAGTCTTATTAGGAGCGCTTTGTGGTGCAGGACTAGCCCTATGTGGGATCTTGATGCAGTGTGTCACTAAAAATCCAATAGCTGAACCTTATGTATTAGGACTTTCTTCGGGAGCATCTTGTGGTGCTGTTGCAGTCATTGTTTTAGGGAGTATGTCGTCTGTAGGTATAACAAGCATTACAATAGGAGCATTTTTAGGTGCTATTTTAACGGGTATACTTGTTTTTGCTATAGGGACTCAACTAGGAAGAACATCTTCTACAACACGTCTTGTCTTATCGGGAATGGCTATCTCTACTATTTTTTCTGCACTTACCAATTTGCTCATTTATGCATCCCCAAATACCAATCAAGCTAAAACAGCACTTTTTTGGACAGTGGGCAGTTTAGGTGGTGCAAAGTGGGAGATTTTATTATTTCCATTTATAATATTTTGTATAGTTATGATCATTACATTTTTCCTTTCTAAGTCACTGGATATTTTGTTAGTAGGCGATACGAGTGCTATTATACTTGGGATTAACGTTAAATGGATTAAGGTATTGCTTCTACTATTAACAACACTATTAACATCTGCATTGATTGCTGTTACAGGATCAATAGGCTTTATAGGACTTGTAGTCCCTCACATATGTAGGACTTTAGTTGGAAGTGATCATAAAAAACTTATTTTATTGTCATCATTAATAGGAGCAATATTCTTAATAGGATCAGATGTTATGGCTAGAGTCTTGTTCCCACCGCTAGAACTACCCATAGGCATTATTACAGCTTTGGTAGGAGGGCCTTTTTTCTTATATCTTATTTCCAAAAAAAATTATTCATTTGGAGGAAATGAGACATGTTAAAACTTCAAATTAACAATCTAAAATTTAGTATTGATAATGAAGAAATACTTAAAGATATTTCTTTTGATATAAAAAACGGAGCATTTGTAGGTATTATAGGACCTAATGGATCTGGTAAATCTACATTACTCAAAAATATATACAGAGTGTATAAACCATCTAGTGGCAAGATTATATTAGATGAGAGGGTATTAAGTAAACTAAAAGAGAAAGAATGTGCACAAAAAATAGCAGTCTTAGCACAAGAGAGCAACACATACTTTGACTTTACAGTAGAACAAATTGTAAAAATGGGGAGGTATCCCTATAAATCAATTTTTGAAGACTATTCTAAAGAGGATCTGCAAATAGTCAGACAAACGTTACAAAAGGTAGGATTAGAAAATGATATGAATCGGACATTCTCCAAGCTATCCGGAGGGGAAAAACAGCGTGCTTTAATTGCACGTGCTTTAGTCCAAAATGCTGATTTTTTAATACTAGATGAACCGACCAATCACTTGGATATAGGGTATCAGATTCAACTTATGGATTTAGTAAAAAACCTTAAAATGACCACTTTAGCTGCCATACATGATATTAACTTAGCAGCAATGTATTGCGATTATCTTATTGTGATACACAAAGGAAAAATCATTAAAGTGGGTTCTCCAGAAGAGGTGATTACGGTAGCATTATTAAAAGAAATATTTGGGGTAAATGCCTATGTAGGTATAAATCCAATTAATAAGAAGATACAAGTGTCTTTTATGTCAAATATTGGATAAATTTAAAGTAAAAATACTTGTTAAGTTTTAGATTGTATACTAAACTATTTAATAGATTATTTAATGATATAACTCAAATATATAGGAGTGAAAAAATGAGATTATCACCAAGAGACAAAGAAAAATTACTCATTGTAGTTGCTGCAGAAGTAGCAAGAAGAAGAAAAGCTAAAGGAATTAAATTAAACTATCCAGAAGCTGTTGCATTAATTACTGATGAAATTATGGAAGGTGCAAGAGAAGGCAAAAGTGTTACAATGCTCATGAACGAGGGTAGACAAATCCTTACACAAGATGATGTCATGGATGGCATTAAAGAATTAATAGATGAAGTACAAGTAGAAGCAACTTTTCCAGATGGTACAAAGCTTGTAACGATACACAACCCAATTGCATAAGGAGAAATACACATGATACCAGGAGAATATATTTTACGTAAAGAACCTATTATATGTAATAAAGATAAAGAAAGTACAAATATAATTGTTGTGAATCGTGGTGATAGACCCATTCAAGTAGGTTCACATTTTCATTTTTATGAAGTGAATCAAGCACTTGAATTTGATAGACAGCAGGCTTATGGTAAAAGACTTGATATTCCAGCAGGAACAGCAGTAAGATTTGAGCCAGGGAATGAAAAGCAAGTCTCTTTAATTGACTTAGCAGGAAAAAGAGAAGTTTATGGATTAAACAATCAAATTGATGGGTCATTAACCAAGGAGGATAAATAAAGTGAGTTTTGAAATAGGAAGAAGACAATATGCCGATATGTTTGGGCCTACAACTGGGGATAGTATACGACTTGCGGATACAGAACTATTTATCCAAATAGAAGATGATAAGACTATCTATGGCGAAGAGATGAAATTTGGTGGTGGTAAATCTGTTCGTGATGGAATGGGGCAAAATTCATTAGAAACAAGAGAAAATCCATTAGTAATGGACCTTGTTATTGTTAATGCAATTATCCTAGATTATACAGGTATTTATAAAGCAGATATAGGTATCCGTGATGGTAAAATTGCAGGGATTGGTAAGTCAGGTAATCCACTCATTATGGATGGTGTCGATTTTATTATTGGTGTTGGAACAGAAATCATAGCAGGTGAAGGATTAATTGTCACTGCAGGTGGTATTGATACACATGTTCACTTTATCAATCCAAAACAATGTGAAGAAGCACTTGTATCCGGTATAACAACTATGATTGGTGGTGGTACTGGGCTTGCAGAAGGAAGTAAAGCAACCACATGTACGCCAGGGACATGGCATATTCATCGTATGCTTCAAGCTGTAGAGGATATTCCTATGAATATTGGACTTCTTGGAAAAGGCAGTGGTGCAGCAAAGGCACCAAATGAAGAACAGATTAAAGCTGGTGCCGTAGGGCTTAAAATCCATGAAGACTGGGGAGCAACACGTTCAGCAATTGATTATTCTTTACAAGTTGCAGATGAAATGGATATCCAAGTTGCCATCCATACAGATACACTTAATGAATTTGGATTTGTAGAAGATACTATTGATGCGATCCAAGGTAGAGTCATTCATACATTCCATACAGAAGGTGCAGGGGGTGGACATGCACCAGATATTATAAAAATGGCCTCACAAATGAATGTTCTTCCAGCCTCTACAAACCCAACAAAACCTTATACAGTAAATACTATTGAAGAACATTTAGATATGCTTATGGTATGTCATCACTTAAGTCCAAATGTACCAGAAGACGTTGCTTTTGCAGATTCTAGAATTAGAAAAGAAACAATAGCAGCAGAAGATATTTTACAAGACTTAGGTGTATTTAGCATGATGAGCTCAGACTCACAAGCTATGGGCCGTGTAGGTGAAGTTATTACAAGAACATGGCAAACAGCACATAAGATGAAGATTCAAAGAGGATGCCTTGAGGGGGATCATGAATATGGAGATAATAATAGAGTAAAACGTTATATAGCCAAGTATACTATTAATCCTGCTATTGCTCATGGGATTAGTGATTATGTAGGTTCCATTGAAGTAGGTAAAATCGCAGACCTTGTGATTTGGCACCCAGCCTTCTTTGGTGTAAAAGCTAATATGATTCTTAAGAGTGGTATGGTAGCGAATGGTTGGGTAGGGGATGTCAATGCTTCTATTCCAACACCACAGCCACAACAGTATACAGAAATGTTTGCATCTTATGGGAAAGCTAAGAAAGCATGTAATATTACTTTCGTATCTCAAGCAGCTTATGAGGATGGTATTAAAGAAAAACTTGGCTTAGAGAAAGTTGTTCTTCCAGTAAAAGGCATTCGTAATGTAACGAAGAAAGATATGAAATTAAATGATGCAACACCAGAACTTACAGTTGATCCACAAACTTATGAAGTAAAAGTTAATGGTGAATTGATAACTTGCGAGCCAGTAGATGAAGTACCAATGGCTCAAAGGTACTTCTTATTCTAAAGAGATAAACAATACGCTAGATAAAGGAGCACATTATGATTATAGAGAAAGTAATTGGTAATATAGAAGATAAACAAGATATTCAAGCATTTCATATAGAAAAAGTTATTTTAGAGAGTGATGGATTACTTAAGAGAATTCAACGTGTGAAAACGGACCATGGTACAGAGCTTGGGATTAGCTTATCTCCTAATAGTGTATTAAGAGATGGTGATATTTTACACGAGGATGGTAACAATCTTATCGTCATTAGTGTTAAAGCTGATGATGTGTTAGTGATTCGCCCAGTTGATATGATGCAAATGGGGATTGTTGCACATATGTTAGGTAATAGACATTTACCTGCTCAATTTGAAGAAGATAGTATGATTGTGCAATATGATTATTTAATAGAACGACTTCTTAAAGAAGAAAACTTAAGCTATACAAGAGAAAATAAAAAATTAAAACAGGCATTTAGACATGTTGACCACATCCACTAATAGGCAACTTCTTCAACTTTTGCAAATTTGTGATTCAAATTTTCCAATTGGTGCTTTTAGTCATTCTTATGGTATGGAAACTTATCTAAGAGATGAGTGGATCACAAATCGAGAAAGTTTTGAGGAGTATATTAAAGCCTTCTTAAAAGGTCAGTTTATATATTCAGATGGTTTAGCTATACGACTTGTCTATGAGGCACTTAGTACCCAGAACTTAGAGAAGTTATGGGAAATAGATCAATTAATTACAGTGCAAACTATGGCAAGAGAAACAAGGGAAGGTACAAAAAGAGTTGGACGACAAATGTTACAGCTGATTTTGGATCTTTATGATAATCCCATTTTAGAAATTTATCAAAAACGTATTGCACAAGCAGTATCTTATGGTCATCCAGCACTTGTTTTTGCAATTGCTGTACATACCATGGGTATTAGTGAAAAAGATGCTATCCTAAGTTATAGCTTTAGTACTGTCTCGAGTTTAGTGCAAAATGGCGTACGTGCTATTCCATTGGGACAAAGAGACGGGCAGATCATTTTAAGAGATATAAGTGAATTTTTAATAGAACTGTATGAAGCAATTAAAAACTTGGAAGAAGAAGATTTTGGAATGACTATACCAGGTCTTGAAATTGCGCAAATGAGACATGAGACATTACACTTTAGACTTTTTATGTCATAATCAGTAAGGAGGAATAGGATGAGACCAATCGTAATCGGGGTCGGAGGACCAGTTGGAGCAGGAAAAACTTTATTAATCGAAAGACTTAGCCGAATGATGTATCCAAAGTATAGTTTAGGTGTCATTACAAATGATATTTATACACTAGAAGATGCTAACTTTTTAATTAAAAACTCCATATTACCTGAAGATCGTGTAATAGGGGTAGAGACAGGTGGATGTCCACATACTGCTATTCGTGAGGATGCCTCTATGAATTTTGCAGCTATTGATGAGATGAAAAAAACTCACCAAGATCTAGATATTATTTTCTTAGAAAGTGGTGGCGATAATCTAGCAGCGACATTTAGTCCAGATCTTGTTGATTTTTCAATTTATATTATTGACGTTGCACAAGGTGAGAAGATTCCTAGAAAGGGTGGACAAGGGATGATAAAAAGTGATCTTTTTATCATTAACAAAACAGATTTAGCACCTTATGTAGGAGCTAACCTAGAAGTCATGAAACAAGATACCATTACATTTAGAGGACAAAAAGAATTTATTTTTACGAATCTAAAGACAGATGAAGGTGTTAACCAAGTGATTGAATGGATTCAAAAGAATTGTTTATTAGAAGGTCTGAATTAAGAATGAAAGAAGGATTAACAGGCTATTTAGAACTTGGTATGCAAAGCAAAAAGGGTTCTTATAGTGCCAAGACGCTTCTGCAAAAGGGTGCTTCTCGTATATCACCAGCAATGTATTTAGATACCAGCGATATTCCTTGTTATTTTATGTTAAGTTTAGGAGGAGGATTTGTAGCAGGCGATGTATACGAAAATAAGTTTACACTTGAAAAGGACGCAAAAGTCATCTTAACAACACAATCCCCTAATAAAATTTTTAAAAGTCCTAATCAAATACCAGCTATCCAAAAGACTTTTATTCATTTAGAAGAAGGTAGCCAGTTAGAGTATATTTCTGATAGTCTTATAGCTTATGAAGATGCTTATTATGTACAAGATACAAGAATTGATATGGCAGAAAGTGCAAGTCTTGTGTATATCGATGGCATTACTTCAGGATGGGCGCCTACAGGTGAAAAATTTAAGTATGAAGAAGTCAAGTTAAAAACGCATATTTATATGAATGGTCAGCCCATTGTACTTGATTACCTAAAACTTACTCCTAAAAGTTCTACAATGCAGGCATTAGGAATGTTAGAGGAATATACACAGTTTGGAACTATGATGGTTATTGATTCTAGAATAACAGATAGTATGATAAAAGAAATGAGAATGTACATTGAGCAATTAGGTAAACCCGTAAGATACGGACTTTCAACACCACAATGTAATGGCTTTGTACTTCGTGTATTAGGTAACTTAACACAAGATATTGAAAAAGTAATAGAACGATGCCATGATTATATTCGAGAGCAACTCTATGATATTGAACCATTAAGATTAAGAAAATATTAATTAAGGAACATACAAAATAAAAGTACCTATTAAAAGAGTAATTGAATCTTATTAATAGGTACTTTTTACTTATCCTATCTAATCGTTTAATAATATAATATTAAAGAGCGATACCATTAAGAGAGTTTTTTGGGTCTATATGGAAAGTAGGTACTTAAATTTCGAGTTTAATCCTAACATAGGTTAATTTCTTATTTGCTCAATAATGGTAAAATAAAGTTAATCATTTAACAAGCGAAGGAGAAATGGATATGTCAGTTACTTTTAAAAAATTTGATCATATTATTACAGAGCAATATGCGTTAGAACAAGCTTTTCTAACAGAATATAAAAATGGAAACCATACATTGAGTACACCATTTATTAAGCTTAATCCATATGGTATTGCACCTTTAACAGCACTTATTTTATTTAAAACAGAACAAGCTTTAGGGGTAAATGTACTTGTGAAAGGGAAAGAAAAAGCAGGAGATATAACTGCTACTTTTGAAAAAAATACAGAACATGTATTACCTATTTACGGCTTATATGCAGATTATAACAATGAAGTTGTGATTACTTTAGAAAATGGTGAAAGTTATACTGTTTACATTCAGACAGAAGCAGCACCAGAAAAAGTACTTCTACCAACTTACTTAGAAACAACACCAGGTTACTTAGGTGAAAATGTTATTTTTGTTAGCCCAACTTCTAAAGCAATGACAGCAGCTTATGACTATAAAGGGGAAGTACGCTGGTATGGAACATTAAACTTTGCCTTTGACTTAAAACGTATAAAAAATGGGCGTATCCTTCTTGGAACAAATCGCCTTGTAGCACCACCTTATCATACAACTGGTCTTTATGAAATGGGCATGATTGGTAAAATTTATAAAGAATACCGTCTTCCAAGTGGTTATCACCATGATGAATTTGAAATGGAAGATGGCAATCTTTTAGTTCTTACACAAGATCTTCCAACAGGCACAGTAGAAGATATGTGTGTTCTTATTGATAGAGAAACAGGTAAGATCTTAAAATCTTGGGACTATAAAAAAGTATTACCTCAAAATGTAGCCGGTTCAGGAAGCCAAGATGCACATGACTGGTTCCATAATAATGCAGTATGGTATGATAAAAAGACAAATTCCCTTACATTATCAGGTAGACACCAAGATGCTGTCATTAACTTAGACTATGAAACAGGTGATTTAAACTGGATTATTGGTGATCCAGAAGGATGGCCAGCTGAAATGGTAGAAAAATATTTCTTCACACCAGTAGGAGATGAATTTGACTGGCAATATGAACAACATGCTTGTGTTGTCCTTCCAGATGGCGATATTATGGTATTTGATAATGGTCACTTCCGTGCTAAATCAAAAGAAAACTATGTACCAGCAGATAAGAACTTCTCTCGTGGGGTAAGATTCCGTATTAATACAGAAGATATGACTATTAGACAAGTATGGCAATTTGGTAAAGAAAGAGGAAAAGACTTCTTCTCAACTTATATTTCTAACGTAGAATACTATGGTGAAGGCCATTACATGGTACATTCAGGTGGAGCAGGTACTTTAAGAGGGGAAACATGTAACGTACCTCCTGTTATGCATGAAGGTAAAGAAGAAGGCTTAGTGATGAATTCAATCACTATTGAAATTAAAGACGATGTGATTATGCATGAAATGCACTTACCAGGCAACTTCTACCGTGCAGAAAAACTTTCACTTTACTGTGAGGAAGATGTTTTAACATTTGGCAAAGGTGAGCTTCTTGGTTCATTAGGTGTTACAGAAGAAATGATGACAGAAGTACCAGCAGAAAACGGTGGTATGGTACCAGATACTTATAAAGTAAGAATTGGTGAAGAAGAAGACCGCATCATCTTAAAAGCAAGTTTTGAAAAAGGTCAACTTGTTATGATTATGCTTGAAGGTGAAGAAACTACACATCGTTATTTTGTACCAACAACAAAAAGACCATTCCTTGCAATGTGTGTAGGAACATTCCAGGAAACAGATGAAAGAGCTGTAGAGCATCCAATTAGTAAAGAAGGTCTTAAAGGTGACTTTAAAGTGACACTTCTTATTGATGATCAAAAGTATGAAACGGGTGTTAGTGTAACTTGTTAAGAAAAAGTAAAAGAGGCTATGCAAAGCATAATTTGCACAGCCTTTTTTCGTTGTAGTGAATAGTTTTATAAAAAAGGAGCTACACCTTAAAGAGAATGCTGTCAAAACATTGATAAATAGCATGAACGATAGTATAATGTTTACTTAAAAAGAGGAGGTTGAAAATGGAGATTAATAAAGACCAATTTAAGAAAATATTTTTAACTGCGGCAGCTATTATTTTATTTTACTGGGCGCTGCAAAATCATATAGAAGTAGCAGATTGGTTTAATCAAATCTTAGGACTTTTTGCACCTATTCTGCTAGGGCTTGCTATAGCCTTTATTATTAATATTCCTATGGCTGCTATAGAAAATAGACTTTTAAAAGCTGTACCTAATAGATTCAATAAGTTTAAGCGTCCTGTAAGCTTGGTTCTGGCTATGCTTCTTATGGTAGCAGTTGTAGTACTTGTTATGGTTATTATTATTCCAGAACTTGTACGTACTTTCTTGATTATTAAAGAAAGTATTCCAGGTTTTGTAACACAGGTACAAGATTTCTTAAATGATATCATTCAGTACTTCCCAGAGCTTCAAAGTGAAATGACCATTACGATTGACTGGGCAGAATGGGGCAAGAAACTTTTTGAATGGATTCAACGTGGTGCAACAGTTCTTGCAGGTTCTACTTTTAGTGTGATTTCAGCAACTTTTAGTGGGGTATTTACTTTTGTGCTAGGTCTTGTTTTAGCTATTTATGTATTACTTCAAAAAGAGAAGCTAGGCATGCAAGCTAAAAAAGTGATGTATGCTTATATTAAAGAGGATAGGGTAGAACATTTATTACGTGTACTCCATATAGCAAGTAGAGCATTTAGTAACTTTTTTACAGGGCAGTGCTTAGAGGCTATGATTTTAGGCGGAATGTTCTTTGTAACGATGTCTCTCTTTAATCTTCCTTATGAACTGATGATTTCAGTGACTATTGGGTTTACAGCACTTATTCCTATTTTTGGTGCTTTTTTAGGATGCTTTATAGGAGCCTTTTTAATCGTTGTAACCAATCCGGTTCAAGTTATTTGGTTTCTTATTTTATTCTTTGTGCTTCAGCAGTTAGAAGGTAACTTGATTTATCCTCGTGTTGTAGGAAGTTCAGTAGGCCTTCCAGGTATTTGGGTACTCATTGCTGTAACATTAGGTGGTAGTATGTTTGGTGTATTGGGTATGCTCATGATGGTACCGATGTGTTCAGTAGTCTATACTTTATTAGGTGAAAGCGTCAACAAGCGTATAAAGGATAGGAAAATTAGTAAGCATAAAATAACTAAAAAGTTTAACGTATAAAATACTGAAGCAAAGGTTAAGTTGAAACGATTAATAGATTGAAAAGCTTGTTCTAATGATTTATCACAGAGAAGAAGATAGCCTTGTGGTGAGCGTATCAGTGACTTTTGAATTTAAAGAGCTTATTATTGATAAAAAACTATAAAAGAAGTGATAGTTTACTATCACTTCTTTTAAATTGCGCTTTAATTATAGACAACCTATAATAAAAAAGAAGAAATAGATAGAAAAGGTGAAGAAAATGATTTATACAATAACACTCAATCCTTCATTAGATTATGTTGTGAGGGTCAATGATTTTCAAGTTGGTGGGATGAACCGATGTAGTGAAGAGCAGATTTATGTAGGAGGGAAGGGAATTAATGTTTCTCTGATTTTACATCAGCTTGGTATAGAAAATGAAGCATTAGGTTTTGTAGCAGGGTTTACAGGTGGGGAGATTATACGTCTGTTAGATAAGGCACAGGTGAAACATAATTTTATTACGCTTAAAGAAGGTATGTCCCGTATTAATATGAAGTTAAAAAGTGGTGAAGAAACAGAGATTAATGGAAGGGGACCTCATTTAGAAGTAAAGGATCTTATAGAACTTGAGCAGCAACTAGAGTGTATGAAGGAAGGTGATTTCCTTATTCTAGCAGGGAGTATCCCTTCTACATTACCAAGTGATACTTATGAGCAGCTGGTTAAAAAATTCAGTAGCCGTGGTATAGCTTGTATTGTAGATGCTACAAAAGATCTACTGCTTAATGTATTACCTTATGGGCCATTTCTTATTAAGCCTAACCATCATGAACTTGGGGAGCTTTTTGACATGGAACTTAAAACACATGAAGAGGTTATTCCTTATGCTAAAAAGTTACAAGAAAAAGGTGCTCGTAATGTACTCGTTTCTATGGCAGGATTAGGCGCAGTACTTGTAACGGAAGATGGCACAGTTCTTACGCATGAAGGCATAGACGGTAAAGTCAAAAATTCGGTAGGAGCAGGAGACTCTATGGTGGCAGGCTTTATTGCTGGTTATAAGGTAAGTGGAGACTTTAAAGAAGCACTGAAAATGGGTATGGCTGCAGGAAGTGCCACAGCTTTTGAAGAGGATCTTGCAACAGGTGAGCAAATAAAAAGTTTATTTCATAAGCTCTAAGCATAAATCTTTAGTCCTTCTTATATATAAATAATAAGAGAGACTGAGGGGGAATGCAGATGTATGACCACCATGAAAATAAATTGTGAATGGCAAGCAAAAGGCAGGACTTGTTCATATGCAGAAACTATCACAGGCATTAGATTTATCGATGCATACACTTATTGAAGCAGCAGGTTTTCAGATGAATTTAGAAGAGCGGGAGACAAGCAAAGCATCTGTATCAGATGAGTACCCAGATTTGATGGACTCTATTTTTAAGTTTTATGGACTAGAAAAAGACCCTTTATTAATAGATAAAATTAAGGCAGAACTTATTAAATATGAGCCATATGCTTTGACACATGAAGGAGAAGATCTCATTGATAGAAGGCTAGGAGATAAAATAGAGGCTTTAAGTGCAGAAGGTCTACTTATTGAAAGGCTGAAAGTCCTTTATAAGCATTTTAAAGAAGAGGCATTATCTAGGGAAGAAAAACAAATTATAGGGAGTGGGTTATTATACTTTGTCATTTCAACAGATATTATACCTGATTATATCTTCCCAATAGGTTATTTAGATGATGTGATTGCCATTCGGCTTGTGGAAGAAAGGCTAGCTAAGTTATAAGTAAAATAGGAAAGTATACCTACTTTAGTATACTTTCCTATTTTCATTTATAAAGAGATTCCCTTGTCATAGGAAGCGTGTTGTTAACGCCCTTAGAGAATAAGATTTGATGTAAGTCTACAATCCCATTATTAAAGCAGGCGGCACAGGAACATAAATACATACGCCACATACGGATAAACTTTTCATCAAACATAGTCTCAATCTCAGGGAGATGTGCTTCAAAGTTCTTATACCACTCAAGTAAGGTCTTTGTATAATGTCTACGTAAGCTTTCTACATCTAAAGTATAGAAATGATGGTTAGCTGAAAGGGTGATAATTTCTCTAAGGCTTGGGATAACCCCACCAGGGAAGATATACTTTTTAATCCAAGCATCTCCTGGAGATTCAGTTAGTCCGCTAATATAGTGAAGGAGGCACAAGCCTTCCTCCTTAAGTACGGCATCTACAGCTTTAAAGAAAGTAGGGTATTCCTTACGGCCTACATGCTCTAGCATACCGACACTTACGATACGGTCAAACTTAAGGCCGGAATCAATAAGATCACGGTAATCCATAAGCTTCACATCGAGCAAGTCCGTAAGGCCTTCAGCTTGGATACGTGACTTAAAAGCTGCATGCTGCTCAGTACTAAGGGTAATGCCAAGTCCTTTTACTTTGTAGCATTTGGCCGCTTCAATAAGAAGATTACCCCAGCCGCAACCAATGTCAAGAAGTGTCTGACCTTCTTCTAAGTAGAGTTTCTTAAGTATATGATGGATTTTATTCATTTGCGCTTCATAAAGGGTGTCTGTATCTTTTTTGAAATAAGCACAGGAATAACTCATGGTTTCATCTAGCCAAAGCTTATAGAAATCATTACCTAAGTCATAGTGAGAAGAAACTTGCTGCTTCTGGGTCTTGGCATGAGTAGAAGTATGAAAAATATGAGGCAGTAGATGAAAGTGTGTATGAAAATGTCTCTTATATTTTAAGATGGCATCAAGGGATTCATATAAATCTCCTTCAATGTCAAGGGCTTTATTCATATAAGCTTCACCAAAGGCTAAGGTATAGCTTTTGATAAATTCCATTGTATGAATAGGTTCATTGAGGATAATTTTGAACTGTGAGGGGGGCGTTCCTACTTCTATTTCCTCTCCATCCCAAAAGCGTAAAGTAAAATGGGTATCTTTAAACTTGGAGACAAGTTCTTTAATAGGTGTCTTTTGCATAATCAAACCTCCTTATAAGCAAGTATGACCATAAACTTCCTATTTAATGCTTAGACAAGAAAATTTTAAAGAAAGGTATTGAATAGTGTAGAATGGGAAATGTATAATGAATAAAGTTTGATATTTTAAGAAAGAAAAGGAAGTAATATGGATAAAAGAATTGATTTAACACAAGGACACATGGTAGGAAAGCTCATTAAACTTGCGATTCCTATTATGGGAACGTCTTTTATACAAATGGCGTATAACATGACAGATATGATCTGGATTGGACGCGTTGGCAGTAGCGCTGTTGCTGCAGTTGGAACAGCAGGCTTCTTTACATGGCTTGCTATGGCCTTTATTATGATTTCAAAAGTTGGAGCAGAAATAAAAGTAGCTCAGAGTATAGGGGAGAAGGACCTAGAAGGGACTAAATCCTATATTTTAAGTGCCATTCAGATTAATGTTGTTTTAGCTGTGCTTTATGGCTTATTCCTAATTGCATTTTGTAATCCACTTATTGGTTTTTTCAATTTAGGCGATGGTGAGATTATAGGTATGTCTAAAACGTATCTTATTGTGATGGCACTGGGTATGGTATTTTACTTTATCAATCCTGTTTTTACAGCCATTTTTAATGGGCTTGGAGATAGTAAAACACCATTTATTATGAATACAATAGGGCTTGTTTTTAATATGATTTTTGATCCACTTCTTATATTAGGATTTGGTCCTATTGCTCCAATGGGTGTATTAGGTGCGGCCCTAGCAACCGTAGCTGCTCAAATTATTGTAACAGTAGCTTTCATCATCGTTTTAATTAAAAGAAAAGAAAGCTACTTACGTATTAATTTATTTACAAAACCTAAATGGGACTCTATCAAAACTATTTGTATTATCGGCTTTCCTGGAGCTGTGCAAAGTGGACTCTTTACACTTTTCTCAATGGTGATTGGACGTATTATTGCTGTATTTGGCCCTGTACCAATTGCTGTACAGAAGGTAGGTTCTCAGATTGAAGCCATTTCATGGATGACGGCAGGAGGGCTTTCAACAGCACTTGGAACTTTCACAGGCCAAAACTATGGTGCTAAAAAGTATGACCGTATTGAAAAAGGGTTTGGCATTACAATGGGTATGGCGCTTATATTAGGTGTTTTTGCAACGGTACTTCTTATTGGATTTGGTAAACCGCTCTTTTCTATCTTCATTCCAGAAGCAGAGGCTATTGCAGGTGGAGAAGTTTATCTTAGAATTTTAGGTTACTCACAGCTCTTTATGTGTGTTGAGATTACGATCACAGGTCTTTTTAATGGGCTAGGAAGAACTTATATTCCTTCTATTGTGGGCATTCTATTAACAGGTGCACGTATTCCGATGGCTTATTTCTTATCACAGCCTGGGATTTTAGGTATTAACGGGGTATGGTGGAGTATTAGTATTAGTAGTATTTTAAAAGGTTTAGTGCTGGCGAGCATTTGGTTCTATCTTGTAAAACGTAAAAAGCTTTATAAAGAAGGTGCGGTGATGGCAGATGCAGTATAAAAATAGCATTCAAGCTACTTTTATAGAAAGGCCTAATCGCTTTATTGCTTACTGTGAGGTAGAAGGCAAGCGGGTGAAGGTGCATGTTAAAAATACAGGACGTTGTAAGGAACTGCTTGTACCTGGCTGTACGGTCTATTTAGAACATGACCCAAATCCAAACCGTAAAACAGCATATTCTCTCATTACAGTACAAAAAGGTGAGAGGCTTATAAATATGGATTCTCAAGTACCTAATAAAGTATTTTATGAAGCCATTCAAGAAAAAAGTGTGACTTTGCCAGGTCTACTAGGAGATGTAACGCTTCTTAAACCTGAAAAGACTTATAAAAACTCTCGATTTGATGCGTACATTGAAACGAAGCAAGAAAAAGCTTTTGTAGAAGTCAAAGGGGTTACCCTTGAAGATGAAGGTATTGTACGATTCCCTGATGCGCCAAGCGAGAGAGCTGTTAAACACATTTATGAACTCATAGAAGCTATGGAAGAAGGATATAGGGCTTATCTTATCTTTATCATTCAAATGAAAGGTGTTAAGTATTTTACACCAAATCGTGTAACACATGAGGCTTTTGCCAAAGCAGTAGAGCATGCTGCGGCAAAAGGTGTTCATATCCTTGCTTACGACTGCAAGGTGACAGAAGAATCGATTAAAATAGGAGAAGACGTGAAAGTCATCCTTCAACCTTAGAGGGCTATTGCATAAGCAATAGCCTTTTCTTATAACCCATCCTTTTTGCATAATAGTACATAATTTAGCCACAGAATTTACAAAGTTTTGTCACAATCAGTTGGTATAATAAGGCAAGATCATAGAGATGAGAGGGGCACTATAGAATGCTAAAGAGAATCTACATAGCAGATGATGAAGCGAATATATGTAAGCTCATTCAATCTTTTTTAGAGAAAGAAGGATTTGAGGTCAAATGTTTTGGAAATGGAGTAGACCTTTTAAATCGTTTTAGAATAGATCCGGCAGATTTACTTATTTTAGATATTATGATGCCAGGAATAGATGGTTTAAGTTTGTGTGCCATGATTAGGCAAGAAAGTAGTGTACCTATTATTATTGTTTCAGCCAAAGATAGTGAGATTGATAGGGTAACAGGCATTACCATAGGAAGTGATGATTATCTCGTTAAACCCTTCTCTCCCCTAGAACTGGTGGCGAGGGTTAAGGCACTTTTTAGAAGAAATGAGCTTTTGCTGGGACAAAGTCATGTGGAAAGTGAAGTCCTTACCTATCACACACTTATACTTAATATGAAAATGCGAACTTTAATTATTAATGAGCGAGCTGTAACACTTACACCAATGGAGTTTGACTTCCTAGCTTTTTTGGTGAAAAACCAAGACCGTGCGGTCAGCAAAGTGGAACTTTTAAAAGAACTGTGGCAGGTAGACTTTGAAACAGATACAAGAGCAACAGATGATGTGGTAAAAAGACTACGTAAGAAATTAAAGGAGCACGGCAGCATTTCTATAGAAACGGTATGGGGGTTTGGTTATAGAATAGGCCAGGAGGTATAAAGTGAAACTCAGTATACGAAAAAGTATTTTTTTACCTGTTGTTATTATTTTACTTTCCATTCCTATTTTGACTTATATTGTGTTTAATACGACTTCTTCAATCTTTATGGAAAAGCAAGCTAGGTATGATTTAATGATGCTCTTAAAAACAATAGAGCCTTTTGTAGATCATACTTTTGGGAAATATATGAAATATCCGCCTAGAACAAAAGAAGAGCAGCTCATCTTCAAGCAGCTTCAAGCAGCAACTTTTTTTGATGAGATTAAACCTATTTTACAAAATGGACTTAATGAGACAAGAGTTATTCTATTAGATAAAAATGAAGAGCTTATTTATCCTATGGGGGGACATTTTGAAGAGGGTGCAAAGGCAATTTATGAGTACTGCATGGCAAATCCAGAAATCTTTAGAGAGAGTGGTAGCATTCATAAACGGACCATTGAGGATAAACACTATTTGATTGGAAGTATTCATAAGACTAATAATCCTAAGGCAAATGTGCAGTATATAATAGGCTATAGTATTGTGCCTAATACGGATAAATTTTTAAGTAGACTCTCTACGCTTGTCTTTGGCATAACAGGGATTATTGCGGTCATTATTTTACCATTTATATGGAATCTAGCAAATCGTATTTCAAATCCTATTAAGAACCTATGTAATCAGGCTAAAGCTATTGGAGAAAGTAATTTTACACAAAATCGGGAAGTAAGTAATTTGCAAGAGATTAAGGATTTAAATACCGCTATGAATGAGATGGCTATGCGTCTTGAAAGTTATGATAGAGGGCAGAAAGTATTCTTTGAAAATGTATCTCATGAGCTAAGAACACCTCTTATGTCTATAAGAGGCTATGCAGAAGGCATTGAGTGTGGTGTATTTGAAGAGACAACTTATCCAGCGGGGATCATTATAAAAGAAAGTGATAAACTTGCTACTTTAGTTAACCAGCTACTGACACTATCTCGTATTGATAATGCGAAGCAGCGTATAGAGCTTCAGCCTATTGAAGTAACGGACTTTTTAAAAGGGCGTATAGAAGTCTTTAGACCTTTGGCAGAGCAAAAAGGGATTCTATTTAGATTGCAAGCAAAAAGGACACGTATTGTGGCAGATGAATACTTACTTGAAAGTGTTATTGATAATCTGTTTTCTAACTGTTTAAGATATGCCACATCCTCTATTTTGGTACAAGTTACTTCGGATGGCTTTATCATTGAGGATGATGGCAAAGGATTTGATACGGAAGACCTTCTTCATCTCTTTGAAAGGTTTTATAAAGGTCAGGGAGGGCAGACAGGGCTAGGACTTGCTATTGTGAAATCAAGTATCGAATATATGGGAGGACATATAGAAGCGCATAATGCTAAGGGACAGGGCGCTATCTTTAAACTTCATTTTCCAAGGGTCTACTAGAGGCTTATACAGCATGTATCAGTCTCTTTTGCTATATCTCCAAAAGGGTTACCTTCCTATAAGCTGCCACATTTTTGCCACAAAGTTGCCACCGGAATGCTCTAGGATAAGCTTAGATAAAAATGTAACATAGCCCTATAGTGCAGATTTAAAGGAGGTTATAAAATGCTTGAAGTGGTAGAAGTATCTAAGAAGTACGGTAATAAGCTGGCGGTAGATCACATTAGCTTTACCGTAGGAAGTGGCGAAGTTGTAGGATTCCTAGGAACCAATGGTGCTGGTAAGTCCACCACTATGAATATGATTACAGGATACCTTTCCTGTAGCGAAGGGAAAATTACAGTAGATGGTCATGACATTTTAACAGATCCGGAAAAGGTAAAAAAACAAATAGGGTATTTGCCAGAAATTCCACCTCTTTATCAGGACCTGACAGTATGGGAAAGTTTAAGCTTTACTTATGACTTAAAAAAAGTGAAGTTAAATAAGAAGGAACATCTAAATGAGATTTGTGAACTCGTACAAATTACAGATGTAAAAAATAAACTTGTACATAACCTTTCTAAAGGGTATAAGCAAAGAGTAGGATTAGCTAATGCACTTATTGGTAATCCACCCCTTTTGATTTTGGATGAACCTACAGTAGGCCTTGACCCCAAACAAATTATAGAGATTAGAAAGCTTATTCATGAACTAGCGAAGACAAGAACGGTTATTTTATCTTCTCATATTCTTCAGGAGATAGAGGCTGTATGTGACCGTATCATTATTATTAATCAGGGCAAGATTGTGGCAGATGATACACCTATAAAGCTGATAGAAACGCAGCAGATGGAAAAATGTATTACATTGCAAGCTCAGGGTAAACCAACCCAAATCGTAAGCTTACTCAAAACGATTCCAAATGTAGAAGATGTAACTTACAAAATGACAACCCAGCAAGATGTGTATGAATATTACTTAGAGACAAAAGGGGTAGATGTACGTGCTACTTTATCCTTTGTGCTGGTCCAGAATCACATACCGCTTTTGGAGCTAAGATCTAATCAGCCTACTTTAGAAGATGTATTTATGAAATATACAACAAAGAGTTACGATGCCTATACATTAGATGAAGAAGAAGGGGGAGAGGAAGATGTTTGCGATTTATAAGCGTGACATGCGTTCTTATTTTGTAACGCCTATAGGCTATGTGTTTCTAGCTATCTTTTATGCTATAGCAGGGTATTATTTCTTTGGCTATCAGCTTTATGGAGGTAATGCGGATTTTAGTTATTTATTTGATGCACTTTTTAGTATGGTCATTTTCTTATCACCGCTTTTAACTATGAAAATGTTTAGTGAGGAAAAGAGACATAAGACAGATCAAGGACTGATGACAGCGCCTGTTAGTCTTACGGGTATAGTAGCAGGCAAATATTTAGCAGCTCTTAGTATTTTTATGTTAGCCCTTGCTATTACCCTTTTATATTTAGGTATCGTAGCAGTGAAAGCACCTGTAGAGTTAGCTGTATTTTTGGGGCACTTTATAGGGATGTTTTTACTAGGCGGCGCCCTTTGTGCTATAGGGATGTTTGTATCTGTTTTAACGGAGAGTCAAGTTATTGCAGCCGTTGGGACTATTGGATTTGGTATATTCTTTACTATGGTTGACTCAGTAGGTGTGATGTTAGGTACGCCACTCATAGAAAAAGTTTGCAATTATTTATCTTTCTATACACATTATCAAGATTTTACAACAGGTCTTTTAAATATAGCGGATGTCATATTCTTTGTCTCTATTGCAGCTCTCTTTATCTTCTTGACTGTTAGAGTACTAGATAAAAGACGTTGGAGTTAAGGAAGGGATGTGAGGAAATGAAAAAGAAGTTAACTGTACAGAAAAAAACAGGGATTATGAGTACGGCAATTACTTTGATTGTGGTGTTATGCCTTATTGTTGTCAATGTTATTGCCTCTGCCTTTACAGAAAAATATCCAGTGAAAATAGATTTAACCTCTAATAAGGCCTTTGAGCTATCTGAAGACTCTATTAAATACATAAGTGATTTAGATAAAGACATTACGATTACTGTTATGAATACACGAGATAGCTTTGCTAGAGGTGGTGAATACTATGAGCAGGCTATAACTGTTGTAGAGCAGTATGCTAAGTATAACGATAATATTACGTTAGAATTCATAGATTTAATGGCTAATCCAACATATGCTTCTGAGCATGCTGATTTAAGTATTAGTGTTAATGATATTTTAGTAGCATGTGGTGAAAATACACAGAAGCTAACAGCTTACGACCTTTTCAACATTCAACAGTCTTGGTATGGTGGTAGCATTACGTCTTCTAATGCTGAACAAGCTATGACAGGTGCTATTATGAATGTGACAAGTGAAGAGAAAACAAAAGTAACCTTTTTAACAGGACACGAAGAAAATGAAAATATAAATTTAGAAGATCTACTTGAGAAAAATAACTTTGAAGTAAATAGTATCATGCTTCAGGCTGAGGCTATCCCAGAAGACACAGAGATTTTGATTGCTATTGCACCACTTAGAGATTATACAGAAGAAGATATAGAAAAATTGGATAGCTTTATGATGGAAGCATCTGAAAAAAATAAAACCATGCTATACTTTGCGTCCGCGGAGCAACCAGAGCTTCCTGTATTAGAGGGATGGCTTGAAAAATGGGGCTTATCTGTACCACGCGTTATGGTAGCAGAAACAGACCAAAATAGAGTAATTAGTAATAATGCTTACTTTGGTATTGCAGATATAGATGATTTTCTTGTTACAGAGCATATGACCAATACAGATATTCCACTTACTATGCCATTTGCTCGTCCAGTAGAGATGTTATTTACAAGTAATATGGGCTATAACACAGGAAGCCTTCTTGCTTACTCTGAATCTGCAGGGATTATTGATGAAGATGTTAATTCCGTAGAGGATATTGTTCAGGAAGGGCCAATTAGTGTTGCAGCTAAATCTACTTATAATCAAGATGGCGTAAATGCTATGCTATGTGTATTTGGTTCTGATATGATTTTAAACGAGCAGTTTTTAAATAGCAGTTCACTTGCTAACATGGAATACTTCTTATCTTTCTTTAATACAGTAGCAGATCGTGAAAATGTATTTTCTATTGCACCAAAAGTTTTAGGAGGGGGTTCTTTTACTTTAACGCAGGGGCAAGTACTCTTATATACAGTAATGCTTGTTATTGTACTTCCAATTGCTGTACTTGCAGTAGGTATTACTATTTGGATTAAACGAAGAAGGAGTTAGATGCCATGAGTAAACAGACTAAGACTTTAATAGGCTGTACGCTTCTTTTAGTCCTTCTACTAGGAGGAGCAGCCTTTGCACTCACATGGGAAGGCGTACCAGAAGAAGAGACTGCAGCAAGTGAGAGCATAGAGCTTATAAAAGAGGAAAAGAATCAAGTAAGTAAAATAAAACTTGAGACAGATACGGAGCAGATAGAACTTATTAATCAAGGTGAAGAAGAAGGTTTTAGTGTAACAGGTCTAGAAAATATGCCCCTTTCTACTAGTGCTGTAAATAGCATTGTTGAGGCATGTATCAATCTTGAAGCGAGTCAGGAAATCAAAACAGAAGAGGCTTTAGATTTAGCTCTATATGGATTAGAATCACCTGCTATTAAAGTTCAAATGGATATGCAAGATGGAAAAGCGTACCAGTTAGCTATAGGAAATGAAGCACCATCTTATCAAGGGCAGTATGTTCTTTTTAATGATAAAGTGTACTTGATTAGTACAAGTGTTGCTATGAGCTTTGACCAAACACTCTATGATTTTGTGGAAACGCAAATTCTGCCTACCAAATCAAGTGATGTACATATTGAAGAATTGGTATTAAAAAATACAGGAAGACCTGAAATAAAACTTACTTATGTACCAGAAGAAACAATTGTTACAGAAAAAGAACCTGAAGAGGGAGAAAATGTAGACGCAGCCCCTGAAGATACTGCACAGAATGGAGAAGCTGATGCTGCATCAGTAGATACATCAGAGTCTAAAGAAACAGAAGTAGAGGAGGAAGTGATTCCAGCTTATTATAAAATGACAGCACCGTATGCAAAGGATCTTACAACTTATGATGTAACTTCTTGGGCAGATGGCCTATTTAGTATCTATGCTACAGCTGTTGAAGGGATTCGTGTAGATGAGCAGAAAATGAAAGATTATGGATTTGATGCTCCTCTTTCTGTTCTTGAAATAAAGCTTTCAGATGGGCAAAATTATAGATTAACCGTTACAAGACAAAATGACACTTATTATATGATGAGAGAAGGGACGCCGATTATTTATAATGTTAACCAAAGTGATTTAAGCTGGCTCGATATTACACCTATAACACTGACACGCAATATGTTTGAAAATAGAACAAGTGATGATATAGCAAGTATTAGCGTTACAACGGAGTCAGAGACATTAAATCTTATACCAGATGGAAAAGAACTTACAAGTGAAGAGCTTAAAGAAGTAGGCAATATGATTATAGCTTTCACACCAACTAAAGTAGAGCCGGTAGAAAGTTTTAATTTGCAGACGGTAGCTACCATTACGTTAAGTTATAAAGATGGAAAAACAGATAGATTAGAACTGATTCCAACTGGAAGTGGAGAGCTTTATATGGTACTTAATGGTGTATGTGAATACACAACGAATGAATGGAGTTTTACATCACTCCTTGAAAAATGTAAGAGTGTATATGAAGAAGTAGAAGAATAAATGGAGTAAA
>OBXC01000493.1_pt1 | contig 30892 bp, 32 predicted proteins | sample 1538111 | NCBI WGS metagenome assembly OBXC01 (sample SAMEA2580137, study PRJEB22360) | human gut metagenome | biome: human gut; feature: human-associated habitat; material: faeces | place: Denmark | collected 2008/2010
TGGGGTCTTAGCTCAGCTGGGAGAGCATCTGCCTTACAAGCAGAGGGTCATAGGTTCGAGCCCTATAGGCCCCATATCAACCACCTTGGCGAGATAGCTCAGTTGGCTAGAGCATGCGGTTCATACCCGCAGTGTCGAGGGTTCAAATCCCCCTCTCGCTACTAAAAAGAATCAGCAGTTGCTGGTTCTTTTTTTGTTCTATAACATAAAACGTAGGGCGCCGGATGTCTTATAAGATATCCGGCGCCCTACGCCTTTTTTTCTATTAACACTGTCATTCTGCAGCGTTCCGAAGCTTTTCCAGCTGCCGCATCCACACCTCAAATTCCGCAAGGATGTCCTCTGCCGGAACCGCCCAGCATTTTCCGTATGTATCCCCTCCGGAAACACTCCCTATCCAGACGCCGTCCGCAGTATAGACACCTCCTCCGCTGGAACCGTAGGAAATCTCCGAAAGAAACTGCATCACATTCTGGGAAGGGTTATTTGGATATGTTACGCTGTACGCATCCAGCACTCCTGTCACATATTCCGCATTCGGACCGTCTGCCGAACTGACCGCTACAAGCATATCCCCTCTTTTGCCGCCCGCCTTCTGCGCGCTCATAATATCAGGAACGGAAATGGCTGCGAGCGTCTGCGCTGAAAGCCTGCTCTTTTCTATCACCGCAAAGCCGATATCCTTTGCTCTGTTCACATATGCCGCCTCCGCCGTATACGTCGTACCATCTGCAAACGTCACCTCCGTGTGCGGATGCTTCAGGCAGTGCGCCGCCGTCGAAATATAGACCCAGTACCTATCCTCTGCCGCCACGACGCCGCTTCCCTCGCTCTCATGGATAAGGCCGAGCTCATCTGCATCACTGTAATTTATGAGCTGTACATTATACCCTGCCGTCAGCTCCCCTGCCGCATCTGTCGCTTCCTCCAGTGCCCGCGATACCTCCTGTATCTGTTCAAACGCTTTCCTTCTATGCTCGCTTACCGCCCCTGTTCCATAGGCCGGAGGTCTCTGTACTGTCATATCCCGTCCTGTATATTCCCTGGCATTCACCATCTCCGTATCCGCCCCGGCGAGCATAAATGCTGCAGCGCATACGAGCCAAAGCTTTTTCCACAAAATCTTTCTTTTTTTCATGTGTTCCTTCTTCTCTCTTTTTAAAACTTTTTCATATAATATGATGTTGGTGGGCAAAATCCCCCAACTACGATATCTATGGATTGTTTCGCGTTTCACGCTCCCACAATCCATCCCAATCTTCGGATATCGCGGAGCTTACGCTCCACTTTTATCCTCATATTGGGGCGGGTCAATAAGTCATAGAACCACTCCCGTGCAAGCACATCGTGTTTCATGACTTTTGCCCCTGATATCATAGTATAGCGTGCCGTTATCCATTGTACAAGATACCTCGAACAGAAGTTGAAAAATTTCATAATTCCGTTATACTTATGCTTATACATGGACTCCCGCCGGACGGCGCAATCTGTGCAAATCTATTGCAAATGAGGACTGTTTATGAATATCCAAAAAAAACGCCCCAAAACTGCCCTGCTCCCCTATGCGGTCATCTGGGTGCTCTTTTTCCTTTCCCTGCTCTGGGTCTTTTTCGTTCCCACCCGCCAGGAGGTATCTGTCGATTTCTATTTTAAACAATCCAGCCCTGCCCTGCAGTCCCAGATCTTCTGGGATAAAAACGGAGCGCTGTCCCCTGACGCCTGTGCCGACGGCATACGCGAAGGCAATATCGTCACCTTCTCCCTTCCGATTTCACCGGATGGACTAAAGATGCTGCGCATCGATCCTTCCAATACGGAAGAGGTCTACACCATTTCCCATGTGGGCTTTTTGCTCAATGGGGAATATTTCCTCACGATGCAGGCACAGCAGATTGCAGAACATTTTATTCCTGTAAACGCAACTTTATCCGTAAACGGAGAAGAACTGACTGTCACTCCGCAAAATACGGACAGCGGGCTTTTCCTTGACAGCGCCGAAGTAAACCGTGCATCCGTCGAGGCTTCTGCCGCCTTGCGTTCCCTGCAGGTCAGACAACGCTTTTTTACTGTCTTGTCCGGCTCTGTTTTGCTTTGCCTGTTCGTTTTTTTCCGCAAAGACATCCTCGCCTTTATACACGGACTCTTTACAAAGGATAAAAGCAGACGCTTTGACTGGTTTACGCTGATGGCTGTCGCCATTATGGGAGGCGCCTGCCTCGTCGTCTTTCTGACAGGTGCGTTCAGTGAACTCGGCCTGCATCCCGATGAGTGGGACGTCAAAGCGTGCCTCGATTACGGCATGACTCACTTTTTCCCGCCTCACATGCTCGACCCGGAGGTTGCCGGAACCTACAGCGGCTACGGATATACAAAGCTTGAAAATTACACCTGGTACTTTTTCCTCGCCGGGAAGGTTGCCCTGCTGTTTAAAACGCTCTTCTACGGCATCGCCTATTACCGGATACCGAACCTCATCCTCTTTGGCATCCTCGCTTTTCTTTTCGTCCGCAATGTGCGACACAAAAACTGGCTCATGGCGGCGTTCGGCATCTGCGTACAGGCATGGTATATTTTTTCCTATACGACGGCCGATGCGCTGGATTTCTTTTTGGGCTTCTGCATCGTATGGCTTTTAGCCGACGAAAGCAGCCTGCTCTACCGGACAGTCGACAGGCAAAAGCTTTCTCCGAAGGATATCCCCGCCTTTTTGCTGCTGGGCGTCCTCTTTGGAAATATCCTACTCGGAAAGCAGTGCTACTGGGCGATGCTGCCGCTCGTCTTTACCGTACTCCTGCTCCGTCTCATCTTTCAGAAGGACAAGGCTGCGCGCAGGGCGCTCTGGCGCAATTATTTCATCATCCTCGGCATCTTTTTTGCCACCTTCGCCTTCCGCGCCGCATTCGACGTGTTCCATTACGGCGCAGCCAAAGCGGCAGTCAAGGAGACTGCCGCCATCGAGCATGCGGACTATGACAAAAACCCGCTCACTCCCATCGAAGAACAAAACCGCTCCTGGCACATGTATGCAAAGGGCGACAGCATAATGGAAGTGTTCCGGGAAAATCCCGACTGGTTTTCCATGACCTACAAAAGCTTCTGCGGCCTGCTTCAGGACCACTCGACGGCATCATGGTATTACTGGTTCATGGGCGGTCTGTATCTCGCCCTCTTTGCAGGCGCTGCATTTTACTCCTTCCGCAAAGGCAGCACACTGTCGGACCGCATCATTTTTTCGACAGGCAGCCTTTTAATGGTCGTGGAGCTGCTCGCCTCCATTTTAAATTCATGGCTGATAGATTCGATGGCACAGGGACGCTACCTGCTGCCGGATATCCTTATCTTCGGATATCTCGTCAGCCGCGTGCCCGGGCTTACCCAAAAACGCTGGTACCGGGCGCTTCTGACCGCCGCCGGAGTGCTTTCCGTTGCCTACTTCGGTCTGCGCGGCATCCCGGAATTTTTCTGAAGAAAGGAAGTACTATGGTCACACAGGAGCAAATCCATTTAAACTATATCAAAAAAGAACCCCAGACCGGCAGCGACACCGGCATGCGCTACCGCCTTTCCAAAGGGAAAAATGACGACGGCGACTGCATCGATGCAGCTGTCTGGCCGGAGCCTTTCTGCTTTGTCAAAACCCCCGAAGACAAAAAAACCTTCCGGCAGTTTCCTCTGAACGAAGAAGGCTGCCAAAAGGCTGTCGAATGGCTCAACGAACAGCACAAGCGCTTCCAGCGGTAATTCCCGGAGGCGCTAGGGCGCACATTTTTTTGCATGCGCCTGTGCCGCCAGCGCAAACAAAAGGCTTACGAGCATCGGGAGATAGAAATTCGCGCCGCGCGAAAGCAGCATCGACGGAACGAGCGTTCCTCCCGTAAAAATCGTTCCAAATACCTTCGCATACATCAGCTCGCTAATCCCCTGCGCTCCCGGCACGGGCAGCATATCCACCGCGATATAAACGGCTGCCTGCAGGACAACGACCGTCGAGGCATCCGTCCCGGAAAGCCCCAGCCCCCGGTACACCACCCACGTCAGGACAAAGACCGTGCTCCTCTGCACAAAGGTCAGCACCATGACCAGGCAAAGCTTTCCCGGATGTTTTTTCAAAAAATCCACACCGTTCCGGTAGTTTTCCACAAATCCGGCCACTTTTTCCAAACGTTCTTTTTTCGGCTTCAAAATCCCACAGCGCACGCAGAAGCTCTCAACCCCCGCCGCAATGCAAAGCATCATCTCAGGAAACAGCATCACACACAATATCAATCCCACCAGAAGCGTATTCAAAAACATCCCGAGCACATAAAAGCTGAAATACCCGCCCATCTGCTCTTTTAGCAACCCGTATCCTCCCGCCCAGAGCGCTGCCCCGATACACACCAGTGCAAGCTTATAGCACAGCGCTGTCACCATCAGAGCAACTGTGGAATCTCCCAGACGGTTTCCATCCTTTTTCATATAATAAAGCTGCATCGGCTGTCCGCCGGACGCGGACGGCGTAATGCCCGAATAAAAAAATCCCACAAACGAATAGCCGATACATTTCAAAAGCCCGCTTTTTTGCCCCATCGTCCGCAGGAGTATCCTGAGCATGCCTCCCTCCAGACAGATGAATATGAGCCCCAGTCCCGCTGCCACCGCCATGCACAGCGGCTCCATCTCCCGCAGCGCCTGCCGGAGCGCTCCTGCATCCTGTCCTGCAAACACCGCCCGGAACGTCAGCGCCATCACCATTAAAAAAAACAGTACCTCCCACAGACGCTTTGATCCGCCTTTCTTTAACTCTTCCGAATCTTTTCCCATATCCCTGCCTCACCGATACAGCACGCCCGCAGGCGCAGTCCTCCAACTGCTGCTTCTTTGGTTCACCAGCTCTTCCAGCGTTCCCTCAAATACAAGCTCCCCGCGCAGGCTGTCCTTGCCCATCGCCTCATATACTTCCCTCGGCGTCACGAGTGAAAAATGCCTGTCCCACTCATACACTCCCGCTTCCTGCGTCACACAGGCAAGCCATGAAGAACAGGTATAATGATTTTTCTGGTAAAAAGCCTTTCCCGCCAGCAAAAACGGCAATCCCAGAATCGTGTAATGATAGCGTGTCCTGTTATGATACGCCCTTTCTGCTGCAAGTTTTAATTCATTTTTCTGTTCTTCTGTGCATCTAATCCTGCATATTTGATACCGTGCCGTCGGAAACTGATTCAAAATACGCCTCCGGTCCTCTTTTTCAAATCCTGCTATCAGCGGGATTTCCGGAAATCTTCTCCCTACGCTATACGCCTCTTCCAACCCACTGTCAAAGCCCAGCACCACATGCACATATCTCTGCCGTATCACCTTCCGTATCAAAAAAGCAAACAATCCCGGCGTATCCACAAATCCGATATAAATCTCAGCCATCCTTCCGCTCTCCTACTGAAACTGCCAGATCCGGCGCGCTGCCCTGTAACCTCCCACCGTAAGCCTGTCTCCAAGCTGCCCCGGCAGAACCGTCAACCCGCTGACAGTACGGCACCGGAGCATCCGGTAAAGTCTGCAGTCCCTCTCTTTTAAATCCCGCCACAGCTCATCGCGCTTTAATCGTCCCTCTTTTGTGCCCATTAAAAGCAGATGGATGGACGAAATAGCCATCATGATAGAAATATTTCTGCACAAATATTTAAAAAGCTTCGGATTTTCTACCTCCACCCGGCTCAGGTCACAACATCGGCTCACAAGCTTTGTCACCCTTATCTGCTGGTCGATGCGCCGTATCAGCACTTCTTCATTGACTGACTGGTCTTCCCGCCCCAGATAGTAGTGATACAGATCAATATCCATATAATAAATCCTTTTTACAAGCGGAAGCGGCTGATTCGCAAACAGATTGTCCACATAAAACGTATGCTCCGGCAGCTCCACGCCGCTGTCATATAAAATCCCCGTCCTGTATATCAGAGCATGCATCACAAGATACTGCTCCGGCCGGAATCGTCCGGTTTCTTCCCATCCGCACAGCTTCCCCTCCGGAAATACATTCCGGTAACGGACAGTTTTGCAGGTACGCCCCTCCAGATGATCATATACATAATTACATACGACCAGATCCGGCCTGTTTTCACAGCGGTTCCAGAAACGCAGCGCCGCCAGCAGCCTGTGATACGCCTCCTTATCCAGCCAGTCATCCGAATCCACCACCTTGAAATACATGCCGGACGCCAGCGCCATCCCTACGTTCACGCCGGAACCATGCCCGCCGTTTTCTTTATGGACGACCCGCACAATGTCCGGATACTGCGCCGCATATCCATCCGCTATCTCGCCCGTCCGGTCGGTGGAACCGTCGTCCACCACGATGATCTCCACATCCTTCCCTCCCTCTAACAGGGAATCTATACATCTTTCCATATAGCTCTCGGAATTATAACAGGGAACCGTTATCGTCAGACATTTCCTTTTTTCTCCCATAAAAAAAACCTCCCGTCACTGTTTTTATGTTCCTATTATAAAGAACATATCTAAACAGCCCCGGAAGGTTTTCCGAAATAATTTCTGAAAAAGTAATGATTTTTTTATAAAACCATTATCAATGTCCCTGCCCCTATCAGGATGCAGCCGATCAGCGATTTGACCGTAAACTTTTCATGCAGGAATACAAACGCCATCACCAGCGTGATAACGACGCTGAGCTTATCGACCGGCACGACCTTTGACGCCTCTCCAATCTGGAGTGCCCTGTAATAGCATAGCCACGACGCCCCGGTTGCAAGCCCTGACAGTATCAGAAATACCCAGCTTTTCGTATCTATCTCCGAAATGCCCTTCTGCGTGTTCGTCAGAAAGACCATTCCCCATGCCATCACGAGCACGACAACTGTTCTTATCGCCGTTGCGAGATTGGAATTTACTCCATCTATCCCTATCTTCGCCAATATGGATGTGAGCGCCGCAAAAACCGCAGACAGCAGCGCAAAAACAAACCACATGATAAACGCCTCCTTTTTCCTATTCCCACTTGAATATCGCAATTCCTGCGACCGCCACAGCCAGCCCTATCACTCTGCGCCATTCCCACGGCTGACGCTCTGCTCCAAAAAGCCCGAACAGCTCTATCACATAAGCCGCCGCTATCTGCGCCACTACGATAAACAGCACTGCCTTTGCCGGTCCCAATGCATCCATGCTGCGAATAACAGTCCATGTTATCGCAGCTCCCATTACACCGCCCAGCAGCATGTATTTCGGCTCCACCTTCCATATCGACAAAAGATTTGTCCTGTCCGTGATGCCCCATGCCGCCAGACAGACCAAAAGCGCTGAAAACTGTACGAACACATTCGCCGCCCAGATACTGGACGCCTTTGTCACCTGTGTATTGAACACTCCCTGCACACTCATCAGTACGCCTGACAAAACCGCTATCAAAAATCCGATCATTCTGACCCCCGTTCCGAAGCGCATGAGATAAAAAGCGCTCCCTGTTTTTGATTATGCCGGTTCCATCAGCTTTTATTCACGTCCGGAGCAGTTTTTTCCGCCACAGAGCTTTTAATCCATCGCTCCGTCCTCAAAGCCGCTTTCGGTTTCCTCGGGCAGCTCGATATATTCCGCTTCCGTATATTCCGCGCCCGTTACCTGCGTCATGATTTTTTCTGAAAGGCTCTTCAATACATCCGATACATTTTCCCCCTTCCATATTTTCGTACACGCCGCCTCCATCTGTATCCAGAAATTCGCCGTACTCATCAGCTTCGGCATCGGTACCGTGCTGCTGTACTCCTGCCAGAATGCCGCCATCTCCGCATTCTGCGACGCCGCACCCTGCAGCGCCGGGACATGTCCTGTCCGGTCATACAGCTTTGCCGCCCCTTCTGTTGCAAGCCATGAGGCAAATGCGTCCGCCTTATCGCGTTTTTTACTGTATCCGTTGACCGCGACCGCATTCGTCACGGAAATTCCTCTCGTACATACCGATTCGTCGATATCCGGCAGCGGCGCCACTCCGTATTCCCATGCAAAACTGCCGTCTGCTTTGGCTGCCTTTGCCCGTTCCAGGATATCCGTCGTCGCTATTGTAAAGACGAGCTTCCCGCTCAGAAAATCCTGAACAACCTGCTCATAGCTGGAAGTTTCTGCATCAATGGAAAAGAACTGGCTCAGGTCCTGATATGCCGTAAGCCCTTCCACCGCCTCCAGATTGTAAATATCTATCCGGGACGCATCGTCCCCGCAGCTCCCGCCTACATTGATGTAATTTCCCGCAAAAAAGTAATTATAAAAAAAATCTGACACATCCCATCTGAATACCGACTCGACTGTCTCCGGAGCATTATAGACGTCTGCAAATTCCTGAATCCCTTCTATCGTCTGCGGTATCAGAGAAGCCACATCCGTTCCCAGCTCCTGCGCCGCCTGTTCCAGATAGGTTTTATTATAGATGAGCGCGCTCGTCTCAAAATAGAGCGGATATGCCATTTTCTGTCCCTGATAGCTCACCGCATCCAAAGCCGTCTGCGGAAAAAAGTCCGTTGTCAGGACGCTGTCTTGGTCTTTTACTTCTGCCGCAAGGCCGGACAGATTTGCTTTTTCCAGACTGTCATTGCTCACGATATAAATATCGGGGGCATTTTCTGCCTCCAGAGAAGCCCTATTGACCTCTTCCAGATACTCCAGCCCGCTCTTTAACACCGGTATCACCTGAACGCCTCTGCTGTTCTGATAGTCTAACGCCACACTCGCCAGATAGTCCTCCAGCTTTTCATCCGTATACCAAAGCGTTAGCGTCGGACGATGCAAAAGCCCGTTTCCGGCTGTCGTTCCCGGAACTGCCCGGCTTACCGCTGCCGCATATGCCATCGCTCCTATCGCCGCAAGGATGCCCGCAGCCGCAAGAAGTCTCTTCCTGATCGCCATAAATCACTCTCTCTTTCCTCCTGCGGGCATACGGCATCCTGCTCACTCCCCGGCACTCTCCTGCGCCAGACAGCTATCCAGTATCTTAGCCATCCTGTCGATGTCCTCCCGCTCTATCACCAGCGGCGGGACAAAGCGGATAATATCCGCGCCCGCATTGATCAAAATCATTCCTTTTTCCAGCGCCGCCGAAATGATGCCCCCTACCGGACGGTCAAATACCAGCCCCTGCATGAGCCCGCAGCCGCGCCGCTCTTTGATAAAATCATATTTTTCCACAAAAGCATCCAGCGTCTCCTCCAGATAGCCGGAAACCTCATTCACATGTTCTATTATATGGTTTTGCTCAAATAAATCAAGCACTTTGGCGACCGCCGCACAGGCGAAGGGATTGCCGCCGTATGTCGTGCCGTGGTCTCCCGCCTTTAAGGAATTTTGCCCGACCTTTTCCGTCATCAAAAATGCTCCTACGGGAACGCCGCAGCCCAACGCCTTCGCCGCCGTCATAATATCGGGCTTTACTCCGTATCTCTGCCATGCAAACCATGCCCCGGTACGCCCCATCCCGCACTGTATCTCGTCAAATATCAGCAGGATATCCTTTTCGTCACAAAGCGCCCGCAGGCTCTTTAAAAACTGCTCCGAAGCCGGATAGATCCCGCCCTCTCCCTGGACCGTCTCCAGAATGATGGCACAGGTTTTTTCATTGACACACGCCCTTACGCTCTCGATATCGTTCATATCCGCAAACCGGATATTTCCAATGCCCGGCTCGAATGCCTCCCGATAATGGGGATTTCCGGTCACGGACAGCGCGCCCATTGTCCGTCCATGAAAAGAGTGGTTCATCGCTATGATCTCATGATCCGTGCGCCCGTCTTTTAAAAAGGCATATTTGCGCGCCGCCTTTATCGCGCCCTCCACCGCCTCCGCGCCGCTGTTCGTAAAAAAGACGCGGTCCATGCCGGACACCTTTTTCAAATGCTTTGCCGCCTCCACCGCAGGCACATTGTAATAGTAGTTCGAGGTGTGGAGCAGCTTGTCTATCTGCCCCTTTAATGCGGCATTATACTCCTCATTGCCGTAGCCCAGCGCGAATACCGCGATACCCGCCGCAAAATCAAGATATTTTTTTCCTTCGATATCATACAGATATACGCCCTCGCCCCTGTCCAGCACGACCTGATACCGGTTATAAGTGTGCAAAAGAGCCTGCTCTGCTTCCTCTATATATCGTTTTGTCGCTTCTCCCATAAAATGCCCTCCGTTTCTTACGCCTCTTCGCCGTCTCCTACGATAGCCGTCCCTATTCCATGGTCTGTAAAAATCTCGAGCAGCAGGCAGTGCGGGATACGTCCGTCCAAAATATGCACCCGGTTTACGCCGCCTCTGACCGCCGCCGTACAGTTCTGAAGCTTCGGCAGCATCCCGCCGCCGATGAACCCGTTTTCCAAAAGCTCCTCCGCACCGCTTGCCGTGATGCGTGAAATGAAGGAATCCTTATCAGAAAAATCCCGGTACAGCCCTTCCACGTCCGTCAGAAAAACGAGCTTATCCGCACCGACTGCACGTGCGACCGCACACGCTGCATCGTCTGCATTGATATTATAGGTCTGACAGTTTTCATCAAGACCAATCGGAGACACGATTGGCAGATAATCACTGTCTATGAGATCATATAACAGCTTCGGATTGACCTTTTTCACATCTCCCACAAAGCCAATGTCCTGTCCGTCCGAATATTTTTTCTCTACCTGCAAAAGGCCGCCGTCCTTGCCGCTGATGCCGACTGCGGATACGCCCAGCTCCTCTACCATCGAAACGAGCTTTTTATTCACGCTTCCCAGCACCATCTCCGCTATCTCCATTGTCTCTTCATCCGTTACGCGCAGACCGTTGATAAATTCCGGCTTTTTTCCGACCTTTTCAACCCACCTGCTGATAGCCTTTCCGCCGCCGTGTACAATGATGGGCTTAAAACCTACAAGCTTTAAAAGCGTCACATCCTTTATCACATTTTTCTCCAGCTCCTCATCGCTCATGGCGCTGCCGCCGTATTTAACCACGATTATCTTTCTGTTAAACTGCTGGATATAAGGGAGCGCTTCGATAAGCACCTCCGCCTTTTTTCTTATCTGCTCCATTTCCGGTTTTTCCATTTTTCTTTTCCCTCTCATATCTGTGCCGCAATGCGCGGTCTTTCTGAAACTCTTTTCCTATCCTCAGCTGCGGTAATCCGCGTTTATCTTCACATAATCGTACGTCAGATCGCAGCCCCATGCCGTCGCCTCGGCGTCTCCCATCTTCATATCCACGAGAGCAGTCACCTCGGAGCTGGATAAAATCCGTTCCGCTTCCTCTTCACTGTAATCAGCTGCCGTCCCATCCTTAAAAATGAGGATTTTCCCGGCGCTGCTTTCCAGATACAGCTCTATCTTCTCCGGATCAAATGCCGCACCGGAATAGCCAAGCGCGCACAAAATCCTTCCCCAGTTCGCATCATGCCCGAAAACAGCCGCCTTTGTCAGACTCGAGGTGATAACGGATTTTGCCAGCGTCCTCGCGTTTTCCAACGTGTCAGCATGAATAATCTTTGCCTCAAATAACGCGGTCGCTCCCTCTCCGTCTCCCGCTATCTTTTTTGCCAGCGCTTCGTTTACAAAATGGAGCGCCTCCGCAAAAATCTGATATTCTTCATTTTTCTCCGTTATCTCTGTATTTCCCGCCTCGCCGTTTGCCAGCACAAGCAGTGTATCGTTCGTAGAAGTATCGCCATCCACCGATATCATGTTAAAGGTCGCCTTTACGTCCTCGCTGAGCGCCTCCTGCAAAAGCTTTTGGGAAATATTCACATCCGTCGTCACAAACGCCAGCATTGTGCACATATTCGGATGTATCATGCCAGAGCCCTTGCACATACCTCCGACAGTCACTTCTTTTCCTCCAAGCTTCACTCTTACAGCCACCTGCTTGTTCCTGGTATCCGTTGTCATAATAGCCTTAGCCGCCTCTGTTCCCGCTTCCTCCGATTCTGAAAGTTCCTTTGCGAGCATGCGCACGCCTCCTGTCAGCTTTTCGACCGGAAGCTGCATCCCTATCACCCCTGTAGAACAAATCAGCACATTTTCCAGCGTTATCTCCAGAGCATCCGCCGCTTCCTGAGCCGTCTCCCGACAATATTCGTATCCCAGCTTCCCGGTACATGCGTTCGCAATGCCCGAGTTTATAACAACCGCATGTGTATCGCCCCTGCTCTCCACGATTTTTTTATCCCAGAGCACCGGGGCTGCCTTTACCACATTTGACGTAAAGACCCCTGCTGTCTTACACGGCGTTTTGCTGTAGATCATCGCCATATCTTTTCTGTTTTTATATTTTATCCCTGCCTCTGCTGCTGCCGCGCAAAATCCCTTTGCCGCGGTCACTCCGCCTGTTATTTTTTCCATGGCTTCCTCCGTTCTTCACGCATTGAAATTCTCTATATTTTCCCGGTTCAATACAAAATCATAATAATTCAGGTCTTCCCGCTTTGTCCAGCCTACCTCGCGCCAGAATGCGTTTCCGATGTCATTTTTGGTAAAAGCTATCAGGGAGACCTTATTGATGCCTTCCCTCTGGAGCGCCTTCATGCATTCCGTCACCATGGCGCGCCCGATGCCATGCATCCGGTAGTCTTCATGCACGCACACATGATACAGGCACCCGCGCCTCCCGTCATGTCCGCACAAAATAGCTCCCACTATTTTCCCATCCGCCTTTGCCGTCACGCTGATTCCGGGATTTCTCTTCAGAAACCGCTCCACACCATCTCTGGAATCATCGATGGTCCGAATCGAAAAACCCCGTATCGTCATCCAGAGGTCATGCACCTGCTCATAATCCTCCAAAACCATCGGACAGATCATAAACGGGCTGTCAAGATATGCGCCAAGCTCTTTTTTCCATGCCTCTGTGAGCCGTTCCACAGACCATGCCGCATTCGCGGGCGACGTGGACGGAAGCTTTCCCGCCTTTTGGCCGCAGGCTCTCTCACAATATCTATGATACATCTCCCACGATTTTGCCCCGTTGCAGAACACCGCCCTGATATCCGTCTTTGCCAAAAGCCCTGCGATATCGTTCGGTACCGCGTCCCGGATAGAGCTGTCCGACGAGCCCTCTATCCGGCAGGACGCAATAGAGTCCCATACCGCGATACCATGCTTCAGCAAAAAAGCCCGCTTCTCCTCCACTGTTACCGGAACATCGCTGCCCGTTATCCCTGCCGCGACCTTCCAGAAACGGTTCTGGGGATGCCCGTAATAAAAATGATTTTCTCTCGATTTCACCGACGGAAAGCTCCCCAATATCAGGATTCGGGAATTTTCATCGTAAACCGGCTCAAAAGGATGCACTATCGTGTCCATTGTTACCGCCTTTCTTCATTAAAGCGCTGCCTCAGTCAAGTTCTAACATTGTATCATACAACTTTTTGCCGTAAATGCAAGCGCATGGGAAAATTTTCTGCCCTCACGGGAACATCGGCACCAGCTCCAGCCCCTCGTTCTCCTTTTCCCCGAACATCAGGTTCATATTCTGCACTGCCTGTCCTGCCGCGCCCTTTACCAGATTGTCCATCGCGCCCATCATGATCACGCGCTTCGTCCGGGCATCGACCTGGACGTTCACGTCCACATAATTGCTGCCCTCGACCCATTTTGTTTCCGGGCACACCCCGGGAGCCAGAAGACGGATAAACTTTTCATTATGATAATATTTTTCATAGGCGGCCCGTATCTGCGCTTCATCCGGCAGCCCGAAGCTTCCGTCCGGTCTCTGCACTTCTTTTAAAGAAGCGTATGCCGTCACCAGTATCCCCCGGTTCATCGGCACGAGATGAGGCGTAAAGCTCAGCGTTACCGGACATCCGGCCGCGTACGAAAGCTGTTCCTCTATCTCCGGCGTATGGCGGTGCGATGCCACCCCATATGCCTTGATATTCTCATTTACTTCACAATAGAGATTCTGCAGCTTGGCTCCCCGTCCCGCTCCGGACGTTCCGCTTTTTGCATCTATGATGAGCGTGGAAACGTCTATGAGCCCTTCTGCCGCCAGCGGGAATACTGATGTAATAGAGCAGGTCGGATAACAGCCCGGATTGGCAACGAGCCGCGCCGTTTTTATCTGTTCCCTGTTCCTCTCGCACAGCCCGTAAACCGCTTCCTTTATAAAATGAGGGGAGCTATGCCTGATACCATACCATTTTTCATATGTATCCACATCCTTGATACGAAAATCCGCGCTCAAATCGATAACCTTGGTCTGCGCCAAAATCTCCTCATCCAGAACCGATGCCAGAAACCCCTGAGGCGTCGCCGTAAAGATCACATCCACCTGCTTTGCCAGTTCTTTTAGATTGTCGTCCCTGCACACATCATCTACTATCCGGAACATATTCCGATATACGTCCGCATACCGCTCATCAATATAACTGCGGGAGCCATACCATTTTATCTCTGCGTTTTTATGCCCTGTCAGGATACGGACCAGCTCTCCTCCTGCATAGCCCGTCGCACCGATAATCCCTGCTCTTATCATATCTTCCTCTTTCTGCCGCACAGACGGCGTTCTTATAATGAAAGCATTTTCCCGCCCTCTCCGGGCGTGTTCTTTCGCTTTGCATAATAATACTGCATGATTGCATATTATTCAAGTATTTTATGATTAAAATTTGTTTTTATGAATAATTTGTTTAATTTTTGCATAAATTTGCACTTGATTTTTTATAAAGACGGGTGTATAGTAAACCTGTCGGACGGATACGGCAGCCCGCCTGTCCCTATCCTGACACATCTTTTTAAAAAATGCAAATAGTACTCCCGGCAATCCGAGGAGCATGCAGGTAAGGAGTTTTATTATGAAAGAGAAAGTTATCTTAGCGTATTCCGGCGGTCTGGACACCACGGCTATCATCCCGTGGCTGAAGGAAAATTTCGATTATGAAGTAATCTGTGTCTGCATCGACTGCGGACAGGAGGAGGAACTGGACGGTCTCGAGGAAAGAGCAATTTCCTGCGGCGCTTCCAAATTATACATTCTGGACGTAACAGACGAATTCTGCGATAAATATGTCGTTCCCTGCGTACAGGCACACGCAGTCTATGAAAATAAATATCTGCTCGGTACTTCCATGGCACGTCCGCTCATTGCCAAGAAGCTCGTCGAAATAGCCCGTAAGGAAGGAGCCTCCGCTATCTGCCACGGCGCTACCGGAAAGGGTAACGACCAGATCCGTTTTGAACTGGGCATCAAAGCACTCGCTCCCGACTTAAAGATAATCGCTGCATGGAGAAACGATAAATGGACACTGGATTCCCGTGAATCCGAAATCGAATACTGCAAGGCGCACGGCATCGACCTTCCGTTTTCCGCAGATTCCAGCTACAGCCGCGACCGTAACCTGTGGCATATCAGCCACGAAGGGCTCGAACTGGAAGATCCGGCAAACGAACCAAACTATAAGCATCTCCTTGTTCTTGGCTGTACCCCGGAAGAGGCTCCTGACCAGCCCGAATATGTCACAATGACCTTTGAAAAAGGTATTCCCACGAGTGTCAACGGCAAGCAGATGAAGGTTTCCGACATCATCCGCACCTTAAATACGCTGGGCGGAAAGCACGGCATCGGCATCGTGGACATCGTTGAAAACCGTGTTGTCGGCATGAAATCCCGCGGCGTATATGAGACTCCCGGCGGAACCATTCTCATGGAGGCTCATCAGCAGCTCGAAGAGCTCATCCTCGACCGCGATACTTATGCCGCCAAAATCGACATGGGAAATAAACTCGCCCAGATCGTATACGAAGGCAAATGGTTCACTCCTCTGCGCGAAGCGGTTCAGGCATTCATTGAAAAAACGCAGGAATATGTGACCGGCGAAGTGACGTTCAAGCTCTACAAGGGCAATATCATCAAGGCCGGAACAACTTCTCCCTACTCTCTTTATAATGAAAGCATCGCTTCCTTTACGACCGGCGACCTGTATGACCACCACGATGCGGAAGGATTCATCAATCTGTTCGGTCTTTCCTGCAAGGTGCGCGCCATGAAAATGCAGGAAGCAGAGGCTTCCAGCCAAAACTGATCTCTGTATCATCAAAGAATCTGTCTTATACAATCTTTTATATCCTGTCCAAAAATCCCGCCGGTCTGAAGACCTGCGGGATTTTCTGTTTTTTTTAGATGAAACCGACAGAATTCTGTGATACAATAAAGAATAAGCAGAATTTACAGAGGTTATTTTTATATGGATGTTATACTTATCCTGGCGCTTTATGCCGTTATCGTAAATATTGCAGGCTTTGCCGCGATGGGAATAGACAAAAGCAGGGCGCGCCGCAAAGCATGGCGCATTCCCGAATCCACTCTTTTCCTTATTGCGTTCATCGGAGGCAGCATCGGAAGTATCGCAGGGATGTACTTTTTCCGCCATAAAACGCTGCATCTTTCTTTTGTATGGGGTATGCCGGCCATTTTAATCGTACAGGTCATTGCCCTCTACTATCTCCTGTTCCACTCATCGCTTTCCTTTGCGATCCTTTGACAGGAGCCCTTTATCATATAACAGTTCAGGAGGTATCATTATGCACTTGGCAGTTTGTGACGACCATTTAGTAGATCGAAAGCAGATGGAACGTCTTTTAGGACGCGAATCCGACCGCCGTATCCATACGACCGGAGTTTTATATATCGACTCTTTCGGCAGCGAAGAATCCATTCTTTCCACTCCAATGATTTATGATGCGATTTTCATGGATATGACCGAAGACGGCTGCGATGCGGTCGAGCTCGCCAATACCCTAAGAGCAGATGGTACCCTCGTCCCTATCGTTTTTTGCTGTGACAAGGTAGACTACCGGAAATCAACAAAGCTCCCGGACAATGTTCTTTTTCTGGACAAACCAATCCATGTGGATGAGCTTTCCGATATGATAAACCAGCTTCTTACCATCAAAAATAATCAGGTCAAAAAGCTGGAATTCCGAAACCGCACCGACACCTTTTATCTGGAAGAAGATGAGATCATGTGCGCGTGGCCGGATACGGAACGTGAAGTCCGCCTCCATCTTTTCAACGGTGAAGAGCGTCTGACCGATATGAACATTGAAACCTTCTGCGGTAATATGAAAGACTGCGACAGCTTTATCCAGCTCGTCAACCGTACTGTCCTGAATATGCTTTATATCAAGGAAATTTCCTTTTTCAAGGTAACGATGCTGGACGGCAAATCGTTCCGCCTCTCCTTCGGAGAATCCGGCCCACTTCAAAAAGCTGTTGCAAAATACAAAAAATCTGTCGGGAAAAATTTATAAAAGCGCATCCCCAGCGCACGCCCGCACAAAGCAGGATATATACAGCAAAAACTGCATGCAGAAGCAATGTTTCAGCTTGCTTCTGCATGCAGTCTGCATATACATTTTCAATTTACCTGTCAATAAATTTATTTCCCCTATTTTTTCAACAAAAACATAAGCCTGCGGATACCATGAAAAACTGCGCCTGTACTGGCGACATATATCGTATGATTCGTTTTTGCATGCCCTTGGGTTTCCGATTCCGGCTGATGCCCCCAGCATTACCTCCCGATATCTCCCTTCCAGAATATCCTCTGCTGTACAAAAAACAGTATTTTCTGTCAATACCGGTACACCTGCTGCAGCTCTTCTATCGCAAATATATCCTGCTCCATGTGGATTTCATGTTCATCTTCCGCAAGATAATAAGCGCGAAAATAAGACGGATACGCAGTCTCCCGATCATGTTTTCCTTCCTGTTCAGATATTCGTCCAGCGGCTTCACTGCTGATAGTATTTTTGAGCGCCGATCCTGAATTCTTCAAACAACGGATAATATATTTTTATGATCTCTCCAAATTTTTCCTCTGCAAAGGTTCCGTCATAATCATGTGCAAACTGATTCCTGCTGCGAAGCATCTGCATCCACCGATCATCCTTTATGAGCCCGTTCGTAAACGCCTGCTGCAGTGTTTCACGCGGCGACCCGACTGCAAAATCCAGAATTTCCAGTTGTTTTATCAAAATATCCTTCATTACCTTCCATGAAATATCAAACGTAAGGCAAAAGTTTTGAACCGTTCCTTCCAGCACAAAATCCACCTTCGGATCTGCAGTCCTGCTTTTTCCCAGATTTTTAAGGCTTCTGCAAAAAGGTATTATATCTGTTAATAGATTTGTTTTCCATATTTTTTAATATCCTCCAGCAAAAACTCATTCCTTATGCTGTCATAATCAAAAATATCAATTTTTCGCAGCGTATCGATTTCCTCCAGATCCTTTTCCAGCTTCAGAATGTCTGGGCATCCGTACACGACGAGGTCAATATCGCTTGTCGGTCCCGCCGTTCCTGTCGCGAAGGAGCCAAATAACTCCAGCCGCTTTACTCCGTTTCTTTTGCAAATTTCCGCTGCTCTCTCCAATAGCTCTGAAATCGGCATAATATTCATCCTGTCGCTCCTTTATTTTCCAATTAAAGATCATACGGGAAAAATTGCTCATTCAGAAGGGCTGCTTTCCCTCATCTCCTTCCTGCGCGTCTTACTTCCAAAAGTCCTCATCAGTCCTCTTTTCTCTTCCTGTTCAGATATTCGTCAAGCTGCTTCTTCATGTCCTCAGGCATGGTTCTGGACACCGGGCATACTGCCGCATTCGCCATACGTTCTGTAAATGCTGCAATGAAATCAATATCCTTCTGCAGCTGTTCCATCGACATCACATCTTTTACATCATAACGGCAGTGGATCGGCGCAACATTTCCGCTGGCGCTTCTTGCAAAGGTGATTGCCGGAACGCCCTTGTCTGCAAACGGCGTGGAATCGCTCGGGTATACTCCGGTTGAGGTCGTAAGCGGGAAGCCAAGCTCCGCGCCCATATAGCTGATATAGTGGGCAGCCTTTTCTTCCCCTGTCGCGCAGGCGATGAATTTGCCCATGTAGGTTCCGATCATATCCATATTGATATTCAGGACGATTTTCTCCAGCTCTGCCTCGTGATCCTTCGTATAAGCGTGGGAGCCCAGCAGCCCTCTCTCCTCGCTTCCGCAGAAAATAAAACGCAGACCGTAATTGTTCTCCGTATCCTTTAACTGCTCCATGATCCCGAGCAGTCCTGCGCAGCCGCTCATGTTGTCGTATGCGCCATGGGAAAGCGATGTGGAATCATAATGCGCCGTTACTGCGATCCACTCGTCCCTTTTACCGGGAATCTCTGCGATCACATTGTGGGACTTGCCGTCATATTCGCGCTGCTTTATTTCCAGCCGGATCTGCTTTGCATGATCCCTTACAAGCTTTACCGCGTCCTCGGAATGGATCATCGCGCAGAGCACCTTTTTCTCTTCGCCCACAACCGCCTCGCGCAGATCCCTCTGGTCAATATCCCTGTCCCCGTAATAAAGATTGCCGCACTGGAACAAAAGCGCCTTTGCACCTGCCTTCATCAGATCCTGATAGGTAAAAAATCCGACGCCCTGCGCATCCATCAGCACGATCTTATCCTTTGCCCCTGCGAGGGAAATTTTATCCGTTCCGGGCATATAATAAAGCTCGCCCTCAACACTTCCGCTTCCGCAGCAGGCAAACGCCTTACAGGTTACTTCTTTGCCGTCCGCATATAAATGCGCCTCTTCGATGTCTCCCATTGCAACGCGGAACTCTTCCAGCCTTGCTGATACTCCAAGGCTCTTGCACTGTCCTTTCAGGTATTCTGCAACCTGCAGTTCCTCCTTGCTTCCGCTCACATGCACAAAGTCTGTGCTGTCAAAAATCTGCTGTAAATCCATTGCTGTTTCCCCTTTGGTTTTCTGTTATTGCCGGCGGCGCGCCTGTTTCGGGCGGCATCCTGCGGCTTCCCTTTCATTATAGTTGCCCTTTGCGCAAAGTGCAATACGGTTTGAGAAATGCTGTCTTTTCCATTATATTATCCTGCAATCTTTATTTCTGATCCACATTTCTTAACAAATCTGCATACCAGAAAAAAACCTCTGAAACTCTCGCAAGTTCCGCTTCTTTACCAGCCTTTCTCCAAAGTTCTTTAAAAAACTGCAAACATCTCTCTAGTTTTCCAGCTAATTCTTCTCCATGATTTGATCTTTCTCCTTTATCTGCCCGATATAAATAAAATCCCACTTCATTCCATATCCAAATTGCTGCCAGAGATAGTTCAATACATTCAACTATTCCTCTATTTAAGCTATCCATACTTCGACTAATAAAAAACATTTCTCTCTCTAATTCCAAAACACGTTGATTACAGTCCGGAACCTTTGACATATCTTCTCCAAAAATAGATTTCAGTTCACTTTTTTCTATTTTTTTCTCTATTCCTTCCTTAATACTTACCGCATTATACCAGCTAAATACTGCCTGCTCATTAACTTGTCCAAGAAGCTCTAATAATTTTCCTGAATGATCTCCAAATTCTAAAATAGAAATTTGATAATTTAGGTCTTCATAGTCTGGAAACTTATCATTCCACGAACATACAGCTCCATAAATCATTCCGGGGATACTAAAAATCGGCTGATTAATATGTCCATAGTCTCCCCATTCAGTATTTAAAATTCCAACCGCTTTGTACTTTCTTGCATAGCTGCACATTCTCTTTATATTTTCATAACTATCTTTTAACAAGTTTACCCACGTATTCCATCCACATACTCCTGGGCATAAATACTGTGTTGCACCAACTTCATGCAATGTTCTGGCTTCTGTTTCCTCCTGTGTTGCACTATAGCCCCAGTTTAAACAAATTACCTGCTTAGGAATTTTTGCATATTTTTCTGGATAATGTGTAATAACATCTCCCCAAAACATAGGAGTTTTCCCATGCTCTATTAAAAATTCAAATAATTCCATAATGTAGTCCATATAAAGAGTATCTATACCCTTTTCTTCAGCCAGGTTGCTACTTTTCCCCTTTCCCAAATCAAATGTTTCATCTGCACAAATATTAAATTTATCGCTTCTAAATAATAACATATACTCCTTTATTAAACTCTTAATAAAGGGCAGCACATCCAAATTCGATACATTTACTGTATGATGAGCCATACGATCTTTAAACGAAAAAATATCCTTATTACTTTCAGGCAGCTCGCACATTTTTTCATAACTTTTTGTCCTTAATAGCTTACATAAATGACCAAATGTTGCCAAGGAAGGAACCAGTTCAATTCCTCTTTCATAACAGTATTTATCTAACTCCAATATTTCTTCCGCAGTTAATGGCGTATCATCCCTAAAAACCTCTGTCAAGTCACGAAATAAATATGTGTGTTCTATATAGAGCTGAAATTGATTCTGCTTATAAAAAGCCATCCTATCAACTAATTTCTTCAAACTATCCAATGACAATACGCGTCCTCGCGTTACATCAAAGAAAAATCCTCTATTCAAAATATCCGGTTCATCATCTATAAAGATTTCATTTAACATACCTCCTTTTTGGCGTATAATCTGCCGCAGTGTCTGAACTGCCCATCCCAGCGAATCCAAACTTCCTCCCTCTAACAAAATCATATCCTCTTTAATAGTTACCGTATAATGCTGCTCTCCTAATTTTTCTTCTATCCTTAATACTATATCCCCTTTCCGAACAGTCCCTCTTCCAATACAAATATTTATTCCCGCCCACATTTCAATTTCTTCCTGCAACAAATTTGCATATGTAAAAGCCGACTGTGTGCACCTTTCATCTATTACTATCATGCATCCTTTCCTTATTAAAAATTCTGCATTTCCCTCTTTCACATATTTAGGAACAGGTAATAAAATCATATTTTTTTCTCCTTTTCATTTTTAGGTGTTTGCGAAATTCCAAAATCCTCATAAATGCGTCATTTTTGAAGCAAAATATATTTATATCTATTTAACATGATTTACGATAACAGCGTTGCATAACTTTCTAAAAAATTCAATATTTCCTGCACAAAACGACATTTTTTATCCATTTTTGGTCATTTTAAATATCTTAAAGTTTTTTTTCAAAACAACCGCCCCCATAATCGGCTGTCATCCTTCCCCCATTGATATACATATGGTATATATCCTCACTCTTTACTGCGTCAATTTCCTCTGAATACTTGCATTTTCCTCCTGTTCCCATATAATAGAAAGTGTCTTTCAACAGGAGGTTTTTTGTAGATGCAGCTTATTATTTGTGATGACGACAAACTATTTATTCAAAAATTACAGCACTGTCTGCAGCTTTTCTTTCGCCGGCATCATCTAGCGCCTCCCCAAATTATCACTTTTACAAATGGAAAAGAATTGCTCTCCTATACCGGAGGCATTGATCTTCTTTTTCTGGATATTGAAATGCCCGGAGCAAACGGTATTTATGTTGGAAATATCTTAAAAGAGCGTAACGAAAATATCATTATATTCGTTGTTACCTCTTACTCGGAATACCTTGACGATGCGATGCGTTTCCATGTATTCCGTTACCTTTCAAAACCATTGGAAGAACAACGCCTTTTCCGTAATTTGAAGGATGCACTTGCTGTATATTATACCTTGTCTCAAAATATTGCCTTAGAAACGAAAGAAGAAACCTTGACAATTCCTGTAAACGATATTATTTTTATTGAAACCCAAGGGCGAAAAACCATTGTCCACACCATAAAAAAGGAGTATCAATCTATTCGCGCTATGCAATACTGGGTTGAAATACTGCCTAAAAACTGCTTTATTCAATCTCATCGCAGTTTTATTGTAAATTTAAAGCATGTAAGTAATTTTAACCACGACTTAATCCAGCTGAAGGAAGGGCAGTTTACTGCCTATCTGACCAAACGGAAATATACGGAATTTAAAAATGCCTATTTATTATATTTAGAGAGCAGGGCGTAACGATGAACGGGTTTATCGCTTTTATCTTAGCGTATTTTATAGAAGCAATCATATTCTGGGTTTATTCCGGCGCTTTTTTCCCGGCAAGATTTTCCCCCTTGATCCGTGCCGTCTCCTTATGTTGCTCATATGCTGTCCTTCTTAGCTTTTCTTTCCTAAACCTGAGCGGATTAAATGTAATTTTATACTCCCTGATAAACTTCATTCTTCTCTATCTCCTCTATGAGACAAAATGGTATACGGCATGTTTCCACGCCATTCTCTTCTCTGCCCTGATGTCGGCGTGTGAAATTCTTCCGATCGGTGTCCTCAGTGTTTTTACGCCAACCTTCTTACAGCATTATAATGTTTTCCCTTATTTCCTGATTTTTGTGTTTTTCAGCAAGGGACTGTTTTTTATTGCTGCCTACCTTCTTATCTTTTTCTTTAAAAAAGAAACCCGCCACCCGCAAAAAGACTGGTATACCTTGCTGCTCCTGTTTACCCCGATTGCAACCATGTTTACCTTAGCTACTTTAATCAAAACTGGAGAGGATGTTTCTTTCCCTTCTTCCGGCAATATTATGATCTCTGTCAGCGCTATTTTGCTGCTGTTCAGCAATATTTTTACTTTTGGCATCAGCCAATATACACAAAAGAAAAGCTCGCAGTACACGGATATGCAGCTTTTATTGCAAAAAGAATCCAATACCGCCGCTTATTATGAAATGCTCCTGTCCCAGCATGAAAGCCAGCACATTTTGATCCATGACATGAAAAAGCACCTGCAGTCCATTGAGATTTTAAATTCTGCCAAGGAACACGAAAAAATCGACGCCTATATCCATACCCTTTTACAGTCTTCAGATTTGACAGAAAGTGCCCGCGTTTGCGACCACCATATGCTGAACGTCATTCTTTCCCGCTATCAGCGTCAATGTCAGGAAAAGAATATTACCTTCCATACGGATATTCGCAGCGGTGTCCTGCGCTATCTTCCGGATGCTGACCTTACCGCTGTTTTTTGCAATATTTTGGACAATGCCATAGCGTCTGCATCCCAAACCGATAACGCCCTGATTGAACTGAATGTGCATCGGAAAGAGCATACCCCGTTTGCCGTTATTACGATGATAAACTCCTGCCGCACGGATCCCTTTCCTTCACATGCCAACCAGCCGGTTACCTCCAAAAAAGATCCGTCCCGGCATGGATTTGGTCTAAAAAGCGTCCGCCGGGTCGCAGAACGCTATGAAGGCAGCATGAATGTCTATTATGCCGAAAAGGATTTGCTTTTCCACACGATCATCCTGCTGAAGCAGCCCTATCCCGATTCCTAATTTTTCCAAAAGTAAGCATCCTATTTATCGCAGTTTCAGGCAATGGAGAAGCTACTGCGGCAAGCTTTGGCTTGCGCACAACGCCCCCTGGCATGTCATTGCCACAAAAAATATGCGGCTTTTTTACCATGAAAATGGTTTAAAACCGCATATTTCTGTATAGAGGATGTTATATTATTGTTACAAGATGGGTGGGCAGGATATTATGTCAGTGTCACGTCATTCATCAAAAAACAGAAGTATTTACAGCATTTTTTAATTCTTCAAGTCTTCGAAAAAACATTTCTTTCCATACTGTCATATCTTCAAAAATTTCTTCATCTATATCTTTTATCTGATGCATCCCAACATGTCTGACTGCTTCTATTGCCGCCTCCCGCTGCGTTTTTTTCTCAGGATAAACCGTTTGACAGTTTGCTCCATCTATCGTGTCATAACTTCCAAAGCTCTGATTAAAATCCATGATCGGATACAGTGAAACATATTCATTAGTCCGATTATCAACCAAAAATCCCCAGTTTTCCGGATGTCGGTCTATATTACCAACCAGATAATCAAGAATATTCATTCCATAATACGTCTCTTTATCAATCCGCAAACACTCATTCAATACATTCAAGTCATGATTTAACGCATATATTTCAAATGCCATTTTTGAAACGATAGAATACTGTCTGGATGTTATAATTTTACTCTGAGTTACTTTTTGCCCATCATAAAAGCCTTCATCATATTTCACCTGTTTAAAGTCAAAGCATTGGCATAATCTACTTGCTAAAAGTTCTTTCTGAACAGCATCGTCACCACCATCTTTTAATAAAATGAAATCTTTTCCCCTTCTGATCCATGCTTTTGGAAAGCATCCTTTGGTGGATAAATCCGGTGCCAGTTCCTGATTTGTAACTGTCATTGGTTTTCCACGCAAAGAAAGTTCTACCACCGCCTCATTTAATGAATTATCATACAAATTTATCTTTTCGTAAGAAATGTCTTCATCACTCTTTTTTACCCAATAAACATCTGTCAATGATACACAGTGATATGATAATGCTATTTTAGCACGATCCCGATCCGTCATTGCCTGTGCCATTCCGATACTGTTTAAAATTTCTTTTGCATATTTCCTGTCCAAAGACAACACCCGCGAGGCACACCAATGATAAAAATTATTCATATTATTGATCAGCGTATCAAAATCACAATCATTCTCCAAATAAAGATCATACGGAATAAACTTTTCGTCCAAAATAGCAGCCTCTCCACGCGTATTAATCTCTGCTACTTTTCGTTCACCATGCATGATATCGTAATACGTAATATCAGGATGGTCTCTTTTTCTTGCGTTATTATCATTAAGCTCAATTGTTGTTTTCGGCTGCAACAAACCATTATTCATATTATCACCACTCCACTCACTCACGATACAAAGTATATTCAACTTTACGTACTTTCGATTTTTTGTCCTCGCTTCCCTCCAGATATGCCCAGAACATCAAATATATTTTTTTACCATCAATTACTGCAATTTCCAATGGAGTGGTCAGTCCTGTACCCATTGCCATAAAATTAATACATATTATCTTAAGATGATTTTCAAAAATATTTGTCTCTATCCTTTGTTTCTGAGAAATATCTTCAACAAAACTAATAGTTAAAATCAATTCAAAATAATTATCTCCGTTAATATTTAAAGTAAGATCACTATTCTCATTAAATAAAAACACAGTTCCGTAACTGATAATTTCCCGATTCTGAGAGCTTAATTTTACTTGCATTTTTGTCACCTCTCAACTAAAGATGTTTTTATTGTAACATGTTCCTATTTTACAAACAAGGCATTTTCCATTTTCACACTGGTATGCTGTCACGAACGCATAATACCCCATAACCGACCTTCTCATTCGGATATACCGCCTCCCCCCGCAGCGGCCTCGCCCCTCTCCTCAGATACGCCTTCACCTTCTCCCCATACAGATACCTGTCGTTTTCCTGCACGATTCCCCATTCCATCAAAAGCGCCGCTGCCCCGGTCACGAGCGGCGCAGCGAATGACGTTCCTGTCACGCGCCTGCTGCCGCCTCCCGCCGCCGGAACAAGTATTTCCACACCGGGCGCAGTCAGATCCGGCTTCGTCTCAGAAAATACCAGCCTGTTTAGCGCCGACATCCTCTCACCTCTCCCGGAAAAGTCCGCATATGCCTCATAGTAAGGCTGCATTGCCCCCACTGTAATGACTTTCTGCGCCGTAGACGGAACCGTCAGCGTCAGCTCTGCGTCGGGGCGGACAAATCTCGTATCAGCAGACCGGCTCTCCGCTCCCGGCAGATACATCTGAACTGCTCCGGAAACAATTTTTTTCGGTCTCATGCTTACCTTCCAGATTCCCGCCTCCACAAACTCATCCACTGCCAGCATATCAAAAAAGATCTCCTGCCGCACAGAATAAGGCGACGGCTGTCCCGCATAGACCAACACCTCCGTCTGCCCCAACATCACATCAATCCGCCCCTTTGTCCCATACTGCACCGCAGCTGTCTGCCCCGACGGCGATATCAGACGCACATCTACCTCATCCGCATAGTCTTTCCAAAGCTGGATGCTCAGCGTCCTTTCATATTCTCCCACCACAAGCTCGGCAGTCTGCTCCTCTCCCTCCAAAAGCCTCGCCGAAAAATGTCCGCCCGCCGCTCCTTCATTTCCGCTCCCGACGCAGATGACTGTCCGCCCGCTCTCTGCCGCATTATCTAAAAAGCGTGTCAGCAAAGAAGAACCGTCATGAGGGCCGTAGCTGTTGCCAAAGCTGATGTTGACCGCTACCGGCATCTGCAAAAGCTGCGCCTTTGTCAGCGCCCATGTTACCGCCTGCATCAGCTGGAGCGTATGGGGGTATCCGCTCTGCTTCTGCGAAAGCTTTACCACCAACAGCTCTGCCTCCGGAGCAGCGCCGCGCAAAAGCTCCGACGGATTTGAGCCAGCCGCTATCGCCGCCACTGCCGTCCCGTGCCCCGAGCGATCGATGCTCGGAATCTTTTCATAAGCTGCTTCCCTGCTTTGCTCTGCCAACGCCCTGTCGAGCTCCTCCTTGGAAAATTCCCGTTCCAGCTCCTGATCCCACAAAAAGACGATACGGCTGCTCCCATCTGCATTGCGGAAATCCGGCAAAAAAAAATCTATCCCTGAATCCAGCACCGCCACCAGGACTCCCCGACCGCTCAGCCTTCCTCCGGTCGCACTCCCCTGTGTCAGCGGCAGAATGCAGCTTACCCGCTTCGCCTCATATAGCCCCGTCTGCAGATTTTTCGGCATTTCCACATATTCTACCTCAGGAAAATCCGTAAGGCTCCCGACCTGTTCTTCCGGCAGCCTCACTACCGCATAGCCCGCAAGCAGTTCCTCGACCTCTATTCCCTGTTTCCGAAGCCCCTCCAGGCTCCCGCTGTATTTAATTATCAGTTCCCGTACCGTGCCGCCTTCCAGGACTCCCACATTCAAAACTCCTGAACGCTCTCTCTGCCTCTCCGTAGACAAAAGGCTCAGCTGCAAAATATCTTCCAGCTTCTCTGATTCCATATCCGCTCCCCATAAGCGTTTTTTTATCTTATGCGCCGTCCCCGCTCTTTATCAGCTCTTTATCAGCTCTTTATCAGCCCTTTGCCTTCCATCCGGTCAGCCTGCACGCAAGCCATCCTGCTGCAATACCCAAAAGCGCGCCTCCAAGCACGTCGGTCGGATAATGAACATATAAATACAGCCGCGAAAAGCCAATGAGCACAGCCAGCGCCCCCGCCGGTATCCATGCCCTGCTCCCTGCAAAAAACAGCGCTGCAGCTGCTGCAAACGACGCCCCTGTATGCCCTGACGGAAAGGAAAAATCCTTCGGCGCCCTTATCAAAAGCTGAATCCCCGTATTTACATCAAACGGTCTTACCCGCGCCGCTGCCGGCTTCAATATCACGTTGCACAAAATAATCTCTATGATCAGGCTCACTGACATCACAATCCCTATCCTGCGCGTTTTGGGAAAGCACAAAAGCAGCGCTGAAAGCGCTATCCACAGAATACCATAATTGCCGAGCGCTGTGACCGCCGGCATCAGCATATCCAGAAAGCTGCAGCGCATAAATTCCTGAATATAGTCCAAAATTGCAAGTTCCATCATCATTCCTTTCCGCCCTTCCTATAAAATAATAGAAAGCGCGCCCGGCGCACTTTCTATTATCATGAGCAAATCTTTATTTGTATCATCTTTATAATTTGGAATATCCGTATCCGTTTACCATTGCGTCCAGCTTCTGCTTATTTTTACAATATGGACACGCAAATGCGTCGTATGCCTGATATCCCGGCACATCGTCCGTCGTGAAGATAGACTCAACCTTGTGCCCGTTTATCTGGTCGATGGCCGAAAAAACGCAGCATATCTGTTGTACATTACCGCCGTAATAATCAATACATTCCAGACTTCTGTTCATTGTCAGCCCTGTCGTTGCCGTTGCCATCAGCAGCACAATATTTTTGCCTTTGATGGCGCTTACCAGATTATCCCTGAAAAGCATCTGATTATTGATATTGAATTCAGGAGTCACCACGTATACGGTCTGGTGCATATTCTGGTTCGGGAAATTACCTCTTTCCAGCTCCTCCGCCATATACGCCCCTATCACCTCGCTGCCGTCCATGCACACTATCGTATCCACGACCGTCTCCACCGGAAAGCGCTGAACGAACGCCTGCGCCACTGCACAAGCCTCGCTCCGCCTTGTTTTTAAGCCTGTCATATCCACATAATAATTGATATGGGAATGACTCGTCGCAAAGTGTCCCGGAATCGCACGCAGAATAATATTGTTTCCTGCTTTTGAATAAAATTTCATCACTTTGTTTTCCATACTCCAGCCCCTTTCTTCCGCATCCCTCTCCACGCGAAATCACCGTGCCTTTGGCAGTTATCGGACGACGCAGGCAAAATAGCTGTTTTTATTCTGCCTTCTGTATAGAAACAATTATATATTTTATCCAATTATAATGCAATAACTTTTATTTTTTCAGCGATTCAGACAAATAAATGCTCTGCTAATGCCTCCAACGCAGCTGTATCCTTTACTCCCGCCGTTTCAAACGCGGAATGCATGGCAAGCTGTGCCAGCCCCACATCCGCCGACGGGATGGAAACATGAGCGGTAGAAATATTTCCAAGCGTTGAACCGCCCGCCATGTCAGACCGGTTTGCAAATGTCTGCAGCGGAATATCCCACATTCTGCATACATCCCTCACTACAGCCGCCGAAAAACCGTCCGTTGTGTAGCGCTGACTTCCATTATACTTTAACACCACCCCGCCGTTGATATAAGGGCGGTTGGTCGGGTCGGATTTTTCAGGATGATTCGGATGAACCGCATGACCGTTATCCGCCGACAATAAAAAGCTGTTCTGATAAAATTTCCGCTTCTGAATCCCGTTCATATGACGGTCTTCCAAAAGGATTTCCAGAAATTCCTCCAGCAAGGTTGAATCCGCACCCTGTTTTGTGCCGCTTCCCACTTCCTCGTTATCAAACAGCGCATAAACGCTGACATACTCTTTCGGATCCGACTTCAAAAATCCTGTCAGAGTCGCATACGCGCACTGCAGGTCGTCCAGCCTCGGAGAACCTATCAGCGAATTGTCCGCTCCCATCACCCTTCCCCTGTCACGGTTGTATACATACAGGTCGCTGCCGAGCACATCCTCCTCAGAAATCCCCAGTTCCTTCGCGCACAATCCCAGAACCGTCATCTCCTGATCCATTCCCATCAGAGGCGCCATATCCGTCTGAGGGTTATATTTAAACCCGTCATTAATCTCCCTGTTAAAATGCACTGCTACATTTGGTATCACCAAAAGGTCTTTTCGGAAGTTTACAAGGCGCTGTTCCACCTCTCCTTCTCCGTTCTTTACAAAAACGCGTCCTGCTGCGGAAAGAGGGCGGTCCAGCCATGTGCTCAGTATCATGCCGCCATAGCGCTCTGTATTGAGCTTCACATATTTGCCTTCTACCTTCTGCTCCGGCACCTCCTTGAGCTTAAAGCACGGGGAATCGCTGTGACTTGCCGCTATCCTGAATCCTTTTCCCCCGTTTTCCGGAATCCGCGCCGCAATCACAGCAGAACCGTTCTGCACCGTGTAATAACGGCCGCCCGGCTGTATCCCTTCTGCACCAAGTTCCTCTATCCGCACAAACCCTTCCTCCTGCAAAAGCTTCTCCACATTTGCCGCAGCATGGAACGCGGTAGGGCTTTCTTCGATAAATTTCAGCATTTCTTCAGTCAATATCTGTTCGTTCATGATAAATCCTTTCTGTTTTACGCCGTATTATCTTATTTTTTCCGGCAACAATAACACTATAAGTTTTTCAGCAAACACATGTCAATAGCAATCCGAAAAAAGGAGGATGTTTATCATGTATTCAGACAACCCACAATTCAAATCTATCTTTTCCGGAAACGATTCAGAAAAGCCTTCCGATATGGCTGACAATACCGTTCTTTCCCCCGACGGGGTCAATCCGGTAGCCAAAAATGACGAAACGCCTTCCGAATCCGGGATTTTTGACGATGTTCCCGGCATCCTTATCCCCGGCGCAGTGCCGCCCGCCTATTTTCCCGGATTTCCAAACCGTCCGGTATAATCCCCCTGCGCTCCGCTCATAATTGTATTTTTATAGAATCGGAAAGAAATTTTCCTCTCGTATAAAAAAGCATCCTGCTCTGCAGGATGCACCGCCTGCGGCGGGTC